>Ga0210114_1000015_pt1 | contig 40423 bp, 37 predicted proteins | sample MayberryNW_TuleA_FD_185524 | JGI IMG/M metagenome (GOLD analysis project Ga0210114, IMG submission 185524) | Wetland microbial communities from San Francisco Bay, California, USA, that impact long-term carbon sequestration - MayberryNW_TuleA_D2... | ecosystem: Environmental > Aquatic > Marine >...
GCAATCATACATGCTAGGCGCCGTGCGAGCGGGGCGGTTACACAACATAAATTTTGCCGAGCAAGGCGCGCCCGTGGCTGATGATCATGGCGTCGAAATTGCCGCGATTGAAGTTCTCCGCTTTGAAACTCCAAACCCGAGACTCGAGACTTTCAGACTAGTTCATGTCCGCCTTGACGCCGTTCTTCGCGCATTCGTCCGCGAAAAGCTTGCGCATCGCTTCGTCGCCTTCTTCGAATTCGATTTGCTCCACCCCCCTGCTCTTCACCTTGCACCGCCGTGTTCACGTCCATGGCGCGCACGCGGTAGACGTCACCATGGGACGCGGGGAAGGGCTCGATGCCCTGCTGGAGTTCACGGGCCAGATTCAGCAGCCGGCGGCGCGCCGTGATGGAATTATGAAATCTTCGACCAGGCAATGGGCGTGCTAGAAATTAGATACCAAGCCGCTTTTGCGGAGTAGCCGCGAGAACTTTGTAACCCATGTCGCTGTAACCCTTCAGCCGGCGATCATACATTCGGGCTAACATGTGGACGTTAGCGTCGACATAGTCGTAGACTTCTACAACCTGTTTGTTGTCGTGCAACCGGTGCAAGCGGCCGACGTATTGTTGGAGCGTACCCTTCCAAGAAATCGGCATCGCCAGGAACAAGGTGTCTAAGCGCGCATCATCGAAACCCTCGCCGATGTAACTACCTGTTGCGAGGATTATACGCTGGTCGCCTTCCGGGATGCCTGCGAGAGTCTCGTTCACGGAACGACGCTGTTTCCGCCCCATCCCTCCCTTGAGCACGATGACGTTCCGGATCTTGCCAGCCAAGGCCGCCTCCAAACGGCTAATGTGATCTGTTCTACCTGTCAGTACGAGAGGGGAGCGTCCGGCTTCGACGGCATGGATCACGTCCGACACGATGTGTTGATTGCGGGCTTCGTCGGTCACGAGCGCAGCGTAGATGTCTTGGATCGTGGCGTCGGCCATTTCGTCGGGCATTCGGAAATCCGTCGGCCGCGGCATCACCACATGGTCGAAGGGCGTCGAACGGGTCATGGCGCGAGCGCCAAGACTGTAACGGGCCGGTCCACATTGCATGTAGATGATCGGGTGGTGGCCGTCTTTGCGGGTCGGCGTCGCGGTCAGGCCCACGACATACTTGGCTTTCACTTGACGCATCACCCGTTCGAACGTGAACGCCGATAGGTGATGACATTCATCGACGATCACATGACCATAGTCGGCTAAGAAATCCTTAACCTCATGCTCGCGATGCAGACTCTGAAGTACCGCGACGTCAATGTTTCCGCTTCGTTTCGTCTTGCCGCCGCCAATCTGGCCGATCTCGTCGATCGGAATATCAAGGAACATTGCCAGGCGTTCGCGCCATTGATCAAGCAATTGCTGCCGGTGCACCATGATGAGGGCATTCACTTTACGCTGCGCGATCAGCCAAGCCGCGACCGCAGTCTTGCCAAACGCAGTGGGGGCACAGATGAGCCCCTCGTTATGCGGTACAACTTGGAAGACGGCTTCCTCTTGGGCTGGACGCAAGGTGCCGTGAAACTTGACTTGAATGGGCTTGCTCATCAGACGCTCGTCGCGCAGTATCGGTTTGATCCCATGGCCTTCGAGGAACGAGAGCACCTCGGACAGACATCCGCGAGGCAAAGCCACATGCTTCGCCAAATCCTCGCCACAGGCGATAACGCGCGGCTTGTCATAGGTGGAAAGCCGCATGGCCTGCGCCTTGTAGAATTCCGGATTCTGGAATGCAGCGATTCGAAGCAGGCGATTCAGGATCTCCGGTGGCAACCCCTTCTTATTAATGAAGACTAAATTAGCCAGGACGATTTCACAGGACGCGGGCAACGGTCCTTTGATCGGCGTATCGGGCCGCTTGCGTGACGGCGGCAAAGTCCAAGGATCCGGCTCATTCTCGTCATCGACCGTCGCGATCCGAACGCCAATCAGGTCGCCGTGCTTAAGCGCTTCTGAGATCAGCCTTTCTACCAGGGATTGTGATACTCGACGAACCGAGTAGAGAAAACCCCACTGATCGGCATACGGTCGTAACTCGTCATCCAGGAATTCCGTAAACCCAGACTCACGCGGGCCTTTCTGGAGCGGCAACGCGATCAGGTTGCCGAAGCCTCCCTTTGGCATCGTGTCTTGATTGGGGAAGAATCGATCATAGGAATCAAGCCCCAATTGGTGACGCCGTTCCATCGTGCGCGTCAGGATCAATGAACCCAGCCTCCGCGCAAGGCCAGCAGGTATTGGGCGTTCGAAAAATATCCAGATGTGCGCACCGTTTCCCGAGCGAGACCGCTCCAGTGCTGCCGGCACATTCAACTCTCGGCAAGTGGCCCGGAACGCAGCGGCGTCTTCCTCCCATGCCTTCTTGTCGAAGTCTACGGCCAAGAACCAACAGGTCTCGTCCAAAAGTAATGGATACACGCCGAGCGTTTGCTTCCCAACAAGGTGAGCATGAATCGCTTCGTCGGCTAGCGGAATGTTTTTCCGGGTTTCCTTGTCAACACGTTTTCTGTCCGCCGGCTTGGCAGCGTAGTAAGCCTGCCAATCCCGGTCTGTCCGTGGCGAGTAGCCTGTGCGCCCGTCCTGGCTCTCCCAGCGTTGAGCGTAGACATCCTCGCGGCCACGGAACAGAGATCGGAACAAGGTGATTTTTTCCGGGGTGCTCAGCGACGACTTAACAGGTGCCGGTTCGACTGACGGCATTGCAGGGGAAGGCGCGGGTGCCACGCCATGTTCTGCCAGAAGGTTTCGCAGGCGCTCATTTTCCTCTTCCAGTTCGCGACACTTCTTGCGCAGTGCTTCGAACGCGCCCTCACGGAGGTGATCGCTTCGCATTAGACGATTATCCACCAGCTTATCATCAATAACGACGGCGCCGTTATGTTGTTTCCCAAAGCGCACGGACCGGAACAGCGAACATTCCGTCTCCAAAACTTGCGCAGGCCTCGCCATCGTAAAGGACAATCCCGGCAACAAACCGTTTGCCCGACGCTTCTTTCAGTTTGCGCAACCCACGGAAATCGGCGCCGGTCACTGTGGCAGACGCTTTGATCTCTATGCCTGCCAGCGCACGCGCTCCCCGCTCGATTACAATGTCCACTTCCGCGCCGTCTTTGTCGCGGTAGTGAAAAAACGCTACAGATTCGCCATACCAACTTGCCTGTCGTCGCAATTCCTGAAATGCGAATGTTTCCAGAAGCTGACCGAGGAGCGGCCGATCGCTGGCGAGAGCCGCGGCGTTTATTCCAAGAAGGGCGCAAGCTAGACCAGTGTCTCCCACGTGCAACTTTGGTGTTTTGATGAGTCGGCTCAGGCGGTTGCTGTGCCAGGGTGCCAGTGAATCAACAAGAAACACACGCTCCAACAGCGTAACATAATCACGAATGGTTGGCCGGCTAACCTGGAAGGGCGACGACAGATCCGCCACATTTAACAGTCTGGCCGTCTGCGAAGCTGCCAGCGTAAGCAAGCGCGGCAATATGTCGAGGGAGCTAATGCGGGCTAGATCGCGCACGTCACGCTGAACCAGGGCGTCGAGATAGTCACGATACCAGGTAGCTCGGCGCCTTTCAGTTGGCCGCGCTAATGCTGCTGGATATCCACCGGCAACTATTTTCTCGGCGAGCTGGCTAGCCAATCGGTCGGTTTGCCTTGTCTTAAAATTACCAGCAAAAAGACTGTCGAGAAAACTCGTTGTCCGACGATTGAGTTCACACTGCGCCAACGGATGCAGCCGGATGATTTCCATCCGCCCCGCTAGCGAATCGGCGAGCTTGGGCACGAGCAACACGTTGGCGGAACCTGTCAGGATGAAGCGGCCGGCGCTACGCTTACGATCGACGGCCACCTTCAAAGCGCTGAAGAGTGCCGGCACGCGCTGCACCTCGTCTAAGATCACTCGCTCCGGCAGATCACCGGCGAAACCCACCGGATCGGCCTGCGCTGCCGCACACAAAACAGCGTCATCGAAGCTGACATAGGCGTAGCCCTTTCGCTCACCAATGATCTGCGCCAGTGTGGTCTTGCCACACTGGCGTGGACCGTGGACCAGGACAATCGGCGAATCGGCCAATGCTTCGGTGAGGCGTGGCTCGGCGAAGCGCGGGTAAAGAGCTTTGTCCGGCATCGGCTAATCGTAACCTTAGGGTTCGGCCAATTGCAAGGTTAGGGTTCGGCCAATTGAAAGGTTGTCGAACGGCCGCCGGCGGTGGCATTGCCCATAGCCGGGATGTCGAGCCAGGTTTGTTGGCTTACTGACGGTACAGCACGGCACCTCGCGACCCTAGCTACACCTCGGCGAGCAAACCACTCCGCTTGGCTGGCGATCATCGCGTCGAAGTTGTCGACCGGCGTGTTCACGTCCATGGCGCGCACGCGATAGATGTCACCGTGGGACGCGGGGAAGGGCTCAATGCCCTGCTGGAGGTCGCGGGCCAGATTCAGCAGCCGGCGACGAGGCGTTGAGTACGTGGGCGGACTGAAACGCGCCGAAGTGCGCGCCAAGGATCGCGCGCTAGCGCGGTTACGGATTTCGAGTTTCCGATAGAAGTTCTCCGATCTGAAACTCCAAACCCGAAACTCGGCACTCGAAATTCTTCAGACTATTCCATATCCACTTTTACGCCGTTTTTAGCGCATTCCTCCGCGTACATCTTTTTCATCGACTCATCGACTTCCTCGAACTCGATCTGCTCGACACCTTTCTCTTCTTTTTGTACCGCGGTGTTGGCATGGAGCGCAACGAATTTACAGGGCTGATTGCCGGTATTGTAGTGCTGGTGCCAAGTGCCGGCCGGCGGTGAAATGCACGTGCCTTCGTGCCAATCGTATCTTTCCGGCTTCTCCCCTTCGTTCCACATCAAGGTGTATCCGGTCGAATCGAGCAGAAAAACGTGGGCGCCGGGGCCGTGGCGATGGGCTTTCTTGTAGCGGCCGACGGGAAATTGTGAAACATGCGCCAACATCGCGCTGCCGGACATATGAATGTACATGTTGCGCGTGCCTTTGCCGCGCTTCTCGCGCGGCACGAGATTGATCTTTCGGATATCGGGAATGAAGTTGGAGTGCAGAATGCCGCCGTAGTATTCGGTGAAGTACTTACCATCCTTGGAGAAGAATTCGGGATCGCCCGGATCGAAGCGGTCCTTGAACATATAATTGGTATTGAAAATAAATTCCGGGTCACGGAACAGCTCAAACGCCACCGGCTGGCTCGTCAACGCAAAGTAGCGGCAGGGCTCCGAGCCGCTCGCGTTATGGTGCTGGTGCCAAGCGTTGAGCGGGATCGCAAACGTGCTGCCGCGCTCCCACTCGAAAACTCGCTTTGGCGTACCATCGTACCAGACGCTGGTCGCGCCTCTCCCTGCGGCGACTGTGATGATTTCCTCATAGAGCTGGCGCTGCGGCTTCATGCTCTTGCCCGGGGCGATCTCGGCGATGTAGCCGTCGGCGACCATTTGATCGGAGAACGTACAGATCGCTCCGTGGCAATCCTTACGCTTCCAGTATTCCAACTTCTCCGTGCGCACATCCTGAACGAACGCGCCGCCGATGATGGGGACACCTTCGGACTCGATCCATTTCCTGTAGGGGCTGTACTTGTCCATCATGAATTGGACGTAGGGATGAACTTCGAATTCTTTTACTGGAGTCGCCATGGCCGGTACCTCCTTCTCTCGATTGCTCGTTTGACGTTACCGCTCGACTGGAATGACTGTCAACGAGTGGAGCGGAAGGTTCAAGTGACAAGACAACCAATTCGCATGAACTTGAGGGCTGCGCCGCTTGGTCGCCGAGATTTCTCGCCGGCTTTTCGTATCATCCAGCAAAAATCTCGATCTTCTTGACAAGAAAATTTCACTACGATAGATGAAACAAAAGTTTCATGGCCGCGATCAAAGAGATCCTGACCAAAGTCAAATCACTCAACGGAGCGCAGCGCAAGCTTGGGAACTATCTGCAGAACGATAGCTCCGCTCTGCTGCTTTCCAATGTGAACGATTTGGCCGAGGCGGTGGGCGTCAGCAAAGCGACGGTGGTCCGCTTCGCGAAGACCTTGGGGTATTCGGGGTTCCCCGAGCTCAAGCGTGATATTCAAAAGGAAATGCGTCGAAAGCTGCGCGCGGCCGACCGGATGAAGGAGACTTTCGCCGAGCTGGGCGATGACGAGAATATTTTTGCCAGGCTGATCAAGCGCGATACTCAACTGCTTCAGGAAACACTGCGGGCGGCGTCGTTCACCGATTTCCAAGAAGCCGTGGAAGTGATACTAAAAGCGCGCAAGGTTTTTCTGATCGGCCTCAACGCATCGACGGCGCTGGCTTACATTCTTTATTTCAGGCTCGTGCGCGTTAAGAAGGATGCGCACTGGATCTTTTTGACGGGCGGCACTTCGCTCGTGGAACAACTCGCATTTATGGAACCCGCCGACGTTCTGGTCGCCATCGACTTTCTCGAAGTGCCGCGCGAGGTGCAGACCGCGTTGCAGCACGCCAAGAAAATCGGCGCGCCGATTCTGGGCATCACCGACTTTCCTAGCTCGCCAATCGCCAAGGCGGCCAATGTCTGTCTTTATGCGAAGCGCGGCCTTCATTCGTCGGTTAATTCGCTCACGCCCGCGTTTTCGCTGGTGAACGCTCTGGCGATTGCCGTCGGCTGGGCGAAGAAAGCGGACTCGATCAAAGCGTTGACGGATCTCGATACTTTATTGGAGGAACGCGGGCTCTAATACAGCCGCAGATAAAAGGAGAACAATATGGCAACAAAACTAAAATTCGGCTTACTGCTACCGCACTTTTGCGAGTATGGCTCGACCGAACTCTGCATCGAAGGGTCCAAAAAAGCCGAGGCCTACGGCTTCGACTCGGTTTGGGTCAGAGATCATTTGGTCTTTGAGCCGCACGGCATGGAAGGCGAGGATAATACCCATATCGAAGGTTTGCTCGTCCTCGCGGCGATCTCGTCGGTGTGCAAGAAACTGATTCTCGGCACCGGTACCGTAATCTCCCATCGCCACCCCATTCATTTGGCGCAGTCCATGGCCGGCCTGAGCACCATGTGTGAGAACCTCATCATGGGTCTGGGCCTCGGTACTTTTCCCCATGAATTCGAAGCAGCGGGATACAAAAAGGTTACCTTGCAGGATCGCGCCAATATGGCGAAGATCAATGCGGAGCTTTGTCGCCGCTTCTGGAAGGGTGAAAAGATCACCTACAAGGACGATTATTACGATTTCAAAGACGTCGAGCTCAAACCAACACCAAAGAAGCCGATTCCGATTTGGTACGGCGGCGGCACCCCCGCTTCCGTTCGCCGCGCTGCGGATTACTGCGACGGCTGGATGCCGGGCCGTATTCCGACGGCGACGTTCAACAAGATGGTCAAATATCTCGAAGAGCAATGCAAAGCCAACGGTCGCCCGATGGTCACCACCGGCGCGATTCCCATCACCAGCCTCGACAAGAATCGAGACAACGCGCTCAGCAAAGTCAACGTCAAAGGTCTCATTAATGAAGGCAATCAGCCCGCGAAGAAAACGTGGGTGAGACCCAAGTCCGGTACTTTTTCTACCGTCGAGGATATCGAAGGTCTGCTGATGGCGGGTACTCCCGCAGACGTCGCTCGCGACACCAAACGGTACGAAGAAGCCGGCCTCAACCATATCGTTTTCGATCTACGTTTCCGCTACGCTGATTGGTATCAGCAGATCGATCTGTTAGGTCAGGAAGTTCTGCCGGCTGTAAGAGCCTAAAGCGTTACCAATCGTTCCGACGTTCAAGTCGTTCAAAACGGACGGAAGACCGAGATTGACGGTTTGAACTGTTTGAACAGAGCGTAGCGATTGAACGGAACGAAGTGATTGAACTCTTCAGGAGTTTGTTATGCGAACTGAAAAAGTTAATTTTTATAGCGAAGGCATAAAGCTCGCTGGCGTTCTATATTTACCCGACGCGGATAAGGGCAAACCGTTCGCCGGTATCGTTCAGGGCCCAGGCTTTCTCGGGCTTAAAGATGCGAAGCACTACATCATGATGTTCGACAAGCTCTGCGCCGCTGGTTACGCGTGTCTCTGTTTTGATTACCGCGGTTGGGGCGACAGCGAAGGCGAGCAGCGCGGCTGGGTCATGCCGAAATGGCAAGCGGAGGATATCCGCAGCGCGCTGAGCTACCTGGAAACTCGTCCCGACATCGATGCCGATCGACTCGCCACCTACGGTTCCGGCGGAACCGGCGGAGGCAATGCCGTCTACGTCGCCGCCATCGACTCACGCGTCAAATGCTGTGTCAGCTATCTCGGCGTAAGCAGCGGCCGGGATTGGTTGCACTGCATGCGGCGCGAGTATGAATGGGTCGACTACTTGAAGAGCATCGACGACGACCGCAAGCAGCGCGCGCTTACGGGCAAAGGCGCCATTGTCAGCGCGCGCGAGGGCGGCATCATGGTGCAGACGCCGGAGCGGCAAACGACGACGATCAAGAAAGACGTTGCGGATAAAATTCCCGACGCCATGCCGCTCGCCTGCGCCGAAGCGATATTGGAATATAGTCCCATTGACGTCGTTCATAAGATCTCACCGCGGGGCGCGCTATTCATCGCCGTTGAAGGCGACGCGGTCACGCCCGAGCAGCAGTCCTTCGATCTATATGAGAAAGCCGGCGAGCCTAAAAAACTCGTTTTGTACAAGAAGACTACGCATTACGGGATTTACAATGATTACTTCGACGACGTCGCCGCCAACGTGGTCGACTGGTACGACCGCCATCTGAAGTACCACAAGGTCGAAATCACCGAAAAGAAATAGGAGCGTTCATGAACAAGATTTCATTTGGCGTGAGAGTGCCGAATTCAGGCCCGCTCTCGAGTATCGAGAATATCGTGAGCGCGGCGAAGACAGCCGAAGAATTGGGATTCGACGCGATCTGGGTGCACGACCATGTAGTCTGGAGCACCGAGATGCATCGCCATCACATTTCCTCGGGTGCCTTCGAAGCAATCACCGATTCGCAAGAGGCAAACTTCTTCGAAGCGACGACGATGCTGTCCTATCTCGCCGCGGAAACCAAAAAAATCGTCCTCGGCGTCGCCTGTTTGGTCATGCCTTGCCGCAATCCGATTTATGCCGCGAAACAGTACTCGACCTTGGATCATCTCGCTCAAGGTCGCTTGCTCGTCGGGGTCGGCCTCGGTTCCAAAGCGACGCGCGAATCCGACGAGTTCGGCGTTTTCGGCATTCCCTATGACCGGCGCGGCGATCGGACCGACGAATACATAGAGGCGATGAAGGCGATCTGGACGCAGCCTCTCGCATCTTACAAAGGCGACTTTATCGAGTTCAAAAATGCCGAAGTTTATCCCAAGCCATTCCAGAAACCGCATCCGCCAGTTTGGGTCGGCGGCTGGATGAAGCTTGCCGCCAAGCGCGCGGGCAAATACGGCGAAGGCTGGATTCCCGGATGGCTCTCGCCCAAAGAGATGAAAGTCGGCTGCGATATCTTGGCGCAAGCCGCGCGAGAAAAAGGCCGGGATCCCTCGAAGATCACCGTTGCGGTGGAGAAGCTTGCGACCATCGCGAAGAGCCGCGAGGAAGGCTTGAATCTGGCGATGCCGACCCTGAAGACGAGCAGCGAGAGTTACGAGCGCGATATCGACAGCATGCAGTTCGCCCTCGACCGTCACATCTTCGGCTCGGTGGACGACGTGCGCCGGCGGGTCGATGAATTCATCGAAAACGGCGTGCAGCACTTCGAGCTCAAGGTCATCTATCCGACCATGGATAGCCTGAACCGACAAATGGAGCTCTGGGCGGAAAATATTCTGCCGAAATACAATTAAAGAAGATGAAGTGATGGAGTACTGAGGGAGTTTTGGAGTAATGCGAAGTTTCCAACACCTAATACTCCGGCACTCCAATAAGCCCATGATTGTTACCCATGAAACTTTCATTTGAACTGAACGGCAAAGTTCAGCAAATCGACTGTGAACCTGCGGACACTCTCGCCGAGGTTTTACGCAATACCTTGAATCTCAATGGCACCAAAGTTTCCTGCGAGGTGCAGGTGTGCGGCGCCTGCACGGTGTTGGTCGACGGCGCGCCCGTGAGCGCTTGCACGTATTTGGCCTACGAGGCGCGCGATAAAAGTGTCATGACCATCGAGGGCCTGCAAAAAGCGGACGGAACGCTTCACCCGCTGCAGCAGGCTTTCATTGACGAGTTTGCTTTTCAATGCGGCTACTGCACGCCGGGCATGATCATGTCGGCCAAAGCATTGCTCGATGAGAATCCAAAGCCGACGCGCGATGAGATTATTCATTATATGGACGGCAATCTCTGCCGCTGCACCGGTTATGTGCCGATCGTCGTGGCGATCCAGCGCGCCGCCGAGGTAATGGCTAAGGAGTCGAAGAAGTGAGCGCCGATAAAAAGACCGATTTTCATGTCGTCAATCATTCGCTGCCGCGCCGCGACGGGCGGGTCAAAGTCACCGGCAAGGCTCAGTACGTCGCCGATCTGAAGCTCATCGGCATGGCCTACGCGAAAGTTCTGCGCAGCCCCTACGCTCACGCCAATATCATTTCCATCGGCAAGTCGCGCGCGGAAGCGTATCCGGGAGTCTACTGCGTCGTCACCGGCTACGATCTCGACGGGATCAATCCGTATTACGGTCACGCGGTCAAAGATCACCCGCTCCTCGCTATCGATAAAGTGCGTTACGCCGGAGAAGCGGTGGCGGCGGTCGTGGCGGTGGACGAGCGCACCGCCTTCAAAGCGCTGGAGTTGATCGAGGTCAAGTACGAAGAGCTGAAAGCCGTGTTTACACCGGAGGAAGCCGCGGCCAAGGACGCGCCGCTCCTGCACGAGAGGAAATTCGAAGCAGGCGCGCTGCGCGGCTTCGAAGGCGAGGTCACTGCCGGCAAAGGAACGAATATTTGCCAAACCCACAAAATCCAGTGGGGCGATGTTGACAAAGCTTTCAAGGAAGCGGCGGCGGTCATCGAGGGTGAATATTATTTCCCGATGACCTACGCCTACGCGATGGAACCCTACGTCGCCATCGCGGAGGTCAACGACCAGGGCGTGACGATCTACTCTTCGGCGCAGCATCCCTTCATGGTGCGCCACGATTTGAAGTCGGTCTTCGATTTGCCGGTGAGCTCGGTGCGTTTGATCGTGCCGTTCGTCGGCGGCGGTTACGGCAGCAAGTCGTATACGAAGATTGAGCCGCTCGTCGCCGCCTGTGCTTGGAAAGCCAAGCGGCCGGTGAAGCTGCAGCTCACCGTCGAAGAAGCGATGCTCACGACGCGCAGCGACGACGCCTACACTTGGATGCGCACGGCGGTCGATAAAAACGGCAACATCATCGCGCGCCAGGCAAAAATTCTGATGAATACCGGCGCGTACGCCGAGAATAGTCCGCTGGTTGTCGAAAAATCGACCAACCGCTGCGTCGGTCCCTACGCGATCCCTAACGTGCTGATCGAGAATTCTTCCTATTACACGAATACGGTGCCAGCCAGCTCCTATCGCGGCTTTGGCTGCGCTCAGGTGACGTTGCCGGGCGAATCGCAGATTGACGAGCTGGCGAAGAAAATCGGCAAAGATCCGTATGAATTTCGGTTGATGAACGCTGCCAAGCCCGGCGAAGAATTTTTTCCCGGCATGCGCCCGTTCGACGGCACTCTCAAAGAAGATTTGGACACCGCCGCGAAGGCGATCGGCTGGGGCAAGCCTTTGCCGAAAGGGCATGGCCGAACGGTGGCCGTCTCCGGCAGCGATGCCGGAGCTTATCCGCTTACGTCGACGGCCATTCGCGTCCACGCCGACGGCTCCGTAACGATCATGACCGGCAGCACGGAACTGGGTCAGGGAAGCCATACGGTTTTGCCGCAGATTGCCGCCGAGGAGTTGGGCGTGCCGTTCGACAAAGTTCGCGTGGTCTCCTCGGATACCGCAATTACGCCGTACGACCGCTCCACCGGCGCGAGTCGGACGACGACATTGATGGGCAGTGCGGTCCTCGACGCAAGTCGCGACGCGATCGAGCAAATGGCCGTGATGGCGGCCGACGTGCTGAAAGTCAAAGCCGAGCAGATCGAAGTCGTTCGCGGCGGCGTGCGTTGCGGCGAGGCACAGTTAAACTGGTCGGAGGTCATCAGCAAGTTCTACGCTCTCCCTGACGGGGAAGTCATCGGCCGCGCCTACATTCGCAAAGCCGGCCGGTTTGCCAAGCTGCCGGTTTTTTGGGAAGCCGCCGCCACCGGATGTGAAATTTCCGTGGATGAAGAAACCGGAAAAATCACCATGGAAAAACTCGCGACTGTCGGCGATGTGGGTCTCGCGATCAACCCGGCGCTCGCTGAAGGTCAAGACCTCGGCGCCGCGACCATGGGGATGGGCATCGGACTCTTTGAAGAGCTCGTGTACGAAGGCTCGCAACTAGTCAACGGCTCGATCCTCGATTACCGTCTGCCGCGCTTTTCCGACCTACCGAAGCAAATCGAATTGCATCTGGTGCAGAATCGGGACGGTGTCGGCCCCTACGGCGCGAAAGGGGGCGGCGAAGCATCGTTGAATTCGATGGCCGCTAACATCGCAAACGCCGTCGACAGCGCGGTCGGCGTGCGCATCCGGGAAGCCCCGCTCACGCCGGAAAAAGTCTGGCGTGCCCTGAAACAGAAAAAGCTTCAAGGTCCAAAAGTTTAAAAGTTCAAGAAATACAATCCAAAGCTCTTACATCGATGTTTGAACCGACCCAGAACTCGTTATGATGCCCTTAAGAGATTTTACTATCCACCAACCGAAAACCTGCGCCGAAGCTTCGCAGATGCTCGCCGAGTTTGGCGAGAACGGGCGGCTCTATGCCGGCGGCACCGAACTTCTGCTCGCCATGAAGCATGACCTGCTCCGCTATAAGCACTTGATCGACGTGAAGACTATCCCTGATCTTAACAAGATCGAGTTAAGAAATGGTACGCTGGTGATCGGGAGCACGGCGACACATCGCGCGATTGAGCGCAGCGCGTTAGTGCGCCAAAACTTGCCGGTGCTCGGTGAGATGGAAACTAACGTCGCCAACGTGCGCGTCCGCACCAGCGGCACACTGGGCGGGAACCTCTGTTTCGCCGAACCGCATTCGGACCCCGCGACCTTATTGGCGGCCCTCGGCGCCAAGGCGCATGTTCAGGGCAAGTTCGGAGCCAAGACAATGACTATCGACCAGCTCATCACCGGCGCTTACGAAACTGCCTTGGCCACAGACGAATTACTCGCCGCCGTGGAGGTTCCGCCGTTGAGTAAATCCCAGCGCGCGGCTTATTTAAAATTCCAGCTCAAGGAACGACCAACGCTGGGTTTGGCCTTACTCTTGAATTTTGATGGCGATACGATCAAAAACGCAACCGCCGTCGTCGGCGGCGTCAGCACCGTGCCGACGCAGTCGGATCAAGCCAATCAACTCCTCACCGGGTCTAGGACGCAGGTTGAAAAACAGTTGAGTGTTGCCGCCGAGGCGCTTGCGCAGGCCGCGGATCCGGTCGACGATCTCGAAGGCAGCGCCGATTACAAGCGGCATCTGATCGGCGTGTTCCTGCGCAGAGCTTTCATTAAGGCGCTTTCGTAATCTCGCAGGCATCGGTTCGAAGCTCGACAATGGTTGGGGCGCGCTCCCCGGAGCCTTTCTAGCGGCAGCCCAATTATAATAATTAATGCCATTGGCGGCGGCGATTCGACCAACGCGCACTGACAAAAAAATTAATCTGACACAAACGTCCAACCCTGACGTATTTTGGAATTTTTTGCGTCATTTGATGATGCGGTAAAAGTATAACGTCAGCCGAAAGGGCCTTGCTTGGCGCCGGCACCCCTGACTATTATTCAAGGTAGCTTCTAGCTCGTACGCGAATAGTTTCCCGGAGGTGGTCACATGGACATTATCGGGGAATACGCAACAGGGCTGTTCTCTAATCTTCGGCCATTTCTCGATTGGGCAATAGGAAACTGGGCAATCACTATGCTCGTGCTGGGCATGCTGATCTACGGTGCCGGAAAGCAAAGACGACACCGTAAGCGCCATTCCTAGTTCACTGTCTTATCCCGCTAATTTCCTGGCTCGGTAAGCGGTGAGGCAGGAAAACGCAGCGATCCTCTGCATACGCATTGCAGTGCGTGATGCTCGGGTTGATCCGTGGTCAACGGCTAAACTATTTCTTTTAAACAACTGATGCTGTCGGCTCAATCGGTCGGCGGCATATGCCGCAACCGGGTAGTGGAGAACCGATGGCAGGTGAAAAAACCGTAAAGGATATTACCTTTCGCATCCGGCATACCATGATGCTGGTGAGCGACCTCGACCGCAGCATCGATTTTTACACCCGGCTTCTCGGCATGGACGTCCAACGCATTCGCCCGGCGCCGGAGAAAAGGGAGCGAGTCGGCTACCTCGGTTACGGCAGCGAAGATGAACATCCGGGTTTGGAGCTCATCGAGACCGGCGGCCCGGGTCATATCAAGGAAATGCCCAAATGGCACGGCCACGTCGCCCTCTACGTCTCCGACCTCTACAAGCTGAGCGAAAAACTACACGCCGCTGGCGTCAAATTCACTCTCGGTCCACAACCCAATCGCCACGGCAGCCAGGATCACGTTGCCTTCATTCAGGACCCCGACGGTTACGTCATCGAACTCACCGAGCGCCATTCGAAGAGTGGGCCGCCGCTCAAAGCGGGCTGAAGAGCATTATTCCGTCGCCCCAGCCGCCTCAAGAACTTTCGCCGCTTCAGCATGCTTTCCCAACCGCGCCAGCGTGAGCGCGGTTCGGCCCTGCGAGTCGCGCTCGTCCAGAGGCGCTCCGGCCGCGATTAAATCCTTAAGCATAATGGCGTTGCCCATCGCCGCCGCAATGCGCAAAGCAGTGACTCCGGTGGCGGCGGCGTTGGCGTCGGCGCCACCAGCAATCAAGACTCTTACGGTCAGGACATGACCACCGCCCGCAGCCATCAATAACGGGGTAACGCCGCTGTTTAATCCTTTCGCGTTAGCGTCGGCACCGGCATGAATGAGTGCCCTGACCGCGTCAGTATGCCCCCGGCTCCCGGCCGCATGTAAGGGACTCGTACCCGATTTATCGCGGCTGTTCGGATTGGCCCCAGCAGCGACTAGCGCGTGAACGACGGCGGCGTGACCCTCCCAGGCGGCCACCTGCAGCGCCGTTTCGCCGGAATGATTTTGGGCGTTTGCGTCGGCTTTGAAAGCGAGCAGCAGCTGGGTGGCCTCGACATCGCCGCGACGCGCCGCCAGCGCGAGCGCGCGATGACCGTTTGCGAGCTCGAAGTCAGGCGAAGCACCGCCTTCCAGCAAGGCTCTCGCGCTCGCCAGATGACCGCCGAGCGTCGCGGCCGCCAATGGCGATAAACCACCCTCCGTAAAATCGGGGTCGGTTCCTCCAGCCATCAATTGCTCGACTCGGCCAGCGTCTCCGGCAGCAGCCGCCGTCATGAGGGCGCTTTTCCTGCGCTCAAATGTTTCGATCAACGTTGCGCAGCCGGCAACTTGAATGGAGCAGCAGATCCCGAGAAAGCACAATACGTTTCGATATCTATGCAACATCGATTCTAGTCGACGGGTTCCTCGCACGCAGCAAGGGGCAGCCACGATCCAATCAATACCCGCCAACAGTAATTTGCCCTATCTCAGCTGTTGCCGGAGAGCGCCGGAAACGCCGCGGAGATCTCGCCCCAGTCACGATAACGGCGGATCCGCACATGCTTCCCCTCGAACTGATTCCATGGACGATCAAGCAAAACAACCGGCACCTTCATTTCATTGGCTAAATACTGCGCCATCGGCAGGGAATCCTCAACTGCCCAGCAAAACCGTCGCATGGATAATTCGGTCAAAGAAATTGCCTTAGAACTGTCCGGCGTAAAGCGCGAGTACTTATCGACGACTGTAAATGAACTGTGCGCGATCCGATGCTTGGCCAACCACTCACGCGAGACTTCAGAACTATCCGGTGGTCGGCCGGTAACGATGGCGATGTGGAATCCCCGCTCGTTCCATTGCTTTAGGACCGCGATCGCCTCCTCGACTGGCGCCATGCTCAACAGCTCCTCCGGCCGATGGACGATACGATACAACTCATCGCGCTCCTCAGAAGGTAAGCCGCAGGAACGGCCCACATCGAAGTTGATCACTTGCTCGTATCTAATTCGTTTACCGAACTCGCGCTCGACAATAAGGAGAAAATGGCGCGCAGATTGACACAGCACATCGTCCAGGTCGACGTAGATCGTTTTCGAATCCGTTCTCATCCTGGATATCGACTTGATTCGAACAACACACGGCAACGGCTCACTAGCCGTTCATCAAACTTTTGAAACAAACTCGCTACCGCGAACAAGAAATCGATAGGGCTTGTTCTTCCACCTGCCGGCATAGTCGACCCCGATCCGTGGTGTAGCTTGAAATCTCGGAGTGGGCTCACCGCGATCCTCGACGTAAAGAAGACCACTGCACAAATCCGCCCCGTTCAGCGAACGGTCGATGGCAAAAGCTTGGCAGAGTTTGCCCGGCCCGCTGGCAAGATTGAGCAGTTCGCCGTTTTTCCTCCGCGTTTTCATCAATTCGATGCCGCCCACGGGTTCCGCGGCGCGAATTAAAACAGCGGCTGGATAGTCCTGTTTTTCCGTAACCAGATTCAGCATGTTGTGAAACCCATAGATGAAGTACACATAGGCGTGACCCGCCGGGCCAAACATCACGTCCGTACGGGCCGTGCGTCCTTTAGATGCGTGGCAGGCAAGATCCTGGGGGCCAACGTAGGCTTCGGTTTCGACGATGCGCCCAATCGTGTTGCCTTCGGGATGTTTTCGCACCAGATACTTTCCCAAAAGCTGCTTGGCGACGTCAATCGTGGTTTGTTCGTAGAAAGAGCGCGGAAGTTGCAACGCTGAATTTGTGTCCAGTTTCAAAAGTTCGTTAAACAAGGGTGTCGATTCTCGTCCTGCTCGCGCAAAGTTCCTGGATTCGATTTCGGTCCGGCTTGCGCTGGGAGCTAACATCCAACTTACGTTAATTTCGCTCAAAGGAAATCGACCAGGACTTCTCTGGCTATCTCTAAATAGTCCTTAGGGACAAGAAATCTTACGGGTATGTTGCGCGCTAAGTTAAAATTCTCACCCTGGGCAAGATAGGGTATTTCTTCCGCTTCAAGAATCGATTTAATCAGTGGAATCTGGCCTGCGTCGGCCATGGTAAGGACCTCGACGAGGTCAACAAATGCTGCGGCTTCCTCGGGCGGCAATTCGACTATGAGCGCAACATCACAATCATTACACCATGTGAAACCAGGGCGGTACTCGGATCGGCATTTTGGACAGTACATGATTTCCCATTCGACCTTCGACGCCAAACTCATCCGCTTCTATTTACTAATCTCCTTCACCAGACTCCAATCCACCAACTGGCTCAAGGGAATATCTTTCGTGAGCTTGAGTCGTTCTTTCGTCAGCTGCACGTCCAACAGCACTCCCTTATCCGAAATGATGCCGTCGTCGGTGAACGAGTTGATCGAAGCGTCGTAAGCTTTGGCTGACTGCGCGGGCGTGATTTTGAGATAGTTGGAGAGCATCTGCACGGTTTCGGCGCGATTCTGCTTCATGAAGCGCGTCCCGCGTACTGTGGCACGGACGACTCTTTTCACTTGCTCCCGTTGCGTTTGCAGCTTCTGGTCCATCACCGCGATGCCTGACAGCGGCAGCTCGATCAGATCGCCCAAATAGATGAGCCTGCGGAAGCCTTCATCCTCCGCCTTTACAGCGAAGGCGACATCGATCGGCGTCGCATCGATGGAACCTGCGTGCAGCGCAGCCAGCCGTGTCGGGCTCTCGCCGGTGACGATGATCTTAACGTCCCTTTCCGGCTCGAGGCCGAAATGGCGTACGGCCACGCGCGAGAGGTAGTCTACGGTGCCGGCAACGGAGTCGACACCGATCACCTTTCCCTTGAGGTCCTTCGGTGTCCTGATTTCCGGCCGGGCAACCAGCACGTGAAGGGGTCGACTGGCGAGCCCGACGACTGCTTTGATCGGCACGCCGGTCACGGCAGCCCTAAGCGCCGAACCCCACGCGAGCAGATAGTCGACGTCACCGGAGATCAAAGCTTTGACGCCGATTGCCGGCTGCATCTGAATTTTATCGACGTCTATGTCTTCGTTCTTGAAGAAACCTTTGCGCATGGCGACGACCACGGGGAACTCGAACAAGCCACGGCTGGGTGTCGCCATGTTGATGCGTTCCGCGTAGACCGCCGGCGGCAAACCGAGCAGATTCCCCGCCAGAGCTAGAGTGAAGAAACAGATGAATCGAATGGCGACTAAAGTGCATGTCGTTTTCATGGCTTTAGGAATTCTCCTATTCGAGCCGGACGTTCTTCGAGAAATCGTAGTTCTTCGAGTAAGCACTTTCATAGGTGCAAACGATTCGCTCGCTGTCCCAGCCGCCAAAGCATTTTTTCAAAAACGACATGATCAGACTCCAGGCATCCTTCGCCGCTTCCCTGCGATAGCGACCCGGCATGGTGTCGTTGAGCCAGCCATGCGGTGCCTCAGGGTATAGACGAATGTGGCAATTCTTTTTGGCTTTTTCCAACGCGTTGCGAAAACGCACGACATCGTCGATCGAAATGATATGATCGGCTTCACCGAAAACGCCTAAAATCGGACAATTCACCTGCAAGATTAGCTCTTCGATCGGCGTCGGGCGAAGATCGTTGGGGAACCATTCTTTTCCCCCAATGGCGCCGTAGAGCACCACCGCGCCGGCGATATCGTTGCGCTTTGCGGCGAGCAGCACAGGTTGGCGCCCGGTTTGGCACACACCGATGATGCCGATGCGCGAGTCATCGACTTCTTTTAGCTTCTTCAGATAATCGACGGCGGCGTTCAGATCCTTTAAGGCGCCGTCGTCGGTAAGATCGACGCGCTGCTCACCCCGTAGCACGGCCTTGCGGTCACCGCTAAAGCGACGAAACAAATCCGGCGCGAAACCGATAAAGCCGGCTTGCGCCAGTCGCGCCGTTAGGTCTCTAGTATGCGGGTCGATGCCGTAGCGCTCGTGGAGAATGATGACCGCGGGACGCTTGCCTTTGCCACTGGGCAAAGCGCGAACGGCACTGATGCCGCGGCCATATTTGACCGTCGTTGCCTTAATTCCTGCCGGGCTTTTCTGTGCCATTCGCTTCCCCAAAGTTGTTCTCAAGTGGATGCCCCTTGCGCGTAATTTCGCCAACTCTATCGCCGCATAAGAGAAGGAGTCAAGGCGACCGGAACATCGCTTGTCTCGATGCCGGGGCCGCCATATATTCGCGATCATGAATCTAAAAGACGGATCCAGCATCGTCGCCGATGTGACCACGATCGGCCGTAAGACAGGCCAACCAAGGACTGTGGAACTGCGCCTCATTTACCAAAATGGCTGTTTCTTTGCGTCATCGAGCCGGGTACAAGGCAAGCACTGGTGCCAGAATATGCTGAAGAATCCGGCGGTGGATATCGAGGTCCGAGGCGCGAAACTTCCTTGCACAGCGAAGCAGGTAACCGACGAACATCGCCGCCGGCAAATCCTTACTCTGCGCGATTCGTCGCCGCAGTTAGACCGGGTCGTGTTCGAAATTAAACCGAAGAGTTAAGGTCAGCCGTGGCTCAGAACGAACACCCCGAAGACGATCAGCCCGGCGGCCACTCCGTCACGGAAGGTGACGACCTCGACGCCTCTTAGAGTGAAGCGAGCCAGCGCAAAGGTAATCAGCGGGGAAATTCGCCAGATCGGCGACAGCAGCGCCGCGGGCCCATAGCCCAACGCGAAAAAGGTGAAGAGCGAGCCGAATGCTTCGGTCGCGCCGGAAAGCGTCAGAAGCATCAAAGCCTTTGCCGGCATCCGCTCCCATTTCGGTTTCAACCCCATGAATTTGCCTAGAAAAATCATGAAGACCAAAGCTGTGGTCTGGGTGATCAGGGCTCCCAGCACAGGCGCATTAGCCGCGTCCATTCCGATCTTTTTGAAGATCGGATTGATACCGAAACACATGGCCGCGATCAGCGGAAATAAGTAATATTGCAATCGATCGACGCTGCGCCCGCCGCTCTCCTGGGTTTGCGTCAGCACGGCGATGCCCAGGATGATGGCGAGAATCCCAGTGACGATAAAGCCGTTCACGTCTTCACCGAGAAAACCCATGGCCAGAATCGCCGTTAGAAGCGGCGAGCTATTTTTAACCGAAGTCGCCTTGGATGCGCCGACTTTATCGATGCCCCGGTAATAGAAGACCTTGCCAAAGCTGGCGCCGACAGCGCCGGCGAGAAAAAAAGCCCAGAACGCCTGGCCGGTAAAATCCACCGCGCTGATCTCGCCCTGGTGGGCAGCCAAGCCGGCGAGCAGAGCCACCGCGACATGCTGTTCGACGACCGTGGCATTGCTCACGTTGGTATACTTGATGGCGCGTTTGAGCAGTAGTGGGGTCAGCCCCCACAGAAAACCCGCCAACAGCGCATAAGCGACGCCGGTTTGCAATTCCGCGCTCACCGCAAAAAACCTCGCCGCTATTTGGCTTGTTGGTCGGACATTTTCTTCTGGGTATCATCCACGCCCTTTTGCATTCCTTCCATCATTGCTTTTTCTTTTTGCATGCCCTGCTGAATCGCCTTTTGCGCTTCTTGCGCTCTATCGGCGGATTCCTGTTTGTCGCCGCAACCCGTGACAGCGAAAGCTACCGCCAGAGCCAGATAAATCCTCGCGACGTTTTTCATGGTTCACCTCGGCGTAGTTTTTTCATCCATTCTAGTTAACAGAAAAACGAGCGAGCTGGCAATCGAGCCGGTTCGTGTTGGATTTGCGCTTTTCTTTCGTCCGTCGTTTGTTATCCTGTGCGGGTATGCTCGCCCGATTTTTTGCGGCACTCGTGACTTTCCTCCTGCTCCTCCACTCAGTGGGAGACGTTTTTTCGCAACGCGATAAAAAGGCGACGGTTGGTAGGACTCTCGCCGTCACGGATGCAGGAACATGGAGAACGATTCAAAAAGGTCTGGAATTTCGTAGGATCGTCATGGAGCGTTCGGAACCTGGCTATGAGGTCGAGTTCAAGCTGCTTCGCGTTGACAGTCAAATCATCGTCCCGCGGGTCCTTTCGGCGGACAGTTTTCAATTGAAATCGGCAAACGCAAAAACGTTTGCCGAGAAAGCCGGCGCTATCGCGGCCATCAACGCCAACTATTTCGATGAAAAAGGCCGCCCGCTCGCCTATCTGAAGACGGCCGATAAGGAAATCAACCGTGTTATATCTAAACATCGCCTTTACACCGGCGTCTTCGGCGTGGCTGAGTCGGGACCGTTCGTCACGCATCGCGACGAATTTGAGCCGGGACAAGCGAGTGCCGCGCTGCAGTCGGGCCCGCTGTTGCTACATCACAGCGCACCCGTTGAAATCATGAGCGGACCGGGACGTTATGCGCGCCGCAGCATCATCGGAACGGATAAAGAACGCCGCGTTCTCATCGGTGTCACCGATGGCGTGATCGGCGGGCTCAGCTTTGCCGAGTTACAAGAACTCTTTACTCAGCCCAAATGGCAACTGAATGCTGTGGAATTGTTGAATCTCGACGGCGGCGGCTCGGCGCAACTTTACGTCAAGTCAGGCAAGTTCGAAGAATGGCTTCCGGGTACGGCCGAAGTCCCGGTGGCCATCGGTTTCTTTTATAGAAAAAATTAAATACGGCTTCGCGCAATTCTCCCGGACTATTCGAGCGACGACAAGGCAACGCGGCTCCAATCAAGGCCCACGGCCGGCAGAACGCCAAAGTAAACCGTGCCGGCTGCCGCGAGCGCGATCGTGATGTAGGTATAAGGGTTTTGGCGAAAACTTTTGCCTTTGCTGCCGCCCTCTTCCATGTACATGGCAACGATCACACGTAAATAATAGATCACCGACAATAGACTATTGAGCACGGCAATGACCGCCAGTGTCATTTGGCCGGAGAGCACTGCAGCCCTGAATAGAAAAAATTTTCCGGTAAAACCAGCGAGCGGCGGGAATCCGGCGAGCGACAGCATAAAAAGCGACATGGCCACGCCTATAAACGGCCGCTTGAAACCCAAACCGCCAAAGTCATGATAGCTCTCGCGCGGCTCATCCCCTTCGGCAAGGCAACTGAGCACGGCGAAGGCACCGATGGTCATGAAGGCGTACGTCACGATATAGAACAACAGCGGCAAGCCGCCCCACTCCTCGCCGACAACAACCGCGATCAGCAGATAACCGGCATGGGCAATACTCGAATACGCAAGCATGCGCTTCACGCTGTTTTGGCCAATGGCCAACAAATTCCCCAAAGTCATCGTCGCGATAGCGATAATCCAGAGTGGAAAACTCCAGTCGCTGTCCAGCGGCGACAGCTTGTGCATTAGGATTCGGGTCCAGGCAGCGAAGGCGGCCGCTTTCACGGCAACGGACATAAAGCCGGTGACCGGCGTCGGCGCACCATCGTAGACATCCGGAACCCAAAAGTGAAAGGGCACGGCGCCCACCTTGAAAGCAAAGCCGACCAGCAAAAGGAATCCACCGCCGACCAAATAAAGTGGCCACTCGCTCGGCTGTTCAAGCAAATAATCGGCGATTAAATCGAGGTTCGTCGAGCCGGTGGCGCCGTAAATCAACGCAATGCCGTAAAGCAGAAACCCTGTGGCGAAGGCGCCCATGATAAAATATTTCATCGCGGCCTCGCTCGACCGGGCGCTGCTGCGCCACATGCCGGTCAACACATAAACCGCGACCGACATCGTTTCCAGGGCGAGGAAGAAAACCAGCAGATCATTGGCGGCGGCCATGAGCATCATGCCTACGGTCGCGAAAAGAATTAGCGCGTAAAATTCACCCTCGGCGATCGCTGTCTGCCGGACGTAGTGAATCGACGAGAGAATCGTCAGCGCGGCCACCAACAGAAAAATAAGCGAGAAAAACAGCGCAAAGTTATCCAGTATCACGCTGTCGTTAAACGCGCTTTCCTGCGCGCCCCACAGCGCGACCGACTCGACGGCGGCAAGAGCGATACCGATCTGGCTGATTAATGCCAGGAAACCTTTAGGTTCGTGGTCCTCGATGAAGAGATCGCGCAAAAGGACAACTAGCGCGGTAAGCAGCACTTGAATTGCCGGGAGCAGCGGCAAAAGATTAGTGTCCATTTTACTTCGACTCTCCGGCGCTCGCCGGCATAGCGGTCGCGGGTGCCGGCGAAACAACGGAGATTCTTTTCAACGTCAGCTCGATAGCCGGTCCCATGCGCTGTAAAAACGGCTGCGGATAAACGCCCATCAGGACAATGAGGAGCAAAATCGGCGCAAGCAGAAAGAGCTCACGGGCACTTAAATCTTTCAGTTTTGCGTTGGCCGGATTTGTCAGTGGGCCGAAAGTGACCCGGCGGTACATCCAGAGCATGTAAACGGCGCCGAGAATGACGCCTGTGGCCGCCGCGGCGGTCCAGAGCGGTGTCACCCGAAAAGCGCCGAGCAAAATCAGAAACTCGCCGACGAATCCGTTGAGGCCGGGCAAACCGATGGAAGCAAACATCACCACCAGAAAAATCCCCGAAAACAACGGTACCTGTTTCCATAGACCGCCGAAATCATCGATCATGCGCGTGTGGCGCCGGTCGTAGATCATGCCGACCAGAAGAAACAGCGCGCCGGTGGAAAGACCATGGCTGACCATTTGAAAAATCGCGCCCTGCACGCCCTGCAAGTTGAACGCGAAGAGGCCGAGCATGACAAAACCTAAATGGCTCACGGACGAGTAAGCGACCAGTTTTTTTATGTCGCTTTGCATCATCGCAACCATCGCGCCATAGACAATGCCGATGACCGCTAGAGCGACGATGATCGGCGCCGCCGCCAATGCCGCGTCGGGAAAAAGCGGCATGGCGAAACGTAAAAATCCATAGGTGCCGAGCTTGAGCAAGACTCCGGCAAGAATCACCGAGCCGGCGGTCGGCGCCTCGACGTGGGCATCGGGCAGCCAGGTATGAAACGGAAAGAGCGGCACCTTGATCGCAAAAGATAAGGCAAAGGCAAAGAAGAGCCACGCCTGCTGATCCAGCGGCAGGCGCAGGCCGTAGAGTTTTAACAGATCAAAGGTCAGCACCTGCTCGAGTTCCGCGTGGCGTGCCGCGAGGTAGATAATCGCAACCAGCATGAGCAAGCTACCAGCCATCGTGTAAATAACGAATTTGAGCGCGGCGTAGATGCGCCGCGTGCCGCCCCAGACACCGATGAGAAAGTACATCGGCACCAGCATGACTTCCCAAAAGACATAAAAAAGAAAAAGATCGAGCGCGACAAAGGCCCCGAGCATGCCAGTTTCCAAAAGCAGCATGAAAATCAGGTATTCCTTGACTCGGTCCTTGACCGACCACGACGCCAGGATCGCGATCGGCATGAGCAAGGTGGTAAGCAAAACCAAGAACAGACTGATGCCGTCGATGCCGACGCTGTACTCGATGCCGAAAGCCGGCATCCACGGGACGCGCTCGAGCAGTTGCATCTCGCCGCTGTTGGCGTCGAAGCGATTAAAGATATTGAGCGACCAGAGAAAGTTGACGCCGCTGGCCAGGAGGCCTAAGGAAAATAGCGTTTCCATTCGACGCCGGGGAATGAACACCAGCAACCCCGCACCGATTACCGGGATGGCGAGCAACACGCTCAGGTCTCCGATCGCGAGTGCGGACATTTTTACAATTCGCCGATGTAGTAGGCCAAGAGCGCCAGTGTGCCAAGCAGGAAACCGGCCAGATAATGCTGCACGTTGCCGGTCTGCAAACCGCGCCATACCCAGCTAAAGCCACGCACCGAAGCGGCGATGCCATTGACGGCGCCATCAATCACCGATGGGTCCACGAACCGAGCGAAGAACCGCGCGCAAGCGGTAAACGGCCGAACGATAAACAAATCATAAAGCTCGTCAATGTAGTATTTGTTCAGCGAGAGACGATAGAGCAGGCTCGCCGGCTCTTGACCGATACCGGCCCCGGCTCGGGCGTACTTCACATAGGCGCAGTAAATTCCCACAGCCACGACCGCGAGGGTCAGCAGAGTCACCACGATTTCGGTGATGACGGAGCCGTGATGCTCCTCTACGCCGAAAACCGACTGGAGAAATTGATTCCACCGGCTGCCCCAGAGATACTCCGGCGCGCCCAGCCAGCCGGCGAAGATCGAACCGGCGGCGAGAATAATCAACGGCAAGGTCATCACAGCCGGCGATTCGTGCGGATGTGATTTTGCGTGCTGCTGGGCGCAGCGCTCGCCGTGAAAGACCATCAAGAGCTGGCGAAACATGTAAAACGCGGTCAGGCCAGCGGTAATCAAGCCGATGCCCCAGAGCGCCAGCTCACCCTGATCAAAGGCCTGCCACAAGATCAAATCTTTGGAAAAAAAACCCGCCGTAAACGGGAGGCCGGCGATCGCCAACGTCGCCAACAGGTAAGTCCAATAGGTCGTCGGCATGTGGGCCTTGAGCCCACCCATGCGACGCATGTCCTGTTCGCCGTCCAGGGCATGAATCACGCTGCCAGCGCCGAGAAACAAACAGGCCTTAAAGAATGCATGGGTAAAAACATGAAAGATCGCCGCGCTAAAAGCACCGATGCCGATGGCGAGAAACATGTAACCGAGCTGGCTCACCGTCGAATACGCCAAAACTTTCTTGATATCGTTTTGCGTCAGCGCGATCGTAGCGGCGAAAAACGCCGTCGCCGCGCCGACCCAGGCGATCGTGGACATTGTGGTCGGCGCCAGCGCAAACAGATAATGCAGCCGTGCCGTCATGTAGACACCGGCGGTGACCATGGTGGCGGCGTGGATCAAAGCGCTCACCGGTGTCGGCCCTGCCATCGCGTCGGGCAGCCACACGAAAAGGGGAAGCTGCGCCGATTTACCGGTGGCGCCGACGAAGAGCAAAAGCGTAATCAGGCCGATTGCCGCCGGGCTAAGCAGCCGCACATGGTTTTGCAACTCGGAAAAATCGAGGGTCCAGATCCCCTGCCTGCCCAATTCGGTGACCAATAACAACATCCCCAGAACAAAACCGAAATCGCCGACGCGGTTGACGATAAAGGCCTTGTTGCCGGCAATCGTATTTGCGTGATCGTGGTACCAGAAGCCGATCAAAAGATACGAGCACAGGCCAACGCCTTCCCAGCCGATGAAAAGCACGAGCAAATTGTCGGCCATCACCAGCACGACCATGAAAAAAATAAACAGATTTAAGTAAACGAAAAAGCGCACGATCCCTTCGTCATGTCCCATATAGCCAAGGGAATAGACGTGGATGAGAAAGCCGATGCCGGTAACGATCAACAGCATGACCGCCGCCAGCGCGTCGACGTGCAAGGAGAGATTGACGTTGAAAGAACCGGACTCAATCCAGGTATAGATCGTGTCCCGAAAAATTCCGGGCGCCGGCAATTGAAAGAAAACATATAACGCGATCGCGAACGAGGCGCCCACCGCCGTGCAACCCAGCACGGCGGCGTTCTTTCGGCCCAGCGCTCGACCGGCAAAAAGGTTGACGACGCTGCCGAGTAAAGGAACTAAAGGAATCCAGCGCAGAAGATCGTAGGCGAATACGGCGGGTTCGGAAGTCACCATTTAAGCAGCTGCATCTCCTGAGGATCGAGGCTCTGATGATGACGGAACACGGAGATCACAATGGCGAGGCCGATGACGGCCTCGGCGGCGGCGACAGCCATGACGAAGAAGACCGCGATCTGGCCTTCGATCGAACCGAGATAGCGCGAAAACGCGATGAAGGTAAGATTAACTGCGTTGAGCATCAATTCGATTGACATTAATACCACGATCAGATTACGCCGAACCAAGACGCCGATTACGCCGATGCTAAACACAATCGCGCTGAGAATCAGATAGTAATTCAGCGGCACCGTCCGCATCAGCTCCCCCGCTTCGCCAAAACCACCGCGCCGACGATCGCAACCAACAACAGCACCGAAGCGATCTCGAAGGGCAAAACAAAATCGTTAAAGAGATTCCTTGCCAGCATTTCCGGGCTGCCAAATAATTCGGTTGCGGCCACTGGATCCGCGGCGGGCTCGGTTTGGGTTAACATCGCCGACAACACGCCGCCCAGCAACAACGTCGACACGCCAGCGAAACTCAGCCATGCGCGGCGCCGTGGCTCGGACGCAGTGAGATTAAGAAACATGATCACGAAAAGAAACAGCACCATAATGGCGCCGGCGTAAACCAACACCTGGAGCACACCGACCATCGGTGCCTGCAAGATCACAAAAAAGACCGCGATAATAAACAATGCCGCCACCAGCGCCATGGCGCTGTGGACGACGTTCCTGAGAAAGACCACCAGCAGTGAAGCGCCGATCAGCAAAGCGGCGAGAGAGAAGAAAATCACTGTCGCGACGTCCATTCGGCCCTGCCCTATTGCGCGGCAACGATCATCAGCGCCGTAATCAGCACATTGACCAACGCGAGCGGCAGCAACATCTTCCAGCCAAGTCGCATGACCTGATCATAGCGAAAGCGCGGCACGCTCCAGCGCAATAGAATCTGTAGCCAGCAGAAAAACAGCACCTTGAGGGTAAAAGCACCGACTTGAAGACCGACCACCGCCAGATGCGGCAAGAGCCATTGCCCGCCCCAGGGAAAATAAAAACCGTCTCGCATGAGGTAAGGCACTTGCCAGCCGCCGAAGAACAACGTTGTTACCAGCGCCGCCGCGGTCACGATTTCGGCAAACTCACCGGCGAAGAACATGAGAAACTTGCCGCCGGAATATTCGACGTGATAACCGGCAACCAGCTCCGACTCGCCTTCCGGCAAATCGAACGGGATGCGTTTGGTCTCTGCCACTGCCGCGGTAAAAAACAGCAAAAAGGCGAGCGGCTGGAGAAACACTCCCCAGGCGGGCAGCCAGCCGACCAATCCTCCGAGGAACGACAGCCCCTGCGGCAAGAGCTCGCGAATCAGCGTGCCCTGACCGCGCGCGATCTCTTGCAGATCCAAAGTGCCGTAAACCATCAAAATGCCGATCACCGAGAGCCCCATGGCGATCTCATACGAAATCATCTGCGCCGACCCGCGCACACCGCCAAGCAGGGAAAATTTATTGTTCGATGCCCAGGCGCCGATCACGATGCCGTAGACTCCCAGCGATGCCATGGCGAAGACGTAAAGAATACCGACGTTGAGGTTGGCGACTTGCAAGTTAATCAAGCGATCGCCGATCTGCAAAACGTCGCCGAAGGGAATCACGGCGAAAATTACCAACGCCGGGAACAGCGCCATGCAAGGCGCCAGAGTATGAAGAAATTTGTCGCCCGCAGGCGGTATGAAGTCTTCTTTGGTGAGAAACTTGAGCGGGTCGGCGATCAGGGTGTTCACCAGCCCCAGGCCGGCGAAGCCGAAGATCGACGCGCGGTTGGCGCCGATGCGATCTTGTATTAGGGCACTGCCTTTGCGTTCGATCCAGCCAAGAATACCAGCTAGATTGAGAACCATGAACAGAACGATAAAAGCTTTCGCGGCGATTATCGCGAAATCAACGATCATGATGCTCCGCCACCGCCACTGCCGAGTTCGATCCCCTGATCACCGATCGCGTCATAGTTCAAACCGCCGTAGGCCGGTATTTCTCGAGCCACGGCCGCAAAAACGTCGCCGGCAGTTTGAAAGCCGTTTCGTGCTCCGGCGAGATCCAGCAAGCGAATAAAGATGTCGCTGTCTTGCATCACGCCTTCGGGTGCTATCACGGCCGCATTGAGTTTCTGGATACGGCCTTGGCGATTGGTATAGGTCCCTTCTTTCTCACCAAAGTGAGTCGCCGGCAAAATTACATGCGCCAGTTCTGCCGTTGCCGTGAGACGCGTATCCTGCACCGCCAGAAAAGACATTTTCTCTAGGGCCGCCCGAACTTTTTCGGGCTGTGCCGCGCTCGCCACCAAATCTTCGCCGATGACGTAGGCCGCGGTATAGTGACCGTTGATAATCTTAGCCAGCAAGGCATCGAAGCCGCCGTTGCCGACACCCATGTCGCGCGCGCCGCGAAAATTCGGCGAGCGATCCGGACTCACCAGAAGTTTTTGCACTGCAGTGAGCTCGCGCTCCTGATAGAAAACTTCCAACGCCGCCTCGATGCCAATCATTTTTATCAGTTTGGCAAACAGGAAAGCTTCTTCGTTGGTGTTTCTGCCGGAGAGAATACCAGCCAGCGGCCCGGCAGAGCGAAGGCCGGCAAAAACCGTCTGCAAAGCAACATTCCAGCTCGTCGGCACCAAGCCGCCCTCCTGGCGGATCATCGGCGTGGTCAAGCGTTCGCCGGCGGTCAAATCGTGAAAGCAGTAGCGCCCCTCATCGCATAACCAATGGCTGTTCACGGCTTCATTGACGCGCGGCTTAAATCTCGCAATCCGGTTCTGATAAGTTTCGACACTGATGTTGCAGCCGGTACTGCAACCGGGACAGATGGAGGATGTCTTCTGCAAGTACCAGACGCGAACCTTAAAGCGAAAATCGCGGTCAGTGAGCGCGCCCACCGGGCAGATGTCGACGACGTTGGCCGACAAAGGATTGTCGAGGGTGGCGCCGGGGAACAAATCGATGGTGGAGTGGTCGCTGCGGTTCACCACCGTGAGCTCGTCGGTTTTGGTGATCTCCTGGCAAAAGCGCACACAGCGTGTGCATTTGATGCAACGCTCGCCGTCAAAGACGACGTTCGGGCCAAAGATGGTTCTTTTGCGATCGTGCACTTTGCCGACCTCAAAACGGCTCTCCTCCCGATCATGCTGCATGTAGTAATCTTGCAACCAGCACTCGCCCGCCTGATCGCAGATTGGGCAGTCTACCGGATGATTGATCAGCAGGAACTCGAGCACCGCTTTGCGGACGGCGAGTACTTTCGGGCTTTGCGTAAAGACGCCCATGCCCTCCGCCACCTGGGTATTGCAGGCGATTTGCAGCTTGGGCATTTTTTCGATCTCGATCAGACACATGCGGCAATTGCCCGCGATGGAAAGTTTCGGGTGATAGCAGTAGTGCGGGATCGCCACACCCACTTCGGCGGCCGCCTGTATGACAGTTTTGCCCTTGGAGGTGACGACTTCCTTGCCGTCGATGGTGATCTTTACCGGATCCATAGCCGAAGATTGGAGTGATGGGTTAATGGAGTTGTGGAGTATTGCTTCCCGCCCATCACTCCATTACTCCATTCCGCGCACCGTGCATCTTTTCTCCGCGACATGGGCCTCGAATTCATCGCGATATTTCTTGATAAATGCGGCCGCCGGCATCGCCGCGGCGTCGCCGAACGGGCAGATCGTATTGCCCATGATGTTGCCGCTGATGTTCAAAATTAAATCCACATCGCTCCCGTCGGCCTCGCCATGCTCGATCCGATGGAACAGTTTTTCCATCCAGTGGCAGCCTTCTCGGCAAGGAGTGCACTGCCCGCAGGATTCGTGGGCGTAGAAGCGCGCGATGTTCCAGGCCGCGCGCACCATACAGGTCGTCTCGTCCATAACGATGACGCCGCCGGAGCCGAGCAAGCTCCCGGCGGCTTGCACCGACTCGTAGTCAAGTTTGACGTTTTCGATTTCGTCCGGGCACAGCACGGGCATGGAGCCGCCCCCGGGAATCACGCCCTTGAGCTTTTTGCCGTTGGGCACGCCGCCGCAATCCTCCTCGAGGAATTTTTTAAACGGATAACCCATCTCCAGCTCATAGACCCCCGGGCGCGCGATGTGGCCGCTGACGCTGAACAATTTCGTTCCCTTGCTCTTCTCCGTGCCCATGGCGGCGTAGGCCGCCGCGCCGTGCTCGATAATCCACGGCAGCGCGGCGAGTGTTTCGACATTGTTCACCACGGTCGGGCAACCGAATAACCCGTGGGTTGCCGGAAACGGCGGTTTCACTTTGGGCCAGCCGCGGCCGCCTTCGAGCGAGGAAAGCAGCGCCGTCTCTTCTCCGCAGATATAAGCGCCGGCGCCGCGATGCACAATCAAATCTAGATCGTAATTCGAGCCGAATATCTTCTTGCCAATGTAGCCTGCCTGATAGGCTTCCTCGACTGCGCGTTCCAGGCGAATTGCGCCGAACGCCAGCTCGCCGCGGACGTAGATAAAGGCGGTGTGCGACTGGATCGCATACGCCGCCATCAAGGTTCCTTCGATGATCGCGTGCGGATCCTGCTCGATCAACAATCGGTCTTTGAACGTCCCGGGCTCGCTTTCGTCCGCGTTGCACACGAGATACTTCGGCTTGGGATTATCTTTCGGCACGAAGCTCCACTTGGTGCCGGTGGGAAACCCCGCGCCACCCCGCCCGCGAAGCCCTGAAGCCTTCACGAGTTCTATCAGCTGCTCCGGTTGCATGCTTTCAACGACCGTGCGCCAGGCCGCGTAGCCGCCGTGCGCTGCATAGACGGTCAAGGTATGCGAGTCGCAAACACCGATATTGCGGAGCAGAACCTTTTCCATTTTATCGAATGAGACCACGCCAGGGGTTTACAACTGTCGCCCGGCTCGTTTTTTCTATTTTAGATCATCAAGAATCTCAATAACTTTTTCTTCGGTGAGATTCTCGTAATAATCATCGTTGATTTGCATCATCGGCGCCGTGCCGCAGGAAGCCAGGCACTCCACTTCGCTCAGGGTAAACCGTCCGTCCGGCGTCGTCTGCCCCGGCTCAACGCCCAGCCGCCGTTTGATAAAAGCCGTAATTCTTTCAGCGCCGCCGAGCGCGCACGGCAGTGTGCGGCAAATTTGGATATGATGCCGGCCGATGGGCTTCATGTTGAACATGGTGTAGAAGCTCACCACGCCGTGCACCCGCGCCGGTGGCTGGCCCATCAGCTTGGCCACGTACTCGATCGCTTCGGGTCCGAGATGGCCGAACTCCCGCTGCGCGAGATAAAGCACCGGCAGCATCGCCGCTTCCTTTCTCGGATAGCGCGCGACGATGTCTTTGAAATGCTCCAACGCCGCGGGAGAGAAGTCTACAGCCATAATCCTCGACGTTGATGATCCAAGACCGAGTTTTGAGAATCGTGGCGGCGCGCGCGCTGCCGCGTAGTTGTTCTTGTCATTCTCAATCCTCGATCCTCAAATCGTTCACGTGCTTTTTCAGCGGTCGCATTCTCCGCCGATCATATTCACCATGCCGAACGTCGGCACAATATCGGCGACCATGTGTCCCTTGATCATCTCGTGAAAAGCGCCCATTGCGATAAAGCAGGGCGGGCGTACACGGATTCGATATGGCCGGCCGCCGCCGTCGCTGACAATATAGAAACCGAGCTCGCCATTGCCGCCTTCGACGGCGGCATAAGTCTCACCCGGCGGGACTTTAATGCCCTCCATGATAATTTTAAAATGATGCATCAACCCTTCGATGCTGCCGTAAACTTTCTCTTTCTCGGGCAACACAAAACGTGGATCGTCGATCCATACCGGTCCCACCGGCAGCCTTTCCAAAGCCTGCTCGACGATTTTCATGCTCTGCTCAATTTCACGAATCCGGCAGACAAACCGGTCGTAGTTATCGCCTCTGCTTCCAACCGGCACTTCAAACTCGAATTGGTCGTACACCAAATAGGGAAACGCCTTGCGCACGTCGTAGCTCACACCGCTGGCACGCAAGATCGGGCCAGTCAGGCAGTAGCTCAACGCGGTTTCCTGCGAAATAATTCCGACATTCGACATGCGATCGAGAAAAATCCGATTGCGTGACAGCAGGCGATCGCAATCCTCGAGCAGCTTGCGAATCGTTTTGAACGTCTGGGCGACGCGTTCGGCGAATCCCTCGATCAGGTCGTGCTTGACCCCGCCGATGCGAACGTAGGTCACCGTCAGCCGCGCGCCGGTCAGCGCCTCGACGATCCGAATGATCAGCTCGCGCGCTTCGATCATGTAAAACCCGGCCGTGATCGCGCCTAGCTCGGAGGCGGCCATGCCGCAGCAGGTCAGATGATCATAAATTCGCGCCAGCTCGCTGACGATCACGCGAATATACTGGCAGCGTGGCGGCGTTTGCACGCCGATCAGTTTCTCCACCGTCAACGCATAACCGATATTGTTGATCAACGATGAGGCGTAATTGAGCCGGTCAGTGTAGGGGATGACTTGCGTCCAAGTCGCTTGCTCGCAGCTCTTGTCGAAGCCGCGGTGCAGGAAGCCAACCTCGACATCGCAATCCAGGACCTTCTCGCCTTCGAGCTTGAGATTGAACTTGATGGTGCCATGGGTCGCCGGATGAGACGGTCCCATCTGCAGTTCCATGATATCCAGCGGCAGATCTTGATTTTCAATTTTCATGGCGGTTGACGCTGCCCGTTAACTCGCTCCGAGCGATTTCTTCAAACTCAGGAGTTTATTATGTGAGCGTTCGTCGACGAAGGTCCCTTCGACGGTGCGCTCAGGAACTCGCGGTTGCACGAGGTTGACCGGATAATCCTTGCGCAAGGGATAGCCGACAAACTCATCGTAGAGCAAGATCCGCCGCAGGTCGGGGTGACCGATGAAGCGAATGCCGAAAAGGTCCCACACTTCGCGCTCGAGAAAGTTGGCGCCGCGCCATAGCGGCGTCACCGACTCGACGGCTGGATCATTTTCCGGCACCGGCACCCGCAGGCGAAGACGCCGGCGACGGCGACGCGAAAGAATTTGATAGACGACTTCGAAGCGCGGCTCCTTCTTGCCCCAGTAGTCAACGGCCGTAATGTCCGACAAAAAATCATAGTCGAGCTCTTTGTCGTGTTTAAGCAGACGAAAACTCTCGCGCAACCCAGCACGATTCAGGATCAACACATCGTCACCCTGAGCCTGCGACACATCGAGGATCATTGGTCCGAGCTGCTGCTGGATACTGGCGATATCAGGGCGAGTCTCAGCCACGCAAATTTAGTCCCAGTCCAGGGCTCCTTTCTTCCACACATAAACGTAGCCGATCGTCAGAATGCCGAGAAAAATTACCATCTGCACCAGTCCAAACATTCCTAATTCGCGGAAATAAATCGCCCAAGGATAGAGAAATACGACTTCCAAGTCGAAAATCAGAAACAGCATCGCAATTAAATAGAATCGGACCGAGAAACGGCTGCGCGCATCACCCTTGGGTGGATTGCCGGATTCGAACGGTTCCGCTTTGGCCTGATTGCTCGATTTCGGCCCGGCTTTGCTAGCCACCAGCAGCAGTGCGCAGACAATCCCCGCCGCCAGTGTAAACATCACCAACAAAGGAAAGTAAGGATGCTCCATTAATTCTAAGTATAAAAAAACCATACCTAGTCGTCTCGAAAGGTATGGTGCAAGTTCGAGTCAACCCATTAGGATAATTAAACTTTTCTATGAAAAAAGTGGGTTGAAGTCAAGATAACGCGGAAGTGATTTGGTAAAGCCAGGTACGCTCGCCTTCAAGGAGACAGAGACAGGGTATGGTGCGGCAGCGGTGAACTCAATGACGTGCTAAGAAAGACCAGCGGCAAAGACTCTGCGACGCTCGCGAAGATCAAACGAATATCAAATTCACCTTCTCGATAAACGTACCGATTTGTTACTTCATGCCGTTACTTTTTTCGACCGCATCAGCAAGGATGAGGGACCGCCAAACGTGATGAGGTTGCTGGCAGCACCAACGACTGCCATAGACCATTTGAATTACCTAGCTGGGTTTCTTTTCGCCGACCGGCTCAACCGTCAGGAAACCGTGCTCGGAAATGTCGAAGTAGTTGCCATCGATATCCGAACCGCGTGTCTCTGCGTACGGCCGGCCGTTGGGGCGCCGTTTGGGCAGCTTGTTAGGATTGAACTTTTTCATTCTCTCGACGATCTTCTCGCCGCTCTCCACCTCGAATCCGAAGTGATAGAGGCCGTTGGGCGATTGCTGTTCGTGGTTAGGCAAGATCGCCAGATTGAAATAACCGTCGGTCAGATAAATGGCGCCACCCTCGTTTTTATCCTTGTGGAGGATCTGCATCTCAAACACATCCATATAAAACGACGCAAGCTTTCCGGTGTCTTCGGTACGGATGGCCAAATGGCGAATTTTGGGCATAATCACCTCCCTGCAATGTTCAGTTCCTCCATCCTTTAGTCCGCTGGAGCCGGAGTTGTCAAGGAATGAACTGCCGGCAAAGTTTGAATCCAAAAATGTGGGACTAATTCAGTTGCAGCTCGATTTGATCGCGATCGACGATCATCGGCAGCATCGCGTCGCGAATAACTCTTTCGCTCACCTCGCCGAATCTGCCTTTGAAGCGATCAAGGGGCACGACGGCTTTCGCCATGGCGCGGTGGCCGCCGGCGCTGCCAATATCGTCGTAAAGCTTTTTCATAATCTCACCGGCACTTTTGACGTAACCGACATTACGCACGGAAATGACCACGCGGTCTTTGACCAGGGCAGAAACGACGGCCCAATCGACGCCCTCAATTTGCAGGCAAAACTCGGCAACCTGGGATATTACGTCTTCACGGTTGATCTCGCCCAAGTGGATCACGGCTAGACCGTTATCGACCTGCAGCCGGCTCAGCGCTCGTCCCATCGCTTCCAGGTCTTCTCGGGGCAAGGCTGGCCGCTCGATCCTCGCGATCATCGCCTTATTGGCAAGCGGATAGAGAAAATTGAACGCGCTTAGGTCGGCGAGGTTGCTGCCGCGTTCGAGAAACAGCGTATCGGTTTTGATACCGTACACTAAAGCCGTAGCCAGCCGCTGCGAGGGCTCCATACCCGCCGCGCGCAGATACTCCGTAAAAATCGTCGAGGTCGCGCCATAGGCAGTCCGCAGGTCGGCGAATCTGGCCCTGAATGCAACCCGCCTTGGATGGTGGTCGACGACGAGGTCTACCCTTCCCAAAGGTTGGCCGAAATAAGGCGGCTGCACGTCGACAAGCGCTAATCGGGCCCCGTCCTTATGAAGATCTTCAGGTGTAATCCGGTCAATCTGGATATCGAGCAACCGAATCATGGCCAGATTTTCCGGACGCGTGATTTCACCGAAAGTGACGATCGGCGTCGTCGCCCGGTTGCGTCCAAGCAGCTCGCGCAGCGCCAGCGCGCTGCCGATCGCGTCGGGATCGGGATCGTGCTGCAGAAGAATGTGGATCTTCTTGCCTTCGGCGAACAGTGAGCGAATGCGTTCGACCTTTTTTATGTTCAGCGTATCGAGCAGTTGCGAGGCGCAAAATTCTTGAAAAATATCGGCGAGCTTTAGATGGCGTAAGAGCGGATCGGCCGATTCGAGCTTGCCGTTGTTACCCGACGTGAGGGAAACAATCGATACACCTTTATCCAAATTGCGCAGCAAGCGGCAGACGCGCTCTTGAGTCTCCGCGTCGCGAATAAACACGATCGCCTGGTCGACGTGGTGCAGATTGACCTTTTTATAGGTTTCTTCTTTGAGCAGATCGCCCTGGCGCACCGCGCCCCCTTGCCGCCTAATCGACCTTGCAACTGATTCGTTCGCGACCAGATAGCGCACCTCCCCACGTTCCGCCGCAACGTTGCGCATGAACTGAAATAGCAGGTCGTCCTCGCAAATAGCTAGGTACTGCATGGAGCGTGTCCCTGACGTGACAGTGCTAGGGTCGGCTGCGTAACGTGGAAAGTACGGATCGGTCCCTAATCAGCACGGCCGGCAGTCTAGCATCGGGGTACTGCCAATGCTAGAGCGTTTTGGCCGAGAGTCTCTGGAAGTGTCTAAGCAGGCAATTAACCGAGAAAATTTGCCGCAGGGCCGGCTCTCCAGGCCCTGGACCCGGCGCTTGCTAATCTCGGGACGAGCAAAAATGACGAGTCCAGGATGGGCTTATGGGAATCAGCATTAGAGGCGACTGGTTCTCCAAGCTCCGCTATTTTCTTGCCATCATCAGAGTCGTCCCGGGCAGCGTTTTAGGAATGTCGCCATGGGTCTCAATGGAGTTAAAGCCGGCCTTTTTTAGCCAGTCTGAATACTGCGATAGTGCCCAGCATTCGCCTTCCGGCGTATGGGTCAGTGTGTAGACGGAAAAGCGCAAGGCAAACGTGGGTTCGGTGCGCTCTTCGTTGGGCACGAAGTCGTTAACGACAAAGATACCGCCCGGCTTGAGCGCCCCGTAGGCTCTGGCAAAAAGATCCTGATTGCCCTCCGGTGATTCAAAGCGGCAGAAATTGCTGGCGAGAACCAAGTCATAAAATTTTGCTTCGATCGCCGCCGTATGGTGCTCGCCGTCGATAAAGCGGATCTTGCCGTCTAGCCCGCGCTCCCTGTTAGCCTTTTTGGCCACCGCATTGACGTTCGGCCAGTCGAGTTGCGTGACCTGCGCGGTCGGGTCACGGGACAAGATCGTCATGCCGAAAATACTCGAACCTCCCGCGATATCGAGGACTTTGATGCTTTTGCGTTCGCTACCGATTTTGAGCAGATCACACAGAGCCTTGGCAGCTGGCTCGGCGATCACAATGATGCCGAGTACGAGCTTTTCCCACACCTGCAGCTCTGTACCCGTGTCCAAGCGGCTGAAAGGCTTGCCGGTCTTAAGCGATTCCTTGAGATGGGCCATCCCGTCCCAAAGCGCCAGCGCCACGTGACGGAAGTCGCCGACGTAAGATGGTTTACCCTTTACCAAAAAAACCTCTGCCATTCGCGTCAGAAAATATTTGCCATTGCGCTTTTCCAGCAAGCCGAGCGCGGGGAGGCTATCGAGCACGATGCGCGTCGCGCGCGGGTCGGTCCCGGCTTGCCGCGCGATTTCTTCCGCGCTCTGCGCGCCTTGGTGAATCAGCGTAAAAAAATCATACTCGATTGAAGCGTCAAGAATTTGACTGTTGGCAAAATCGCCCAAGATTCGCATCAAGGGCCGCGGTGAGATCTCGTGCGCTGCGGCGGCTTCGGACATGATCAAGCTTTGTAGAACCCTTCTTGGTTAATGTACTGGTAAACCCCTTCGAAGAACCAGGCGAAGTATGCAGTGCCGCTGCGCAGGCAATATTCCAAATTGAAGCCCGGCCGCGTGTCCGCCTTTCCGGATTCGAGCAGCTTCTTCAGCACGGTCCAGTCCAAGTCGGCGTGGGCCATCACGCCGTCGTGCTCTTCGAGATCGGCCTGCGCATGCATACGAAAGTAGACGATTTTGTCTTCCGGGATGTTAAAATTTTTGCGCAGCGCCCCGCCGAAGAATTTTGCCCAGTGCCCGACCGCTTCTTCGACGCAGAACGAAGCCCACCACTCGGCCATCGTGCCTTCATAGAGCACGCCGCGATAGTATTCGAGAAACGCCCGGCACTCCGGCAACATCTCATACTCGATCATCTCGTCATTGGTCAGGCCGAAATTTCGTCCCTGCTCAAGAACGATTTGAATATGGCCGGGCGGCTTGGGATGGATCATCTCATCGGCGACGTGATTGGCGAAGTGTTTTTGTAGCTCCGGATGGCGCTTGAAGAACGGCAGGTGGCGCTGGTAAGCCACGCCGTGAAAATTATTGATCTCGGCAACGAAACCGTACCAGTTCTGCCAAAAAACTTTGATCGCTTCCATCGGCAAGGTGCCATTGGCCATATCCGTGTGGAAGCGTCCTTTCATGAGCCAGCGCTCGGCGATCTCCATCAAGTATTTTCTTAGGTCAGCGATCACCGCGTCAGCTTCCGGCGGCGCCAGCTTTTTGCCGGAAAAGTCCTGTTTTCCGAGTCCCATACACTACTCCTTTGCGAGCTAGCAGCCGTCGAAAACTTGAACTGCAGGCTGCTCAAAAAAGATCACAGCGGCAAGGCCGGGCAAAAAATCCACGAGCATCCGCGTGTTAGACCTTACTTTCGGCGCGCGGCGATTGAACGCAACGAAGCTACAAATCTTTTTCAGCAGTGTGTTAGTAAAGCGCTCCCGGGTTCAAAATATTGTTCGGATCGACCAGCCGTTTAATTTCTTTGATCACGTCATACAAGCTACCCAGCCGCCGGTACGGCAGTCCCCCCTTGGTGCTGAGCGTCGGTGCCGTCCAGACCACACCGCGTTCGTTACTGAATTGCTGCACCAGGCCCATCCACCGGCGCAGCTTGCCGACGTCCTCGTCGTCGTAGGGGTTGTAAAAAACGAAGTATTCCTCCTTAATGCCGAAGTCGCGCGTGACATAGCTGTCGTGCTGCGGTGAGTGATCCGCGTCCCAGAGACCGCACTCGCGCTTCGCCGCCTCGTCAAGGTCGTACATCTCTTTTAAAAATGTCAGCGGGTACATTTTCGATGTGACTGCGAACATGCCGGTGTGGCGCACCACCGTGCCGCACCATCCGTCCGGTCCCATGATATGCCAGTCCGGCCAGCCGTGTAGACCGTGTTCCTGCGCCTTGGCGCCCATCGCCTTATCGGCGATCTCCGGCACGTCGACGCCGCACGCTTCCTGATAAATCCGCCGCATGCGTTTTTCTTTAAACTCTAACTCCTCGGAGTCGCGGGCCAGCAGAACCGTTTTCAGAAAAAACCAGCCGTCGTCCGGAATCTTGCTTCTGTCGTACAATCCTTCCTCCATCGGCCAGTGGTATTGCCACCGGTCAGTGAAATGGATGTCGTAGACCCCTTCGCCTTTGACCTGTTGTACCAGTGCGTCTTGCACCGCCGCCAACTGATCACGGCGAAATGAATAACAATAGTCGTGCAGCCACTCTCGTTTGGCCTCAATCACGCGCAGGCAAACCTTGGTGACGATCCCCATCGAACCGGCCGCCAGAGTAAAGAGTCCAAGTAGATCGGGCAGATGAATCCATTTTTGAAAGGGTCCGAATGTCGTGCCCTGATTGGCCAGTGCGCCGAGACGAATGGTTTCGCCGCTGGCGAGGATCACCTCTAATCCGAGAACCATATCAGCAATCCAACCGTAGCGCGTCATCCCATACCCGATACCGCCTTTGTTGATCATGGCGCCAATGACAACAGCGGGTCCGTAGGTCCCGAAGTTAGGCAGAATGAGTCCATGCTGTCTGAGCGCGTGATGAATGCCGTAAACGCTCGCGCCGCCTTCGGCGATCACGTATTGCAGGGTCGAATTGACTTCGAGGATCCCATCCATACCGAGCATGTCGAGGAGAATTCCGCCTTGGAGCGGTGAACTGATGCCCATGCCGACGCCGCCTTTGGCGACGATCGGAATCTTGTACTCGTTAGCGAAGCGTAGAATCTCTGCGAGTTTGTGATGACCCGCCGGGTCCGACTCGACGCGCACGATGATATCAGGCAACGCCTTATACGCACCGTAAGCGAGCGTGTGCTGATAGTTGATCTTGTCGATAGGGTTCGTTGAGACCAGGCGCGGGCCGACGATCTCTTTTAGCTTCGCGACAATCTCATCGAGAGTTA
>Ga0210114_1000016_pt1 | contig 39140 bp, 33 predicted proteins | sample MayberryNW_TuleA_FD_185524 | JGI IMG/M metagenome (GOLD analysis project Ga0210114, IMG submission 185524) | Wetland microbial communities from San Francisco Bay, California, USA, that impact long-term carbon sequestration - MayberryNW_TuleA_D2... | ecosystem: Environmental > Aquatic > Marine >...
CAAGGATAGCGCTTTTCCCGCCTCGTCGACAGCCACGTAAATAACTTCCGCCTCGGTCACCTTGACGCGATGGCGCGGCTCCGTGCCGCGCTCCGCTTCGACGCTCACCCGGACCGTGATCGAGGTCGTGCCTTCGCGCACAACCGCGGTATAGAAACTCACCACGTCTCCGACGTACACCGGCGCGATGAATTCGACTTCGCGCATCGCCCGGGTGACAAAGTTACGCGCCGCCTGCCGCGACGCGGCGATGCCTCCGGCCAGGTCGATGTGACTGAGAATGACACCGCCGAAGATCGTGCCGCGCGCGTTGGTATCGCGCGGCAACATGGTGATGCGTAAAGTTGCGTCAAGGGCGTCTGGCATCGGATAATGGATCGGAGATCGGCACGTTGGCCGGCCCGGCGCGCGGCTAAACGCAGGTGAGCCACTTCTGGTATTTGCGGTTTTTTCCCTTGATCACGGCGAAAAACGTTTCTTGAATATCTTCGGTCACGGGACCGCGCCGGCCGGCGCCGATTTGTCGATCGTCGACTTCGCGAATCGGCGTTAGCTCCGCCGCCGTGCCGGTGAAGAACGCTTCATCCGCGATATAAAGTTCGTCGCGAGTAAACCGTTCTTCGACCACCTCGTAGCCTTTGTCCCGGGCCAAGGTGATGATCGAGTCCCGCGTGATGCCCGGCAGGATCGACGTGAGCGGTGTGGTTTTGATCTTGCCGTTACGCACGATAAAAATATTTTCACCGCTGGCTTCCGACACATAGCCCTCGTTGTCGAGCATCACCGCTTCGTCGTACCCGCCCTTTTTGACTTCAGCTTTGGCGAGAACCGAATTGACGTAGTTACCGGTCGTTTTGCTCTTAGTCATCATGACGTTGACATGGTGTCGGGTGTAGGAGGACACCTTGGCGCGAATGCCGTTCTTGAGACCCTCATCGCCGAGATAGGCGCCCCAAGGCCACACCGCGATGCATACGTTCACCGGATTATGCGGCACGTAGATTCCCAGCTCGCCTAATCCCAGAAAGGCAAGAGGCCGGATGTAACATGCTTTTAACTTGTTGGCCCGGATGACTTCGGCGGTGGCTTGACACATTTCTTCGGCCGTATAGGGCAAAGGAAAGCCCAAAATCTTGCCTGAATCGACGAGCCGTTGCATATGCTCCGGCAGGCGAAAAACTGCCGACCGGCCGTCCGCCATCTCATAGCAGCGGATCCCTTCGAAATAGCCGGTGCCATAGTGCAGTCCGTGCGCCAACACGTGCACCTTGGCATCTTCCCAACGAATCAATTCTCCGTCAAACCAGATTTTTTCCGTCTTCAATGACATGATGAAACTCTGCCGATCGGCGACCGGCTTCTTTCCTGCTGCGTATATTACGTGCCTGCACGCGGCGCATCAAGTCAATCAAAAAAAAGGCCACCCGGTTGTCCGCGTGGCCTAAGACGGTGACCGAAGGATCCTAGAGGCTCTTTTTGAGCACTGGGGCGGCCTTGAATCCAACCGTGCGACTTTCACTGATGTTCATCAGAGCGCCGGTCTGAGGATTTCTGGCTTTGCGGGCCTTGCGCGAGCGTACGGTGAAAGTCCCAAAACCAGGCACCTGGAACCGCCTGCTTTTTTTTATCGCTTTGGCAATGCTCTCGAACGTTGCGTCTACCGCTTCGTTGGCGGTCAGCTTGCTGATTTTTGCGCTCTTGGCAACGGCTTCAATCAACTCTGCTTTGGTCATGCTCTCGCCCTCCCCGTGATCAACCGGCCTTCCGGAAGCTACGTGGAATATTTTTTCTGGCTTTCTTAAAAACAGAGGCCGATCATTTCCAATTCGCCGACAAAAGTCAACAGTTTCTAAAGCGCTTGCGCAGCTTCGTGGAGCAAACCGTAACGCACACCCTGATCGCTGACGATGACGTGCTCGACGCGATGGAATTTCATGATCCGCTCGATCAGACAAGCCCCCGCAAAAATCACATCGGCTCTTTTTGGATCCATCCCAATGATGGCTTTTCGTTCGGCGATCGATTTCTCCTGAAACAGATTGATTTGCCCCTGGAGCTCGTCGAGAGTGAGGCGACTGCCGTGCACATCGCTGTGAGAGTAATGTCGCAACTGTTTGTGCACCGCGGCCAGCGTGGTAAAAGTGCCGGCGATACCGACGAGTGTCAGACTCGAATCAGCTTCGATTCCGAGTCGAGGGAGTCCGGCGATTTCCTGGTCGACGGCTGCGATCAATGCCGTGACTTCGTCACGGTGAGCCGGATCGCTATGAAGAAACCGTTCGGTCAGCCGTACCGAACCAATATCGATACTGACGGACTTAGACACGCCGGATCGGTTGCCGCGTATAAACTCGGTGCTGCCGCCGCCGATATCAATGACCAAGAACTCCTCGGCATCGAGAGAGAGACCGCGCTGAACGGCCAGAAAGGAATAGGCTGCTTCTTCGCGACCGGTGATCACCCGGATGTCAAAGCCGAGCTTGTCGTGATAACGCGCCCGGACTTCCCCGCTGTTTTTGGCGTCGCGCAGGGCGCTCGTACCGACCGCGATGATCTCCTGGACCCCCAAATTCCTGCAGTGGTCGCGGTAACGTTCGAGCACTGCGAGCGCGCGCTGCTCGCCTTCGGGGCTGATCCGGCCGGTGCGGTCGACACCTTGGCCGAGACGCGCGATGTCGGCCAGATCATCCACGACTCTGAAACGGCCCGTCTCCCTGAGGTCGGCGATCAGACAAAGAATCGCATTCGTGCCTATGTCGATAAAAGCGCTGCGGCGTGGACTCATCGGGCCGAGACGATCTCCGCGCTGCGATTCGGTTGCGTATCGGCCGGCGCAATCCGAGTCTCGGTCCCGCGCAACCATGCAGCCATGTCGGCGAGCGCGCGGCGTGACATCAGTTCCTTTTTTTCTTTGCCTCGCACACGCTCGGCCAAAGGCGGGAGCAAGCCGAAGTTCACGTTCATCGGTTGAAACCTGGCGCGCTCGGGATCGCTGATGTAACCCAACAGCGCTCCCAGCGCCGTCGTCGGGGGCGGGGCGACCGGCGGCTTGCCGGCGAGCAGATGGGCGGCATTGATGCCGGCGAGCAGGCCGGTCGCTGCCGATTCAATGTAGCCTTCGACGCCGGTAATTTGGCCGGCAAAAAATAACGACGGACGTTGACGCCACTGGAGGGTCGGCAAAAGGTGTTTGGGCGCGTTGATAAAGGTGTTGCGGTGCAGGCTGCCGAGCCGAACGAACTCGGCTTTGGCCAAGCCGGGGATCAGCGCGAACACGCGCCGCTGCTCCGGATAGGTCATCTTGGTCTGAAAGCCGACCAGATTGTACAGGGTCTTTTCTCGGTTCTCTTGACGCAACTGCACAACCGCGTAGGGACGCCGCCCGGTCCGTGGATCGCTCAGCCCGACGGCACGCATGGGACCGAACGCGAGGGTTTCCCGGCCGCGATCGGCTATCTCTTCGATCGGCATGCAGCCCTCGAACGGCACGAAGCGCTCGAAACTGTGAGTCGGCACGCGCTCGGCGCTCAACAGCGCGGTGACGAAACGATCATACTCTTCGTGGGTCATTGGCAAATTGAGATAGTCATCGCCGCCTTTGTTGTAGCGCGCGGCGCGAAACGCCACCTCGGTGTCGATCGACTCGGCCGTAACGATCGGCGAAATCGCATCGTAAAAGTAAAGATGTTCTTCGCCCAGACGCGCCCTCAGATCGCGCGATAAAGCCGGCGAAGTAAGTGGCCCGGTGGCGACTATCACGAGGCCATCGTCGGGGATCGTCTGCATCTCGCGCCGGGTAATCCACACTGTGGCTAGCACTTCGACCGCCTCGGTGAGCGCCGCGCTGAACCGATCACGATCCACCGCTAGGGCGGCGCCGGCCGGCACCCGGCTGATCTCGGCGCAACGAATCACCAGCGAATCGAGCTGGCGCATCTCCGCTTTGAGCAGGCCTGCCGGCGCCGTCACCAGATCAGAGCGCAACGAGTTGCTGCACACCAACTCGCCGAGATTGGCGCCGGCGTGGGCCTCGGTCATGCGCTGCGGGCGCATCTCGAAGAGCTCCACGACGATACCGCGGCGAGCGAGCTGCCAGGCGGCCTCCGCGCCCGCCAGCCCGCCGCCGATGATACGAACGATATTTTCCATGACGCAATTGAAGAAAAAAATGGATGAATCGCGCCGCAGCTGCGATGGGTGGCGCGTGCGTAATCGACGACGATCCTACGCGTCGAGCCCGGCGGCTACTGTTCGGCGACCTGGATCGAGTAGCCGCACTCCTTCTTATAGCAACGATGTGTGCGGCCGTTGCGCTTAGTCACTTTCTCGACCAAAATCGGGCTTTCGCAGTCGGGACAAGGCGTCGGCATGGGCTTGTCCCAAGACGCGAATTTGCATTCGGGGTACTTGTCGCAGCCGTAAAAGACTTTACCCCAGCGCGATTTGCGCTCCTTGATGTTACCTTGCTTACACTCCGGGCATTTGACGCCGAGATCGACCGGCTTTTCCAACGGCTGAATGTTTTTACACTCGGGATAGCCGCTGCAGCCGAGAAATTTACCGAATTTGCCCCAGCGTAGCAGCATCGGCCGGCCGCACTCCTCGCACGTTTCATTGACCTCTTCTTCGGCAACGATTTCAATCTCGCCCGTATCGCTGCGTTTGAAGTTTTTGGTGTTTTTGCACTCGGGATATTGCGGGCAAGCGAGAAACTCGCCGTTGCGCCCCCACTTGATCACCATCTTCGCCCCGCACTTGTCACATTCGATGTCCGTCGGCACTTCCTGCCGTTTAACGTCGCGCATCTCTTTCTCGGCCTTCTTGAGATCGCGCTCGAATGGCGTATAGAAGCGCTTCATCGCCTTGGTCCATTTTTCCTTGCCGATCTCGATCTTGTCGAGCTCGTCCTCCATGCTGGCGGTGAACTCCACGTTAAGAATGTCGGGAAAGCTCTCGACCAAGAGATCGGTGACGAGAAAACCCAAATCGGTGGGCAAGAGTTGGCGGCTTTCGTTCTGGCTTACGTACTCGCGGTCGAGAATATTGGAAATAATCGCCGCGTACGTGGACGGCCGCCCGATGCCTTTTTCGTCGAGCTCCTTGATCAAGGAGGCCTGCGTGTAGCGCGGCGGCGGCTGGGTGAAATGCTGGCGCGGGTCGAGCGAAAGCAGATTCAAGGCGTCACCCTTTTGCAAATCCGGCAGCATGCCGTCCGTGTCCTGCGCCTCGTCTTCTTCATCCTCGCCGTTGGCCTGGGCCGCGCGCTCGTCGCGCCCTTCGATATAGACCTTCATGAAACCGTCGAACTTGACCTGCTGGCCGGTGGCGCGAAACAGCGCTTCTTTGACCGGAATCGCGAAAGCGGTTTGATCGTACAACGCGGGCACCATCTGGCTTGCCACGAACCGGTCCCAAATCAGCGAGTAAAGTTGAAACATATCGCGCCGCAAGTAACGGCGCACCCGTTCCGGGCCGTACTCGAGCGAAGTGGGGCGAATCGCTTCGTGGGCGTCCTGCGCGCCCTTTTTCGAGCGAAACGTGTTGGGCTTGCCGGGCAGATAATTCTTGCCGTACTGCGTTTGAATATGCTGGCGCACGGCGGCCAGCGCATCGTTGGAAACCCGCGTCGAATCGGTCCGCATATAGGTAATCAAACCGACTGAACCTTCCTTGCCAAGCTCGACGCCTTCGTAAAGATGCTGCGCCAGCTGCATGGTGCGGCGGGGCTGAAATCCGAGCTTGCGCGCCGCTTCCTGCTGCAGCTTGCTCGTGACAAAGGGCGGCGCCGGATAACGGCGGCGCTCTTTTTTCTCAACCTCGTCGATGACCCAAGCGGCGCCGTCGAGCGACTGAATGATGCCCTGGACCGTGGCGTCGTTTTCCAGACGAAACTTCTTGTTGTCTAGCTTCTGCTCTTTCCACCGAACCAGCTTGGCTTTGAAGGATGGCGGCAGACGCCCTTCCAGAAGCGCGGTCAGCGACCAGTATTCCACCGGCTCGAAAGCGCGAATGTCGGTCTCGCGCTCGCATACCAAACGCACCGCCACCGACTGCACGCGTCCGGCGCTAAGGCCGCGCCGCACCTTGTTCCACAATAGCGGGCTAATCTTGTAACCGACCAGACGGTCAAGCACGCGGCGCGCGATCTGCGCGTCGAATTTGTTGCGGTCGAGCTCCAACGGTTTGGCGATCGCGTCCTGCACCGCTTTCTTGGTAATCTCGTTGATCAGCACGCGGTGCACGCGCTTGTGATTCTTGGCGACTTGTCCGGCGATATGCCATGCAATCGCTTCCCCTTCGCGATCCGGGTCGGAAGCCAAATAGATATTTTCCTTGCCCTTAGCCGCCTTCTTTAGATCGTCGATCACCTTTTTCTTCGCCTGAATAACCGTAAAGTCGGGGGCGAAGTCTTTCTTGACATCGACACCCAGCTTGCTTTTGGGCAAGTCGACGACATGGCCAACGGACGCTTTGACTTGAAAATCCCGTCCCAGATACTTTTCCAAAGTTTTCGCCTTGGCCGGAGACTCAACGATAACCAGATTCTTTGCTGCCATATGGATGAACTCTTTTCTGAGCGTGCTCAACTAGGCTGTATGAATTTATCTTTCCGCCGCGTAAATCTTACCCGGCGCCTGCCGAATCAATCCCTGCAATTCCAGATCCAACAGAATTTCCAACACCTGAGCGGCCGGCAGTCCGCTTCGCTCGATGACCTGATCCACTTGCAGGGAGTTATCTTGCAATAAATCGAAAATCTTTCGCGCACCCGAACTCGCGCTCGGCGGCAGCGCCTGCGCCGTCTCGGCCGTACCGCCGCGGCGCACGAGCTGGGGCGCGATCTCCTCGACGATATCGTTGACGGTCTCGACCAGTTTCGCCCCCTGGCGGATCAATCGGTGCGCGCCGCGGCTGCGGCTTGCGCCGACCTCGCCAGGCACGGCGAATACTTCGCGCCCCTGTTCCAGCGCCAGAGCTGCGGTGATCAACGAGCCGCTTTTCTCGGTTGCCTCGACCACCACGACGCCCAACGACAAACCGCTGATCAAACGATTGCGCGCCGGAAAATTGAACGACATCGGCCGCGTCGCGACCGGCAACTCCGAGATCACTGCGCCCTGTTCACTGATGCGCCGGTACAGTCGTTCATGCTCAGGGGGATAGGGCCGATCGACGCCGGAGCCCAATACGGCGATCGTGCGGCCGCCTGCCTCCAAAGTACACTCATGCGCCGTGCCGTCGATGCCCCGCGCCATGCCGCTCACCACGGTGAATCCCACGCCGGCCAAACCGCGCGCCAGATCGCGCGCGACGCGCCGGCCGTAATCGCTCGCGCTGCGCGATCCAACGATCGCCACCGCACGATCGTCTTCGGCGCGCATCGCCCCTTTGATGTAAAGCACCGGCGGCGGGTCGGCGATCATACGCAAACGTGCCGGATAGCTTGGATCGTTAAACGGCACGATCGTTACGCCGGCTTCGCGAGTGCGCCGCAGCTCATCGTCGATCTCACGCCACTCGGAAAAATTAACGATCGCTTCGATGACATCTCGATGCAACCCTTCGACTTGCCCCAACTCCGCGCGGGAGGCGAAAAACGCTTGGATCGGATCGCTGAAGCACGCCGCGAGCCGCTTAAAGCCCACGCCGCCAAGTCCCTTTATCCGTCCAAAGGCAAGCCAAGGCGCATCGCGGTCGCGGGTCGGTACGCCCGTCGAAATTCCTTTCGTAAAAGATAACGATGCCTCAACCATACTCGTTTACAGATTGTCAAACTGGCGCGCGGATCGATGATTCAATGCGAAGCCAGGGAGACGAGATGAAAATGATAAGGTAATTTTCCGCCGAAGGCCAGGCAAGGCTCATAAGCGGTGGCGAAAATGCACCGGGTCATCTCTGCAAAGGTTGTGTTTTTACGCATCTTTCTTCGAATCGGAGCAATCTTTTTTTAGCCGGAACCGAGCACAATTGAAGCAAAGCTGCCGGCGCGACATAACGCTCAATCACGCGATCACACCGGCGCATTGCGGACTGCGTGCTCGAGATGCCCAGCGCGGAGCCGCTTGTCCGCTGTGCAGATCCTTGGATGAATACCGCCTGTTAAGGAGACAGCCGCGACGGCCAAGGTTATGACCGTCGTTGGGTTTTGCGTTCTTCGCGGCGGGCCCTTAAATGGAGTCGAATCGGCGCGTTTTCGAATCCGAGGTTTTCGCGCAGTTGATGAACCAGATATCTCTGATAACTTTCGTGCACCGCGCCGGGCCGGTTGACGAATAACGTAAACGTCGGCGGCCGCGTGCCGGTCTGGGTCCCGTAGTAAAACTTCACCGCCCGGCCCTGCGACAGCGGGGCGGCGTGCGCGCGGACGATTTTTTGCAGCGCCTGATTGACCGTCGACGTGGACACTTTGCGCCGGTACGCTTGTATTACCCGCATCGCCGTCTGTAACATCTTGTGCACGCCCTGGCCGGTCGCCGCCGAGATAAACGCGATCGGAGCAAACTCGAGGAACGAGAGCCGATAGTTCACTTCGTCGCGATACTTCTCGGTGTCGCCGTCGTTTTTTGCGACCAAGTCCCACTTGTTTATGGCCAGCAGCAGCGCCTTGCCGCGTTGAATCGCGTAGCTCAGAATCTGCGCATCCTGATCGGTGACGCCTTCTGGCCCGTCGATGACATGGATGATCAAATCGCCGCGGTCGACGGCGCGCAGGGCACGGTTGACGCTAAAACGTTCGATGCGGTCGTCGATCCGCGCCTTACGGCGAATGCCGGCGGTATCAATCACTATCCAGGGTTGGCCCATGATCTCGAACGGCGTTTCGAGCGAATCGCGTGTCGTACCCGCCTTGGAATCCACGACCGAGCGTTCAAAACCGAGCAGACGATTGATCAGGGTCGACTTACCCACGTTAGGTCGGCCAACCACGGCAACCCGCAGCGGCTCGAGAACTTCTTCCGGATCCTCGGGAGCTGCGCCGGCGCCGCGCGGCACGTCATCGGGTAAACGGCCGACAATATCGTCCATCAGGTTCGCGATACCCAAGCCGTGCTCGGCCGAGATTGAATAAAGCCGATCGATGCCAAGAGCGAAAAACTCGTAAAGATTGTCGCCGCGCCGCTGTGAATCGAGCTTGTTGACGGCAAAAAACACCGGCTTATTCGTTCGCCGCAACTCATCGACCGCTTCGCGATCGAGCGGGTTCAGACCGGTTTTGCCGTCGAACAGAAAAACGATGATGTCCGCTTCCATCAGCGCGAGACGGCTCTGCGCTTGAACAGTCTGTTCGAGTTTGCCGCCGCTGTCCGACTCCATACCGCCGGTATCGACGAGCTGATAGCTGCGCCCCGCCCACTGAGCCTCGGCGTAGTTTCGATCACGGGTCACGCCCGGCAAATCGTCGACGATCGCTTTGCGCTCGCCCACGAGACGGTTGAACAACGTCGATTTCCCAACATTGGGCCGGCCGACAATGGCGACGAGCGGCAGCTTTCTCGTCCGCTTGTGACCTGCGGTCCAACGCGCCGTGGAAGGTGCCTGCATCTACAAACCCATCTCGCCCAGTAAATGTGGATTTTGTGTCCAGCCCGGATCGACGCGCACAAAAAGCTCGAGAAAAATTCGACAACCGAGTATTTTTTCAAGTTCCTCGCGCGCCTGCTTGCCGATCTCTTTGAGCATGGCGCCGCGCTTGCCGATCAAAATCCCCTTGTGAGAATCGCGTTCGGTATGGATGGTCGCCGAGATCACGAGCAAGTTCTTTTCCTGTTTCTCGGTGAATTCGTCGATCGTCACCGCCACGCCATAAGGAATTTCCTCCCGAGTGAGCAAAAATACCTTCTCGCGGACGATTTCCGAAGCGAGAAAACGCTCGGACTGATCGGTGTACTCGCCTTCGGTAAAAAACGGCGTTCCTTCGGACAGCCAGTTTTCGACGATATCCAGAGCCAGCTGCACGCCCTCGCCCGTAAGCGCGCTGACCGGCACGATCTCCTTGCCCGGCGCCAGCTGCGAGCAGCGCTCCATCAACGGCAGCAACTTTCCCTTGGAAACCAGGTCGATTTTGTTCAAGAGCAACAGCACCGGGGTCTCCAAGCCACGTATCGTCTCGGCGATTCGTTCTTCTTCCTGTTTGATTTTATCATGGGAGTCAAGCAACCAGATGACACCGTCCACTTCATCGAGGGTCTGCAGGGCGGTATCGACCATGCGTCGATTCATCAATGAATGCCCTTGATGAATCCCCGGCGTGTCAAGAAAAACGATCTGCGAGGCCGGAGTCGTGCGTATGCCGGTAATGCGATTGCGCGTGGTCTGTGGCTTGGGCGAAACGATGGCGACCTTCTCGCCGAGAATTTGATTGAGCAGCGTCGACTTGCCGACGTTGGGCCGCCCGATTATGGCAATCGTGCCGGAGCGGAAAGTCGGCGGGTTTTTTTTCTTGTTCTTGTTTTCCGGCTCTGCCATAAATCGAAACCGAGGACGAAGTATTATGACATCGCCGAACCGCCGTTCAAGGTCGACTCCGGGAGCCCGATCCCAGCCATGCCGATCCGATTGACTGCACCGATGAAACGGCGCCTCACCCGGCGCGCCTTAGAGATGGTCGAGAACTCCCTGAAATTTTTTCCGGAATTGCGGGACGCCACGATCACGGTCGGCTATACGCGCAAACACTTGGGCAGTGCGACGATCATTTATCGCAAGGGCATCATCACGCGGCTGATAATCCGCCTGAGGGTTCGCAAAGTGACCTATCAGACCATCGGCCACGAATTGACCCACTTGATTCAGGGCCTGGCGCATGGGGGTCGATCGCGATCCCGCTCGGCTGATCCGGCCAAAGTCCCGTCCGGCGAACAGCAGTGCGATATCTGGACTTTGGCGCGCGCTCCACTATTCTGCGATGACCCGCCAACTTACATTAAAATGCCGCGGTCAATCCGCGAAAGTTGGCCGGAGTACGCCGATCAAGTGCGTCATCTGTGCATCGCGGCTATCGCGAAACGCCATACACACCGGTTTTATATCCGTTGGCTCGAACAAGAACTGCGCAATTTGGCAAAAACAGCGCGCGCGGAAAACCGCCAAGCGCAGCAGTTATTTTTGCCTTTCGTAGTTTAGCCGGCGTTGGCGGCACGGTCTTATGGCATCCAAAACGTGTTGTTTGTGATCAATCGTCGGGCGATCGCAAGATCGCATCGATTTCTTTCACTTGCTCCGCGGTCAAATTCCAGTCCGCGGCCCTTACATTGCTGATCAGTTGCTCGGCTCTTTTTGCTCCCGTGATCACCGAACACACGGGCGCCTGGGCCAGCAGCCACGCCTGCGCCAATTCGTTAACCCCGCGGCCCTGCGCTCTCGCCCACGCCGACAGCCGGGTGACGGCCCGAAAGTTTCTTTCCGTCATCAGCTCTTGGACATTTCTTACCGACTCACCGCGTGAGCCGGGCGGCGGTGCTTTTCCCATCTCGTACTTCCCCGTGAGAAATCCACCGGCCAGCGGATAGTACGGCACGAAGCCGACTTTGTGCATGCGGCAGTACGGCAAAATTTCGCTTTCGACCTCCCGTTTTAACAGGTTGTACTCGGATTGCAGCACGACGAAGCGGCTCCAGCCCTTGACCTCCGCCAACAGGTTAGCGTGGGCGAGTTGCCATGAAGCGTATGCCGAGGCGCCGATGTAGCATATCTTCCCCAAACGAACCAGATCGTCCAGCGCGCGCAAGGTTTCTTCGATCGGAGTGGTGTCATCCCAGCGATGACAGTAGTAAAGCCCGATCCGATCGGTCTGCAGGCGGCGCAAGCTTTGTTCGACGGCCTGCATCATCTGATAGCGGGATGCGCCCCAGCTGTTGGCGCTGGTTTTTCTGGGGAAATTGAACTTTGTCGCTAACACGACCCGGTTCATGCGTCCTTTTAGCGCGTGACCCAATGTTTCTTCGGAGCGGCCGTCATTGTAAACGTTGGCACTATCGATAAAATTGACCCCGCTATCGAGCGCGGCGTCGATAATCTTGTTGACTTCTGCCTGCGGCACGTCTTCGGAACCGAAACGATTCGCGCCGAGACCGACGACGGACACACGCACGCCCGAATGACCCAGTTGGCGGTATTCCATGAAATCTCCTTGGTATTTATCTGGCCGTCAAGGGTGAGAAAAGCGAATCAAGACTTGCGCTTACGGATTGCGATAGAGATCGGCCTTACCCAGCGCTGCGCCGCCTGGCCGGAGCGCTCCCGGCCGCAGTTCCAGCACTCGGTGAATTGACCTTCGAGGGTTTCACCGCAGCCGACGCAGTGCCAGGGCTTTTTCACCGACTCGAGCGGCGCCAGTGTCTGCTTCAGGATCGATTTGGCTCTGCCGAATTTTTCATCGTCGAGGACCCAGAGCTCCGGCCAGCACTCGATCGGCGGAAGCTCGCCCGCAGCGCTGATCAGGTCGACGTTCTTGGCGATACACTTGATGCCGAACGTTGCCAACACGTTCTTCAAGTGGCCGATCATCATCGGATCTTTGGCGCTGTAAACCCGTTTCATCTACCCTCGAGAGTTGCTACTCACCGCGTCGCAACGCTCTCTCATTGAGCTTGAGCCGTGCCCCAAGCCAGAGCGAACGTTCGAGATGATCGCCATAGCTATCACCGGATGAAGGGTGAACCAGCACGGACAATCCTTCGCGATGGAGCATCAGCCATGACACAACCTTACCGAACTCTTCCGGGGAGAAGACCGCTTGATACATCGCATCGAGATGCGGACCGACGGCCTCGTCATGCCAGCTCCCGAGTCGAACGTTGAATGCGCTCAGCCCCACGCGCACCCGTGCCGCCGCGTCGCGCGTCTTTGCCGGATCATAATAAATATGGGCGTGGTAATCTCTTATTACCCGTTCGCTCATTGTTCACCTCGCGCATTCAGTCTCTGCAGTCTTATTACCAAATCACGCTGGCAGAAGCCAAACGCAAGACCATCCGGCGCAAAACGGAACCGCGTTCCGCTTCGCCGGGGTTGAGCAAAGCTATTTGTGGTTCTGAGGAGCTAGCAGATTGGCAGGTCTAAGCAGTCACGAATTAGCCGGCTCGGGCAAAACTTCATCGGGGAAAAGATATTCGTAGCCAGCCGGGCCGAAGTTGACCAGGATCAATTGGCGACCCATATTTTCCACCATTCGGACGAACGTGCCTTCGCGAGGTAGGACAACGCCGGTCTTCTGCGATCGGATCGGTTTGACGGTTATCAATAGATCTCCCGGACTCATTGACTCTCCCTTCCCATGCGAATCAACCTGCTCTAAGTTCCGTCTCATCAATAGCGCCTCATCCGGTCGACTCAGCGTCTCTCACTAATTAGACGCCTGACGAAGCGAAATAAATGCAATCATAGGACCAAAAAAATTGGCCCTGTTCCGTGAATCATGGCGTTGAGCTCATGATGTTTCGCCGTTCAGCCGGAAATCTCGATAGAAGAAAGGGATTTTTTGTATTTGCGGCCTTGCGCCCGGCCGCCAGATTCACCCGTTAAGGGAGCCGCTCGGTCAATCGTGCTGGAAAATAAGGCAGGCAATTTCATACTTGGAGGCAGGATCAGTGCAGAAATTGTCCCTTCTGACCCGATTTGAACGCGAAAAAATCGTGCCAATTCATGATATCGAATTAATGAAGTCGCCCAGCATAGCCATCGAACGCGGCCACCTGATTGCAAATCCCCCCCGGCTCCGCGGCATTCGTCGCTGCGGGACTCGTTCGGCTGTCAATCGAAAATCGTTCATCCAAGGAGAAAGGATTCGGATCTCGGCAGATCTGCTAACTTAGCTTGGTGCAGCGGCGTGAATCATCAACCACGGGCAAGCTACCATAAACAAAAATTTTTTACTATTTTTTTTCTGGAAATTTTGACTTTTGTTTGGCGGATATCAAACAATTTGAGCAGACGCCCTTCAGTCCTTTTAACCAACCTTTAAAGAAATGATGCCGGCAAGCGAGCTTGCCGCAGCGGGAGCATTTTCTGCCGCCAAGCTCGCCGAACTTTGCGCCGCACAATGCACAGGTAAAGGGCACGATGTTGACCGCGCAAAAGCTCATGAGCACTCTTCCATATAAAGCCTTTCTCCAGCCTACTCTTTTGCATCCAACGTCGTCGAGGATCTTCCGGGCTTCACCGCGCCCCGAAATGGAGCAATCTCGGTCCGACCTCAAGTGGGGTGCCGTGAAGCGTCAAGAAACCGGATTGACGAGCATCGCCCGGCCGCGCCACTGGCGCAAGACCAGATCGGCGAGAAACAAAAACAGCGCCGCGCCTGCCAGCGGCCACCAAGTATCTTGTCCCTGCCGGCTTTTTTCGGGAGTCGGTGTGTAGAAACGTCTGAGCGCTTCGTTGAATTTTTCGGGATCGACCATTTCGCCGCCGGTTTCTTCGGCGAGCCGGCTGAGCATTGACAGGTTAGGTTTTAGCTCGCGATATTCTTTCGGATAGGGCGCGACGTAGGGAACCGTCGCCAGCGGCACCGGCTCCGCGCCGCCGTCGCCCTCGGCATAAACAGATAGGAAATGAATGCCGCGTGCCGCCGGCGTGAAGTTACCCTCGTAGCGGCCCGGCGCAGTCTGTCGAAAGCTCCGCTGTTGACTGGTCTGATTCGGTGCCGTGATATTCGCTTTGACGTTGAGTTGATTCAAAAACTTGCCGTCGCGCGACACCAGGTCGGTGACGACCTTGATGGTTTCGCCCTCGGCGTGCAACTCCGTCTGGATTCCAGTGTCCACAAACTTGCGCATGGTATCGCGGGCGAGTTGGCTCGCCCATTGAGAAAATCCCGGCCAGCTCACCCAGTCCCTGCCCCAGCGCCCGCTTAAATCGGAGGTAAACGCCATCACCCGACCGAGACCGTGGCGCCAGGACACCAGCAGCGGATCCTTATCCACGCGCATCAACAGCTCCGCGCGCGGCTTGGGATAAGTCAGCACGTAGCCGCGCAGCGACGGCAGGTTACTTTGCGCGATGCCTTTGAGCGGACCCATCGACGCGACGATCGTCGGAGTGACCGTCTTTTCAATCAACAGATCACGCGAGATCAGCAGTGTTTCCGTCGTAAAGATTTGCGGGATCGTTTGCGGGTCTAGGGCAACATAACCTCTGCCTTTGCCGTTCTTCGCGATCTCCGCCATGAGCTGCACGTCGGCGTCGCTGCCGACCGAAACCGTTGACACGGTAATGCCGTCACGAGCCAAGTTTTCGACCAGCGTGTGAAAGTCCGCTTTGTCAGTGAGCCCGTCCGAGAGCACGATCACATGTTTGATCGCTGCTTGCTTGCCGGCAATGACCCGATGCGCTTCGAGCATCGCCTTAAAAAGGTCCGTGCCGCCATCGGATTGTAACGAGGCGAGTTTTTCGGAAATCCATTCACCTTGGCCGACCTGGCGAAACGGCAGCGCCCAATCCCAACCGGCATCGAAAGCAAGGATGCCGACCTGATCCGTCGGGTTCATGATATCGGCGGCCGCGATCGCCGCCGCCTTCGCGAGATCGAGCTTGGTGTTGCCCTCCGATCCCGCGCCCATACTGCCGGATTTGTCGATAACGAAAAGCAGCGCCACGTGCGGCATCTCGAGCCGCGCGGGCGGACGCATATCCACCGGCAGAATCCGCTCCAGCGGCGTGCGAAAGTAACCGCCGGCGCCATAACTTTGCGAGCCGCCGATCACCAGCACACCACCGCCCAGGTCGCGCACGTATTTTTCCACGTTCTCCATCTTGGCATGGGTCAGTTGAAATGCCGGTACGTTATCGAGCACCAGCAGATCATAGGCGGAAAGCTCGGAGAGCGACAACGGATGGATCTGCGGGGTTGACTCCATCACAGCGTAGCCTTGCACCTCCAAGACCCGCGAGATCACGCGCGGGCTCTCCTGATGCCCCGACAGCAGGAGTACTCGCGGCGGTCCTTTCACGGCGACCACGGCTTGCAACAAATTGTTTTCCGCCAGAGTGTCATCCGGAGCTTCAACCAGAAGCTCGTAGGAATGGTTGCCGCGCTCGCTGAGGCTGTCGCGGAAATCGATCGAGTTCCGGCCGGGCTTGAGCGCCATTTCCCGTTCGGAATGGAGCACGCCGTCGCGCAACAAGCGCACACGCGCCGGCGCTTCACGCAGGCTCTCGACGACGCCGCGGATTTCGAATCCTTCGGCGCTGTCGACCAGCCGCGGTACGGTCAGGTCGCTGAGATAAACCTCATTGCGCCCGCGCGCCAGGCTTACCGGCAAGGTCCACACCTGTACGTCCTGAGCGCGCAAGAGCGGAATCACGCGGGCGATCTCGCCGCGGTTTTCGTTGCCGTCGGAAACGATCAAAATTTTTCCCTGCCGGCCTTCGCCGATCTGGGCCACGGCGGCTTGCAGCGCCGCTTGAATATCGGTTTCCTCGCGGTCGAGGCGAACGCCGAAATCGCCCAGTGGTATTTGTTCGCGCGGCAACGACTCCCACTCGGGCGCGCGGCCGAACGCCATGATCCCGGTGCGTACCTGGGCATTCTTGAGTCCGCTCGCCGCCTCGAGAAGCTCCTGCGCCTTCTCGCGTCCCTCGTGACCAACACTGCGCGACACATCGACGCCGAGGACGACATCGAGAGCGGTGGTCGAGCGAAACATACGCGGATTCCATAGCGCAAGCGCCAATACGACCAATACAGCGCCGCGAAGAATCACAGGATAGATCGGCAAACCTTGGCGCAACGCCAGGAAGAGCTCTATCCCAAGCATAACCAGCACCGCGCTCACCAGCACGGGCCAGAGCGAGAACCCGAGCTCGAGCCCGGCATTGCTTTGCTCAGCCCGCCGGGCGCCGCTGCTTAAATTGACCGGCGGCACGATCTGTGATTCGTCTTCGTCGAACAAATTGACGGCAAAACGGCCCTCGCGCGCGGCACTCTTGAAGCGGTAAAAGCCCGCCTGAAAAGTATCGGCGAAAATCATCGGAGCCACGGTTGCGGAAAAAACCTCTTTCTGCCCCGACGGCGCGGTAATTTCCACGGCGCTTTCGCTGGGCGGCAACCGCAATGCGATCGGAGCGCCGGCCCGGGCAGTCTGCGCCGGGAATTCCAGCCGCTGCGGCTGAAACCATTCGAGCGCATTGTGAAACAGCAACGGAAAGGCGATGCGCAGCGGCAAATCCGAAGCCATCAAATCAAAACCGACAAACAGGACGCGCAGTTTCCCTCGATCCAGCGCATACATTAGCGCGCCCTCGGCGGCGCGTGCCAAAACCGTCCCTTCGCCTCTGAGCGCGACCCGGCGGGCTTCTTGTACTCGGAGATCGCCGAGGCTGAGGCCCTGCGTGAGCGGATGCTTCGCGATCGGAGCAAGCACGCGTGGATTCTGAACCTTGCCCGTGAGCACGATCGGCAAATTCGGCGCTACGGTGTCGATGAGTATTAGATTCCCCTGCGTCAGCGCCGGCGCCGCCACGCGATCGAAGATCATCACGTCAAACTGTTTTTGCTCCAACTCCGGCTGCCACTGTGGCGCGCTGCTCACCTCCACGTGAGGAAAGAGACGCAAGAAACGGCTCAAGTAGAGATTTCCCGGGCCGACATACAACAGCTTCAACGGCGCGCGATCGGTGAGCGCCAAATAAGCCTGATTATCCGTGGCCAAGTCGTCGTTGACCTCGAGGCGGGCGAGCAACTGCCCTTCGAAGCTGCCGTCGTACGGAAAAATCATCACGCGCCGCTCCTGCGCGCCAAGCTCGATCTCTTCGCGCGCCAGCCGCTTGCCGTCCAGACTCAGGATGAGCGGCGCGCGCACCGGCTGGGCCGTGAAGTTTTTCACGTGCACCATGATCTCGGCTGGAGAGGCCTGGGTGTCGTGGCGCCGCACTTCGAAGCCGACAATGGCGACGTTATCCTTGCCGCCATCGACTTGGACGAAGTGGAGATGAGCGCCAGCCTTGGCGAATTCGTCGGCGCCCGCAAACGCGCCGTCACTCAGCACGATCACGCGATCCGGGCTGCCGCGCTTGAGAAACGCATGGGCGAACAGAATCGCCTCTTTGATGCGCCCGGGCGTATCCGTGGCTTCCAAGCCGCGCGCCAGTTCCCGCAAGCGGCGCTGGTCGGCGGTGAAAGGAATCAGCAGGCGCGGCTCTATGCCGGCGCCGATCACCATCATTCTCTGTCCGGCGCCGAGATGATCGACCAGACTCAACAACTCCCGTCGCGCGGCGTCGAAGCGCGCGGCGCCGCGCCCTTTCGCTTTCATGCTGGCGCTCAAGTCGACGACCACGACCAGGTCGCCGGACGCGCTACCAAAGTGGCGCAACCAGGGATCGGCTAGCGAGGCGATGAGCGCCGTCGCCGCGAGCAGCTGCAAGATGAGCAGTAAATTGTTGCGCAGCAGCCAACCGAGCCGGGTGCCAAGTGGCCGCTCCCTGAGCACCCGCTCCCACAGAAAAAAGGTCGTGGTGCTAATTCGAAGTCCCTTGGGCTTGAGGCTATGCAGGAAGACAATCAGCGGGATCGCCGCCGCAAGCAACAACAGCGCGGAGGGTAGACGCCAAAACATATCTCACGCCACGCTGCTCACCTGGCGCAGCGTCTGCAAAACAAACTCCTCGAAAGGCACGCTCGTGGTCGTGCGCAGATAATCGATGCCACGGGCGGCGCACATGGATTCGACTTCTTTGAAGTAGCCGGCGACTTCCGCCTTAAAGCGCCGGACCAGCTCGGCATCGAGAAAGAGCTTGCGCTCGCGTCCGCCCTCGACATCGATCAAAGCGACGTCGCCCCAGGGTTCCGGCGTGATTTCTCGCTCGTCAACGACGTGAATCATCAGCAGCTGGTAACGTTTCGCCGTCAACTCTTCGAGCGCGGCGCGCCAGCCGAGCGGATCGAACAGGTCGCTGACAATCACGACGAAGCCCGGATGGGGGAACAGATTGGTGAAAGTATGGATCGCCGCGCGCAGATTGGTTTCGCCGTCGCAGGAAAGTTTGGCGAGAAAGCCGAACAGGCTAAGAATTTGTTTTCGGCCGCGTCCCAGGGTCAACGGCGCATGCAGGCGCGCAGAAAAGGAGGCGCCGCCGACGCGGTCGAGATTCTTAAGGCCGATGTACCCCAGCGCCGCCGCGACCTTTTTGGCGTAATCTATCTTCAACGGCGCGCCCTCGGCCATAGACCGGCTGGTGTCGACCAGAAGATAAATGTTCATCTCTTCTTCCGAAGTAAACACTTTGAGCAACACGCGCTCGAGACGCCGGTAAATATTCCAGTCGACGTAGCGCAGATCGTCACCGCGCTGATAGCGCCGGTAGTCGGAGAACTCCAAGCTGAAACCTCTGCGTGCTGCCGCGTGCTCGCCCTTGGCGCCGGCCCAACTCAAGCGTTTGGCGACCAGATGCAAACGCTCGAGCTTTTTCAAAAACTCGGTGTCGAAGAACGTCTCGGGTTGCCCCGCGCGGGTCTCGCGAGGGGAGGCTGCAATCATTGGCGCCTGGCCCGCGTTCCGAGCGAAGCGGGGAATCTTGTGTCCGGCGCTACGCAACAACTTCGCAACGGCGGCGCCGATCTTGGCCGGCGACGTTTCAAGACTCGAAACTCGAAAGGTGAAACTCATCAGGCTCTATTCGACTTCTGCCACATGGCCGGCGATCTCACCCAAGATTTTTTCCGCGTTGACGCCCTCGGCATCGGCTTCCAAGTTGAGGATCAAACGATGGCGCAAGCTCGGCAGTAATAAACTGCGCACGTCGTCGAAGGCGACATTCGGCCGGCCGGCGAACAGCGCGCGCGCCTTGGCCGCCAAGATCAGGCTCTGTAGTCCACGCGGGCTCGCTCCATAGAGAACGAACTTTTGCGCCAAGCCGCCTGTGCCGTTGCCCTGCTTCTCATGCGGATGCGTGCCCAGCACCAATCGAACCGCGTAATCTTTGACTACGTCGGCCAGCGGCACTTCGCGCACCCACTGGCGCATGTGCATGATCGCCGGTCCGTCCAAGATCTCGCGCACTGCGGACGGCGGTGCCGCTGTGGTGAGATCGGCGATGCGGCCCAGCTCCTCACGGCTGGGGTATTGCAACAGTAATTTAAAAAAGAACCGGTCAACCTGCGCCTCCGGCAGTGGGTAGGTCCCTTCCATCTCGATCGGATTTTGTGTTGCCAGGACCATGAACGGACTTTCCAGCCGATGGATCTTACCGCCGATCGTGACGCTCTGCTCCTGCATTGCTTCCAACAGCGCCGATTGCGTCTTCGGCGTAGCGCGGTTGATCTCATCGGCGAGGACGATATTCGCGAACACGGGACCGCGCTGAAAATCGAATACTTTGCGTCCAGCAGGATCATCCGTGAGCATGTTCGTTCCGGTGATGTCCGCCGGCATGAGATCGGGGGTAAATTGAATGCGCGAGAAACTGAGACTCAAGATCTCACCGAGACGGCGCACCATCAGAGTCTTGCCTAAGCCCGGCACGCCTTCGAGCAAGCAGTGGCCGCCGCACACCAGAGCGATAAATACCTGCTCGATCAGCTCTTCATGGCCGACGATCACCCGCGCCATCTCCGACTTAATCTGGTTAAATGAGGCGAGCGCGCTGTCGATCCGTCGCTCGATCTCCGTAGCTGGGTCCATTGGTTAAATTCTCCTCAGGCTCTGAACCGACCCTTATGGCTGGGGAATGGAAAGACTTGGGATCGAAAACCGATCATTCCGATTGTCCATTACTCTAACCCGTTCCGCGCATTCACTTGTTCCCCTCTCCCAGTGACAAAAAGTAGTTCTTGATCGTCTCTTTGAGCGCCTCGGGTACGCGCTCGGAATTCAATTCTTGCTCGGCCTGTCGGCGGTAAGAAGCGACCACTTCCTCCTGCGAGACCGTGCTCTTTCCCGCGGTCGGTTTGCCTTTGAAAAATAATGACGTGCTCTCACCCGCACCGAGCGCGCCTTTCACTTGAGTCGAAGCGTCGGCGCGAAACTCCGGCAACGAATGATGTTCTTCGGCACGCTTTCCCGGCTCTTTGCCGGGCAGACTGTTGTGATTCTTCTCTTTGATACCGTCGGGCGCCGGATCTTCTTTGCCTGGACCGCTGCTGCGTGCCCAATTCTCGCCTGCCTCCCCGCGGCCTTGCTGCATCATCTGCTGTAAATATTGCTGCGCGTCCAACAACGCCCGGCGATCCAACTCGCCTGTGACCTCTTGCTCAAGCTTGTCGAGATACGACTTAAGCTCGCTCCGCGCCGGACTCTGCCCACCTCGGTCCGCCTTATCCAAGCGCCGCTTGAGCTGCGGCAGCGCCGCCAGCCGTTCCATCCATTGCCGGCCGAACTCCTCGGCGCCCTTCGGCAGATCCGGGAGTTGCGCGAGGTCGCGCGCCGCCGCCAATTCAGCTTTGAGGTCCTTAAGACTCTGCTGGCTTTCCGCCGCCGAAAGGGGATCCTTTTCGCTGTCCGAATTCGCCGCTTCCTCGAATTTTTTGGCGATCCCGGCCAAGTCCTTTTTGAACGATTCGTCGGCGGTGTTCTTTTCAAGCCCCGCACGGGCGACTTTCTCGAGCTCCTGGCCCATCTGGAGGCTTTCTCGCAAGCCTTCGTTGCGGGCTTTTTCCTGGAGCTCGCGCGCGTATTCACGCGCCCTGTGGGCCAACGTCTGAGGTGCCGAGGAACGATCAACGGAAAAATCCCAGCGGTCAAAATCGAGCCATAACAAGGTAAACCAAAGAACAAAGAGCGGCAGGGCGAGATACGCCGGCCAACTCCAACGGCGCGGAAAGAGCGCGCGCGGATCGACCGTAGACAGTCTTGCCTGGGCCTGTTTGAAAACCAGCTGAGCCGCCGGGCTTGGGTCGGCGCGCGCCGACAGTTCCCAGGCGGTCACCGCGCGCTCTTCGAGCGCGAGCGCCTTGTCGAGCAACCTTGCCGCATGCGCGTCATCCCGACACGCCCACCGGCGCCGATAAAAAAAGCACGGCGCAAGCGCGCCGAACAAAAAAACCGGAACGAGCCAGCGCAACCAATCGATCGGCAATAAAACATGCAACGGAAAAATCAGCAGCGCCAACGCGAACGCCGCGCCAAGTGCGGCGGCGCAAATCTGCTCGTGCCGTTTCCGCCGCTCCCAGCCAATCTGCTCGGCGAGCTTACGTTTTAACTGATCCATGACGGTGCTCACAACAGCGGCTCCCGCGCCAACGCCCAGCGATGTACGGCGTAACCGGTAGCGCCGAGAAAAAAATGAAAAGTAAGGTGCACCACAGTTCCGGACCATTGCCAACCGAAGAGGGACAGTGGCGGCAGTTCCTGGCGGCTCAGCAGGGCGAGGACAAACGCCACCGGATTTAACGGCAGATAAAAAAGCGCCGACAGAAAAATCAAGCAAACAAAAAAACTACGAATAAAAACCTGGCGGCTTTCGATGCGGCGCTCCCAAACGGCCAAGGTCGCCAGTCCCCAGACCCCGTACGCCAGGGCGTAAAACGGCAACAGCAGCAGAGTTAGGGCGATGATCGCGAGCGGAGTGCGCGCGATGGCACCGGCCCAGATCAATAAAGGTCCACACAGCAACAGCGACACTCCGACATGCACCACCAGAAAGTACAATTGAGCCCAGCTGACCGAAGCGACAGGTTGCGCCTGGTCGCGCAGCCAGTGTTTGAGCGGCTTGAAGCGCCAGGGCGCGAATTCTTGATTGGCCACGCGCAAAGCGAAATAGACCATGAGCACCAATGCCGTTACGGCTGAAACTTTAAACAGGCTCGCCGACCCGCTCCACATCTGAGCGTCTAAGGATGGCACATACAAGGACAGGAATTCTACCGGGGCGAGGATCACGAGCATATAAAAGTAAACAGCAAATCCATGCCCTTCGTCAAAATAAACGGCGAGGCTCTCGCGCCAGACGGGATTGTCTTTCATTCCTCCTCCTCTCCCGGCAGCGGAAAAATAGCCCGAAACAGCGTATAATCCTGAGCTTGAATGCGCGGATCGTCGATGCGCACGAGCGACTCGGGGTTTTTGACCCAGCCAAAGAAAACTGCCGCTCCACTGATCCAGCGCGAATCACCGTCACGCGGGAACATCGAGGAGTGAAACAAGATATCGCGCGTCTTATCGGCGAAAGTCATTTCGCGCAAGTTCAGAGTTTCCGCGCGCGCCGCTCCGGTCGCGTTGTTGACTTGTCTATCGGACAGCGGAAAAACCCGGCGCAAGCTCTCGCCGCGCGGCACCACGCCAATATCGAAACGTTGCCCCGGAACCAACAGCCAGCAGTTGACCAGATCCTTGCCACTGCGATTATTGACGCGCATGACCAAGCGATCCGCGTAGGCTTCAAATTCGGCGCCGACCCCGAATCGGTCAACACGGCGCAGGCGGTACAGCCGATAGTCCCACTCGCGCAGCGGCAAGCGATAACGGCTCGCGCCGCCGGCGTCCTGGGTGACGACCGCAGCTTCCGAGTTATCGCGAGCGCGGCTGGTGACCGGGGTCAAATCGATCCAGCCGCGATCGAGCTGCAAGTCATACTGGCGCAGTTGAGTCGAGAACAACGCTAGATTGGCCTGCGTATCGACGAATCCCTCGCCGCTGTTCTCCAGCACGGTGGAAACCAGTAGCACCCCGTCGGGAATATTGCCGCCATGGCTGAAATGGACGTAGCCCGCCGCCGTGCCGCCGGTGACGAACGTCATCAGCGCAACGAATAGTCGGCGCGGCGCGAGACGTTTTTTTTGCCAAAGCCAGGCAATTGCGCCGATACCAACCAGATAACCGGACATGGCGAGGAAAAGCGAGGCGGAAGGCACATAGGTGGCGATGAACTTAGGGCTCGCGATCAACTGATTGAACACCGCATCGCTCCATTCGGTGCGTGGCAGCGGCTCTTCGGCGCTAGCAGGCGCCAGCAGCGGTTGTAAGAACTTAGGCAAGCCTTCCCATTTGGATAGTGGCGGGCGGCCGATGTCGAGGGCGAGATACGTAATTCGCCCCCGGCCGCGGCTCGTTTCCACAAGCATGGGAAGTCCGTCGATCTCAGCGAGCGCTTTACCGCTTAAGACCGTCGAGGCCTGCGTCCACACGCCAGGCAGTGCGGCCTCCGGCTGATTGTTGTCCGGCGCGGGCGCAAACGAAACTTGTTTGGCGCCGCTCACACGGACGGGCAGAAAACGCGCCAGCGCCGGCTCCTGGTAGAGCGCGTAGTTCAGGCTGCCGATGATCAACATACGGCCGCCGGCGGTGAGCCAGTGGTCGAGAGCAAGAAGCTGCGCGCGCGACAGCTCGCGCAGCGATTGGTCATAGAGGATTAGATGGGAAACGCCGAGCAGCGCACGTGAATCGGCGGCAAGCTCGCCGGGCGATACAGTGACCAGCCGTCGACTTTGCGGCAGAGCGGTGAGCGCGATAGGGGGAAACGCGCTGCTGCCGCTCATCATCAAGAGGACGGGGCCCGGCGAGAAGTGACGGCGCAAATCGATCTCGCGCTGCGCCTTAGCGCCGGCGGCGTCGAATCTAATGGATAATGGCCGGCTGATAAAATCAGGATCGACGGTGAGCTGAACCGATTTGCGCGATTGGCCGCCGAGAAAAACCGCGCGCCGGTACTTAGCCAGGTACGGCGCGCCGCCTTTGGTCGCACCGCCCTTCCAGACCTGAACCTCCAGAATTCCTTCGACCGGGCGGCCAGTGTTGCTTAGCCCGACCTCGAGTGGAAACGGATGCCCGAGTTGAAAGACGCCATGAAAGCCGACGCGAGGCTCAATCAAAATCTCCGATCGCGCCGGTGTCGCGCTCGAGGCTAAGAACAACAGGCCGGCGGCAATTAAATGCGCGTCGAACCTAAACTTACACTCGTTAAATTGAGGCAAGCGCCGGGAACCGAGGCGCCGTCGGGAGGAGAGATTTAGCGCAATGCGTATGGCTGAAAAGGACATATTTCCTTTCCAGAATGGCCCGTCCCACTCGTGGCAACGACTTTATTCGATGTATTCCACGCTGAGTATGTCGAAAGTTCGGACACCTGTCGGAGTGTGTACTTGAACTTCGTCTCCTTCGCTCTTGCCGATCAAGGCGCGAGCGACTGGGGAGCTGATTGAAATCTTGCCGTTCTTCGGCTCCGCTTCATGATCGCCGACGATCTGATATACCACCTTATCTCCCGTGTCACCATCGGCCAGGGACACAGTAGCGCCGAAAACGACTTTATCGCCTGATAGTTTGCCGACTTCGATGACCTGGGCGCGCGCCAGCTTGTCCTCGATCTCACGGATCTGCACATCGAGCAGCGATTGGCGGTCCTTGGCGGCGTGGAATTCGGCGTTCTCCGAAAGATCGCCGTGGCCGCGCGCCTCCTCGATCTCACGAATATTTCGTGGCCGCTCGACGGTCTTTAACCGCTTCAGTTCCTCCACGAGAAATTGGTATCCCTTGCTCGTCATCGGCACGCTTCCTTCTGCCATATCGTCCACTCCTCGCTAAAAATAAAAACCCCTCGGAATCGCTCCCGAGAGGCCTTAAAAAATCGTTGGCATTCTACCAGCTGCTAATCTCTAGTGAACCAATTCTAACATTGACGGCAACGAATTCAACTCCACTCGAGGCACACTTGGGCAATGAACCTCGGCCAAAACACGAAAATCCAAGCTTTGGCCCGGCAATTAGCGACCAGCGACGCCGTTTTGGATCAATCATGATCTTCGACTGCTGCGGATTCGGTCGGTCTCGACCCGTATAATATAAAAAGATTGCGCCTGACTTCGGCTCATGCCCGCTTTATCGGGCCAAAAACGTGACAGGCCACACCGTGGTGATCGGCGTCAAAATCGAGTGGCGGTTCGGTCTGACTGCAGAGCGGGGCCCGGTAAGCACAACGCGGGTGAAACGTGCAACCGGGCGGAGGATTGACCGGGCTTGGCACGTCGCCTTCCAGAACCACTCGTTCCTTTTTCCGGTTGGTATCCGGCATCGGCACGGCGGAGAGCAGCGCGCGTGTGTACGGGTGTTTGGCATCGCGATAGATCGTCTCACTATCGGCGATCTCAACGACCTTGCCGAGATACATGATCGCGACGCGATGGCTGATGTGCTCGACGACGCGCAAATCATGCGAGATAAACAGATAGGTGAGATGCATCTTCTCCTGCAGCTCCTGCAAAAGATTGATGATCTGCGCCTGGATAGAGACATCGAGCGACGAGACCGGCTCATCGCAGACGATAAACCTCGGGCTGACGGCAAGCGCCCGGGCGATGCCGATGCGCTGGCGCTGCCCACCGCTGAACTCATGCGGGTAACGGGCGTAATGATCTTCACGCAAACCCACTTGATGGAGCAACTCCATCACTCGATCACGCTTGGCCTTGCCTTTGGCGAGCTTGTGAATCTCCAAGCCTTCGCCGACGATATCGCCAACGCGCATGCGCGGATTGAGCGAGGCGTAGGGGTCTTGAAAAATTATTTGCATTTCGCGCCGCATATTGCGCAGCTCGCGCGGGGACATCGAAAGAAGATTTTTGCCCTCGAAAATGACTTCGCCGCCGGTCGGTTCGATCAGCCGCAAGATCGTCCGCCCGAGAGTCGACTTGCCGCAGCCCGATTCGCCGACTAGCCCGAGAGTTTCTCCCTCGTTGACGGCCAAATTGACACCATCGACGGCCTTTACGGCGCCTTTGTTGCGAGAGAACAATCCTTCGCCGACCGGAAAGTGTTTTTTTAAATTGCGAATTTCCAACAGGTTCATATCAACTGAGCAAATTCCAGCGATCGTTGACAAAGAGCGCCATGCGTCAGGCTTCAACCCTCGCTTTTTCTCGCGACTCCGTATGCGGGAAATGACAGGCCACCGTATGGCCGGCCTCTTGGGCCAGCAATTCCGGCTCGGTTTGCGCGCATGGCTCGGCTGCCCGCGGGCAACGATCACGGAAACGGCAGCCGCTCGGCAAGTTCAGCGGGCTCGGCACCACTCCGGGAATGGCATCGAGACGCTTTTTCCTTAACGTGCCGACGCTCGGCAGCGAGTTGAGCAATCCGACGGTATACGGATGCAAGGGATGGTTGAAAATCTCCCGGGTGTTGGACCGTTCGACGATCTTACCGGCGTACATAATCGCCACGTCGTCGGCCTGCTCGGCAACCACGCCGAGGTCATGGGTGATCAGCAACAGCGCCATTCCCATCTTTTGCTGCAATTCTTTCATCAGCTCGAGGATTTGCGCCTGAATTGTCACGTCCAGGGCCGTCGTGGGTTCGTCGGCGATCAACAAACTCGGATTGCACGAAAGCGCCATCGCGATCATGACGCGCTGGCGCATGCCACCGCTCAATTGATGCGGATAGGCATCGACGCGCGATTCCGGGTCGGCGATCTTGACCAAACGTAGCATGTCAATCGTCTTATCCCGGGTCTCTTTCTTGCCCAGTCCTTGGTGCAAGCGAATCGCTTCGCCGATCTGATTACCGACGGTGAACACCGGATTGAGCGAAGTCATCGGCTCTTGAAAGATCATGGAGATTTCATTGCCGCGAATCTTGCGCATCTCTTCATTGTTGAGCTTCAAGAGATCACGCCCGCGATAGAGAATTTCTCCCCCGACGATCTTTCCCGGCGGCGATGGGATCAGGCGCATGATCGACAGGGAGGTCACGCTTTTGCCGCAACCCGACTCTCCCACCAGGCCGATGGTCTTCCCTTCGCCGATCTCGAAGCTCACGCCGTCAATGGCGCGGACTTCGCCCTCGGGGGTAAAAAACGACGTCTGCAGATTTTTAACCTGAAGCAATTCAGCCATTGGAGCGGTGCTGCGCGGCGAACTAGCGGAAGTCCTCCAGCGTATTCGGGTTCCTCATCCGCGGCTAGATTCTCGCCGATAGCATATAACATTAAATCCGAGCACTTCCAACACAGGTCTGGGTATTCGAGAATGCTGCGAATCTTCACCGGGCAAAAAGTTCCTTGTGTCACTCCGAAGCGGAAGTCAGCAAGCAATAAGTCATCCCGAACCCTCCGGCTCGGCTCAGGATACTCAGCGATCTTGACCCCATCGACCGACGCCCCGAACGAGATAATGATCTTAGGGCCTCAGTCAAGTTCAAATCTAACGGCCAAGCCACTGGCAACTCATTGATAAATTCGCATAAAGTGAAACTTGGACGCAATTTCTACGATTGATACGGCTGAAAATTTCAACTGCTCAGATCTTCGCGGGAGACGGCGCCATGGGTCGAGTAAAAAATCTGGATGAAATAAAAGCGATGGTTCGCGAGCGCACCGGCAAACGGAATATATTTCGCCTCGCTAAGCGCGAAGATGTCGAGTCCGTACTGGCCCATCTGATTAGCAAAGATCCCGATCTTTGGGCCAAAGAATGGGCGCGCGTGGCAAAACCTTATGAACAAAGAGGCGCGCAATTGGAACAATCGGGCAAGTTTAAAGAAGCCCGCGACGCTTACATCCAGGCTTATGCTTACTACGCCACCGGGCGCTATCCCACGCCGCATACAGCGGAAAAAATGGCCTGCTTTCGCAAGAGCCTCGAGATGTACGAAAAGGCCGGCGCCTATTTCGAGCCCAAACTGGAAAGAGTTGAAATTCCGTTCAGCGCTCAGAAAATCCCACTTTATGTGCGCGTCCCCGAGGACGGCCGAAAGCATGCCGTTGTCATCAACTTCGGCGGCATCGATGCCTTCAAAGCGGAGAGCTACGAATATGATGAAGGCTTGCAAAGAGCGGGTATGGCGAGCTGCGCCGTCGACATGCCCGGGGTCGGCGAGTGCCCGGTCAAAGCATCTTCCAGCGCAGATGCGATTTTCACCGCAGTGATCGATTACCTAGAGAAGCGACCCGATGTCGACCCCGAGCGAATCGCCATCATGGGGCGGAGTTTCGGAGGTTATTGGGCAGCTAAAATGGCCTACGTCGAAGCGCAGCGTTTGCGCGCCGCAGTCGTCTGGGGCGGCGGCGTCCATTATTTTTTTCAAACAGACTGGCTGCGTGAGTCGACCAATGCGGAAAGCTATCTGATGGATCATGACATCGCCCGCTGCCGGCTCTTCGGAGTCGATCGTTTGGACGACCTCGTGACACCGTGGTCGGCGCTCTCGCTCAAAGACCAAGACTGGTTGGACAAACCGTCCTGTCCCATGCTGATCGTCAACGGCAAAAACGACCTGCAGACGCCGATCGCCGACCTTTATATTCTTTTAGAATACGGCACGCCCAAATCGGCACGGGTTTTCCCCGGCGGCCACATGGGGCAAACGCCGCAAACCTTTCCCACGATCGTCGATTGGTTGAAACGCGAGTTGGCTTAACGCGTCATTCGGTATTCCGCCGCGCTGACTGTTAACGATTGCCGGAACGAGAGTGCCTTGAACGAGACGCGCCTATTTTTGAAATTGCTCCCGTGGAAAATTCGCCGTCGCCATCACGCCGCCGTCGACCACCAAAGGATGGCCGTAAATGAAATCGGAGTCATCACTGACGAGAAACAGCGCCGCTTTCGCCTGATCCTCCGCCGTGCCCAGCCGCCCGGCGAGGTTTTGGAATGTCCGGCTGCCGGCGACATCATCGTCGTAACCCACCGGTGACCCCGACCGATTCGGCACCACGCAATTGACACGGATCTTGTACTCGGCGAGCTGCACGGCCATGGCGCGGGTCATATTGATGACTCCGGCCTTCGCTGCGGCGTAGGCGATGCCGTCGAAGCGGCCGATCATGCCCGACGTCGAGCCGAAGTTGACGATCTTGCCGCCTCGCCCTTGGTCTCGCATTTGTGCCGCGACGTATTGGGTCACTAGATATGGACCTTTGAGGCTTACGTCGATGACCTTATCGAATTCTTCCTCTTTGCTGTCTAGGATATTGGCGTGATCCGTGAGCGCGGCATTGTTGATCAGAATATCGATACCGCCGAACTTACCCACGACTTTCTCGACCATGGCTTGCACGTCGCTCGACTTCGTGACATCGCAAAGCGCGAGCATGGCCTCATGACCCGATTTGCTTATTTGATCGACCACCGCCTGCCCGCGCCCTTCATGCATTTCGACCACCGCGATCTTCGCCCCTTGAGCGGCGAACAGCAGCGCCATGGCCTTGCCGATATTTCTTCCGGCTCCGGTAATCACCGCCACTTGTCCGTTGAGTTTCATTGAATCGAATTCCTCCGTCGGTTCGATGACTGGAGACTATCCGCCCGCCCAGTAAGCTGTCAACGGCGAGTCGATCGGCGCGGGTCCACGAACTCGAGAAACCTGACCTGCAACAGGCGTCGGTCAATACCGTAGACGGGCAGCCCGGGATGATAAGGGGCGCGGATCGATATTCACATCAGACGATTCGGCATTGACACGACAGCGCGTTTTCGATTATGCGAGCTGAGAGGAGGAAGCCGATATGATGACGCATCCAAAATTCATCGACGTCGATGGGATCCGAACCCGCTATTTCGACAAAGGAGACGGCGAAGTTCTCTTGTTAGTTCACGGCAGTCACTTCGGCACACCGGACGCATGCGAAAGCGCTCTTGACTGGGAATTCAATTTTGACGCGCTCGCCGAGCGTTATCGCGTGATCGCGATGGAGAAGCTCGGGCAGGGTTACACCGACAATCCCAGAACCGATGCCGACTACACCATGGCGGCGACGGTAAACCACGCCGCGGGTCTGCTTCAGACGCTCGGACTGAAAAACGTTCACGTCATCGGCCACTCGCGCGGCGGCTACGTTGTCGCCCGTTTGACTTTGGATCATCCCGAGCTGGTCCGTTCATGCACGATCGTCGACAGCGGAACTCTCGCGCCCGGACCCTCAAAGACGGAATCTATTATGGCCGATGCCCCCACGCCGCGCCTCAGCCGCGAAAGTCAAGTTTGGTGCATCGAGCATTATTCGTATCGACCCGATCACATCACGAAAACTTGGCTCGACGCCGCGGTGGATATCGCCAAGTCCGCCAAGTACCAAGAAACCGTCAGAAAGATGGAAGACGAGGGGCTCAAAAGAAACCAGTTTTTCCCGCACCTGGCGGTGCACAAAGAAGAAACTTTAAATCGGATCATGCAGGGCAAGCTCATCCAGCCGACCCTGCTCGTTTGGGGCTATAACGATCCGACCGCGTTGTTAAAGCGCGGCCATGCGCTCTTTGAGCTGATCGCCGACAGCAATCCGAAATCGGAAATGCACATCATCAACCAAGCCGGCCATTTCTGTTACCGCGAGCAGCCGGAAACTTTCAACCAGGTGGTGAAGGCGTTCATCGAAAAATGCAGCAAATAGTCGAGCAGGCACAAGCGATTGCCAACACGATCGACGACTGTGATCGTCTCACCCGCTCCGAGTTAAATCTTCAAGCCTTCCGGCGCCGTGACGCTGTAGAGATCGAAAGTACTCAGGGTGCAGGCGAGCATCGCTTGGTCACCGATTGTCCCTCGACCATCTTCTTCTCGCCGAGGCGGCCATAGACCGCCTGAAATGTCGCCCTCACGTCGCCGCTACTTTTGCTTGTGCGCCGTGACTTCCCTCATGGTCTTAACACCCGTATGAGCGGCAATGAACGCCCAGCGATCGGCAAGCTCCACGATTCTCCGACCGGTGGGCCGATAGGAATGGGACGTGCCGCGGTCAACGCGCAACAGCACCGGCCGAGTACATTTTTGTATGGTCTGCAGCGCAGCGGCGTATTTAAACGAGTGACTGGGCACGACGCGGTCGTCGCGGTCGCCCGTCAGGATCAGCGTGGCCGGATAACAGACTCCCGGCTTCAGGTTATGCAGCGGCGAATATTGAAACAAGAAACCAAACATCTTCGAGTCCGAGGGCGCGCCGTATTCGGCTACCCAGGCACCGCCGCTGGTAAACTTGTCGTAACGCAGCATGTCCATGACACCTGCGGCTGGAGTCGCAACGGCAAAAAGATCGGGGCGTTGATTGCTCACTGCGGCGACCAACAGGCCGCCATTCGAGCTTCCTTGAATCGCCAGCCGCCGCGCCGAAGTGTATCCGCGACGGATCAAGTCCTCGGCCACTGCGATGAAATCGTCGAAGCTGTTTTGTTTCTTGTCCAGCATGCCGTCGCGGTGCCACACCTCGCCGTAGGCACCGCCGCCGCGAATATTGGCTGTGACGAAGATTCCGCCGAGCTCGAGCCAGGCCGGAAGGTCCGCACGGTATCGCGGCGTTAGACTATTGGAAAATCCGCCGTAGCCGTAGAGCAATGTCGGATGATCCCCATCGAGCGGCACATTTTTACGCGCGGTCAGAAAATAGGGAACCCGAGTACCGTCTTTGCTCGTCGCAAGGAGCTGCTTCGTTTCATAGGCTCTATAATCGAAGGCCGGCCTAGCCGCTTCAAAGGGAACCGGCGCGCGGCAAAGGTCTACGCAGACAAAAACCGTGGAAGGAGAAAGCGGCGAGGTAAAGCTGTAAAACAGCTCCGCCACATCGTAGAGACCGGTTAAATCCCTTATCGTGCCAATGCCGGCAGGCGCCGATTCGCCCAACTCCCGGCCGTTAAGCGCGAAGAATTTGATCCGATTTCGGACATCGAGCAGATGCTGGACAACGATCTTACCTCCTGACAAAACCGCGTCCTGAATCACATAGCGCCCTTCGTGGACGACCGTTTTAGCCGCGAGTGGAGCTTGGGTGTTGACCTCGACGGCAACGATCTTCCGGCGCGGCGCGCCGCTGTCGGTAAGAATAAAAAAGCTTGCTCCCACATTGCCGAAAAAGCGATACATCGCCTCGCCGTTGCCGGCCAGGTGTCTAGGTGGACCCTCGAGCTGCGGCTCCGTCGCATTTTTCAGATCCAGGTAATAGAGCCGGTTACGTCGGCCGCTGCCCTGAGAGACGCGCACGAGCAGATAGCGACCATCGCGAGTGACCCTGCCGCGCACGAACCACTGCGGGTCATTGTTGTCGCGATAAATGAGACGATCCACCGATTGGGCCGTGCCCAATCGGTGGTAGTAGAGCCCATGGACACCGCTCGGCGATTGGCGCTCCAATCCCGCTTGTGGCTCGCGATAGCGGCTGTAGAAAAATCCCTTGCCGTCATGCGTCCATGCGATTCGCGAAAAACGCACCCCTTCGACAACGTCACCGAGATCACGGTTCGTTTCCAGCTCGCGCACCCGAATCGTTTCCCAATCGACGCCGGCGGCGGCGGTTGCATAAGCTAAAAATTTGCCATCGGGCGAAGGGGCGATCTGGGACAGTGCAATGGCGCCGTCCGGTGAAAGTAAATTTGGATCGAGCGCCATCACGGGCGGGGATGTCAGTGTGGCTCGGTAATAGACCACGGCTTGGGGCTGGAGTCCGGAATTTTTCCGGTACCAAAGCCGGCCACCCTCTTGGCGGGGCACCGTGGTTTTTGGATAATTCCACAACTCGGTGATGCGCTTATGCAGCGTCTGCCGCAGAGGCAGGGCATCGAGATATTTGGACGCGACCCGATTTTGCGCTTCGATCCACAAATGCGTGTCGTTCGACTCGAGCTGTTCGAGCCATCGGTAAGGATCGGTCACCTGAGTGCCATGATAGTCGTCAACAACATCAACCGTTATACTGGGAGGGTAGTCCAGCGACGGTTCGGCGCTTAGCCCTTCCGCTGAAACCAGCACCAACATCAAGGCGAGGATCAGGAAGAGCGTCATGAAATGCGAGCGGTGGTTCCGTCTAGATTTTAAGGTCGTCCGGTGGCGTCGCCGTAAATACGTCGAACGTGTTGAGCGTGCAGGCGAGCATGGCGTAGTAACCGACGGTCGCCGTCAGCTCGACCATCTTCTTCTCGCCGAGGCGGCCATAGACCGCCTGGAATGTCGCCTCGCTGACGCGATGCGCATGAATCATCTCGCGCACGAAGCTTACGATCTGCGCGTCCTCGGCGGAAAAAGTTTCCACGCCTTTCTTTTGGTAAATTGCGCGAATGCTCTCCATGGAGATGCCAGCCTTCTGAGCATGATTCACATGCGCCGCCCACTCGTGTTTGCAGTCGAGCTCTCGCGCTGAGATCAACGCGGCGAATTCGACAAGCTTGTGATCCAAAGTCGATTCAAACCGCACGTAACTGCCGAGATGCATGGTGCGCTGCGCCAGTTCGGGACTGTATAACAGAGCGCGCCACGGGCCGCCAACCGCGCCGCGGCTGTGCGCGATCGCCTCGTAAACTTTGCGATCCTCCGGAGCTAAATCCTCTTTCTTATCGATGGTTGCGATCCGTGCCATTCTCTTCTTCCCTTCGAGCGAGTTTGTCTTTGAGCCAATTTGTTACAATCTCCACAACATCGTCATTGGACTGCCCCTTTCGTCTGCCCATATGGCCGGCGCCGGGCATGATCCGCAAGTCTTTCGGGCTGCCGTGCTCCGCCAACAAATAGAGATCGCTGATCGGATGTTGATCGTCTTCTTTGCCGTTGATGCAGAGCAGCGGCGCGCACGGCTGGTCGATCCAGCCTTGTGCGACCAACGATAAAGTCGGCGCGATTCTGAGCGTCTCCTCGAGGGTCTTCACCCCGAAAATGTAAGAGCGCGCCTCCAACAGGCTCGCCGGTCCCATCAAATACTGCGATGCCGTCAACGTCAGCGCCGGGCGCAGCCATTCTTCCTGAAACGTCCGATGCACGCCGGCGCCCCAATTGACCGCGCCGCGCAGCCGTCTCGGTTCCGTGTGCGCCAGTTTCGCAGCCCAATAACCGCCGAAGCTACCGCCCATGCATGCGATTCGTTTGCCGTCGATATCCTGCCGAGTTTCGAGATAATCCATCGCCGCGGAGAAAGTCCGCTCAGCGCGTAAATCGCTGCCCAAGCATGGATTTTCTCCCGCGCCGGGCATGTCGATGGTGAAACAGGCGAGCCCCATCTTGAGCAGCACGTCACTGTTCGTGCGGCGGTCCTCTTTCCAGCCATCGACCCCGCCCCAGTGCATGACCACAGCCGGACGATTGACGCCTTTCGGCACCTGCAAGTAGCCAACGACTTTTTTTCCTTCGAAGGGAATTTCGATGCGCTCCAGCGGCGGGTCCATGTAGGGCGCCGCCTTGAGAAACGAGCGCAGCGCGCCTTTGTAGCAATTCAGCTTTTCCGGGCTGCTCGGCACGGGATAGCGACCAATGCGGTAATATTCATAGGCCAAATAATACGTTTCGCCGGCGTCTTTGCTTTTTCCCTGCTTTTCCTGCTCCGCGGCGATCGCTTCATATCTCACCCCGACTTGACCCCACTCTCGCCCCCACAAATCAGCGTCGAGGCTGGTCAGCTTCGTAACCACGTGCTCGACATCTTGCTTCTTCACTCTTTCAAACGGATTGATGCGCCCGGCGCGATGCAGAATATCCGCTTTAATTTCGTCGAGGGTTTTTTCTGCCATCTCGATGTCTCCTGGTACGACAGCGACGTGACTTACTAAGGAGTTTCGTTAGTTAGTAGACCTACTGGACGAAGGGGCGAATCGTGGAAAGCGCAGGCACTAGGACTCAAAGGACGCTTTCGCACCCACGCCCAAAATTAAGCACTCGGGGCGTGGATCGGGTGGTGGCCGATGACCCACAGACGCTTTGCCTGGGGCTTGGAACGAGTCGTCCCTTCGTGTCCAACAAACCCTGTTGTCTGGATACTTATGAACTCCTTAATAGATGCTGCAAAATCTCGCTTGCCACTTTCTTAAGCAGCATATTTCCATAAAATAACTGTTGCCGGCACAGTGGTTGACGTTTAGATTGCTTGCCCGAGTCGGTGCTGTTAATGCGCGGCCGCGACTCTTTGAACTATGTCTATCGCTAAAATTTTTCAAAGTTGCATCGCGCTCATTCTCGGCACCTACGGCGCGGTCGCTCAGGCACAAAACACCGAGCTGCGCTTTGTCACCTGGCGCTCGGAAGCGCCCGAGGTCTGGAACCAGGGAATCGCCGAGTTCGAGCGGCAAAATCCCGGGGTAAAGGTCGTCAGCGAGATCGGCCCGCAATCATCGACCCAGCTTCACGATCTGCTCGTGCAGAAGTTGAAAAACCGGGATACGCGGCTGGATGTTTTCGTCATGGACGTGATCTGGCCCGCTGAGTTCGCCTCCGCCGGTTGGGCGCTGCCGCTGGATGGCTATTTCACTGCGGCGGAAAGAGAAAAGTTTCTCAAAGCGCCTATTTCGGCAAATCAGTACCGCCGCCAGATGTTCGGCGTGCCGCTATTCATCGACGCCGGGCTCCTTTACTACCGCAAGGATCTGCTCGAAAAGCACAAGGTATCTCCGCCGCGCACCTGGCCTGAACTGGTCGAGGCCGCCAAGGCTGTCCGCGCCGGCGAACAAGATCCGCAGCTTGTCGGTTTCTCCGCGCAATTCAAGCAGTACGAAGGGCTCGTCTGCAACATGATGGAGTACATTCTCAGCAACGGCGGCGCCTTGTGGGACGAGACTCGCATGGTGAGCGCGCTCGGGCGCCCGGCTGCGATCGCCGCCGTGCGCTTCGTCCGCGACCGCATCATCGGCGAGATATCTCACCGCGGCGTGCTCGCCTACGAAGAGCCGGAATCGCTCGCGCTCTTCACCGAAGGGCAGGCAATCTTTCACCGCAATTGGCCCTACGCTTGGGCTGTGGCCAATGATCGGGAGAAATCCAAGATCGCTGGAAAGGTCGGCATGACGCCGCTGCCCGGTTTCGACCCCGGTACGGGGGTCGCGGCGCTCGGCGGCTGGCAAATCGGCCTCAGCCGGTACTCGACCAAGCCCGACCTGGCCTGGCGCTTCGCCGCCTTCATGACCGGCAAAGAAATGCAAAAACGCATCGCGCTCGCCACTGGCCGCGCACCGACGCGCCTGGCGCTTTACGACGACCCGCAGATCAAAAAAAAGATTCCGCAATTGCAATCGCTCTTGGCGACCTTCAAGCAAGCGGTCCCGCGTCCGACGACACCGGTCTACGTGCCGCTGTCGAATATCATGCAGCGTTATTTCAGCGCCGTGCTGGCTCTGCCCGACACGGACATCGATGCGCGCGCGGCGCTCGCCGCGCGTGATATGAATCGCGTGCTGGATCTGCTGCGGGACCGGCAGGCGCCATGAAAAACTCGCAACGCCTCGCCCTGTTGTTTCTGCTCCCGAGTTTTTTTTTCGTCGCGCTCTTTTCCATCTTCCCGATTGTCGAATCGTTCCGCTTGAGTTTTTACCGGATGATTTTGACCCTTCCCTGGCTCGGCCAGAGAATGGTCGGCTGGGAAAACTACCGGGACTTGCTAACCGACCCGGTTGCCCTGGCATCGATCCGCACCACGGTGATTTTCATCGCCGTGACCATTCCGCTCGAGCTGCTCTTCGGCCTGGGCATCGCGCTGGTGTTAAACGAGATGTTTCGTGGCCGCGGCCTTTTGCGCGCCGTGGTGCTCATTCCCTGGGCCATCCCGACGGTGGTGGCGTCGCAGATGTGGCGTTTCATATTCAACGACCGCTACGGCCTGGTAAACTTTGCGCTGTTCGGCGCTGACACGTCGAGTTATTTGGCACCGCTCGCCCATCCATACTTTGCCTTGGCCGCCATCATCATCGCGGAGATCTGGAAGACCACGCCCTTTGCCGCGCTGATCATCCTGGCCGGCCTGCAAAGCATTCCCGATGATCTTTACGAGGCCGCGAGCGTCGATGGCGCCACGCCCTGGCAAAAGTTCCGCCATGTCACCCTGCCGCTGCTCACGCCGGCTCTGCTGTTGGCGTTGCTATTTCGCACCATCGACGCTCTACGGGTTTTTGATCTCGTGTTTGTCATGACTCAGGGAGGCCCGGCCGACGCGACCAATGTGCTGCAATTCTATGGCTACAAAAAAACCTTCGCGGAAGGGATGATTGGCTATGGCTCGGCGATCGCGGTGACGGTTTTCTTCATGTCGCTGGTTTTAGCGCTGGCGTATTTGCGGGCATTTAAAACCACCCGCTTACAAGGTCAGACTCCATGAAGCGATCGGTCGCTCTATCGTTCTATTCCATTGGCATCGCGCTTTACTGTCTGGTGCCGTTTCTCTGGTTTGTTTTGACTTCGCTGAAAAGCAGCGCCGAGTTGACGGCGATTCCGCCCGAGCTGATCCCTTCGTTTCACTGGGGCTTTTATCAATCGGCGCTGCAAAACTACGGGCTGCTTCATTACGTTGTGAACAGCGCGATCGTCGCTGGCGCGACGGCGCTCATCACTGTCGCCATCGGCTCGCTCGCGGCCTACGCCATCGCGCGCTTTCAACTGACCTGGACGAATTTCTATTTATTGTTGCTGCTCGTCGTCTCGATGTTTCCACAGATCGCCATCGCCGGACCGGTCTGGACGATCCTCGATCGTTTACAGTGGCTCAACACCTATCAAGGATTGGTCGCGGCCTACATCGCTTTGTCCTTGCCGCTTGCGATCTGGATCCTCGCAACTTTTTTCGCCGAAGTGCCGAGAGAGATCGAGGAGGCTGCGCTGATCGACGGCTGCAGCCGTCTGCAAGCTCTTTACAAAGTTGTTTTGCCGCTCGCCGCGCCGGGCATTCTCACCGCCGGGCTGCTGGTCTTCATTCACGCCTGGAACGAGTTTTTCTTCGCGCTGATCATCATGACCGACCCGACGGTGCAGACTTTGCCGGTCGGCATCGCGCTTTTTCCCGGAGAATACACCATGCCTTGGGGCGAGATTGCCGCGGCGTCGACCATCGCGACGATTCCGTTGGTTGTTCTCACGCTGATTTTCCAGCGCGGCATCGTGCGCGGCTTGTCGGCGGGCGCGGTCAAAGGTTAAGGTTAAATGACCAAGGCACCAGGCCCATGGATCGTATTCGGAGCGGCCAGTCCGTCGTCGAAGAGCTTTGGTATGTCCAGTTACTCATAAATCATTGATGATACTGGAGGGATTATCGCTGCGCTTTCTCTGAAACATCTTTCCAAGCGGTTCGGCGCCGCACAAATTTTAAAAGACATCTCGTTCGATGTCGCCGACGGCGAATTCTGCATACTGCTCGGCCCGTCGGGCTGCGGCAAATCGACAGTCCTGCGGCTGATCGCCGGGCTCGAGCAACCGAGCGCCGGTGAGATTTCGATCGATGCCGAGCGTGTCGACGCGCTGGCGCCGCGCGAGCGGGACATCGCTTTTGTATTTCAAAATTATGCGCTTTACCCGCATATGTCCGTCTTCGACAATCTTGCTTTTTCTTTG
>Ga0210114_1000018_pt1 | contig 36543 bp, 34 predicted proteins | sample MayberryNW_TuleA_FD_185524 | JGI IMG/M metagenome (GOLD analysis project Ga0210114, IMG submission 185524) | Wetland microbial communities from San Francisco Bay, California, USA, that impact long-term carbon sequestration - MayberryNW_TuleA_D2... | ecosystem: Environmental > Aquatic > Marine >...
TATGCCGGGTTCCACGGTCTGAAGACCCGGCGGTCGGGACCAGAGATCTTTATCGATCTCCACCTGGTCATGCCGGGGACTGTTTCGGTGGAGCAGTCCCACGACCTGACCGATCACCTCGAGGCCGACCTCAAGGTTGAATTTCCCCGGTCCAACGTCACCATTCACGTCGAACCCTGCCACGAGGGGTGCGACGGGTGCAACCGTTGCGGGTCATTCTGCACGTTTTACCAGAAAGACAGCGGATAGTGTCATGGAGGCCGATCAACCCCTTCACGAAGACCATTTTATTTGATGGGGGTTTTTCGGGGGCCTTCCGGTCCTTCCACATACTCGCATTCCAGGACACTAAAACCCAATCGCTATATATTAAAGAGGTAAATTAGATTCCATGGACGAACCCACTGCCACTTCCAATATCGGCCTGAGAATTGCAGGCGCAGTGATACTCGGGATTTTTGTTGGATTCTTCGTATTCTTTGGGATATCGCTGTTGTTAGGTGTATTCAACGATACCATGGGAACAGGTCTTACTTTGTCCATGGATATCGCCGAAAATATCTTCAAAACCGCCGGCAAAATCAAAACCGCCGGCAAACGGACCGCTTTCGCCAAATGCTGCGTGACCAAACTGATCGTATTGTGAGCGCTTCTGCGGATCGGAAAGTACTGAGTAGGCCTCGGAAACCTCCTTGAACTTTTCTTCGGCGTGCTTGTCGCCAGGATTACGATCCGGGTGATACTGCAGCGCCAGTTTCCGGTACGCCTTCTTAATCTCGTCTTCGCCCGCGCTGCGGCCTACGCCGAGCAATTCATAGTAATCTTTCTTGGTAGCCAAGCCTGCCTCTCTGATTGTTCCTAATCGGTATGAGTAAAAAAGCCCCTCTCCGCAACAGATGGGAGTAGGGGCTTTAGGTGAGATAGTTTTTTACTTCCGCCCCGCCCGCTATTCCTTGACCTCCGTGAAATCAGCGTCCACCACGTCATCCTTCTTCTTGCCGCCATCCGCACTCCCGCCTTTCTCACTATCGTTGTTCGCGTCCTTTGGCTGCCCCGCCTGCTGCTGCGAAGCTTTGGCGTACATCGCTTCCGCAAGCTTGTGCGAGGACTGGCTTAGCTGCTCTGCGGCTTTGCGCATGGCCTCGGCGTCCTGCCCGTCCAATACTTCTTTAGCATTCTTTAGAGCGGCTTCGATGTTGTCCTTGACGCCGCCTTCGAGATCCCCGCCATACTCCTTGAGGGATTTCTCAGTCGAGTAAACCAGAGAATCGAGCTGGTTGCGTGCCTCGACTGTATCCCTGCGCTTTTTATCTTCAGCTGCATGGACTTCCGCATCGCCAACCATCTTTTTGATCTCTTCCTCGCTGAGGCCGCTAGAAGCTGTTATTTTGATCGACTGTTCCTTGCCGGTACCAAGATCTTTAGCGGCGACATGAACGATACCATTGGCATCAATGTCGAACGTGACTTCGATTTGCGGCACACCGCGCGGAGCCGTTGGAATGCCGACGAGATCGAATTGTCCGAGCAGTTTATTGTCCGCCGCCATCTCCCGTTCCCCTTGAAAAACTCGGATCGAGACCGCCGATTGATTATCTTGAGCGGTAGAAAACACTTGGCTCTTCTTGGTGGGAATCGTCGTGTTGCGCTCGATCAACTTGGTAAAAACTCCTCCGAGCGTCTCGATGCCGAGCGAAAGCGGCGTAACGTCCAGGAGAAGAACGTCTTTGACTTCGCCCTTAAGCACCGCCGCCTGAATCGCTGCCCCGACGGCGACAACTTCGTCCGGATTCACGCCTTTGTGCGGGTCTTTACCAAAAATTTTCTTGACGCGCTCTTGAACCGCTGGCATGCGTGTCATCCCGCCGACCAGAATGACTTCATGAATATCACTGGCGCTAAGACCGGCATCTTTTAATGCCTGGCGGCACGGCCCCTCCATTCGGTCGATCAAGTCGGCGCAAAGCGCTTCGAGCTTGGAACGCGTCAACTTCATGTTCAAGTGCTTCGGGCCTTGTTGGTCCGCGGTAATGAAAGGCAGATTGATATCGGTCTCCATGGAAGAAGAAAGCTCGCATTTGGCTTTCTCAGCCGCTTCTTTGAGACGTTGAAGCGCCATGCGATCTTTGCGCAAATCAATGCCCTGGTCTTTTTTAAATTCGTCGGCCAGATAATCAATGATCCGTTGGTCAAAATCCTCGCCCCCCAGGAAAGTATCGCCATTGGTCGCTTTGACTTCAAATACGCCCTCACCAAGCTCCAAAATGGAAATATCGAAGGTACCACCACCTAGATCGAAAACCGCAATCTTTTCGTCCTTCTTTTTTTCTAAACCATAGGCCAGCGAGGCGGCCGTCGGCTCATTGATAATGCGCAGAACATTTAGGCCAGCAATACGCCCGGCATCCTTGGTTGCCTGCCTCTGGCTGTCGTTAAAATAGGCCGGAACGGTGATCACCGCTTCAGTTACTTTCTCTCCCAAATAATCCTCGGCTGTCTGTTTCATTTTCTGTAGAATAAAAGCTGAAATCTCGGCAGGGCTATAACGCTTGCCGCGAATCTCCACCCATGCATCACCATTATCGGCGCGCACGATCTTATAAGGAAGGAGACTTGAAGCCTTTTGTACGAGAGCGTCGTCAACGCGTCTGCCGATCAAACGTTTCACGGCAAAGATTGTGTTCTCCGGGTTGGTGATCGCTTGCCGTCGAGCAATTTGCCCGACCAACCGTTCTCCGCTTTCTGTAAAAGCGACGACGGACGGTGTCGTACGGCTGCCCTCGGCGTTGGCCAAGACGTTGGGATCGCCACTCTCCATGATTGCCACACAAGAGTTAGTCGTCCCTAGATCTATCCCAATGACTTTTGCCATTTTAAACGCTCCTGAAGAACAAATTCCTAATCATTAACGGAGTTTATTTAATCATCGCCCGGGTCGTTTTCAACCTTGCTGTCGCCGTTTTTTTTCTCTCGCGTTTCCGGCGCCTTAGCAACGCTCACCAACGCCGGTCGCAGCAGCCGATCGCGCAGCATGTAACCCTTATGAAGCTCGTCGACTACGGCATTGGGCTCGTGGGATTCACTCTCGACTTGAGCCATTGCCTCGTGTTTGGATGGATCAAAAGATTGTCCAAGCGCAGAAATTTGCGTGACACCATGCTTACCTAGTACATCCAAGAGGCCCTTTAGGACCATTTCAACGCCTTCAACGATTGGTTTGCCGTTACCGCCTCCCGCTGCATGGGCTACGGCACGTTCAAGGTTATCGACAACCGGCAGGAGATCTTTGATCATGGCTTCATTGGCAAAACGGATTGCATCATCACGCTCTCGCGCGGTGCGTTTCTTGAAATTGTCGAGTTCAGCAACTTGGCGTAAAAACCGGTCGTAGTTGGTTTTCGCTTCTAATTCCTTTGCCGCCAATTCCTGCCGGAGGCTATCTAAATCGGCGCCCGGCGGTTTCGCGGTATTCTCGGGTGGCGAGGCTTCTTGCGCGGTTTGATCTTCGGTAGCGTTATTTTTCGTCTCCTCGGTCATTGCCTATGCGATTCTCCTAAACAACTTGGTTGACAAAAGCTAATCACGAAAGTCTTGAGTGTCAAGTTATAGATCGCAAGATTCCTTTGATATTCTAAATACTTGTCCAATTTAAAAAAAAGTGTTACGGTTCTAGCGGCAGTAATCCAATGCGTAGCAATCTTACTACTCGAGCGATTGTGTTGCGCAGCCGGCCTTTTGGGGAATCCGATAAAATTGTTTCTTTTTTTACCGAGGGCTATGGAAAACTTACCGGCATCGCCAAAGGCGCACTGCGCTCACGCCGACGCTTTGTGAATTCTCTAGAGTCCTTTTCCCTGGTAAATGTCTCCTTTCAAGACCGTCCGCACAGCAATCTCGCGTTTATATTAAGCGCCGAGTTGATTCATGGTTTCAGAACGATGGCGACCGACTTGGAGCGCATTTCGTATGCTTCGTATCTGGTGGAAATTACCGACGGATTGACTGGTGAACGGGAAGACAATCCGACGATCTTTCAACATCTAAAGGATGGACTTTACTACTTGGTGGAGAACGGCACTTCGCTGCGGTTTCTAACCGGTTTTGAGCTCAAGCTTTTGCGCTTAGCAGGGTACCAGCCTGTATTGGACACTTGTAGGAGATGCCGTCAAGATCGGCGCCATGGAGCGGTTTCTCGCTGGCACTTTAGTCCGCTCGACGGTGGCATTCTTTGCGACTCTTGTGCGCACTCATCGAGAGAGATCCTGCCGCTTGATTCAAGTGCCGTGGAAGTTTTGCTGGCACTACAAGCGGAAAACGCTAGTCCCTCCTGTCCGATATCGCTGCCGCTATCGGTGATTAAAGAAATTCGCGCAGCGGTGCAGCGATTCATACAATTTCATATGGATCGAGAGATTAAATCCGCCGCCTTCCTTCAACAATTCTCTTCCGTCTAGTTTAGTAGTCCAAGTTCTTTTTTGCGAGGCGGTGAAAAGGGTCGCAACCCGATCGGAGAAAAACAGCATGCCCCACACGACAAAACTCATCTATTCGTTTGGCAATGGTAAGGCCGACGGGCACGCCGGCAAGCGTGAACTTCTCGGCGGCAAAGGAGCAGGTTTGCATGAAATGACGCGGATAGGCATTCCGGTGCCACCGGGATTCACCATCACTACCGAAGTTTGTAAATACTACTACGATCATCATCATCGTTATCCTAACGCACTCAAGGCACAGGTCGTCGCTGCCTTGGGCCGCATGGAGAAAATCCTCGGCCGCCGTTTCGGTGACGGCGAAAATCCGCTGTTGGTTTCGGTCCGGTCTGGTGCGCGGGAATCGATGCCTGGAATGATGGACACCGTATTAAATCTCGGCCTCAACGATCGCACGGTCCAAGGATTGATCAGGCGTACCAACAACCCCCGTTTTGCTTTCGACTCCTATCGTCGTTTCATCCAAATGTACGCCGATGTTGTCTTAGGGATTAAGCACAAGGTGGACGGCCGCAGCGATCCTCTGGAGACCATTCTCGACCGAAAGAAAACTGCCCGCGGTGGGCGCGATGATACGGACCTCACTGCCGCAGACCTGGAGCAACTGGTGGCGGCCTACAAGGCTGAAATCAAATCCATTTGTGGAAGAGAATTTCCCGAAGACCCATTCGACCAGTTGTGGGGCGCAATTGGTGCGGTATTAGGCTCGTGGAACAATGACCGCGCGATAGCGTATCGTGAGCTCTACCGCATCCCTCATAGCTGGGGCACGGCAGTCAACGTCCAAGCTATGGTCTTCGGTAATCTAGGCAATGACTGTGCTACCGGCGTGGCGTTCACGCGCGATCCGGCCAACGGTGAGAAGCGCTTTTACGGCGAGTTTTTGATCAACGCGCAAGGCGAGGATGTTGTCGCCGGTATCCGGACACCCAAACCGATTTCTGAGCTTGGGCAAATCATGCCCAAGGCCGAACGTGAGTTGCAGCGCGTGTGCAGATCGCTTGAGAAGCACTACGGCGAGATGCAGGACGTTGAGTTTACCATAGAAGACGGCAAACTGTGGATGTTGCAAACGCGGACCGGCAAACGTACAGGGTTTGCCGCCGTACGGATCGCAGTCGACATGGTCGAAGAGCGAATTATCGACAAGAAAGAGGCTTTGCAGCGCATCGAACCGGATCAGTTAAATCAACTTCTGCGCCCGATATTCGATCAGAATGGAAAAGAACAAGCGCATAAGGACGGTCGCCTGCTTGGCAAAGGCTTGCCCGCGGGACCTGGCGCGGCTACCGGTCGCGTCGTCTTTCATGCGGATGAAGCGGTGCAATGGAAGAAGCGCGGTGAACGGGTGATTTTATGTCGGGTTGAAACCAGCCCGGATGATATCCGCGGCATGGATGCGGCGCAGGGAATTTTGACCGCCCGCGGAGGAATGACTTCCCATGCCGCATTGGTGGCGCGGCAGATGGGAAAGGTGTGTGTCGCCGGGTGCGAAGTATTGCATATCGACTACAGCGGGCGCACCTTAAGGGTCGATCAAAGCGAACTCAAAGAGGGCGATTGGATTTCTATAGACGGCAGCACCGGAGAGGTGTTTAAAGGTGAAATTCAGACGCTGCCGTCCGAAGTTCTTCAGGTCTTGCTATCTGGTTCGCTGGACGCCAAAAAATCGCGCCTTTATCAACAGTTCGCTAAACTGATGAAATGGGCGGATGACGTGCGTCGCCTCGGCGTTCGTACCAACGCCGACCAACCCGACCAGGCGGCCATCGCCAAAGCGTTCGGCAGCGAAGGAATTGGTCTTTGCCGTACTGAACATATGTTCTTTCAAGGAGATCGTATCCAGGCAGTGCGCGAGATGATTCTAGCTGACGATGAAGCCGGCCGGCGGCGCGCATTGGCCAAGCTTCTGCCGATGCAAAAGCAAGACTTCAAGGGCATTCTTGAAATTATGGGTGAATTGCCCGTGACCATCCGCACACTCGATCCGCCGCTTCATGAATTTTTGCCGAAGCATGACGACGAAATTGTTGAGTTGGCGCAAGCGATGGGCGTGTCTTTTGAGGTGCTGCGGGATAAAGTTACCGTCTTGCAAGAGTTTAATCCGATGCTCGGTCATCGCGGCTGCCGCTTGGGAATATCGTATCCGGAAATCACAGAAATGCAGGCCCAGGCCATCTTCGAAGCGGCGTGCGAGCTTCGCCGCGAAGGCAAGAATCCATTCCCGGAAATTATGATACCACTGGTCGGGTCTCGTCAGGAACTGCACGAGCAGAAGATCATCGTTAGGCAGGTTGCCGCCGCAACGCAAAAAGCCTACGGCGTAAAGGTTAGGTATTTGGTTGGTACGATGATCGAGTTGCCCCGCGCCTGCATGGTTGCTGATGAAATTGCCGATGAAGCCGAGTTTTTTTCGTTCGGCACCAATGACTTAACCCAAACTTGTCTCGGTCTCTCTCGAGATGACGCAGGTAAGTTCCTACCCACGTATGTCCTAAATGGCTTGTTGCCGGAGGATCCATTTGTCAGCATCGATCGCGAAGGTGTCGGCGCACTTATGCGCATTGCAATCGCTAAGGGGCGTACAAAACGGAAGAATTTAGAAATGGGCATCTGTGGGGAACATGGTGGCGATGCCAAATCAGTGGCCTTTTGCCATCAAATCGGCCTCGATTATGTAAGTTGCTCGCCGTATCGCGTGGCAATTGCGAAACTCGCTGCGGCTCAGGCGGCTTTACACGAAAAAAATCACTGAAGTGGATGGAATAAAACATTATTTTTCTAGCGTAAACAATGCGACATTTTGTTGACAGATTCCCGGCGATCTACGATAATTTGGTCCTTTTCGCACTAAATTATGGAACCGCGTTTTGCCGAGCTTCTGATAAAAGGGGGTCTGGTTTCCCGGGAGCAACTTGCAGAAGCACAGAAGAAGGAACGAGAAAATGGCTCCACCGTTGCCAAGGAAATCGTTCGATTGGGTTATACCACCGAGGAAATCGTTACCCAGTTTTTCGCCAAACAGTTCGGTATCGAGTCAGTTGAGCTAGTTCCAGGCGAAATCGAAGACACCATCTTTAGCCTCGTCCCACCTCAGATCGTTCAGAAACACCAACTCATTCCCTCCAGATTGTTGGGCTCGACTTTGACCGTCGCCATGTCCGACCCGACGGATTTGGTCGCGATTAACGAGGTCAAGTTCGTCACCGGCTACGGCGTGCGCGTCGTATTGGCGACGCCATCGAATATCAAAAAAATTTTGGATCACCGGTTTGGTGGGGTCAGCTACGACGACGTATTGAAGAAGTTCGGCGACGGCGAAATGGAGGTTGTCCAGGAAAGCGACGAGGTCAATCTCCAAGAGCTTCAGCAAGCCACCATGGACGCCCCCGTCGTGACTCTGGTGAACGCCATCCTCGCTGATGCCGCCAAGAGGCGCTGCAGCGATATACACATCGAGCCCTACGAAAAGATATTTCGCGTGCGTTTTCGAATCGACGGCGTGCTGCAGGAAATCATGAGCCCGCCTCTGCGCCTCAAAAATGCTCTGGTATCGCGGCTAAAAGTAATGGCCGGCCTTGACATTGCGGAGCGGCGTCTCACCCAAGACGGCCGCATCAAGTTAAAAATGGGGGTCGGTGGCGAATTGGATATTCGCGTCTCCATTTTGCCTACTCTGTTCGGTGAAAAGGTCGTGATGCGTTTGTTGGACAAGTCTAATCTCCAGCTGGACATGGCAAAGCTCGGGTTCGATCCCCAAAACCTAAAAGATTTTCAAGAGGCGATTCACAAGCCCTACGGCATGATTCTGATCACCGGACCAACCGGGAGCGGCAAATCCACCACGCTTTATTCGGCGCTCTCAGAACTCAACAAGCCCGACGTAAACATATCCACGGCAGAGGACCCGGTCGAGTACAATCTAGTCGGTATTAATCAGGTTCAGGTTAGAGAGCAAATCGGCCTCAATTTTGCGGCCTGTCTGCGATCATTTTTGCGCCAAGACCCCGATATCATTATGGTCGGCGAGATCCGCGACTTGGAAACGGCCCAGATCGCTATCAAAGCCGCTTTAACGGGCCACTTGGTTCTCAGCACGCTTCATACCAATGACTGCCCAGCAACTGTCGATCGCTTAATCAACATGGGAGTGGAAACTTTTTTGCTGACTTCGTCTGTCAACCTAATTCTCGCGCAACGTTTGGTGCGCAAGATCTGCGACAAATGTAAGGAACCGGTGGAAGTCAAGCCGGAAGTCTTGATTAATCTTGGTGTGGATTCCGCTGAGGTCAGCAATGGTTTCCCGACTTTTCACGGCCGCGGCTGTAACAATTGCCTTGAAACGGGATATCGCGGCCGGTTGGCGATCTATGAAGTTATGGTGATGCACGAGCCACTCAAGGAGTTGATTCTGAAGGGGGCCTCGGCCATGGAGCTCAAACGGGAAGCTGTCAAGCTCGGTATGAGCACGCTGCGCATGAGCGCCTTATACAAGGTTCGAGAGGGATTTACGACGATTGACGAAACCATCCGGGTTACCGACACCGATAAAGGTTTCGGTTCGGTTTTTTCACTCGGCTTCTGATTTGATGGTGTTTCGTCGCGGCAATAAATCACAAGGCCCACCGGCGACCGCGAGAATGTAAAAGAGATCCTCGAGGCCCGAAAATCTATGGCAACCTTTGTTTGGGAAGGCCGAACCGCCCAAGGGAGATTAGTCAAAGGCGACAGCCTTGAGGCGCCCGATCGGGAAGCTGCGCTGGCGCGCCTGCGTGAACAAAGAATTCGCCCCATCCCAAGCCGTGTTCGCGAGAGAGGCAAAGGTCTAGAAAAAGAGATCTCGATCCCCGGGTTCGGCGAGAAGGTCACAACCAGAGACGTCTCACTGGCTACTCGGCAGCTCGCGACCATGATCGATGCTGGTCTGCCGATCGTTCAATGTCTCGATATCCTGGGGCAGCAATCCGAAAGTAAGCTTCTTTGCAAGACGCTCGGCACGGTTAAAAAAGACGTTGAGGGCGGCAGTACTCTGGCCGATGCGTTGCGAAAACATCCGAAAATATTCGACGACCTTTACGTCAACATGGTCGAAGCCGGGGAAGCCGGCGGCATCTTGAATACCATTCTTAACCGGATCGCTCTGTTCATCGAGAAAGCCAACCGACTCAAGAAAAAAGTCAAAGGCGCGATGATTTACCCCTGCGCGATCGTTTGTGTCGCCGTTATTGTTGTTGCCGTTCTGATGATTTTCGTCATACCGGTTTTCGCGGAGCTCTACGGCGGCATGGGTAAGGCTCTGCCGTTGCCGACACAAATTTGCATCGACATCAGCAACTGGTTCGTCGCCTATTGGTACGTTTTGGTTGGAGGGGTGGCGGGCGTGTTCATGGGCATTTCCTTCTATTACAAAACGCCTCACGGACGAATGAACATCGATAGGCTGCTGCTGAGGTCGCCGATTATCGGCGATCTTTTGAGAAAGGTCGCAGTCGCCCGTTTTTCGCAGAACATGTCTCTCCTTCTTAGTTCGGGTGTGCCGATACTCGATGGCCTGGCCATTACTGGGAAGACTGCCGGCAATAAAGTTGTTGAAAAGGCAATCTTTGAGAGTCGCGTCAGCATCAGCCAGGGCAAAACCGTTGCTGAGCCGCTCCGCGACAGCAAGATCTTCCCTCCACTGGTTTGCCAGATGGTTGCCGTGGGAGAAAGCACCGGCGGGCTCGACAATATGCTCAAAAAGGTTGCGGAGCTGTACGAGGAAGAAGTTGATGATGCGGTAAACAATCTCACAGCGATGATGGAGCCGATGATTATGGTCGTCCTCGGCGTTATTCTGGGCGGTCTCGTGATCGCCATGTATCTGCCGATATTTCAGATGGGCTCTTTGGTGGGAGGGTGAGTCCCTTTTCATCTACATTTCTAGCAGCGATACGACTACCTGCTGAGTGTGCGGCGTTGAGCGACGAGCGAAAAGAGCTGATCGAAAAGATTCGCTGGCTACTTTTGCTCCGCGTCGTCATCGTGTCATTTTTCCTGGGCGCGACAGCGCTTTTTCATTTTTTCCGTACAGAGGGTGAGCTCGGATACCTGTTCGATCTCTCCTTTCCGCTGGTCGTGGCTTATGCAACATCTTTAGCGTCAGTGGTGGTGTTACCGCGGATCCGCTCTCTGCGTGCATTCGCCCAAGCGCAGATCTGTTTTGACGTCCTTTTGATCACCGGGATTATTTGGATCACTGGTGATATCGCCAGCCCGTTTTCGTTTCTCTACAACCTTGCTGTCATGAACGGCGCCATATTGCTATTTTATCGAGGCGGGTTTTTTGCCGCGGGTTGCTCGAGTCTGGCTTACGCCAGCCTCCTTCTCTGGTCACGATACGCGCACGCTGGACAGGGACTGCCACTCTCTTGGGCGACGCTCTTCCCAAGCGTGCAGAGTATCGCCAGCTTCTTCGTCATTGCCTGGCTGAGCGGCTTCTTAACCAACAAACTCAACGAAACCGAAAAACTCTTAAAGGAGAAACAAAACGAATATCGCGACTTGGATGCCTTTAAAGATGCGCTCCTGCAAGGAATCGGCAGCGGAGTCGCGATCACCGATTCCCGGGGACGCATCAATTATTTCAGCCGGCAAGCCCAAGTTTTGACTTCTTTCGATGAAGCACACGTAAAAGGAAAGAGGCTGGATCAAGTTTTTCCCGGTTCGGGCTACGACTTTCAAAGCGGCCGCGGGGCTGGTGCGATTGTGACCGATGAACTCTCAATTAGCTCACCCCAAGGAGTACCCAAGCAGATCCGCCTCACGGTTGCGCCTCTCAGCAATGCGCACGAGCAGTTGATTGGTTTTCTATCGATCTTCGAAGACATCACCAAACTAAAACAGGTCGAGGAAAAGATGCGCCTCGAGGAAGAGCTGCGGCACGCCAGGGAAGTAGAACTGGGGCAGAGCGCGCCTACAAACGCCAACCCGAGGTTTCACTTCGATGGCGTGATCGGCAAGAGCGGTGGCATTGAAAAGACTTATCAACTCATACAGAAGGTTGCCGCGACCAGCACGAATGTTCTTATTACAGGAGAGAGCGGCACCGGCAAGGAACTCGTCGCCCGCGCACTTCACCTCAATGGAACGAGAAAGAGCAAGCCGTTCGTCGCGGTTAATTGCGGCGCAATTCCAGAAGCTTTGATCGAAAGCGAACTATTCGGCCATGTTCGCGGGGCCTTTACGGGCGCCGTGTCTGACCGCACCGGACTCTTTGGGCAAGCGGATCAAGGCACTATTTTCCTGGATGAGGTTGCTGAGTTGCCGCTTCATCTGCAAGTCAAATTGCTGCGGGTCCTGCAAGAAAAAAGCTTTACCCCGGTGGGCGGGAGCAAGCCTGTCAAAGTCGACGTAAGGGTGATTTCTGCGACCAACAAGGATTTGCGCAAAGAGCTAGAAGAAGGGCGGTTCCGCGAAGATCTATTCTATCGGCTCAATGTCGTGCATATGGTCATACCTCCGCTTCGTAGTAGAAGGGAAGATATTGCTGCGCTCACCCATTACTTTGTGCGAAAATTTGCTGAATCGCACGCGAAGCGGGTCGAAGAAATCTCCAGCGGCGCTTTGATGCAATTGATGAATTATTCCTATCCAGGGAATGTGCGAGAACTCGAGAACATCATTGAGCATGCCGTGGCCGTGACGGGCAAAAACATTCTAACAGAGGAGGATCTTCCCCAGCATGTAAGAGGCGCGCCAGCGGCAGCCGTATCCGATGGTTTTTCCGAAAGAACTACAGAGGAAGGTGCAGAGCTATTTTTCACTAAAGGTTTGCCGCTCGATGTCGAGTTGGAGGCGCACGAGAAGTGTATCCTGCTCGGCGCTCTCAAACGCGCCAACGGCGTGCAGAAAAGGGCAGCTGAAATTCTAGGAATCAACTATCGATCGCTGCGTCACCGCCTGGAAAAATATGGTTTGCTCAACTCTAAAGCCGATTCCCTGATTGATCAGGTCGAGGATACTCAGTAACAAAAAATGTCACTCCTTTGCAGCGCGGATTCCATAATACCGCAAATTGCCTACTAAAAGCGCTTTTCGTCGGCCTTCAATGTGCACTAGGCCGCGATCGTAAGCTCTTGTTTTTCTGCGCTTATTCGATCTGCACCCTAAGCACCCGAGGCCGCTTAAGGTATGACAATAGTTGTTAGAAAGGAATGGCCCTTCATTTGCGTAGGTGGCACTCGACGATTTGACCACGCAGCGATTTGAAAAAAGGAGGTGAGTAAAAAACGTTTCGGAAGCGTGGATCAAAGAGCTAAACAGGTTACTTAGAAAAACGTTTACAATGACGAAAGGAAAAACGAGAATGAATCGACTTAGATTACAGAGTGAGTCCGGGTTTACGTTGATTGAATTGCTGGTAGTGGTCGCCATCATAGGTATCTTGGCCGCGATTGCGATCCCGCAATTCGCAGCTTATAGAAAGCGGGGGCATGAGGCACAGGTCAAGTCTGACTTGAGAAATGCAGCGGTGGCTCAGGAAGCTTATTTCGCTCAGAGCTCCATCTATAAAGCCGGAACAATGACAAGCTCCCTTACTCCTGGCTTCAACGCGACGACCGGGGTTACGGTTGTTGCTGCTGTCGGGACGAACACGTTTCAGTTAACGGCGCAACATGCTAATTGCGGTACGAACACGTGGACGTTTAGCAGCACCACCGGACAAATCAGCGGAGCAGCCTGTCCGTAAGTCCGGTAGCGATTTATTATTGTTCGAAGCTGAGGGGGGTGCCGCTATAAGCCACCCCCTTTTGTTTTCAAAGGCCCGGCTATTGCCCGACAGGCCTGAAATACAGTGGAAGCGGTCATTCAGAGACTAACGAGTGGAAAAAGGGTACCGAGATTATATTTCGTATCTCGCACTAGTATTTTGCATTCTCTGCTTTTGCCAAGATCTCGTACTCGACGGCGAGATTCCTTTTTACCGCGATCTCACCAACTATTTTTACCCTCTTCGGTATAGCTTGTATGAAAGCTATCGAGCTGGAGAGTTGCCCCTTTGGGACCGCCATTTTGCTCAAGGCTTCCCCAATTTGGCTGCCTTCCAATCCGGCGCGTTTTATCCTCCCCATCTAGTTTTTCTTTGTTTTTCATTTTTCGCATCCCTTCGGGTTTTGTTTGTCCTGCATTTTCTTATCGCTGCGATAGGGACCTACACGCTATTGCGCTCTTGGAGTTATCCCCGTGATCTGTCTCTGGTTGGGTCGTTGCTGTTCACTCTTGGCGGCGTCATTGTGTCGCTGACCAATCTGTTGAATCATTTTCAAACCGCTGTGTGGCTTCCGTGGGTCATATTAAGCTGGGAGCGGCTGCTTTGGATGTCCAGGTGGAGCAGTTTCATGGTGTTCACCTTGGCAATGGCGCTTCAATTTCTGGCAGGTTCACCGGAAATGTTTGCTATGGGCATGGGCCTGGTGCTGCTAGATGGCTTTCGATTTCGTGACTTGGGACGGCAAGTCTCTTGCCGGAAAATTCTTGGTCTTGCACTCGCGGGAATTCTGGTAATGGCGGGACTGATCATGGCCCAACTGCTTCCTACGACTGAATTGATCGCGGAATCGAGACGGTTCCAGTCGATTCCCGCAGTAGAAGCGTTTATGTGGTCGCTAAATCCGTCGAGGCTGTTAAACCTCTTCTTTCTCGATAAAGAGGTGGATCCAAATATATCAACAGGCATACGACTTTTCTTCGCTCGTGAAGTGCCGTTCTTGGTGACCAGCTATTTGGGAGCAATCTCATTGTTCGGGATTGTTCTATGGTTCTACTATAGCAAGCGTCGTGAAAAGCTTTTTTTGAGTGGCCTTGTCTTGGGAACTTTGGCGATCGCCCTGGGCGGACATGCGCTCATTTATCCGTTCTTATTCCGACATTTCCCGATGGTATCGGCGATTCGCTTTCCCGAAAAATTCTTTTTCCTGACCTACGCGCTGCTTTTCTTCATGACGATGCGGGGTCTGAGAGATTTGCTGCTCGATCAGACAAGGACGACAACGCCAATGCTGATCCTTGGTTTCCTTTGTCTTGGTTGGCTCGGAGGATATTTGACTTTAGGCCTACACTCAGAAATCGTGACGGATTTCATCGCGATAAACAGTAGCATTCCTCCGCTCTCAGAGATCCATACTACTGCTACGGCGTCGGTACTGACAAATCTGCAGCGACAGCTCATCTTATCGCTGGCTCTCTTCTTTTTGCTGGTTTTGTTCAAGAATGACAAGATTCGGTCATTACTGTTTTCTATCTTGCTCGTCGCCGTTGTTTTCGTTGACCTTGCGTGGGCGCATAAAAGTTTTCTTTTCCCTCTAAACCCGGATCGAATCTATCAAAGCCAGCAGTTGATTCGATCAGCTGATAGCAGGTTAACGAGGTTTTTCTATTACCCTGCTCCGCGCGATTTACACCCGGCGTTTTTCTCCGTGTTGGGACAGCCGACGTTCGAGCAATCCGTGGCTCTATCATTCCAAAATAGCCTGCCCAATGTTGGCGTGCTTCACGGTCTCGACTACTTTCAGGAAATCGATGCGTTGAACCGCCGTCCCTATAACGAATTTTTGAGCGTGGCCAATACTTTGGATTTTGACCGCCAGATCCAACTCCTGCGCACGTTTAACGTGAAATACTTGGTGAGCTTTCGGGAGCTTACGGAAAACGGCGTACGTCTCATCGGACGATTCCCCCAATATTATTCATGGCTGTATCGCATCGAGAACATCGTGCCACGTGCTTATGTCGTTGACCGCGTTTCTGTCGAAAAGCAACCGCTCAAAACACTGGAGAAACTCTCTCAACGCCAATTCGACCCGCTGCGCGAAGTCGTTCTGGATGCCGATGTCCCTTTGCAATCCAACGAGTCTTTCGACGCGCAAGCTGATATCGAGCGCTATGAAAATTCAGTGGTGACCGTTCGAGTAACAGGCAGTCAAGCCGGCGTTTTGGTTCTGGCCGATTCGTATTATCCAGGTTGGAAAGCTTTCGTGGACGGCAAGGAAACCAAGATCCTCAAGGCGAATCATTTCTTTCGCGCAGTGGTTTTACCCAAAGGAGCATATCGGGTCGAATTCATGTACGACCCCTGGTCTTTTCGGCTTGGTTGGATGATTTCAACTTTCACTCTTACAAGTATTCTCATTGTCTCTCTCGGCGTTTTTTTAAGACACCGCAAAGTCGCCGCTGCAAATCGCATAAGCTCTGTTCAGATTCTGCAGAATTGACAGACTGCGGAACGACAGTGCCAGAAGACGCATCTGCTTAGCCGAGCACTGCGCATTCCGCCAGTGGTTGCAGCCGCAGTCCTATCGCTGATCCTGTTTGCCATACTTTCGTTCAGCTCGGCGCTTAGTAGATCGCCGACGGTTGACCAGAAAGTTCAGCTCGTCGCCGGTTACTCGTATCTCAAGTGGGGTGATTATCGCATCAAACCCGAACATTCGCCTTTTGTAAAATTGTCAGCCGCGCTGGCGTTATTGGATCTCGACACCAATGGCGCGCCGCTCTCCAGGGAAGCGAGAGACCAGGTGCAGGTAAACGGCCGCCATCTTATCGAACTTGGGCGCTTCCTGTAGTTGGCTGCCTTATTAAGTAAAAGCTGTCAAAGAATGACGGATTTCGCACTCAAGCCATGATTCTTCTCTTAACGCTAGGCAGAGTGCCGACAAAAGGGCTAAAATGATTTCGCGAAGGAGACTACCGATGAAAAAGCGTCTTGTCTTGAGTTTAGGTACGGTCAATTTTCTTCTTTCCGCCACGTTAGTGTTTGCCCAGGCCTTCGGCGAATATGGCCGGGCGGTCGGCAGCATTCCCCACGGCCGGGGCATCGGCGGGTCCCGGGCATCAGGGGGGGTAACACAGGGAAACGTTGGTAGCGGTGGTGTCGGTGATATAGGCGGGCGCAAGCTGCCCGCGCGCCTTGTTGTCTCCGTGAAAAGTGCCAGTCTTTTCCCGCGCCAGGATGAGGAGTCGGAAAAAATCGTGCAATTAGCCCAGGGAGTAACGCTCGTGCCGATGGTTCAGAGCGAGGGGGGCAGCGACTGGTACATGGTCAAAACTCCCAAGGGTCTTGTCGGCTGGATCAAATCCAGTGACGTTCGGCCAGAAAAAATCACAAAATAAGGCATGCTCCCCGTAGTCATTGCCAATGCATTAGCCCTGCCGTGACCTACTTTAGTTTGGGGTCCCTCTTCTCTTGCAATTACGTCAGCGCGGTAACACCAGAACCCGTTTAACTCGACATGGTTTGACAGGCCGGATCGGCAGGAACGGTAAGCTCTTAAGCAACCTTGAGCCGCTTAAGAACGGAATCGTTACCGATCACGTGAAACTCCATGTAATCTATGAGGCGGCGAGCAACAAAAAAGTATTGCCGCAATTGCTCGCCAGACGACTCGCTAGATGAGTTGGGCGGATTCGCTTTGGTGGATCGGTAGGACTCGACTTCCTGGACAAGCCCTCTTAGCGCTGGCGGAAGAATATCCCACACCCCTGTTGACTCGCAGATCGAAACCAACTTGGTGTGATCATGCTGCTGGGGCAAGCTCCCATGACTTTCAATCAGCGCTGCTTTGATAGCCTTGTCGACAGCTTCGGCTAACTTGTCAAAACCCGCTTGGCCGAAGTTCGCGCCGACATTTTCTTTCGGAAAAGAATCGATTTTATCGCGTGCCTCGCGTAACCATGGTTCCGCATAAAAACCCATCCATGCCTCCAGCGATGTGATTCAGATTTCTTGGTATGATAGATGCAGAGTTGCTTTTTCGCAAGCAAAGCCCGACGAGCCCCAGCGAAATGACTGCCGGGAGAATTCAACGCGATCATTTCTCAGATGCAAAAGACGAAATGATCCTAATGGCGGTCCGCAAGTAGAAAAAAACACCTCACGAGAGCGCCAGGCTTCAAGCGAAGCTTTAGTTAAGCCGCAGAACGCGAGCGCGCGGCCTCGACCAGCGGTCGGTACTTTTCATTGAGCTTCATCCAGTGCGCTGCGCGACGTTTGGCTTTTGCAAGCTCCGCTTCAGGAAAGGTGACGAACGGCACGCGAGTCGGCCCTACTTTACAATAGTCGGCAAACTCCGCCGGCCGTTTGTTGCCGGCTCCAGGCACCGGTTTGCCGCCGCTACCGTCACCGATGATATCATCAATCACTTCGATTGCCTGCTGCGTCTGGTGACGTTTCATCAGGTCGACCAAGTGGAGTATGGGCCAGGGACCCATCCAAACTTCGGTCGACCAGCATCCCGCTGCCCCCATGTCGTAATAAGGATACAACTGAGTTTGGTTGACGAAGACACTGATCTTGCCGCGCACGACTTTTTGCAAGTTCATGAACGCCTGAGTCGTGCGGTGGCTGTCTTTCATGCCGATGATGTTCGGCTTTTTGACCAGCTCTTTAAAAGCGCCAACCGGAATCGTGAACTTATGGTTTTCCGGGTTGTGGTAAACCACGATATTCAAGCTCGGAAATAGATCCGCGACGTCATGATAAAACTTTATCGCATCCTGGACGTGCAGTGTCTCGTAATAGGGCACTCCAAGCAGAACACCATCGGCGGCGAGGTCTTTGACGAAATTCATCTTTTGAATCACCTCGCGGGGGTTCGGGCTGGTGCAGCCGATAAAGAGTGGCACGCGCTTCTTGACTGCTTCGACCGTTGCGACCGACAAAGTTTTAAATTCATCCAAGAGCAAGTTATAACATTCGCCGTAGGTCCCGGTGGTGGCGATGTTATTGATGCCGTCTTTGATGATCTTGTCGACACCGTCTTTGAGATTGTCAACGGCAATGGTCTGGGTGGCGCGGACATCAGTTGCATCCGGTGTCGCAAAGGCAGGCATCATCGCTAAAATTCCGTTAAGTTCGTTGGCGCTAATCATAATCGAATCCTCCCTTAAACTTGCTTAGCTACTATTTTGCCCACGAAGTCGTCCACTGGAAACATAGCCTTCCTACCGCTTGACTCACCACGGTCGGAAATTTTGATAGCCTCAGTTGAAAAAATTATTTCCATCAAGGCTATATAGGTCGAAATTTCCACTGCTCGTCCGATGCAGCGAAGAGCGCCGCCGTAATCAGGCAGATACGTATAATACCGTCTGTCAACTAGCCCGACTTACCGCAAAAGCACGAGGAGTGCAATAAGGTCCATATTGTTTACAACCACTCTCTATCCGCCATGACGAACTAAAGCGGCGACATGGATCGGAGAAAACTGGAGCCACCCGCCGGAGTCGAACCGGCGACCTACTGATTACGAATCAGTTGCTCTACCGACTGAGCTAGGGTGGCTTAAGTGGGTTTGATAAAATGAATGATCGCTGCAAGAACGAACGAGCCGATATAGGCGGCGATGAGATCGAAAACGATTCGCAAATTGGCGATATTGACCAAGTATTCGTCTAGACGAAAGTAAAATATCACGAACTCACCGAGGAATAAACCGAGTAGACCGACGATTAGAAAAAAGACAACGCTGGTCCGGCGGTCGTAAGCTACCGTTTTGCTTGCGGCCATGCCCGCGAAGAACGCGAGTATCAAGGAAACCAGTGGACTACCCTTTAGATAAGCGACAACTTGTTGGGCGATCTCCTGCAACCTTAACTCCTCAACAGCCGCACCATCGTTTGTGCCGCGTCTTGCGGTTTCTCCGCCGCCATGATGGCGGCGATAAGCGCGACGCCGCGGGCGCCGACACGTTGTACGGAGGTAGTGTTGTTGGGCGTGACTCCGCCTATAGCATAGACAGGCAAAGAAAGCATTTCCACTATTTTAGCCAGAGAGGCGAGCCCCTGGGGCGCGCCGAAAGCGGCTTTTGAAGGCGTGAAGTAAACGGGTCCAAACAAAACGAAATCAGCGCCGGCGCGTTCAGCCTGCTGACCTTCCATAAGCGAGTGGATTGAAGCGCCGATCAATTTGTGTGGGCCGAGAAGTGAACGCGCTGTTTCGATCGGCAACGAAGCTTTTCCTAGCTGCACGCCAGCAGCGTCGACCCCCAGCGCAACATCGACACGGTCGTTGATAAAAAGCGCTGCATCGTAGCGCTCGCAGAGGTTGCGCGTTTTCTCGGCCAAATGAAACAGCTCCTTGCCTCCGAGATCTTTTTCGCGCAGCTGAACCGCTTTGACACCGCCGGCCAGCGCCTGCTCCAAGACCCAAAGCAGGTCGTGGCCGCGGGTCTGAGTTCGGTCGGTTACCAGATAAAGGTCGAAACTGGGAGCCGGCACTTCTCGCTACTAGTTCAGCATCCCATCGAGCGGGCTGGACGCCGTCGCATACAGTTTTTTGGGGATTCTGCCGGCGAGATAGGCCTTGCGCCCAGCTTCCACCCCGAGGCGCATCGCTTCGGCCATGAGAATCGGATCCTTGGCGCTGGCGATGGCGGTATTCATCAGCACGCCGTGACAACCCATCTCCATGGCGATCGCCGCATCCGACGCTGTGCCGACGCCAGCGTCGACGATCACTGGAACTCTCGCCTGCTCAAGTATGATGCGAAGATTGTACGGATTGCGAATACCCAAACCGGACCCAATCGGGGCCGCCAGCGGCATGACCGCGGCGCAGCCGATATCTTCCAGTTTTCTTGCCGTGATCGGGTCGTCGGTGATATAGGGCAGAACCGTAAAACCTTCTGTGACCAGAGTTTTGGCGGCTTTAAGTGTAGCGGGGACGTCGGGAAAGAGCGTTCTGTCGTCGCCGATGACCTCCAGTTTGACCAACTTCCCAACTCCCGCCTCGCGCGCGAGACGACAGGTGCGCACGGCATCGTCGGCGTTATAGCAGCCCGCCGTATTCGGCAAGATGGTAAACTTTTTGGGATCGAGGTAATCAAGGAGATTTTCCTTTTTTGGATCGGTGATATTGACCCGACGAACCGCAACAGTGACGATCTCGGCACCCGAAACTTCGATTGCCCGTCGGGTCTCTTCAAAATCTTTATACTTCCCAGTTCCGACAATGAGGCGGGAGCGATATTTCGTTCCCGCGATATCAAGAAAGTCTTCCATTACTATCCTCCGCCAACGAAATGAACAATTTCCAGGATATCACCTTCCGCCAACATCGTTGCACCGTAAGCATCGCGCGGAACGATATCGCGATTGCGTTCGACAACGACCCGCGCCGGGCGTAATTGTAACTGCTCGAGCAACCCCCCGAGATTCAGCCCGGTGGCTATTTCTTTGTCTTCTCCGTTAATTTTGATTTTCATGTAAATAAAAAAACCGCATCCACAGCGGCCACTCGGTAGCCAGGGAATACGGTTTCAAGTAGGTCCCGCTAACTTTCTCACACCCGGGACTTTGACTTTCACGCTTCCCTACGCCGGTGCGACCCGGATCAGGTTCGAAGGGTTACCTGCTAATGTCAGGCTCTCAGTCCACCGCGGGCGGACACCCCTAGCATAGGGAGCACCCTTAGCAGAGCTCAATGACCAAGTCAAATTCGCGCCGACGCTGTTCGATGCGTCACTTCACTGTGGTCGTAGCTCGAGCGCTACTCAGGTAATCAATATCTTGAGATGCGCGGCGCATCGTCTAGCATACAGCGGAATCGCTTGCGACCGATCCTCCAAAGATCTTCGATTGTGCTGGTTTTACCCGTCGGTCGTTCAATAGTGGGTTGTCGAACCGGCTGCTAAGTTCGTCGGCGGGGGGTAGAACGATCCAGCCACCGCATCAGGTCTGATAGAGGGTATGAGACCTCCGAAAAGGCTCCAGCTAGGGTGCGACGATTGCCACTTCCAGCGTGCCGATCCCTTCTATTTCGCCCTCCACCTTATCACCGGGCTTGAGAAACACCGGCGGCACGCGCGCAAAACCGACGCCGGAGGGGGTGCCCGTGCTGATGATGTCGCCAGCCTCTAAGGTCAGGCCGGCGGACAGGCTTTCGATGATTGTCGGAATATCAAAGATCATGTCGCGAGTATTGCCGTCCTGCATCACTTCGCCATTCACTCGACAGACCAGCCGAACCTGCTGAGGGTCGGGCAGCGCGCTCTTGTGCACGATCCACGGGCCCAGGGGACAAAACGTATCGAGGGATTTTCCTTTGTACCACTGCCCATGCTGGCGCTGCAGCTCGCGCGCTGTCATGTCGAGACACACTGTATACCCGAATACGTGCTCGTAAGCTTTGTCTTTCGGAATATCGCGGCCTTTTTTACCGATGACCACGGCCAGCTCGACCTCCCAATCGAGCTTGCTCGTGCATTTATGATTGATGACCTTGCCGAGATGGCCGATCACCGAAGTGGCTGGCTTGGTAAAAAACACCGGCCATTCGGGGTACTTGATTTCTAATTCGCGGGCGCGTGCGCCTTCGTCGACATGCTCGCGGTAGTTGATTCCCAGCATGACGCAATTTTTTTTCGGTTGGGGGATTGGCGAGATCATTTTAGCTTGGTGGGGCTTCACGAGCGCCCCCACGCTTATAAGCTTCTTTTGCTCATCGGCATTTTTACTGGCAACGTATTTTTCCGCTTTGCGGGCAACTCGCAATGCACTGCCGCCGCCGTCGATTAAAGCCTGCATGCTGGCCAGAAATGGCGCGTTGCCTCCTTTGAGATAACGCCGGTTGACCTCGGCGAGATCGATGATGTGCTCCTGCGGCCCCATCAAACCGAGCCGTTGTTGGTTTTTCCACGAGTAGGTAACAAATCGCATGGATGCCTCCGAAACGGGTTTATTGATATCCAAATTCCGGTTTCAACAGTTTACACGCAGTCAGCGCCGCATTGGAGCCGAGCAGCGAATCAAGTGCGCCGTCGGTGCGCAGTTGCCCAGGCAACGATATCCGCGGCCGGCCCATGCAATCTATTTTTTTCAGCGACAGCTATCGGAGGGGGGACGGAATGTCAAGCTGAAATCCGCCCGTGTCCCAGGTTTTGCGTCGGAGGCAATTAGATTGCACCTCTTCCTGGCAGCCGCCGTACCGCCGTGGGATCTCCCCAGACGCGAAAGTGATTTGCCAGGCGAATTCAGCAGTGCTAGTTTTGGCCCATGAACGCGCGCCGAAGAAAAGACAACCGCGTCGCCATGCGCGAAGGCGATCGCATTCTAATAAACAAGGGGATCTCGAAGAAGGTAATGATCATTGCCCGGACTGAGATTCCACATTCAACAGAAAAGATTTTCGTTACCAAGTCCGGCGGAAAATACACCATTGGCCTCAAAGTGTGGAGGTCGGATTATACCTGGAATGAAAAGAACCAGATGTGGGTGCCGAAGCACTGATAAGATTGTCTTGTGTATCGGCAGATTCCCTCAAACCGACTAGCACGGAATAGTGCAAGCTTATTCTCTGCCTCATGAAACGTGACCTAAAAAGTGTTCTAGCAGATCTAAAGGCCGGCCGAGGCCCGCAGCTCCTGCTGGTCTTTGGCGACGAATTGCAGGTGGCGGAGAGCTGTCGAGCCATACTCAATCAGCTGGTGCCGGCAGAACACCGTGGATTCAACCTCGAGCGTTTTGACGGGCGCGCCGCGAGCTGGGAGCAAATCGAATCTTCCCTGATGACCCCACCTTTTTTTCACGGAAGAAAGCTACTGTGGGTTGAAAACGCTCCATATTTTTATTCGCGCGAGCAAAAAGGTGAGCTCAGCGAGAGCATTCTCGAGCTTTGGCGCGACGGCAAGAGAGAAGACGCTGCAAAGCTGGTGCTCGACTTGTTGCTACTCGAAGGCTGGAGTCAAGAGCAGTGGAATAGTCTTGATGGCACATCGATACGGCCGTTCTTAAATCTATTCGGTGCCGGTAGCGGCGAAGATCAAGACACTGTCGAGGCGTTGTTAGCTTTCTGCAAGACTCAGCCTGTAGATCTTGGCAATCGCAAAAGGGCCGAAGCACATCGCCTCGCTACCCTCTTGGACCAGGGGCTTCCAGACTGGAGTTTTCTCTTGTTAACGGCGATCCAAGTCGATCGCCGAACGCGCCTGTTTAAGCGCTTCGAAGAGCTTGGCGCGCTGCTCTATCTTAGTTTGGAGCGCGACCGCACCGGTAGAATCAGTCGTGAAAGTTTGTTGGAGTTTGTCAGCCAGCGGTTGCGCCAGGCGGGAAAGAACGTGGAACCGCTAGCGCGGGAAATGATCCTGGCCAGAGCCGGCGACGATCTGCGCGGCGTTCAGCAGGAGCTGGAGAAATTGCTGCTGTTCATCGGCGGACGGTCGACCCTACGCTCCGAGGACGTGGAACTCATGTTCGCTGACCAAGGCGAAGGATGGATCTTTGATCTCACCCGGGCTCTTGGCGACCGCGACGCCGCAGCTGCGCTCGCGCACTTGGCGCGGTTAATCGCTCAGGGAGAGCACCCATTAAAAATCCTAGCCACTGTTGCCGCCGAAGTGAGACGCCTGCTTTCGGCGCGTCAGCTCTTGACTGGAGACATGGCGAAATTCTGGCGCCGGGGCATGACTTACCAGCAATTTCAACAAGGCGTGTTGAAGCAAGGTCGATCGATGCTCGGACGCAACCCCTACGCGGATTATATGTGCTTGCAGCGGGCCGAGCGCTTTTCGTTGGCTGAGTTGCGGTCTTTTATGGAGCGCCTCTTGGAAGCCGATTTGCGGCTGAAGTCGAGCGGCGCCCAGCCGCGCATCGTCTTGGAGCAACTATTTCTCCAGATGTGCCTTGGGCTGCGCAGGCGGCGTTTGGCTTCGGAGAGCGTAACCGCATGAAGCGGGCGGCGATTGCTGGAATTTTCTTTCTGAGCTTTATCCCGTTTGCTCGTATTGAGGGCGCGGAGATGATTGTCCAAACGTGCTTCAGCCCGCAGGGGAAATGTTCGCTTTACATTCTCCGCGAAATAGAATCGGCCAAGCACGAATTGCTGGTCGCCGTCTATGCTTTTACCAGTGCTGAACTGGCTGGGGCTTTGGTCCAAGCTAAAAAGCGCGGAGTCACTGTTCAGGTCGTCGTTGACCGGGAATTCGACCGAACAAACGAAAATTCCAAAGCCCGATTTCTCGATGCTCAACGAGTTCCGGTGCGACGCATCTCAGCAGTCCCATTACTCATGCAGGATAAAGAACCGGGGCTGATGCACCAGAAGTTTGCTGTCATTGACCGGCGGCTGGTTTTCACGGGCTCTTACAACTGGACCCATTCGGCGGACACTCGAAATGACGAAAATCTTCTCATGTTTCATAATGCCAGTCGCCTAGCCGAGGAATATCGTAAGGCTTTTTTGCAGTTGTGGAAGCGCAAATCCTAATGCGATCTCCGGCCGGGATCATTTTTGCTATTTTGGGAGCATTTCTGCTGGGCTTTGCCAGTCAGTTGCTTTATCAGCGATGGCATGCGGCAGAAACCGGTCGGCAAAAACCGGATGCAGTTGCTCAAACCACCAACTCGGACGGCGCCGAAACGCAGACTTTCCGGGTGAGTTTCGCGCCCCTGCCGGACACGGCACCGACCGAGCACAAGGGCGCGGCGCTCGCTGCGGTAGTGGTTGCCCGCGATATCGAAAAGATCCGTTCTTTGACGGGTCAACAAGCCCGCATCCGTGGGCGGGTTTTTCGCGTCGGTCATTCGGCCAAGAGCAACACCTATTTTCTCGATTTCGGGCCATCACGCGAGGCGCTCACCGCGGTCATTTTCAATTCGGCAGCGGAACTTTTCGAAAACAACAAGCAATCGCCGAAACAGTTTGAGAATCGTGAGGTGGAGATTGTGGGTTTCATCAAAGATCATCCGCAATACGGTCTGGAAGTGATTTTAGAGGATCCTCAACAGATTAAGATCGTCGACTGATGTGCCAGCAGCAACCAGGAGAGTGGCCATAACGGTGTGCGCCCAACCCGTGGCGATACTCAATGGCCGGTATCTGCCTAGCCTGCCAAGACAAATCCGCCGGGAAGCGCGGGTGAGCAAGCCCGGACGAGCGCCGATGCGAAGCGCGTTCTCACCCATCACGGCGTCCCTCCAAAGCAAAGGTAATCCCGCGTGGGACGATAACGCCGCTCGTTCATGCCGAACCATCGCCTGAATCGGCGAAAAACTGGCTTGCGAAAAACCAGCAACCACACTACAATCGGGCCTTTAAATGGCGCACCAATCATAGCCATCAGGCTTGGCATCAAAACAACTGAGGGAGGTTACAACACTGCGCTTTCGGTATTCGACTTCGGTTGGTTTGACGCTAGCCTTTTTGTTGATCGGCGCATCTCTCAATTCGGTTTGGGCGTTTGCCCCCGACGAGGATTTGACGGCACGCTCAGCCGTGCTGATGGATGCCGCGACCGGCAAACTTCTCTATCAAAAAAATGCGGGCCTGCGTTTACCGCCAGCGAGCACGACAAAAGTAGTCACGGCGATACTTGCGTTGGAGAGCGGCCGAAGCCTCAGACAAACTTTGGTGGTCTCCAGAGAAGCGACCCGGGTTCCCGCGTCAAAACTCTACTTGCGTCCGGGTCAGTCCGTCAGCATCGAGGAGCTGCTTTACGGCATCATGCTGGCGTCGGCGAACGATGCCAGCATGGTGCTGGCCCAGGGCATTGCCGGCTCGGTCGAGCGCTTTACCGAGCTGATGACTCAAAAGGCTCATCAAATCGGCGCTACCAATTCAAATTTTACGAACCCCCACGGCCTGACAGCACCGGATCATTACTCCACGGCCAAAGACCTTGCCGTGCTTTTTCGCTACGCGATGAAAAATCCGACCTTTCGCGACATCGTCCACACCAAGTTCAGCTCGGTGAAGACTACGACCATGGTGCGGAAAAAGCTCGTGCCACGACGCATTTCAGTGCGCAATCACAACCGCCTGCTGTGGAATTTTGACGGGGCGCTTGGTGGCAAGACCGGTTACACGCACGCGGCGCAAAAATGTTTTGTTGGCTCGGTGCAACGAAACGGCGCGACGATCATCGTCGCCATTCTCGGCGCGCGTGATCTCTGGGGGGACACGAAACGGCTCTTGGAATACGGGTTCGATCAGTACGAGAATTTAAGAGCAGCGAAACCCAGCGGAAAAGCCTCCCCATTAACCGAACAACAGGCCAGTATTCCCTCAGATCGCCCGGGAAGCGCTAGCGATAGAACAGAGGCGCATGATCAAACCGAAATGGATGGCTATGTCTTGCAAGTCGGTACATTTCGGGAGCGCGACCGTGCCGAATCCGTCTATCGTCAGATGAGCGACAACGGATTCGAAGCTTTTGTCGAACCAACTCTGCTGCAGCGGGGGGAGACCGCGTACCGAGTTCGCGTCGGTCCTTACTCGGAGCTTCTCACGGCGCAAGAAACAGCGCACGACATTCTAACCAAGAGCGGTCATAAGGTTTTGATACTGCCGCTTCAACCGCCCGAGCGCGACGAAAGCGACCCGAGCTAAAATCACTAGTTCACTGCGGGATTAGATCTCAATAACCATTCCGTCTTCAGCCACGATTGCCGGCAATTGATGCCGTCGCGCGAGCATGTCTCCGCCTAGATGGGTCAGAACGAGCTTCTTACATTGCAAAAGCGGGAGATTCGCTGCCAAAGCATGGTAATTCACATGCATGCCGGACTGCTCCTGATAATCAGAGCACTCGCAGAGAAATAGGTCGACGCCGCGGGCGTGCTCGATAAAAGCATCGGTCCACGCGGAATCGCCGGAAAAAAGAATTTGCCGGCGCTGGTAGGTGACTTTTAGGCCAAGCGAAACGTCCCGCGTCTGATGCGGCACGCGAAAGGCAAAAACGTCGATACCCATGACGTTATAGGACTCTTCAGGATTAAGGATTTGAAATTCCAAGGTGGAAGTTAGGTCGTTGCGAGGATTGACGCTTCCATACATCACTCCATACAGTTGGCATACACGGTTTTCGGTCCCGGGCGGTCCGGCAACAATGAGCGGATATTCGCGCCGTTTCTGGTAGAGATACTCGATAATAAAAAAAGGCAAACCGCCAAAATGATCGCCGTGCAGATGGCTAAGGACAATCGCATCCAAACGCCGCGGGTCGAACCCGCCGCGTTTCATCGCGAGCAGCGTGGTCGGGCCGCAATCCAAGAGAAATAGTCGATCGCTGGTTTCGACCAAATAACCACTTTGATTGCGGCCTCCGTTGCCAAACGCATCACCGCAACCGAGAATATGGAGTCTCATGGCGGCTTCTACAGCTTCAAACAAGCAGTTCTCTCACTAATCGCGCACTAACATGATGTCTGCGTCGTTGCAACGGCGGCATTCATCTTTTGGCACGGGCGAAGCGCCGGACCCGTGACGTTGCTTTTTTGTGCTTGTCCGAATACATTGGGCGGCGTGCGAGCTGACAAGGGACCTTTTTTTGCGGCGTATACCACCAGCCTCTGGGTTCGTTTTCTTCGCTTCGGCCTGCAATCGCACAAGAAACTGGAAAACGATTTGGAGAAAGTGGGACTGACGCCGCCGCAGTTTTACGTTTTAGCGACGATCGGCTACGCCGGGGGCTTACCCTTCGGTGAAATTGGCGCGAAGATGATGGTCACGGTCAGCAATCTGACCGGAATCGTCGATCGTCTCGAAATCAAAAAACTGGTGTCACGTAAACGCGATGAGAACGACCGCCGAGTCGTGCATGTGGTACTCACTGACAGGGGTGCTAAATTCTATAAGTCGGCGATTCCCGTATTTGAAACCAGCGTCGCCGAAATATTCGCTACTCTCGATCCCACAGAACAGAAGGAACTCTCCGCCCTCTTGCGCCGGCTTAACCACGAAACGGTATCGAAGTAATCCCCGCTATCATTGGCGCTTCACCCAGCCCGTATAGCCGGCGATTGGCTGAAAGCGCCAAATGAAATCCCGAATTGATTTGAGGCGCGCGAATGTGTCTTTGGCGATGTTTGCTGTGACGGTCGTGGGGTAAGGGTTGTGTTAGTTGACAGCTGCGCGTAGCAGGCTATAAAGGTTTAAACATTAACTAATTCCGAGGAGCGTTTCCGGTGGAAGAGGACCCAAAAAACTCTGTCGGACTTGAACGAGTCAAAAAGTGGCTTTACGCCAAAGGACTCGAGGAACGCAGTAGTGGTTGCGTTCTCTGCGGCTCGTGCTACGGACACGGACCGGCGAATCCGATGGAAGATTCTCCAGGGCCTAAAGAAAAGTGTCCGCCCTACGAGTTTTATCGTTTTCAGCGCCACACCCCGAAGTCGCGTTGGCTGATGGCGCAGCGTGTTTTTCATGGCCTCGATCCGATTACCCCCGAGCTCAAAGAAGTCACTTACGCTTGTACCAATTGTCTCATGTGCCAGGAGCTTTGCGGCGTGCGTGGCGACGGCTATGGGCCTTGGGATATCACTGTGGCAATGCGCGAGGAAATTTACAAGAAAGAAGGCGTCATCGAAGCGCACCGGCCGATCTACGACAATTTACATCGATATGACAATCCGTGGGAGCAGCCGAAGGAACAACGCGGCGCGTGGGCCGAAGGGCTTGGACTTCACAAATCGGGGGAGATCGGCGCGACTACTTTGCTGTTCGCCGGTTGCTCCGCCGATCAACCAGCTGGCCGGAGCAGCGCCCGCGCGCTAGCCGGTATCATGCAAGTGACGGGAGAGGATTTCGTGATTCTCGGACAGGAGGAAAAATGCTGCGGTCTTTATGCTTTTGATCTCGGCTTTCGAGGTGAGTATGAGCGCTTAAAAGCGGCAAATCTGGAAGCGATTGCTCGAGCCGGGATTAAGACCGTCGTAGTCGCCTGCGGCAGTTGCCAGCGGATCTGGCGCGAATACAGCAAGACGAGCGGGCTTGACTTTCGAGCCCTGCACGGCGTCGAATACATCAATCAGCTTATCGACTCCGAGCGGCTGAAATTTTCCAAACGAGTGAGTAAGAAAATAACCTATCACGATTCCTGCCATTTGGGGCGCGGTGCCGGAATCTATAATGAGCCACGGCGCATCTTACGCACGATTCCCGGAGTTGAGCTCGTAGAAATGGAACGAAACCGGCGCTGGGCGTGGTGTTGCGGTGGTGGTGGCGGCGTTCCCGAAGCGGACCCGGAACTGGCGCAATGGAGTGCGGTCGACCGGCTAAACGAAGCGGCAAGAACCGGCGCGGAGCTAGTGCTCACTTCCAGCGCTCTCTGCCAGCGGTCGTTCGCCAAACTCAAACATCCTGCCGTGCCCGTTCAAGACCTGTTCGAATTTGTCCGCCAGGCACTCTGATCATGCCGAAAGAAGCTCACTTCACTCCACAGCGGATGTTATCAATTCTCGGCCTCAAGCCCGACTCCCTCGGTCCGTACGCGCTGATTCCCGGGCCCAAAGAGCGCAGCGAGTTGATCTTAAAGACACTGGAACGCCCCAAAAAGAACTTTGTGTTCCTTGATTACGAGATGCACACGGGAATTCTAGACGGCAAGCGCGTCACCGTCGGCAACGGCGGACGCTATGCACCTGACACGGCGATCACGACTGAAATTCTCTGCGGCGGCGGCGCGGAGACGCTCATTCGTGTCGGTAGTTGCGGATCGCTCCAGGAAAACATCAAGATCGGTGACGTCCTGATTGTCACGGGCGCCTTGCGCGGTGACGGCACATCCCGCTATTACGTGACGGACAATTTCTCAACTGTCGCTCACGGTGAAGTCGTGACTGCGCTCAAGAAAGCCGCCGACAGGTTGAATGTGCGTTATCATCTCGGTCGGATCTTCACGACCGACGCGTTGTTTCAAGAGACGCCGGAGCTGATTCAGCAACTCAACGAGCTGAATATCTCCAGCATTGATATGGTGACCTCGACCTTTCTCACAATAGCGCAAGTCCGAGGAAAGAAGGCCGGCGCTGTTCTCGCCGTCTCTGACGAGTGTTTGCAAGGCAAATTCGGCTTTCGCGATCCGCAGTTTCTCGAGGGCGAGAAAAAAACCATCGAGGTCGCGCGCACAGCGCTGCAATATCTCTGACGCTCTTCATTCGACCGGATATTTATGAGCGCCGTTCACAGCCCGCTATTTGAGCCGGTTCTCTGGGAGGGCGCCGGGTTTAAAATTCTCGACGAAATTCAACTCCCAGAGAAAATCCAGTATTTGGAAGTCAGCAAAGTCGGCCAAGCGCTTGAGGCAGTACGGGAAATGAAAACGCGCGCGTTCGGGCAGGTGCTGACGTTCCTTTACAGTGGTGCGTTGCTGGCTCAATCCCACCCTAATACGGACGCCGCGGAACTGCGCCAGCGTTTGGCGGAGATGACGGAGCAGTATTGCATCGCCAGACCTACCTTTGACTTCCGCGGATTGGGTTCTTTTTTTGACGATTGGCTGGACGTTTCAGCGCCGGGCCACGATCCCCGAGCATCAATTGCAAATAGCGCATGGGAGCTTGCCAACCGGATCATGTGCGGGCGCATTACGCGGGCCAAGCTTGCGGCATCTATTCTGCCCAATCCGGCGCGCGTGATGACGCATTGCAATGTCAGCGGCGAATTGGTGGCGATCGCGCAATATTGTAAAGAAGCGGACAAAGAGTTTTCAGTGGTGGCCACGGAGACGCGGCCTTATCTTCAAGGCGCGCGCTTGACGGCTTGGGAACTTGCGCAGGCGGGAGTTTCGGTGTCGCTGATCCCCGATTGCGCCGTTGCCCAGATCATGGAAAAAGCCGAGGTCAACAGCGTGATTGTCGGCACCGACCGGTCGGCGCAGAACGGCGACATTATCAATAAAGTGGGCACTTACCCGCTGGCGCTCATGGCAAAAGAATACGGTATTCCCTTTCACGCTCTGGTGCAGGATCCGCGTTCACTGGTGATAGGCAACCATGTCCCGATCGAGGAACGGCCGGCTGCCGACTTGCTGGTCTTTCACGGCCAGTTGTTGGTTGACTCGAGCATTCATGAACCAGCCGTACGTTATCCAGCTTTTGACATAACCCCCGCGGCGTTGATTACTCATCTAATTGGATTCGACGATATCTACACACCGGAGACATTCCGCCGCAAATATCAAAAGCAGGTATCTGAGAAGGATAGCCACGCTCGCCAGCACGGCATATATGTTTTGGTGTATGGCGTGCCGTCCAGGAAACAATACGCTCTTTTAGCCAGCGCAATCAAAGCCGAGCAAGCACAAAGCGTGTTGGTTCCCGAAATGCGGCCGCAGCTCTGGGGCGCGCAAGTTGTGGCGCCGGAGCTCCTTGAGCACAACGTACCGGCGACGCTTATCTCGGACAACATGATGGGAACATTGTTCGCGCAAGGCGAAATTCGTAAGCTTTGTCTCTTCTACGATAGCTTATCCGACGAAGGTATGAGAGGTATCTGCGGCTCGTTGCTGGCCGCGCGCCTGGCCCGATTGCACAATGTGCCGATCGAATTGTTCAGCGGTGCGGTGCAACGCGCCGCTACCCAGGACTACGACGTGTCAACTTTTCTCGGCAGAAGTATTTGTCCGGCAGGCGTTAGCGTCCGAATGGTTGGCGCTGAAATGATTCCCTGGTCGATGCTAAAAGCCTGACAACTTCATGAGCAAGCTTGCGCGCGACATTATTTACTGGGGCAAGTTACTCTTTGAGCGGCGCTTGATCAGCGGCTGGGGCGGGAATTTAAGTTCCCGTGTTGGGAAAAATCAATTCTTGATCACGGCACAACACGCGCCGTTGGGTTTTCTAACAGAGAAGGATTTAGTGCGGATCAACGCCGACGGGAAAGCAGTTAGAAAGCACGAGCGCGCCTCGAGCGAAACACCAATGCATTTGGCGGTATACGCTGGCACAGACGCGCGGGCGATCGTCCACGTTCACCCGCCGATGGTTCTGGCATTTTCCCTGACACACGATAGTTTTGTGCCGATGAGCTTCGAAGAAGAATACACCGTCGGCAAAGTGCCGATCATTCGGCAAGACACGCCGACGGTGACCAAGCCCGATCAAGTGATCGGAGAATTGAAATATCATCCCATCGTAATCATCAAGGGCCATGGCACGGTGGCCATTGGCCAAAATTTGCAAGAGGCTTTTTTGCTCACCGATTTGCTCGAAGAGTCGGTGCATTGCCACTTCTTCGGAGAGAAAGTAGGCGCTACCGTGGAGGTACCGAACGGTGCGCCACGGAAGCAGTCGGCTATCTCCTCCTGCCCGAGCAAAAGCTACGCCCTCTTCTCGAGGGAACACATGCAGGCGCTAGTGGACAGCGCGAACCAGGATTTGCAGTTCCGTTCCGACGGCGTCGACACGGACCTAACGACGTCGTTGACACTTTTCGTAGACGAGGCCGAAGATGCCTGGACAGTGAAATTTGTCGATGGCGCCATCTCGGAATTGAAACATGACGACAGCGGCGAATTCATGATCAGCGGCAAGGCGGAGTGGTGGAACGCCGTCTTCAGCAATCGCATCGACCCATTTCTGGCAACCCAGCAGGGAAAACTAAAACTCAAGCGCGGCGAGATGGCGCAGTTGGCGCGCTGGTACAAACCGTTTCAGAGGGCATTCGCAATATGGCAGACGATAGCGGTTCAGTAGGATTGTTCGCGGCAGAGATTTTGGCGAAAACGGCGGAACGGCAGCCGCAAAAAACCGCACTCATCGCCAAAGAAGAAGAGCTGAGCTTTGCCGAGCTCATTGAGCGAGTTCAAGCGTTGGCCGCGCATCTGCAGCATGAAGGGATTCGCCAGGGGGACCGTGTGGGGGTTTTGTTGCCTAACTCGACGGCGATTCCGCTTAGCTATTACGCGACCCAGAAGATCGGTGCGGTCAGCGTGATCTTGGACGCGCGGCTCAAGGGAAAAGAACTGCAGGCGGTTTTGCAGGACGCCGATCTCAAGCTGCTGATTGTCCATAGTCCATTGTGTTCGGAAATCGAAGAAGCTTTCAAAGAAATCACGCCCATCCCGTTATGGATCGTCAATGGCGAAGGCGATCGAAGCTTCGAAAAACGATTTGCAGCGACGGCATGGCCGGTTTCACGGCCGAGCTTGAATGCGGACGATGACGCATTAATTCTCTACACGTCGGGAACCACCGGGGAGCCTAAGGGCGTCTTATTGAGTTATCGTAATCTGGCTCAATACCCCATGGTCATGCAGAAAAACTCTGTCACCGACTCCTCGACCATGCGCGGCTGTATTTTGCCCATGTCGCATATCGTCGGCCCGGTGCTCTGTAACGAGTTGGCCGTAAGGGGCTACACGCTCGTGATCTTCGATCAGATTAATCCAATCACGCTTTTGGAGGGAATCCAAAAATATCGAGTGAACGTCTTCGAAAGCGTGCCGATTGTGTTTCAGCTCTTGCTCGGAGTGAAGAACCTCGCCAGCTACGATACCAGCAGCATGAAGATTGCGGCGATGATGGGCACAAGCATTCCGTTGTCTTTGTTACTCGCGTTTCATGCCGCGCAACCGCATATCAAAGTCATTCAAGGTTACGGCTTGACGGAAGCTTCGCCGATGATCACACTCGTCGAGCCGGAAAACTCCGAAGTCAAAATGGGCAGCATCGGCCGCGCCGTGCCTGGCGTCGAAGTGAAAATCGTCGATGAAAACGGCAATGAGCTCGGCATCGACCAACCGGGCGAGATCATTACGCGCGGCCCACATGTCATGAAAGGGTACTTCCGTCGGCCTGATGCCACGGCCGAGCGTATCCGCGATGGCTGGTTGCATACGGGCGATATGGGCAAGCGCGACGCCGACGGTTATTATTATCATCTCGGCCGTCGTGATGACATGATCATCACCGGCGGACTGAACGTATATCCCGCTGAAGTCGAGAACCTGATCTACACCTATCCGGCCGTGCAAGAAACGATTGTCTTCGCCATTCCGGACGTCAAGCGCGGCGCGGTGATCGGGGCGGCGATTGTGCCGCGGCCCGGCGCAAGTGTCAATGAAAGAGAACTGCTGGGGTTTTTGCGCGCCAACCTGGCAAACTTCAAGGTGCCGGCCAAGATCATTATTCGCGAATCGTTGCCGCGCACTTCGTCCGGTAAGAGCATTCGCGACGCGGAAATTTTGCTGTCGAATGAGATGATTCCATGAGCAAAGATGCAGCCAAGCTCGACTTCGGCTGTAGTCGGCAGGGCAGCGGATTAAACTCTCCGCGCGCGATCTGATGCATATTGGAACTATCGCCCTCCTGAGCCGAACTTTTAACTTGGCGTAGAAACGGTTTTCACAGGATCACGGTTTTATGAATCTTTGGCCAACTCCGCCCGAACCGCCTCCATTGTTCGAAGGCGGCGTCCATCTCTGGGCGATAGCTTTGAATGAGGCGCGATTTGACACAGGATCGTGGCTCAGCCGGCTTTCGCCGGAGGAACAAGCGCGCGCTCAGCGATTCAAGTTCGCCGACGACCGAAGGCGCTACATCGTCGCCCATGTCGCGCTGCGCGATATCTTGGCCGGTTATTTAGAACTGGCCGCCGGGGATTTACGGTTTGTTGACGGTGAGAACGGCAAGCCACGACTAGCATCGACGCTCGCAGGTGGCGGTATTGAATTCAATCTTTCCCACTCTCACGAACAAGCGCTGATAGCGGTGACTCAACAAACTGTCGTGGGCATCGACCTTGAGTTTGTCAAAAACGACTTCGGATTTCACGAAGTCGCCGAACGCTTCTTTACGGATCGTGAAATGTCAGCTTTGCGCGCTCTGCCGCCGTCACTGCAGCGTCAGGCTTTTTATATATGTTGGACGAGCAAGGAAGCGTTGTTAAAGGCCAGAGGAACCGGCTTATCTGGTGCACTCGACGAAGTCGAGATTTCATTGACGTCCGGCAATCGCATCGTTGTCAATGCTTTGGTGGCCGGTTGGACGTTGATCGAACTCAATCCGGGCGACGGATATGAGGGCGCACTCGTGGTCGAAGGCAAAAAAGCGCTGCCGCTTCACCGCCATCGATGGCAGCCCTACTCGGTGAGGTATGCTTAGAGCACTCGCCTATTGTTAAAGAGTTCATAAGTATCTAGACAACAGGGTTGTTGGAGACGAAGGGACGACTCGTTCCAAGCCAGGCAAAGCGTCTGTGCGTCATCGGCCACCACCCGAGCCACGCCCCGAGTGCTTAATTTTGGGGCGTGGGCGCGAAAGCGTCCTTTGAGTCCTGGTGCCTGCGCTTTCCACGACTCGCCCCTTCGCCCCAGTATTCTATTAACTAACGAACTCCTTAATAGTTTGGCTGAATGCCCTCAGCGAAATGCCAATACCACTACTACGACGTTAATCAGCCTGTTTTGCCCGGTGAGTTGGGCTTGACCGGTAAAACGTAAGCCACTAAACTTCGGGGCTCATGTTTGCCGACCTGACAAAATCTCGCAGTGTCTGTCTCGCCGCGGTAATTCTTTTTTTGCTAGCTGTGGGGTTTACCGCTTGGCAAACCCCGAGCTCATCGCGCCAACAATTCGGCACAGGTGCCGAAAGCGGTCGCTCAGCGCATTCAGACCCGATCGGTCCAATGAATGAATCTCTCGCGAAGGATCGCAAGCTGCTCGCCGGTTACGAGCAGGAACAATCGGAGTTGAGGCTTGAAGTTATTAACCGACGAAAGCGTTATCAGGAGGGCCGGATTCCGAAGGACCAAGTTCACGAAGTAGAAAAGTCGTTTATTGCAGCTTTAAAGCGCGTGCATGAAATGCGTCACACAGTGTTGGAAACCGATATCGCGATCACCGAGGCGGTTTTTGGCGAAAAGGTTGAACGCATGCCGTTGCCCCCCGTGAACGGCTACAGTGAAACCAGCGATTTGGCGCGCTTCAATGGCGGTTTAAAGTGGTCATTAAAAGAAGCACCGCGGATCGAGCGATACTTTTCTCAGACCTTCGGCCGGCGCTTACCCGTGACCGCGATGGGCCAATCGCAGACCCACAACCGATTGCGCTTCGATCACCACGATGCCATGGACGTCGCGGTTCACCCCGATAGTCTCGAAGGAAAAGCGCTCATCACCCATCTGCGCAAAGCGGGTATACCGTTCACGGCGTTTCGCAGCGCGATCGCCCACGCTTCTACTGGGCCACATATTCACATCGGCAGGCCGTCTCGTCGACTTGCACATTGATAATCGACGGCTTTGCTCCACTGCCGGAAAGAGGTGAGTTTTCAGCGGAATTGCTCGATGCGTTTTTTGATACCG
>Ga0210114_1000021_pt1 | contig 34876 bp, 42 predicted proteins | sample MayberryNW_TuleA_FD_185524 | JGI IMG/M metagenome (GOLD analysis project Ga0210114, IMG submission 185524) | Wetland microbial communities from San Francisco Bay, California, USA, that impact long-term carbon sequestration - MayberryNW_TuleA_D2... | ecosystem: Environmental > Aquatic > Marine >...
GTCGGACGCGGCGCTGGCCTTGCTCACGCAGCACGGTGCCGACGCGGCCGCCGCCGACCGCGCTGTGCTCGCGGGCCCGCCGCCGGCGCAGGCGCTCTGGAACCTGATCGACCGCGCGGATGACGCCGAGGCGGCGAAGCTGCTGATCGCGAAGGGCGCCGATCCGGGCGCGCTGCTCGGGCGCGAGACGCTGCTCGAGCGCGCGCTCTTCCGCAGGCGCTGGCGGATCGCGCGCGTGCTCGCCGACGCCGGCGCGAGCCTGCACCCGGCCGACGCGCCGGGGTGCCAGCGCGAGACCTGGCAATGCCACTCGGTTCAGGCGGCGCGCCTCGCGACGCTCGACGCGCCGACGCTCGCGCATCTCAAGGCGCGCGGGCTCGACCTCGATCGCGTCGCCGCGAACGGGCAGACGGCGCTCGCTTCTCTCCTCCTCGACCCGCCGCCGATGGGCATGGTGGCGCTCAAGCCCGACGGCGGGCGCGGGCCGTCGATCGAGCCGGCGTCGGAGCTCTCGCGCATCCGCACGCTGCTCGACGCGGGCGCCGACCCGAACCGCCAGTATCGGGGGTTTACGCCGCTCATGCTCGCGGTCGGCGTGCCGGGAAAGCCGCGCGAGCTCGCCGACGCGATCTTCGCGGCCGGCGGCCGGGCCGAGTACGACCATACGATCGCCAAAGCCGCACCCGAGGTACGCCCGCTGGCGGCGCCCCTGCCGGCGGAGGCAGGGTTGGCGATCGCGATGCTCAGCCAGCCGCCGGTGTTCGACTACACCGGACTCCTCAAAGGCAGGACCGTCGGGCCGCTGACCTGGCTCGTGCTCTACCGACGCGCGGATCTCGCCGCGCGCGTGCTGGAGCGCGAGCAGACGGTCCCCGCGGCCGACCGCTATCTGCTTTACTTCGCCGGGATGCAAGGCGAATGGGAGCTCGTCCTCGCGGCGCTGCCGTATGTGCGCGAGGTGGACGCCGGCGACCGGGCCGGCGTGACACCCCTCCTCATGGCGGCCGAGGACGGCCGTGTCGCCGCGGTCCAGGCGCTCGTCGCCCGCGGCGCCGACGTCGAGGCGCGCAGCGACCGCGACTGGCCGCCGATCTGGGAGACGCCGCCGTCGATGTGGTTCCCGGGCCATGGGCCGTCGAAGCCGCGTCTGGTCGGGGGCTATACGCCGCTCGGGATCGCGCAAGAGCGCGGACGGGACGAGGTCGTCCGCATCCTGCGGCAGGCGGGAGCGAAGGAATGAACACACCCGGAACACGCCGCAGGCGCGCTCTAGCCTAAGCCGAGCATACCGCGCAGCGCGCGTCCTTCTTCACCTTCACGGTGCGCAGCTCGGAGGCCTTCGCGTCGAAGAGCGTCAGCTGCCCGAGCGGCGTCTCGCCGGCTCCGGACAGGAGCTTGACCGCCTCCACCGCCTGCAGCGCACCGATGGTTCCCACGAGCGGCGCCAGCACGCCCATCACGTTGCACTGGACTTCCTCGACTTCGCCTTCCTCGGGGAACAGGCAGGCGTAGCACGGCGCCTCCTTCTTCCGCAGGTCGAACACCATGAGCTGCCCGTCGAAGCGGATGGCCGCTCCGGAAATCAGGGGCCGTGAATACTTGACGCAGGCGCGGTTGAGCAGGTGCCGCGTGGCGAAGTTGTCCGAGCAGTCGAGCACCACGTCGGCCGATGCGACCAGGCGCTCGGCCTCGCCCGCGACGACGCGCTGCGCCAGCGGCACGATCTCGACCTCCGGGTTCATCGCGGCGAGCGTCTTTCGCGCCTCGTCCACTTTCACGTGACCGACGGAATCGGTGCGATAGAGGATCTGGCGCTGCAGGTTGGTGAGATCGACGCGGTCGGCGTCGGCGATCGTCAATCGCCCGACGCCGCTCGCCGCGAGATAGAGCGCCGCCGGGCAGCCGAGCCCGCCCGCGCCGACCACCAGCGCGGCCGCGGCCCGCAGCCGCTCCTGGCCCTCGACGCCGAACTCCTCGAGGAGGATGTGCCTGGAGTAGCGGAGGAGCTGCTCGTCGTTCAGCTGCCGGACTTGTTCTCGGCGACGGTCTTGGAGGTCTGGCCCTGGACCGGCTTGCCCTGCAGGAAGTTCAGCGCCTGCACGAGCTGGAAGTCGTCCTTCGAGCCCATCTCGAGCGGCTTGGGCAGCTCGCTCGCGGGTACCTCCGGCACCGCGCGCGCGCGCGGCGGGCCTTTCTTCTCGGCCGCGGCGTCGCGGTCGTTCTCCAGGTGGCGCTCGAGGTCCGCCTCGCGCAGCCGCGACAGCGGACTCGCGCCGGGCTCCTCGACGATGAGGTCGGGCGTCACGCCCTTGGCCTGGATCGAGCGCCCGCTCGGCGTGTAGTAGCGCGCCGTGGTGAGCTTGATGGCGGTCGCGTTGTTGAGCGGCATGATGGTCTGCACCGAGCCCTTGCCGAAGGTCTGCGTGCCGATGAGCGTGGCGCGCTTGTGGTCCTGCAGCGCGCCGGCGACGATCTCCGAGGCCGAGGCCGAGCCGCCGTTCACCAGCACCACCATCGGCACGGTCTTCACCGCGGGCGGCAGGCGCTTCAGCACGTCGTCGCGCATGCCGCGCATGTAGTCGTCCGGCGTGGCGAAGAATTTCTTCTTCGCGTCCTCGGTGCGGCCGTCGGTGGAGACCACCAGCAGCTTGTCCGGCAGGAACGCCGCGGACACCGCGACCGCGCCGTAGAGCAGGCCGCCGGGGTCGTTGCGCAGGTCGAGCACCAGGCCCTTCAGCGGGCCCGCCTTGTACAGCTTCTCGATGTGGTGCACGAGGTTCTCGGGCGTGGCTTCCTGGAACTGCGACACGCGCACCCAGCCGTAGCCCGGCTCGATCAGCTTCGACTTGACGCTCTGCACGTGGATCACGGCGCGCGTCAGCGTGACGACCAGCGGGCGCGGCTCGCCCTTTCTCGAGATGGTGAGCGTGATCTTGGTGTTGGGCTTGCCGCGCATGCGCTTCACCGCGTCGGCGAGCGTCATGCCCTTCACCGGCGTGTCGTCGAGGCGGATGATGAGGTCGCCCGGCTTGATGCCGGCGCGGAACGCCGGCGTGTCCTCGATCGGCGAGACCACCTTGACGAAGCCGTCTTCCATGCCGACCTCGATGCCCAGGCCGCCGAACTGGCCCTGCGTGCCGACCTGCAGCTCCTTGAACGCGTCGGCGTCGAGGTAGGCCGAGTGCGGGTCGAGGTCCGAGAGCATGCCGTTGATGGCGCCGGTGATGAGCTTCTTGTCCTCGACCGGCTCGACGTAGTTCTGCTTGATGGCGCCGAATACCTCGGTGAAGGCGCGCAGCTCGTCCACCGGCAGCGGGCCGCGCACCGAGCGCTCGGCGATGGCCTGGAAATTGAGGCTGACGAGCACGCCGGCGACGGCGCCGAGGGCGATGAGACCGATGTTCCTGAGCTTGCTCATGTTGCGGGATGATCCTTACTTCAGGACGACCCAGCGCAGGGGGTCGAATGCCTTGCCCAGATGCCTGAGCTCAAAGTATAAACCCGATTGCTCGTTGCCACCGCTCGCGCCCACGGTGGCGATGATCTCGCCCGCCGCCACCGGGTCGCCCGTCTGCTTGAGCAGCGACTCGTTGTTGGCGTAAATCGATAAATATGCCTCACCGTGGTCGACGATGAGGAGGTTGCCGTAGCCGCGCATCCACTCCGCGTACACCACCTGCCCCGCGGCCACCGCCAGCACCGGCTGGCCTTCCGGCGCGCGGATGAACAAGCCCTTCTTGCCCGCCGGGCCTTCCTCCCTTGGTGCGCCGAACAGGCCTACAAGTTCCCCTTTCACCGGCAGCCGCAGCTTGCCGCGCAGCCCCGAAAACGGCCCGGCGAGCGCGCCGAGCTGCGGCACCGATTCCACGCGCGCATAGCCGGCGCCCGGGCGCGCCTTCAGAACGTGGACGATTTCCTCCACCACGCGCGCCAGGCGCCGCTCGTCGGCTTCCAGCGCGCCGATCTGGCGGCGCGCCTTGCGGATGTCGCCGGCGACGCGCGCCAGGATGGCGCGGCGCTCGCGCCGCTCGGCGAGGATGCGCGCGCGGTCGCGCCGGCTCTCGGCCGCGATCGCGTCCAGGCGCCGCCGGCGCGCGTCGGCCGCGCGGCGCACGTCCTCGGCCTCGGCGAGCCCGTCGCGCAGCGCGTCGCCGAGCCGCGCCGTGGCGCGCGAAAGCTCGCCGAGCCAGTACAGGCGGCGCGCGACCGCGGACGGGTTCTCGCCCGAGAGCGCGATCTTCAGCGCATCGGGCGCGCCGGCCGCGTGGCGCGCGGCGAGCAGCCGCCCGAGCGCGGCCTGCTGGCGCTCGAGGCGCTCGCCGAGCGCGCGGCTGCGCGCCGCGAGCCGCGCGAGCTCGTCCTGCGCCGCGCCGCGCTCGGCTTCGAGCCGGCGCAGCGTGCGGTTCGCTTCCGAGATCGCGCGCTCGGCGTCGCGCAAGGCGTCGCGCGCCTCGCGGCGGTCGGATTCCTTCTCGTGCAGGCCCGAGCGCAGCGCCTCGAGGCGCGCGCGCAGCGCGGCCAGGTCCTCCTCGCGGCCGGCCTGCGCTGCACCGGCAGCGAACGCGAGCAGCACGAGAAGCGCGCGCTTCAGGTTCTCGCCTTGCCCTGGGCCGAAACCGCCGCCACCCGGCGCTCGATCTCCGCGGCGTCCCCCAGGTAGTAGTGCCTGAGCGGCCTGAGCTCGCCGTCGAGCTCGTACACCAGCGGCACGCCGGTGGGCACGTTCAGGCCCACGATATCCGCGTCCGACACGCCGTCGAGGTGCTTGATGAGCGCGCGCAGCGAGTTGCCGTGCGCGGCCACCAGCAGGCGGCGCCCGGCGCGCACCGCCGGCGCGATGCTCCCGTCCCAGTACGGCAGCACGCGCGCCACGGTGTCCTTCAGGCACTCGGTGAGCGGCACCGCGGCGCCGGCGTAGCGCGGGTCCCCGCCCTCGTAGCGCGGGTCCCGCGCCTCGAGCGCGGGCGGCGGCGTGTCGTAGCTGCGGCGCCAGGCGAGCACCTGCGCCTCGCCGAACTTCGCCGCAACTTCCGCCTTGTCGAGGCCCTGCAGGGCGCCGTAATGGCGCTCGTTCAGGCGCCAGCTCTTCGCCACCGGCAGCCAGCAGCAGTCCATTTCCTCCAGCGCGAGCCACAGGGTGCGGATGGCGCGCTTCAGCACCGAGGTGTGCGCGGCGTCGAAGGCATGGCCTTCGGCGCGCAGCAGCCGTCCCGCGGCGCGCGCTTCCTCGACGCCGGCGGCCGACAGGTCGACGTCGGTCCAGCCGGTGAAGCGGTTCTCGCGGTTCCACGTCGACTCGCCGTGGCGCAGGAACACGATGCGGTGCATGCGGTCAATTATAATGTTCCGTTGATGCTCGAATTCCTGCAGAAGAACATCCTGCTGGTGGCCGCGGCGCTCGGCTCCGGGGCGATGCTGCTGTGGCCGCTGGTGCGCGGCTTTGCGGGCGGCGGCGCCGCGGTGAACACGCTGCAGGCCACGCAGCTGATGAACCGGGAGAACGCGCTCGTGCTCGACGTGCGCGAGCCGGCCGCCTACGCCGCCGGCCACATCCTCGGCGCCCGCAACCTGCCGCTCGCCGAGCTCGACAAGCGCGCCGCCGATCTCGAGAAATACAAGTCCCGGCCGGTGATCGTCGCCTGCGATACCGGGAGCACCTCGGCGCGCGCCGTGGCGCTGCTCAAGGCGCGCGGCTTCGGCAACGTGGTCCACCTCGCCGGGGGCTTTCGCGCGTGGCTGCAGGGCGGGCTGCCGGTGGAGCGGTGACTTGGCGCGCGTGCTCATGTACGTGACCGCGGCCTGCCCGTACTGCCAGGCGGCGGCGCGCCTGCTGGCGCAAAAGGGCGTCACCGGCGTCGAGACCGTGCGCGTCGACCTCGAGCCCGGGCGGCGCGCCGAGATGCAGGCGCGCGCGGGCCGCCGCACCGTGCCGCAGATCTGGATCGGCGGCCGCCATGTCGGCGGCTGCGACGAGCTGTACGCGCTCGAGCGCTCGGGCGAGCTCGACACCCTGCTCGAAGCGCAAAGGACCTGACCCCGATGGCCGAAGAGCAGCCGCAGCCCAGCTTCCAGATCGAGAAGGTCTACGTGAAGGACCTGTCGCTCGAGATCCCGAACGCGCCGCAGGTGTTCCTCGAGGCGCAGACGCCGCAGCTCGAGATCCAGGTGAGGAACGAGTCCACGCGCTTCGCCGAGGGGCTGTTCGAGGTGGTGATCACCGTCACGGTGACCGCCAAGGCGGGCGAGAAGACGCTGTTCCTCGCCGAGGCCGCGCAGGCGGGCATCTTCTCGCTGCGCAACGTCCCCGACGCCGACCTCGAGCCGCTGCTCGCCGTCGCCTGCCCGACCATCCTCTATCCGTATGCGCGCGAGACCGTGTCCGACGTCGTGACGCGCGGCGGCTTCCCGCCGGTGCTGCTCTCGCCGGTGTCCTTCGAGGCCATCTACGCGCAGCGCCGGCAGCAGGCGGCGGAGGGCGCGCCGCGCGTCGAGGCGGCGAGCTAGCCATGCGCCGCGCCGCCGCAGTGCTGCTCGCGCTCGCCGCCACGGCCGCGCACGCCCAGTTCCTGAGCGTGGGCGAGAACGCCGCGATCCTCTACGACGCGCCTTCGCGCGCCGCCAAGCCCCTGTACGTGGTGTCGCGCCACTACCCGCTCGAGGTGATCGTCAATCTCGATGCCTGGGTGAAGGTGCGCGATGCCTCCGGCGCGCTCACCTGGGTGGAGCGCAAGGCGCTCGCCGAGCAGCGCACCGTGGTGGTCACGGCGCCCTCGGCCGAAGCGCACGTGCGGCCCGAGGACGGCGCGCCGGTGGCGTTCGTCGCCGCGCAGAACGTGGTGCTCGAGCTGATCGGCTTCACGCCCGGCGGGTGGCTGCGCGTGCGCCACGCGGACGGCGCCAACGGCTACCTGCGCTCGAGCCTCGTCTGGGGGGCGTGACGCGCATCGGCGTGCTCGGCGCGGGCGCCTGGGGCACGGCGCTCGCCGCGGCGCTCGCGGCAAGGCACGAGGTGACCCTGTGGGCGCGCGACGCGGCGCAGGCCGCGGCGATCGCCCGCGCGCGCGTCAACGCGCGCTACCTGCCCGGCGTTTCCCTGCCCGGGGCGCTGACGGTCACCGACCGCTGGCCGCAGCGTCCGCACCTGCTGCTCGTCGCGACGCCGGTGGCGGGCCTGCGCGAGGTCGTGCAGCGCGCCGCCGGCGTTCCGCTGGTGTGGCTGTGCAAGGGTTTCGAGGCCGGCAGCGGGCTCCTGCCGCACCAGGTGGTGGCCGAAGTGCTCGGCGCGCGCGCGGTGTGCGGCGCGCTCTCCGGGCCTTCGTTCGCGCTCGAGGTGGCGCGCGGCCTGCCGTGCGCGCTGACGCTCGCGTCGCGCAATGGCGCTTTCGCGCGCGCTGCCGCGAAGACGCTGCACGGCGCGCGGCTGCGCGTGTACCACAGCGACGATCTGCCCGGCGTGGAGATCGGCGGCGCGGTGAAGAACGTCATGGCGATCGCGGTGGGCATCGCCGACGGCCTCGGCCTGGGCCAGAACGCGCGCGCCGCGCTCATCACCCGCGGCCTTGCGGAGATCACGCGCCTGGGCGTGGCGCTGGGCGGCAAGGCGCACACGTTCATGGGCCTGGCGGGCGCGGGCGACCTCATCCTCACCGCCACGGGCGACCTGTCGCGCAACCGCCGCGTCGGCCTGGCGCTGGCGCGCGGCGAGACGCTCGCCGCGATCCTCGGCGCCCTCGGCCACGTCGCCGAGGGCGTGCACTCGGCGCGCGAGACGCTGCGCCGGGCGGCGCGCCACGGCGTCGACATGCCGATCACGCAGGCGGTGAACGCGGTGCTCGCGGCGCGCCTCACGCCGCAGCAGGCGGTGGAGCGGCTGCTCGCGCGGGACGCGAAGGAAGAGGCGCGCGCTAGCCCGCGCCGCGAAAGCCGAGCTGGCGCCAGGCCTCGAACACGACCACCGCGACGGCGTTCGACAGGTTGAGGCTGCGGTTTCCCGGGCGCATCGGCAGCCGCAGCCGCCGCGCGGGCGCGAATTCCTCGAGCAGCGCCTGCGGCAGCCCGCTCGTTTCCGCGCCGAACACGAACGCATCCCCGGCGGCATAGCGCGTCTCGGCGTAGCTCACCGAGCCGCGCGTGGACACGGCGAACAGGCGCCGGTCGGCGAGCGCCGCGCGGCAGGCCGGCCAGTCGCGGTGCACGCGCACGTTCGCCATCTCGTGGTAGTCGAGCCCGGCGCGCCTGAGCTGGCGGTCCTCGAGCGCGAAGCCGAGCGGCTCGACGAGGTGCAGGCGCGCGCCGGTATTGGCGGCGAGGCGGATCGCGTTGCCGGCGTTGGGCGGGATCTCCGGCCGGTAGAGCACGACGTCAAGCATCGGCGGGAGCGGGCGTGCGCGCCACCACCCAGTTGACGACGCGCGCCGCGCCGGCGCGCTTGAGCGTCGCGGCGAGCTCATGGAGCGTCGCGCCGGTGGTCATGACGTCGTCGACCAGCGCCACCGTCGCCCCCTCGAGCGCGCGGTCGCAGCGGAACGCGCCGCGCACGTTCTGCGCGCGCTCGGCATGGGGCAGATCCATCTGCGAGGCCGTGTCGCGGCTGCGCTCGGCGAGCCGCGGCGCGAGGCGCGCACCGGCGGCGCGCGCCGCGTGGCGCGCGATCTCCAGCGCCTGGTTGAAGCCGCGCGCGCGCAGGCGCGCGGCCGACAGCGGCACCGGCAGGACGCAATCGACGCGCGCGGCGCGCTCGAGCCGCGCGGCGAGCTGCGCACCGAGCAGCGGGGCGAGCGCCAGCTCGCCGCGGAACTTCAGCGCCTGCACGAGCACGTCGGCGGGAAACGCGTAGGCGAGCGCGGCCACCGTGGCGTCGTAGGCGGGCGGCCGCGCGAGGCAGCGCCCGCAGATTTCGCCGGCGGGCGAGGCGAGCGCGCAGCGCGGGCACAGCGGCCCGGCGAGGCGCGGCAGATCCGCGTCGCAGGCCGCGCACAGCAGCCCGCCGGCAGCGCCGCGGCACAGGTAGCAGCTGCCGCCGAACGCCAGGTTCGCGGCGCGTCGCGCAAGGGCGCCGAGCATGGCGAATATTGTGCGCTAGACTGCCTTCATGTGGACGGTCGCACGCCTTGCGCGCGAGCTCGCCGAGGGCAGGACGACGAGCCGCGCGCTCGTCGAGCAGGCGCTCGCGCGCATCGCCGATCCGGCGGGCGAGGGCGCGCGCGCCTTCCTCAAGGTGTACGCGGACGAGGCGCGCGCCGAGGCCGAGCACTCCGACCGCCTGCGCCGCTCGGGCGTCGTGCGCTCGCCGGTCGAGGGGCTGCCCGTGTCGGTGAAGGACCTCTACGACGTCGGCGGCGACGTGACGCGCGCCGGCTCGAAGCTGCTCGCCGGCACGCCGCCGGCGCAGTCCGATGCGCCGGCAGTGGCGCGGCTGCGCGCCGCGGGCGCGGTGCTCGTCGGGCGCACCAACATGGTCGAGTTCGCCTTCGGCGCGGTCGGCCTCAATCCGCATTACGGCACGCCGAGGAATCCCTGGGATCGCGCCACCGGGCGCGTGCCCGGCGGCTCCTCCTCGGGGGCCGCGGTGGCGCAGTCCGACGGCATGTGCGTGATGTCCCTGGGCAGCGACACGCGCGGCTCGATCCGCCAGCCGGCCGCGCTGTGCGGCGTCGTGGGGTGGAAGCCGACGCAGCGGCGCGTGCCGCGCGAGGGCGCGTTTCCGCTGTCCACCACGCTCGACACGGTGGGGCCGCTCGCCAACTCGGTCGCCTGCTGCGCCGCCTACGACAACGTCCTGTCCGGCGAGGCGGGCGCGCCGCTCGCGCAGTTCCCCGTGAAGGGCCTGCGGCTGCTGGTGCCGCGCTCCGCGGTGCTCGACGACCTGGACGCCGAAGTCGGGCGGGCCTTCGAGGCGGCGCTGCAGAAGCTCGCCGCCGCCGGCGCGGCGATCACCGAGCGCGCGGTGCCGGCGTTCGACCGCCAGCCCGAGTATTTCAAGAGCGGCGGCTACGCCGGGGCCGAGGCGTACGCCCTCCACCGCCGCTGGGAGGCGCGCCTCGCGGAATACGATCCGCGCGTGGCGCAGCGCGTGCTCTACGGCAAGGCCATCGGCGTCGCCGACTACATCGACCTCGGCGTGCTGCGCGCCGAGTACATGCGCACGGTGGAGGCGCTCGCCGCGCCCTACGACGCCCTGCTGATGCCGACTTCGCCCTGCCTGGCGCCGACCATCGCCGAGGCCGACCGCAGCGACGAGGACTACTTCCGCTGGAACTTCCGCATCCTGCGCAACGTCGGCATCGTCAACTTTCTCGACGGCTGCGCGGTCTCGCTGCCGTGCCACGAGCCCGGCGCGGCGCCGGTGGGCCTGAGCGTGTTCGGGCCCGCGCTGAGCGACCGGCGCGTTCTCGCGGCGTCGGCCGCCGTCGAGGCGCTGCTGCGCCCGCTTGGCTGAGATCGATCCGCGCCTCGCGCGGCGGCGTTTCGACCGCGCCGCCGCGACCTACCTGCGCGCGGCGCGCCTGGAAGCCGAGGTCGGCGCGAGGATGCTCGAGCGCCTGGATTTCGTGCGCGTTGCGCCGACGCGCATCCTCGACGCGGGCAGCGGCCCCGCGCCGCAGGCCGCGGCGCTCGCGCGGCGCTACCCCGGGGCGCAGATCGTGGCGCTCGACTTCTCGCTCGCGATGCTGGCGCACGCCCGGCGCGCGCTCGGCTGGGGCGCGCGGCTGCGCGGCGCGCGCGTGCTCGCAGCGTGCGGCGCGCTCGAGCGCCTGCCGCTCGCCGCGGGCGCCGTGCAGCTCGCCTGGTCGAACATGGCGCTGCACTGGGCGGTCGACGCGCCCGCCGCGCTCGCCGAGCTCGCGCGCGTGCTCGCGCCCGAGGGGCTGCTCATGTTCAGCACGCTCGGCCCGGACACCCTGAAGGAGCTGCGCACGGCTGCGGGCGCAGCCCGCGTGCACCGCTTCGCCGACCTGCACGACGTGGGCGACGCGCTCGTCGGCGCCGGGTTCGCGGCGCCGGTCATGGACATGGAGATGCTCACGCTGAGCTACGCCGGGGCGGGCGGGCTGTTCGCGGACCTGCGCGCCACCGGCCAGACGCTCGCGCGGCGCGATCGCGCGCGCGGTCTCGCCGGGCGCGGCGCGCGCGCGGCGCTCGACGCGGCGGGCGCTTCTGCGTCCATCGAAGTGATCTATGGACACGCGTGGAAAGGCGCGCCGCGCAAGAGCGCGGACGGGCGCGCGATCGTGCAGTTCGCGCGGCGGCCACTGCCGTCAGCGGCGAAACTATGCTAGTGTTTCGCCTCATTTTTTTTGCAGTACGGCGAAAACATCGGCGGCCGCCGGTATCGCTTCGGCGTGCGCGGCGCACGGAGCGGCACGCGAGCGTCCTGCACGCCGCGGAACTCGGGAAACGATTGCAGAGCTGATCGGGGAAGGGTCGAAGATGCTGAAGAAGCTGTTCGTGGGCGCGCTGGGGCTGGCGCTGTGCGGGGCGGCGCTGGCCGCGGAATGGAACCTGCAGCCGGCGGCCTCGAAGCTCGCCGAGGACATCCACTGGCTGCACGAAGCGGTCATGGTGCTGGTGGTGATCCTGTTCGTCGGCGTGTTCGGGTTCATGTTCTGGTCCTGCTACGCGCACCGCAAGTCGGTCGGCCACAAGGCGGAGCAGTTCCACGAGAACACCACCGTCGAGATCATCTGGACGGTGATCCCGGCGCTGATCCTCGTGCTCATCGCCTGGCCGGTGACCAAGGTGGTGATCGCGCAGAAGGACACCAGCCAGCCGGACCTGACCATCAAGGCCACCGGCATGCAGTGGAAGTGGGGCTACGACTACCTGAAGGGCGAGGGCGAGGGCATCAGCTTCGTCTCGACGCTCGCCACGCCGCGCGCGCAGATCGAGGGCCGCGAGCCGAAGGGCGAGCATTACCTGCTCGAAGTGGATCACGAGCTCGTGGTGCCGCTCGGCAGGAAGATCCGCGTGCTGACCACCGCGGCCGACGTGGTGCACTCCTGGTGGGTGCCGGCGTTCGGCGCCAAGCAGGACGCGATTCCCGGCTTCATCCGCGACATCTGGTTCACGCCGAACAAGACCGGCACCTACCGCAGCCAGTGCGTGGAGCTGTGCGGCAAGGACCACGGCTTCATGCCGATCGTGGTGCGCGTGGTGTCGCCCGAGGACTACACGAAGTGGGTGGGCGAGCAGAAGACGCTGATGGCGAAGGCCTCGGCGGACGAGACGCGCAGCTACACGCTCGACGAGCTCAAGTCGCGCGGCGAAAAGGTGTACGCCGCCAACTGCGTCGCCTGCCACCAGGCGAGCGGCAAGGGCGTGCCGGGCACGTTCCCGGCGCTCGACGGCTCGAAGGTGGCGCAGGGGCCCGCCGCGGACCATATCGACATCGTGCTGCACGGCAAGCCCAACACCGCCATGCAGTCCTTCGCGCGGCTCGGCAACGCCGAGCTCGCCGCGGTGATCACGTTCGAGCGCAACAGCTGGAGCAACCATGCCGGCGCGGCGGTGCAGCCCGCCGACGTCAGGGCCCGGAGGAAATAACGATGAGCGCAGTCATTGATACCCACGGCCACGCGCACGATCACGGCCACGGCGGCCACCCCGGCGGCTACGGCGGGATCATGCGCTGGATCACCACCACCAACCACAAGGACATCGGCACGATGTACCTGTGGTTCAGCTTCGCCATGTTCTCGGTGGGCGGGGTGATGGCGATGCTGATCCGGGCGGAGCTGTTCTCGCCCGGGCTGCAGATCGTCAACCCGGACTTCTTCAACCAGCTGACCACCATGCACGGCCTGATCATGGTGTTCGGCGCGATCATGCCGGCCTTCGTCGGCTTCGCCAACTGGCTGATCCCGATGCAGATCGGCGCGCCCGACATGGCCTTCGCGCGCATGAACAACTGGTCGTTCTGGATCCTGCCGTTCGCCGCGTCGCTGCTCATCATCTCGTTCTTCGTGCCGGGCGGCGCGCCGGGCGTGGGCTGGACCATGTACGCGCCGCTCACGGTGCAGATGGGCGTGGGCATGGACCTCACGATCTTCGCCGTGCACCTGCTCGGCATGAGCTCGATCATGGGCTCGATCAACATCGTCACCACCATCCTCAACATGCGCGCGCCGGGCATGACGCTGATGCGCATGCCGCTGTTCTGCTGGACCTGGCTGATCACCGGCTACCTGCTGATCGCGGTGATGCCGGTGCTCGCGGGCGCGGTGACCATGACGCTCACCGACCGGCACTTCGGCACCAGCTTCTTCAACGCCGCGGGCGGCGGCGACCCGGTGCTCTACCAGCACATCTTCTGGTTCTTCGGCCACCCCGAGGTGTACATCATCGCGCTGCCCGCCTTCGGCGTGGTGTCGCAGGTGATCCCGGCGTTCTCGAGGAAGCCGCTGTTCGGCTACGCCTCGATGGTGTACGCCACCTCGGCGATCGCCATCCTGTCGTTCATCGTCTGGGCGCACCACATGTACACGGTGGGCATGCCGGTCACCGGGCAGCTGTTCTTCATGTACGCGACGACGCTGATCGCCGTGCCCACGGGGGTCAAGGTGTTCAACTGGGTGGCGACGATGTGGAAGGGCTCGCTCACGTTCGAGACGCCGATGCTGTTCGCCTGCGGGTTCCTGTTCCTGTTCACGCTCGGCGGCTTCACGGGGCTCGTGCTGTCGCTGGTGCCGATCGACATCCAGCTGCACGACACCTACTACGTGGTGGCGCACTTCCACTACGTGATGGTGGCGGGCGCGCTGTTCGCGGCGTTCGCCGGCATCTATTTCTGGCTGCCGAAGTGGACCGGGAAGATGTACAACGAGAAGCTCGGCCAGATCCATTTCTGGCTGACGATGATCTTCTTCAACATCACCTTCTTCGTGCAGCACTTCGCCGGCCTGGCCGGCATGCCGCGGCGCATTCCCGACTACCCGCTGCAGTTCGAGACCTGGAACAAGATCAGCTCGATCGGCGCCTTCGGCATGGGCCTGTCGCAGCTGGTGTTCCTGTACGCGGTCGTGCAGTGCATCCGCAGCGGCGCCAAGGCCCCGGACAAGCCCTGGGAAGGCGCCGACTCGCTGGAGTGGACGCACCTGCCGACGCCGGTGCCCTACCACACCTTCGACCCGCAGCCCGACCTGCGCTGATGGCGGCCGTGAGCCGGAACGCGAAAACCGGGCTGATCCTCGCCTCGATCGCGCTGGCGTGGTTCGTCGGCGTCATCGTCAAGTACTGGATCATGGGCCGATGAGCGCGCCCGCGCCCCGCGCCGACAACCGCCGCATGCTGGTGCGGCTGTCGGTAGTCGCGCTCGCCATGTTCGCCTTCGGCTATGCGCTGGTGCCGTTCTACGACGCCATCTGCAGCGCGCTCGGGGTGAACGAGTTCGTCAAGGCCGACACCGTGCAGGCGGCGAACACGCAGGTGGACGCGTCGCGCACCGTCACCGTGGAGCTCGACGCCAACGCGCACGACCTGCCGTGGCGCTTCCGGCCGCTGGTGCGGCACGTCACGGTGCACCCGGGCGAGCTCGCCACGGTGCACTACGAGATCGCCAACGTGCGCGGCGCGCCGGTCACGGCGCAGGCCGTGCCGAGCTACGGCCCGGCGCGCGCCGCCGCGCACTTCCACAAGATCGAGTGCTTCTGCTTCACGCAGCAGACGCTCGCCGCGGGCGAGACGCGCCGCATGCCGGTGGTGTTCGTGGTCGATCCGAAGCTGCCGCGCGACGTGAGCACCATCACGCTGTCCTATACCTTCTTCGAGGTCGCGGGGCGCGGAGGCCGCTCGTGAAGGCCGCCGTGAAGACCGTGCTCTCGGGCCTGATCGGCGTCCGGCGCAAGTCCGACCACGAGAGCGCGGGCGTCAGCCCGCTGCACGTGATCGTGGCCGGCGTGGCGCTGGCGGCGCTGTTCGTATTGACGCTGGTGGCGATCGTGAACCTCGTGGCCGGCTGAGGCAATCAAAGGGAGACCGCAACAATGGCGCAAGGCGCAACCACCCCTCGGCAGCACTACTTCGTGCCGCAGCCCATGTACTGGCCGGTGCTCGGCTCGATGGCGCTGTTCCTGATGATGCTCGGCGGCGTGTTCGTGATGAACGCGTCCTCCGGCGGCTGGGTCGGCGTCGCCGCCGGCTTCGTGCTGCTCGTGTACATGATGTTCCGCTGGTTCGGCCAGGTGATCGGCGAATCGGAGGGCGGCCGGTACCACGGCTGGGAGGACGTCTCGTTCCGCTGGGGCATGAGCTGGTTCATCTTCTCCGAGGTGATGTTCTTCGCCGCGTTCTTCGGCGCGCTGTTCTATATCCGCGTGCTGTCGGTGCCCGATCTCGGCAGCCTGGAGCACAACGAGATCCTGTGGCCCGACTTCAAGGGCACCTGGCCCTCCGCCGGCCCCGGCTTCGAGGAGCCGTTCACGCCCATGGCCGCGTGGGGCCTGCCGGCGATCAACACGCTGCTGCTGCTCACCTCCGGGGTGACGGTGACCATCGCGCACTGGGCGCTGAAGGAGAACAACCGGGGCATGCTCAAGCTGTTCCTGTTCCTCACCATCGCGCTCGGCGTCACCTTCCTCTGCGTGCAGGCCTACGAGTACGGCCACGCCTACCACGAGCTCAACCTCAAGCTGACCACCGGCGCCTACGGCTCCACCTTCTTCATGCTGACGGGATTCCACGGCTTCCACGTGACCGTGGGCGCGATCATGCTGTCGGTGATCTTCGCGCGCTGCCTCAGGGGCCACTTCAAGCCCGACCACCACTTCGCCTTCGAGGGCGTGGCCTGGTACTGGCACTTCGTCGACGTGGTGTGGCTGGGGCTGTTCATCTTCGTGTACTGGCTGTAGCCGCAGCGACCGTCATCGCGGCGGTTTTCGCCTTTAATACATCTCGTGTTTTTGGCCGGAAGATTCACCCGGCCAAAAACACGAGACCTGTAAAAGGCGAACCGCAGGCACCGGAATGTCGGTGTCGCCTGCCCCCGACTGTCACAGCCTTCCCGGAACAAACCCCAGGTAGTACGCAACCATCAGGAACAGGAACAGTCCTACCGACAGCCCGACGCGCACCGCGAGGGCCTTCACCGCGCGCCTGGAGTTGCTGCGGTCGTGGAACACGAAGTACAGCCCCGAGCCCAGGCTGAGGATGATCAGCGCGAATACGGCGAGCACCACGAAACGCATGTTTTCAGGATACTCCTTCCGACCGCGGGCCTGGGCCTTCGCGCTCGCCGCGGCCGGCTGCGCCGCGGGCATCGCGCTCGGGCAATGGCAGTCGGGCCGCGCCGCCGAGAAGCGCGCCGCGGCGGCGCAGGAAAAGCGGCTCACGCTGCGCGGCGCGTTCCTCGAGCGCTATACGGTGCTGATCGACAACAAGCTGAACCACGGGCGCATCGGCTATCACGTGGTGCAGCCGCTGCGGCTCGCCGACGGCCGCAACGTGCTCGTCAACCGCGGCTGGGTCGCGGCGCCCGCGCACCGGGAGCAGCTGCCGCAGATCCGCACGCCGCCCGGCACGCACGAGCTCGAGGGCCGCGTGCTGGAGCATTTCCCCCGCGCCTACGATCCGTCGGACGCGCCGCCCGCCGGGCGCGTGTGGCAGAACGTCGAGCTGCCGACTTTCGCCGCCTGGTCCGGCCTGAAGCTCGAGCCCTACGTGCTCGAGCAGCATTCGCCGTTTCCGGACGGGCTGGCGCGCAACTGGCCGCCGCCGGACTACGGCGTGGCGATGCACGAGAGCTACGCGCTGCAGTGGTACTCGCTCGCCGCGCTGTCGGCCGTGCTGTTCGTGGTGCTGAGCTTGCGCCGTGCGCCTCCTGCCGCGTGACCCGGCGAGGCGCGGGCGCGCGAAGTTCGCCGCGCTCGGGCTGTTCTTCGCCGCGCCCTTCGTGCTGGCGTGGCTCGCGTACGGGCTGGACTGGGCGCCGGGCACGACCTCGAACTACGGCGCGCTGGTCGCGCCGCCGCGCCCGCTTGCCGCGTCCGCCGTGGCGGCGCTGCGCGGCAAGTGGGTGCTCGTCACGTTCGACGCCGCGGCCTGCGACGCGTACTGCGAGAGAAAGCTCTACTTCATGCGCCAGCTGCGCCGCGCCCAGGGCAAGGACCAGGCGCGCGTCGAGCGGCTGTGGCTGCTCACCGACGGCGGCGAGCCGCGCGCCGCGCTGCGCGCGGCGATCGAGGGTACGCGCATCGCGCCCGCCGGCGACCTTGCGGCGCGCTTTCCGGCCGCCGGCGCCGTCACGGACCACGTCTACCTCGTCGATCCCCTGGGCAACCTGATGATGCGCTACCCGCGCGACCCGGACCCCTCGCGCATGCTCAAGGACCTGCAGCGCCTGCTGCGGGTTTCGCAGATCGGGTGAGGCCGAAGGCCGCGCGCCCCGTGATAAACTCGGCGGCCTCCCCGTCGTTGCGGCCGCAGCACCCATCTGCGTGAACACTCAGGTCCTCTCCACCGGCTTTTTCCAGCACCTGCGCGCTTTCACCGCGCTCACCAAGCCGCGCGTGGTGTCGCTCATCGTCTTCACCGCCGTGATCGGCATGTTCCTCGCCGCCCCGGGCATGGTGGCGCCGCGCGTGCTGCTCGCCGGCACGCTCGGCATCGCGCTGGTCGCGGGTGCCGCCGCGGCCGTCAACTGCCTGGTGGAGCAGAACGTGGATGCGCTCATGCAGCGCACGCGCTGGCGCCCGCTGCCGAGCGGCGAGCTGAGCGGCCTGCAGACGCTCGTCTTCGCCGGCGTGGTGGGCGGCCTGGGGCTGTTCGTGCTCGCGCACTACGTGAACGCGCTCACCATGTGGCTGACGCTCGCCACCTTCGTCGGCTACGCCGTCGTCTACACGGTGATCCTGAAGCCGCTCACGCCCCAGAACATCGTCATCGGCGGCGCCTCGGGCGCGATGCCGCCGGTGCTCGGCTGGGCGGCGGTCACCGGCGAGGTGACCCCCGAGGCGATGCTGCTGTTCCTGATCATCTTCGCCTGGACGCCGCCGCACTTCTGGGCGCTGGCCCTGTACCGCACGGACGACTACGCGCGCGCCGGCCTGCCCATGCTGCCGGTCACGCACGGCGCGCGCTACACGCGCCTGCAGGTGCTGCTCTATACCCTGATCCTGTTCGGCGTGTCGCTGCTGCCGTTCGCCATGCGCATGAGCGGCTGGCTGTACCTCGCCGCCGCGCTGGTGCTGGGCGGCGTGTTCATCGCCTACGCGCTGCGCATCCACTTCGCCTACAGCGACCGGCTGGCGCGCCGCACTTTCCGCTATTCGATCGTGTACCTCGCCACGCTGTTCGCGGCGCTGCTCGTTGATCACCACCTTCCGTACTAGTCTCGTCCTGCTCGCCGCCGCGGCGCTCGCCGCGTGCGACGGCGCGGCGCCGAAATTCAGGAGCACCGACATCACCGGCGCCGACTACGGCAAGGCGCTCGAGCTCACCGACCACCGCGGCACGCCGCGGCACCTGGCGGATTGGCGGGGCAAGGCGGTCGTGCTCTTTTTCGGCTTCACGCACTGCCCGGACGTGTGCCCGACGACGCTCGCCGACATGGCGCAGGTCATGCGCCAGCTCGGCAAGGACGCCGAGCGCGTGCAGGTGCTGTTCGTGACGGTCGATCCGGAGCGCGACACGCAGGAGTCGCTGGCGCGCTACGTGACCGCGTTCGACCCGCATTTCGTCGGCCTGCGCGGCAGCCTCGAGCAGACGCGGCGCGCGGCGCAGGAGTTCAAGATCTACTTCGAGAAGCGCCCCGGGAGCGCGCCCGGGGACTACTCGGTCGACCATTCGTCGCAGACCTACGTCATCGACCCGCAGGGACGGCTGCGCCTGTTCGTACGGCACGACCGCCTCGCCGAGGACCTGGCGCCGGATCTGCGCACCCTGCTGCAGGGATAGGGCCGCGCCGCCGTGGAGTTCAGGGACTACTACAAGACGCTCGGCGTGGCGCGCGACGCCGCGGCGGACGACATCCGCAAGGCATTCCGCAGGCTGGCGCGCAAGTACCACCCCGACGTCAGCAAGGAAGCCGACGCCGAGACGCGCATGAAGGAGGTGAACGAGGCCTACGCCGTGCTCTCCGACCCGGAAAAGCGCGCCGCCTACGACCAGCTCGGCCGCGACTACCGGCCCGGGCAGGAATTCCGGCCGCCGCCGGACTGGGACGCCGGGTTCGAGTTCTCGCCGCACCAGGGCTTCCAGGGCGCGGACTTCAGCGAATTCTTCTCCGAGCTGTTCGGGCGCATGGGTGCGCGCGCACACGGCGAGGACCACTACGCCAAGGTGCTGCTCGACGTGGAGGACGCGTTCCTCGGCGCGTCGCGCCAGATCGCGCTGCGCGTGCCGAAGGTCGACGCGCAGGGGCGCGTCGCGCTGGAGACGCGCACGCTCAACGTGAAGATTCCGGCGGGCGTGCGCGAGGGGCAGCTCATCCGCCTCGCCGGGCAGGGCGCCGCGGGCGCGGGCAAGCCCGGCGACCTGCTCCTCGAGGTGCACTTCAAGCCGCACGCGCGCTACCGCGTCGAAGGGCGCGACCTGCACGTCGATCTCCCCGTGGCCCCCTGGGAAGCGGCGCTCGGCGCGGTGGTGCGGCTGGAGGCGCCGGGCGGCGCGCTCAAGGTGCGCATCCCGGCCGGCGCGCAGAGCGCTCGCGTGCTGCGCGTGCGCGGCAGGGGCATTCCGGGCGAGCCGCCGGGCGACCTGCTGCTTGCGATCCGCGTCGTCCTGCCGCCGGCGGACACCGACGAGGCGCGCGCGCTCTACGAGCAGATGGCGCGCGACCTCGCCTTCGATCCGAGGGCCGGCACGTGAGCGACGAAGAGCTGATCACGCTGGAGGAGCTGACCGTCGTCTGCGCGGTCAGCACCCAGTGGGTGCAGCAGCGCGTCGCCGAAGGCCTGCTGCCCGAGCGCTTCGATACGCTCGCCGTGCGCCGCGTGCGCCGCATGCATGCGCTCGAGCGCGACTTCGACGCCGCGCCCGAGCTCGCGGCGCTGGTGGCCGACCTGCTGGAGGAGCTCGACGCGCTGAGAGCGCGCTAGGCAGCGCCCGGCGCGGGCAGTGCGCGCGGCGCAGGGGGCGCCTGCAGCGCCTTCTTCATCTTCTGCATCGCCTTCGCCTCGATCTGGCGGATGCGCTCGGCGGAGACGCCGAACTCCGCGGCCAGGTCGTGCAGCGTCGCCGTGTCCTTTTCCTTCAGCCAGCGCGCTTCCACGATGCGCCGGCTCCGCGCATCGAGCGTCGCGAGCGCGCGCGCCACGCCCTCGGTCTGCACGCGCGCGTCCTCTTCGGCCTCGAGCAGGCGCGAGGGCTCGGCCTCGGGGTCGGCGAGGTACTGCGCCGGGGCATAGACCTCGTCGTCGTCGTCGACCTCGAAGGCCACCTCGCGGCCCGCGAGCCGCGTCTCCATCTCTGCGACTTCCTCGGGCTTTACCTTGAGCTCGCTCGCGATGTGCCTGATCTCGGCGGGGCTGAGCGGCGCGAGGCCTTTCTTCAGCGAGCGCAGGTTGAAGAACAGCTTGCGCTGCGCCTTGGTCGTGGCGAGCTTCACCAGGCGCCAGTTGCGCAGGATGTACTCGTGCATCTCGGCCTTCACCCAGTGGATGGCGAAGGATACGAGGCGCACGCCGCGCGACGGGTCGTAGCGCTTCACGGCCTTCATCAGCCCGATGTTGCCCTCCTGGATGAGGTCGGCGTGCGGCAGGCCGTAGCCGAGGTAGCCGCGCGCCACCGCCACCACCAGGCGCAGGTGCGACAGCACCAGCTGGCGCGCCGCCTCGAGGTCGCCGTCGCGGCGGTAGCGCCGCGCGTAGTCCAGCTCCTGCTCGGCGCTGAGCAGGGGAAAGCGGTTCACCGACTGGATGTAGCTTTCGAGGCTGCCCGCGGCCATCGGCATGGGCAGCGCCGCCATCGGCAGTGTCCGAGCGGATTGCATCATCAACCTCCTTGAGCCGATCCTAGCACTCTGCGTATTGGAGTGCTAAGGGTGCTGGAGGTTCCCTGCGTGACATTCGAAACACTGCGGCCAGCAGGCCATGTTAGCGTAAGTATCTGCTAACTGACAGAAAGGCGCCGACCCATCCCAGCAGGGCGGCAAAGGCGGCCACCGCGAGGGCGTCGCCGCCGGGCAGGAAGGCGAGCTGGAAGCTCGAGCCATAGGCCCGCGCCAGGTCGCGCACGCCCAGGTTGAGCACCCAGAGCCCCCCCCAGAGGATGGCAAGCGCGAGCACGCCTCCGGCCAGGCCCTGGATGAGGCCCAGGTAGAAGAACGGCCGCCGCACGAACGCGTCGGTGGCGCCGAGCAGCCGCGACACCTCGATCTCCTCGCGCTGCGTGAGGATCTGCAGGCGGATGGTGTTGAAGGTGACCGCCACCAGCCCCGTGGCGAGCAGCGCCGCGAGCGCCGCGAGCGCGAGGCGCCCGATGCGCGCGAGCGCCGCGAGGCGCTCGGCCCAGGCCGAGTCGACCTGCACGTGCGCCACGCCGGGCAGGGCGCGCAGCGCGCCGGCGAGCGCTTCGAGCGCCGCGCCGCCGCCGTCCGCGGGGCGCACCACGAACGTATCGGGCAGCGGGTTGCGCTCGAGGGTGGCGACGACGTCGGCCAGCCCCTCGGCGACGCGCAGCTCGGCGAGCGCCTGGTCGCGCGAAACGAAGCGCAGCGCGGCGACGCGCCGGTCGGCGCGCAGGCGCGCCTCGAGCTCGGCGCGCTTCGCCTCGGGCTTGAGGAACACCGAGACCTGCGGCTCGAAGGTGAAGCGCTGCGCCACCCCCTGCAGGTTGGCGAGCAGCGCGTAGCCGCCCGCGGGGAGCGACAACGCGACGCCGATGACGAGCGCGTTGAGCAGCGTCGCCGCGCGCTGCGCGGCGAGCTTGCGCACGGCGCGCGCGAGCGCGCCGCGGTGCTGGCGCAGCCACGTCCTCATGCCGCCGCCAGCCGGCCGGCGGCGAGCCGCAGCACGCGCCGGCCGTGGCGCGCGACCAGCGCCTCGTCGTGGGTGGCGACGACCAGCGTCACGCCGACCTGGTTGAACGAAAGCAGGATGTCGACGATGCGCGCGGCCGATTCGGCATCGAGGTTGGCGGTCGGCTCGTCGGCCACCAGCACCGCGGGCCGGTTGACCACGGCGCGCGCGATCGCCAGGCGCTGCTGCTCGCCGCCCGAAAGCTGGATCGGATTGGCGCGCTCGCGCGCGAGCAGCCCCACCTTGTCGAGCGCCGCGCGCACGCGCCGCGCCGCGTCGCGCGGCGCGAGCGCGCCGAAGGCGAGCGGCAGCATGACGTTGTCGAAGACGCTGCGGTCGTAGAGCAGCTTGTGGTCCTGGAACACCAGCCCGAGGTTGCGCCGCAGGTAGGGAATCGCGCCGCGCTTCAGCGCGCCGACGTTCTGGCCGTTCACCACCACGCTGCCCGCGGTGGGCCGCTCGATCGCCGGGATGAGCTTCAGCAGCGTCGACTTGCCCGCGCCGGAAGGACCCGTGACGAAGGCGAGCTCGCCGGCGGCGAGCGAGAACGTGACGCCGGAAAGCGCCTCCTGGCCGCCGGGGTAGCGCTTGGCGACCGCGGAAAAGCTAATCAACCAGCGCCTCGGCGAAGTCCGCGGCGCGGAACGGGCGCAAATCGTCGATGCCCTCGCCCACGCCGATGAAAAGGAGCGGCACCGGATGCTGCTGGGCGATCGCGCACACCACGCCGCCCTTGGCCGTGCCGTCGAGCTTGGTGAGGATCAGCCCGGTGAGGCCGAGCGCCGCGTCGAACGCCTTCACCTGCGCGAGCGCGTTCTGGCCGTTGTTCGCATCGAGCACCAGCAGGACTTCGTGCGGCGCGCCGGGCAGCGCCTTCGCCAGTACGCGCTTCACCTTCCTGATCTCCTCCATCAGGTGCAGCTGCGTCGGCAGGCGGCCGGCGGTGTCCGCGATCAGCACGTCGACGCCGCGCGCGCGCGCGGCGGCCGCGGCGTCGAACACCACGGCGGCGGCATCGCCCGCGGCTTGCGCGATCACGGCGACGCCGTTCCTTGCGCCCCAGGCCGCGAGCTGCTCGCGCGCGGCTGCGCGGAACGTGTCGCCGGCGGCGAGCAGCACGCTCTTGCCCTCGCCCTGGAGCCATTTCGCCAGCTTGCCGATGGAGGTGGTCTTGCCCGAGCCGTTGACGCCCGCGACCATGACGACGAGGGGCCGCGCGCGCGCCAGGTCGAGCGGCTTCTCGAGCGGCGCCAGCAGCCGCCGCAGCTCTTCCTGCAGCGCGCGCCTGAGCGCCTGCGGCTCGGCGATGCGCTCCTTGCGCGCCCGCTCGCGCAGGCGCTCGAGCAGCACGCGCGTCGCCGCGACGCCGCAGTCGGCCGCGAGCAGCGCGTCCTCGAGCGCCGCGTAGAGCGCCTCGTCCACCGCCGCGCGGCCAAAGAGCGCGCCGAGGCCGCCGCCGAGGGCGGCGCGCGTGCGCGCGAGGCCGTGCCGGAGACGCGCCGCCCACGAGGTCGCTGCTAACATCGTGCGGTGAATTCTAGCAAGCGCCCCCCGCCGGGCCGCGTGCGCATCGTCGGCGGCGCGTACCGCGGCCGGCGCATCGCGGTCCCGGCGCGCGCGGGCGTGCGGCCGACGCCCGAGCGCGTGCGCGAGACGCTGTTCAACTGGCTCGGCCAGCGCCTGGACGGCGCGTCCTGCCTCGATCTGTACGCCGGCAGCGGCGCGCTCGGCTTCGAGGCCGCCTCGCGCGGCGCGGCGCGCGTGGTCATGGTGGAGGCCGACCGCGGCATCGCGGCGGCGCTCGCCCGCAGCCGCGAGCAGCTCGGCGCCGCGGCGGTCGAGGTCGTCCCGGGCGACGCGCTCGCCTACCTGGCGCGCGGCGGCGAGCGCTTCGACGTGGTTTTCCTCGATCCGCCGTTCAGGCAGAATGCCCTGCCGGCGCTGCTGGCGGCGCTGCCGCGGCGCCTGCGGCCCGGGGCGCGCGTCTACGTGGAGGGCGCGCGGGCGACGAGCACGGCGGCGCCGTGGCGCGAGCTGAAGCGCGCGCGCGCCGGGCAGGTGAGCTACCAACTGTTCGAATGGGGCGACCATGATCCGAGCGGTATATCCGGGGACGTTTGATCCGCTCACGCGCGGCCACGAGGACCTGGTGCGGCGCGCGGCGAAGCTGTTCGACCCGCTGATCATCGGCGTCGCCATCAGCCGCGGCAAGAGCACCTTCTTCAGCCTCGAGGAGCGCACCGACATGGCGCGCGAGGTGCTCGGCGACCTGAAGAACGTGCAGATCGCGAGCTTCACCGGGCTGCTCGCCGACTTCGTGCGCACGCACGACGCGCACGTGGTGATCCGGGGGCTGCGCGCGGTGTCGGACTTCGAGTACGAGTTCCAGCTCGCGGGCATGAACCGCAGCCTGTACCCGGATTTCGAGACGCTGTTCCTCACGCCCTCCGAGCAGCACATGTTCATCTCGGCGACGCTGGTGCGCGAGATCGCCATCCTCGGCGGCGACGTCGGCAAGTTCGTGCATCCCGCGGTCGGCAGGCGGCTCGACGCGAAGGTGAAGTCCCTCGGCAGGAAATAGCGCGTCAGCGCTGGCAGTGCGGGCAGAAGTAGGTCGAGCGCTGCCCCTGCACGATGCGGCGTATGCCCGCGCCGCAGCGCCGGCACGGCCCGCCCTCGCGGTCGTAGACCTGCGTGCGCAGCTGGAAGCAGCCGTAGCCGCCGTCGGCGCCGACGTAATCGCGCAGCGACGAGCCGCCGGCGCGGATCGCGGCGCGCAGCGTGTCCTTGACGGCGCGCGCGAGCCGCGCGCAGCGCTCGCGCGACAGGCGCCGCGCCGGCGTGCGCGGATCGATGCGCGCCCGGTGGAGCGCTTCGCTCGCGTAGATGTTGCCGACGCCGACGATGCGCCGGCTGTCCATCAGGAAGGTCTTGATCGCGGCGCGGTGCGCGCGCGTCAGCGCGTGCAGGCGCGCGCCGTCGAAGGCGCGCTGCAGCGGCTCGATGCCCAGGCGCGCGAGCAGCGGGTGCGGGGCGTCGCCCGCCGCCGCCCACAGCACCGCGCCGAAGCGCCGCGGGTCGCGCAGCCGCAGCAGGCGCTCGCCGAACACCATGTCGAAGTGGTCGTGCCGGTCGAAGGCGGCATCCGCGGGCAGCAGGCGCAGGCTGCCGCTCATGCCCAGGTGCACGATGAGCTGGCCGTCGCCGCAGTCGAGCAGCAGGTACTTGGCGCGCCGCGTGACCGCGCGCACGGTGAGGCCGGCAAGGCCGCGCACCGCGGCCGGCACCGGCCAGCGCAGGCGCGGCGCGCGCACCGCGATCGCCGAGATGCGCTGCCCGGCGAGCGCGCGCGCGATGCCGCGGCGCGTGACCTCCACTTCGGGTAGCTCTGGCATGGAACTTTGTTGCTTGTGCGGGGCACCAAATATACCTACACTCTTCACGCCATGCCCGTGGTAATTCGCCTGCCCCTCCTGCTCCTGGCATTGCCGCTCGCCGCCTGCGTCGCGCTCGCGCAGGCGCCGGCGGAGCCCGACGCCGGCGCGGCGCAAGCGGTGCCCGAGGTCGAGCCGGAGGAGCCTTCCACCGCGAAGCTGCCCGAGCAGGAGCTGACCGAGCCGCTGCTCTACGAAATCCTGCTCGCCGAGATCGCGCTGCAGCGCGGCAATGGCGCGCTGGCGGCGCAGACCTACGCCGACCTGGCCCAGCGCACGCGCGACCCGCGCGTCGCGCGCCGCGCGGTGGAGGTCGCGAACTTCGCCCGCACGCCGCATTACGCGCTCGATGCGGCGCGCGTCTGGCACGAAACCGACCCGGATTCGGTGCAGGCGCTGCAGACGCTGACCGCGCTGCTGGTCGGGGCGCGCAAGGTGGACGAGGCCGCGCCGTACCTGGCGCTGCTCCTCGCGCGCGACGGCGACGCCGCGGCGACCGGCTTCCTGCAGCTCGGGCGGCTGCTCGCCGGCAATCCCGACAAGCAGGCCAACCTGCGCGTGGTGCGCGCGCTCGCCGCCGAGCATCCCGGACTGCCGCAGGCGCAGCTCGCCATCGCGCAGGCGGCGCTCGCCGCGAACGAGGACGACGCGGCGCTCGAAGCCGCCCGGCGCGCCGCCGCGCTGCACCCGGGATGGGACGCCGCGGCGATCTACGAGGCGCAGATCCTGCAGCGCAAGTCGCCCGAGCGCGCCGCGCGCGCGCTCGCCGCGTTCCTCGAGCAGTACCCGAAGGCGCGCGAGGCGCGGCTGGCGTACGCGCGGCTGCTCGCCGGCGAGCGCCGGTACGCCGAGGCGCGCGGGCAGTTCGAGAAGCTGCTGACCGCGTTTCCCGACAACGGCGACGTGCGCTACGCGGTGGGGCTGCTCGCGCTGCAGATGAAGGACTACGCCACCGCCGAGGCAACCCTGAAGCGCCTGCTGCAAATGGGCTTTCGCGACCCGAACGGCGTGCGCTACACGCTCGGGCAAGCCGCCGAGGAGCAGAAGAAATGGAAGGCGGCCGAGGAGTGGTACGGCGCGGTCGAGCGCGGCAACCAGTACCTGCCGGCGCGCCTGCGCATCGCCAACGCGATCGCCAAGCAGGGCCGGCTGCAGGATGCGCTCGAGTACCTGCGCGGCGTGGACGCCGAGGGCGACCAGCACGTGCAGGTGCTGATCACCGAGGCGCAGCTGCTGCGCGACGCCGACCAGGCGCGCGACGCCTTCGAGCTCCTCGGCAAGGCGCTGAAGGCGCAGCCCGATCAGCCCGAGCTGCTGTACGACCACGCCATCACCGCCGAGAAGCTCGAGCGCTTCGACGTGCTGGAGGCGAGCCTGCGCAAGCTGATCCGCGTCAAGCCCGACTACGCGCACGCCTACAACGCGCTCGGCTATTCCTACGCCGACCGCAACCTGCACCTGCCCGAGGCGCGCAAGCTCATCCAGCGTGCGCTGGAGCTCGCGCCCGAGGACGCCTACATCATCGACAGCATGGGCTGGGTGCTGTATCGCATGGGCGACCTGCAGGGCGCCGCGGAGCACCTGCGCCGCGCCTACGACGAGCGCCAGGATGCCGAGATCGGCGCGCACCTCGGCGAAGTGCTGTGGACGATGGGCAAGCGCGCCGAGGCCGAGCACGTGTGGCAGGAAGCGCTCAAGAGCCACCCCGAGAACGAGACGCTGCAGAAGACCCTGAAGCGCCTGCGCCCCTAGCGCAGCCGCTGCGGCCCAGAGCGTGAAACCGTTCCTGCGCGCCCTGGCCGTCGCCGCCGCGCTCGCCGCCGCCGCGTGCGCCGAGCTGACGGCGCGCGCGCCCGGCGAAAGCGCCGAGTTCGAGTTCACGGCGCGGTTCGCGGCGCGCTACCGCGACGAGGCGGCCACCGGGCAGCTCGCCTGGCGCCACGACGCGGCGCGCGACGAGGTGCTCATCAGCTCGCCGTTCGGCCAGGGACTGGCGCGCGTGACGCGCCGCGACGCCGTCGTCACGCTCGTCACCGCCGACGACCGGCGCTACACGGCCGCCGACGCGGAAACGCTCACCGAGCAGGTGCTGGGCTTCCGGCTGCCGCTGCGCGGGCTCGCCGACTGGGTACGCGCGCGGCCCGCGGCGGGCGCACCGTCGCAGTCCACGTACGCGGCGGACGGGCGCCTCGCGGCGCTGGCGCAGCTCGGCTGGGAGATCGAGTACCAGGAATACGAGGCCGGGCGTCCCGCGCGCCTGCGGCTGCGCTATCCCGGACTGGAGCTGCGGCTCGCCATTTCCGAGTGGAAATGAACTGGTTTCCGGCGCCGGGAAAGCTCAACCTGTTCCTGCACGTGCTCGGCCGGCGCGCCGACGGCATGCACGAGCTGCAGACCGTGTTTCGCCTCATCGAGCACGGCGACCGCGTCGGCATCGCGGTGCGGGGCGACCGCGAGATCCGGCGCCACGATCCGCTGCCGGGCGTGGCCGAAGCCGACGACCTGTGCGTGCGCGCGGCGCGCCTGCTGCAGGCCGAGAGCGGCGCGGCGCGGGGCGCCGAGCTCGCGCTCGACAAGCGCCTGCCGGTCGGCGGCGGCCTGGGCGGAGGCTCCTCGGACGCCGCCACCACCCTCATCGTGCTGAACCGGCTGTGGGGGCTCGACTGGCCGCGCGAGCGCCTGCAGGCGCTCGCCGCGCGGCTCGGTGCCGACGTGCCGTTCTTCGTGTTCGGGCAGAACGCGCTCGGCGAAGGCATCGGCGAGCGCCTGCAGGCGCTCGCGCTGCCGGCGGCGTGGTACCTTGTGCTGGTGCCGCCCGCGGCGCTCTCCACGCGCGACGTGTTCAGCGATAACGCGTTGACACGTAATACGAAACGACTCAAAATACCGCCCTTTTTCTCCGGCTTGGGCGGGAACGATCTCGAACCCGCGGCCGTGAAGCGCAGCCCGGAGATTGCGGCGCACCTCGCGTGGCTGCGCGCGCGGCGCCCGCAGGCGCGGATGACGGGATCGGGGGCATGCGTGTTTGCAGAGTTCGCGTCACAGGCTGAGGCGCAGGCGGTGCTGGGCGAGTTGCCCGCCGCGATGCGCGGATTCGTCACGCGGGGGCTCGAGCGCCATCCGCTTTATGATCAACAGTAACCCTTGGGGAGTCGCCAAGCTGGTTAAGGCACCGGATTTTGATTCCGGCATTCGTAGGTTCGAGTCCTACCTCCCCAGCCCATTGCGCCGCGCCGCATGAACAGGATCGCCACCGCCCCGGTCAACGTCATGGAACGCCTGATGGTGTTCACCGGCAACGCCAACCCGCGGCTCGCCCAGGACGTCGCCCGGCACCTCAACATGTCGCTCGGGCGCGCCATCTGCGGCCGTTTTTCCGACGGCGAGGTGATGGTCGAGATCATGGAGAACGTGCGCGGCAAGGACGTGTTCGTGCTGCAGTCCACCTGCGCGCCGACCAATGACAACCTGATGGAGCTGCTGGTGATGGTGGACGCGCTCAAGCGCTCCTCGGCCGCGCGCGTCACCGCGGCGATACCCTACTTCGGCTACGCGCGCCAGGACCGCCGCCCGCGCTCGGCGCGCGTCGCCATCAGCGCCAAGGTGGTGGCCAACATGCTGACCTCGGTCGGCGTGGCGCGCGTGCTCACCATGGACCTGCACGCCGACCAGATCCAGGGCTTCTTCGACATGCCGGTGGACAACGTGTACGCGGCGCCGGTGCTGCTCGGCGACGTCTGGAAGCAGGGCTACGAGAACCTGATCGTGGTGTCGCCGGACGTGGGCGGCGTGGTGCGCGCGCGCGCCCTCGCCAAGCGGCTGGAATCGGACCTGGCGATCATCGACAAGCGCCGTCCGAAGGCCAACGTCTCGGAAGTGATGAACGTGATCGGCGAGGTGAAGGACCGGACCTGCGTGATCATGGACGACATGGTCGACACCGCGGGCACGCTGGTGAAGGCCGCGCAGGTGCTCAAGGAAGAGGGCGCCACCAAGGTGGTGGCCTACTGCACGCACGCCGTGCTCTCGGGCGCGGCGGCCGAGCGCATCGACGGCTCGGACCTGGACGAGCTGGTGGTGACGGACACCATCCCGCTGCGGGAGGACGCGCGCGCGAGCGCCAAGATCCGCCAGCTGTCGGTGGCGGGCCTGCTCGCGGAAACCATCCTGCGCATTTTCAACGAGGACTCGGTGAGTTCTCTGTTCATCGAATAGATTCATCAACCCCGCCGGTGCCTGGTCGCGGGACCGGCGGCTCAACGAGGAGCAGTGCATGAAATTCGAAATCAACGCCAGCCAGCGCAAGGTGCAAGGTACGGGTGCGAGCCGCCGCCTGCGCCGCGCGGGGCGCGTGCCCGGCATCGTCTACGGCGGCGACAAGGGCGCCGTGAACATCGAGCTCGACCAGAAGGATCTGCTGCGCAACCTGCACAACGAGAAGTTCCACGCTTCCATCCTCACGCTGAAGGTGGACGGCGGCGCCGAGCAGGTGCTGCTGCGCGCCTTCAACATGCACCCGGTGAAGCCCGCGGTGCAGCACGTGGACTTCCAGCGCGTCTCCAAGGACAAGAAGATCCACATGAAGGTGCCGCTGCACTTCGTCAATGCGGCGACTTCGCCGGGGGTGAAGGAGCAGGCGGGCGTGGTGACGCACGTGCTGAACGACCTCGACATCGAGTGCTTCCCGGACGACCTGCCCGAGTTCATCGAGGTCGACCTGGGGCAGATTGCGGTGGGCAAGTCGATCCACGCGCGCGAGCTCGCGCTGCCGCAAGGCGTGCAGGCGATCCTGCACAAGGACGACGACCCGGTGGTCGCGACCTGCACGCTGCCGGCGCTCGTCACCGAGGAGGAGGAAGTGGTCGCCGAGGCCGTGCCGGCCGCGGGCGAAGTGCCGACCACCGAGCAGGCGGCCGCGGAAAAGCCGGGCGAAGGCGCGCCGGCCGCGGCGGGCGACAAGACGAAAGCCGCCGACAAGGGCGCCGACAAAGGCGCCGAAAAGTCGGACCGGAAAGAAAAGAAGTAGCCGCTGTCCAAGATCCGCCTCATCGCCGGCCTGGGCAACCCGGGCAAGGAGTACGAGCGGTCCCGGCACAACGCCGGGTTCTGGCTCGTGGAAAAGCTCGCCCTGGCCCGCGGCATCACGCTCAAGAAGGACAATCACTACCAGGCGCTGGTGGGCAAGGACGGCGGGCTGTGGCTGGTGATGCCGCAGACGTTCATGAACGCCTCGGGCCGCGCCGTGCAGATGCTCGCCGGCTTCTTCAAGATCCCGCCCGAGGAGATCCTGGTGGTGCACGACGAGCTCGATTTCGCGCCGGGCACGGCGCGCCTGAAGCAGGGCGGCGGCATCGCCGGGCACAACGGCCTGAAGGACATCTCGCAGCGCCTCGGCACGCACGAGTACTGGCGGCTCAGGATCGGCGTCGGCCGCCCGGCGGGCGACTCGGGCGCGGACTACGTGCTGGAGAAGCCGCCCGCCGAGGAGCGTGAGGCGATCGAGGGCGCCATCGCGCGCGCCCTCGAGCTCGTGCCGCAGATGATCGAGGGCGACCTGCAGGGTGCGATGCAGAAGCTGCACACGCAGGACAAGCCGGTCGAGAGGAAGGCCGAGGAGAAGAAGAAGCCCGAGCCGAAAGGGCCCGAGCCGAAGAAGGCGAAGAAGCCGGAGACGCCGCCGCCGAAGGAAGAGAAAACCGGCCTGCTCAAGGGCCTGCTCAAGGGCCTCACCGGGAAAAAATGAGCCTGAAGTGCGGCATCGTCGGTTTGCCGAACGTCGGCAAGTCGACGCTCTTCAATGCGCTCACCAAGGCGGCGATCGCCGCCGAGAACTATCCGTTCTGCACCATCGAGCCGAACGTGGGCATCGTCGAGGTGCCCGATGCGCGCCTCGGCCGCATCGCCGCCATCGCCAGGCCGCAGAAGGTGATCCCCGCGGTGGTCGAGTTCGTCGACATCGCGGGCCTGGTCGCCGGCGCCTCCAAGGGCGAGGGTCTGGGCAACAAGTTCCTCGCCAACATCCGCGAGACCGACGCCATCGCGCACGTGGTGCGCTGCTTCGAGGATCCGAACGTCGTGCACGTCGCCGGCAAGGTGGATCCGGTGTCGGACATCGAAACCATCCATACCGAGCTCGCGCTCGCCGACCTCGAGTCGGTGGGCAGGCAGCTCGCCAAGTACGCCAAGGCGGCGAAGACCGGCGGCGACAAGGAGGCGCAGCGCCTGGTGCCGGTGCTGGAAAAGGCGCAGGCGGCGCTCGACGCGGGCCGCGCGGCGCGCTCCGTGGCCTGGTCGAAGGAAGAGCTCGCGGTGCTCAAGCCCTTCTTCCTCCTCACCATGAAGCCGACCTTGTACGTGGCGAACGTCGCCGAGCATGGGTTCAAGGACAATCCGCTGCTGCAGAAGGTCGAGGCCTACGCGAAGCAGGAGGGCGCGCCCGCGGTGGCCATCTGCGCCGCGCTCGAAGCGCAGATCGCCGACATGAACGAGGCGGACAAGAAAGTGTTCCTCGCGGATGCGGGCCTGGAAGAGCCGGGGCTGAACCGCCTCGCGCGCGCCGCCTACGCGCTCCTCGGGCTGCAAACCTACTTTACGGCGGGGCCGAAGGAAGTGCGCGCCTGGACCGTGCCGCAGGGTGCGACCGCGCCGCAGGCCGCGGGCGTGATCCACACCGATTTCGAGCGCGGCTTCATCCGCGCCGAGGTCGCGACCTACGATGACTTCGTCGCCCACGGCGGCGAGCAGGGCGCGAAGGAGGCCGGAAGGCTGCGCGTGGAAGGCAAGGACTACGTGGTGCGCGACGGCGACGTCATGCACTTTCGCTTCAACGTGTGACACCCGAGTTCGGCACGGCGGCAGCGCAAGACACGCCGCAGCTCGTCGAGCTGCTGGGAATCCTGTTCACGCAGGAAACCGAACTCTCCCCCGATCCCGAAAAGCAGCGCCGCGCGCTGGAAATCATTCTCGCGGACCCGTCGCGCGCGCGCATCTACGTGGCGCGCGATGGGAATAAGGTCGTTGCCATGGCCGCGCTGCACTTCACGATCAGCACTGCCGAAGGCGGAAAAGTGGCCGGGCTCGAGGACTGCGTGGTGCGCCCCGAGCATCGCCGCAAAGGTATCGGTGAGGCTCTTCTTGGCTACGTCCTGGAGCAGGCGCGCGCCGAAGGCGCGCTGCGCGTCATGCTGCTCACCGACGGCGACAACGCGCGCGCGCAGGCTCTCTACCGCAAGAAGGGCTTTGCGCCTTCCTCAATGCTGGCGATGCGGCTCAAGCTTCGGTAGTCCTCTGTCAACGGTGCGGCACAGCGGGCGTTAAGGGTGAATGCGCGCAGCCCTGCGCGTCAGCAATCAAGCGCCATGCCGACGTCCGCCTCGGAGATCTCTGTACCGCTCGAGCGCATCGAGAACCGCGTACTGCTCGTAAGGGGCCACAAGGTGCTCCTTGATGCCGACCTCGCTTCGCTCTACGGGGTCAGCACCAAGCGATTCAACGAGCAGGTACGGCGCAATGCGCCACGGTTCCCGGAGGATTTCGTGCTGCGGCTGACGACCGAGGAATGGGCGTCTCTAAGGTCGCAAAATGCGACCTTAGAGCCCGGACGCGGCCGGCATCGCAAGTACCTCCCCTTCGCGTTCACCGAACACGGCGCGATCATGGCCGCGACCATTCTCAACAGCTCGCGCGCAACCGCAGTTTCAGTCTATGTGGTGCGTGCATTCGTGCGGTTGAGGGAGCTCATTGCATCCCACAAGGAGCTCGCCCGACGGGTCGAGCGGCACGAGAAGAAGCTCGCTTCGCACGATCAGGCCATCGCCGGCCTCGTCGATACGATTCGGCAGATCATGGCGCCGCCGGCACCACCGCGGAGACGGCCCATAGGGTTCGTTCACGGCGACGACTGGAAGCGCCGCTAGGTGGGCCGAAGGTCCACCCTACTGAATCCCGCCGATCAGGATGTACTTCACCTCGAGATACTCGTCGAGCCCGTACTTCGCGCCCTCGCGGCCGAGCCCCGACTGCTTGACGCCGCCGAAGGGCGCGATCTCGGTGGAGATGATGCCGACGTTGGCGCCGACGATGCCGACCTCCATCGCCTCGGCGACGCGGAAGATGCGGCCGACGTCGCGGCTGTAGAAGTAGCCCGAGAGCCCGAACTCGGTGTTGTTGGCGAGGCGGATCACCTCGTCCTCGGTCTTGAAGCGGATGAGCGGCGCGACGGGGCCGAAGGTCTCCTCGTAGGACACGATCATCTCGGGGGTGACCTGGGTCAGCACGGTGGGCTGGAAGAAGAAGCCGCCCCTCTCGTGCTTCTTGCCGCCCAGCAGCACCTTGGCGCCCTTGCCGACCGCGTCGGCGACGTGCTGCTCGACCTTCTTCATGCCCTGCTCGTCGATCAGCGGCCCGATCACCACGCCGGCTTCGTTGCCCGCGCCGACCTTGAAGCCTTTCACCTTCTCGGCGAGCTTGGCGGCGAAGGCGTCGTAGACGCCATCCTGCACGTAGAGGCGGTTGGCGCACACGCAGGTCTGGCCCGCGTTGCGGTATTTCGAGGCGATGGCGCCCTCGATCGCGGCGTCGAGGTCGGCGTCGTCGAAGACGATGAACGGCGCGTTGCCGCCGAGCTCGAGCGAGAGCTTCTTCACCGTGTCGGCGGACTGCTTCATCAGGATGCGGCCGACCTCCGTGGAGCCCGTGAACGAGAGCTTGCGCACCTTGGGATTGGCGCAGAGCTCCTTGCCGATCGTCGGCGCGTCCCCGGTGACGATGTTGAGCACGCCTTTCGGGATGCCGGCGCGCTCGGCGAGCTCGGCCATGGCGAGGGCGGAGAACGGCGTCTGCTCGGCGGGCTTCAGCACCACGGTGCAGCCCGCGGCGAGCGCCGGCCCGGCCTTGCGCGTGATCATCGCGTTCGGGAAGTTCCAGGGCGTGATCATCGCCGAGACGCCGACCGGCTGCTTGATGACCAGCACGCGCTTGTCGGCCTGGTGCGTCGGGATGACGTCGCCGTAGGCGCGCTTGCCTTCCTCGGCGAACCACTCGATGAAGGAAGCGCCGTAGGCGATCTCGCCGCGCGCTTCCGCCAACGGCTTGCCCTGCTCGGCGGTGAGGATCTGCGCCAGGTCCTCCTGCGCCGCCATCATGAGCTCGTACCACTTGCGCAGGATCGCGGCGCGCTCCTTGGCGGTCTTCGCGCGCCAGGCCGGCCAGGCGCGCTCGGCGGCCTCGATCGCGCGCTTCGTCTCCGCGGCGCCCATGTCGGGCACCGAGCCGAGCGTCTCGCCGCTCGCCGGATTGCGCACGGCGAAGGTCTTCTTGCCGTCGGCCGAGACCCACTGGCCGTCGAGGTAGCACTGTTCGCGGAAAAGCTTCGTGTCCTTGAGGGAAAAGCCGGCAAAACCGGCTTGCGCGGGAGCATTCATGGCGTCCTCCTTTGGATCCTGCCGATTCTAACGCCGGGCTACAGGGTTCCGGGGAACGCGCCGCCGTCCA
>Ga0210114_1000022_pt1 | contig 33543 bp, 31 predicted proteins | sample MayberryNW_TuleA_FD_185524 | JGI IMG/M metagenome (GOLD analysis project Ga0210114, IMG submission 185524) | Wetland microbial communities from San Francisco Bay, California, USA, that impact long-term carbon sequestration - MayberryNW_TuleA_D2... | ecosystem: Environmental > Aquatic > Marine >...
GTGCGCTTGTTGGAGCTGACGCTGATCCGGGTCGGCAACGAAGAATATGCCAGACAGAACGACTCCTTTGGGCTCGCAACCATGCGCGATCGCCACGTACGCGTGAATGGCTCGGCTCTTCGGTTCCATTTTCGCGGCAAAAGCGGCATCCGGCATGCCGTTGATCTGGAAGACCATCGCCTGGCCCGCATCGTTCGTCAAAGCCGTGATCTTCCGGGATACGAGCTGTTTCAGTACGTGGATGACGCCGGAGAGCGCCGAGCGATCGACGCGACCGACGTCAATGCCTATCTGAAATCCATCGCCGGCGATGAGTTCACCGCCAAGGACTTTCGCACCTGGGCGGGCACCGTCCTGTGCGCGCGCGAGCTGCGCGGCCTGGCCCCGCCGCGCTCGGCGGCGGAGAGCCGCCGCAACCTGGCGGAGGCCATCGCAGCGGTCGCCGGCAAGCTCGGCAACACCAAAGCAGTGTGCCGCAAGTGCTACGTGCACCCATCGGTGATCGAGGCGTACGAGGAGGGCTCATTGACGACGGCGCTGCGGGGGATCTCCGATTCCGGCCGACGAGGCGCACAGGATCAGGCGTGGGATGCACTCACGCCGGAAGAAAAGGCCGTGATGGAGCTGTTACGACAGCGCTCGCGCGAGGCGGTGGCGGAACTCACCGGACGCCCGGCGCGCACGCTGTCGTACCCGTTCGGGAGGTGCAACGAACGCTGTGCCACCGCGGCGCGCGATGCCGGCTTCGAGCAGTTCGACGTGGTGGCGGGGGGCGAGACCGCCGGCATTCCCTACGCGGCGTGGATCGCCGACCGCCTCGGGCTGCCGATGCAGTACATCCGCAAGAAACCGAAGGGCTTCGGCCGCAACGCGCAGATCGAGGGCGACATCCGGGAAGGCGCGCGCACGCTACTGGTCGAGGACCTGACCACCGACGGGCGCTCGAAGATCAATTTCTGCAAGGCGCTGCGCGAGGCGGGCGCGGTGGTCGAGCACGTGTTCGTCAACTTCTACTACGACATCTTCCCGGAATCGAAGCAGGTGATGGCCGACCTCGGCGTGCGCCTGCACCATCTGGCGACGTGGTGGGACGTGCTCAAGGTGGTGAAACAGGGCGGCTATCTCGCGAACGCACAGATCGACGAGGTCGAGAAATTCCTCAATTCGCCCGCACCCTGGTCCGCAGCGCACGGCGGCGCGTCCAGCTTCCCGTCGTCTTGAGGGTCATCACCCTCAACGTCAATGGCATCCGCTCCGCGGCGAAGAAGGGCCTGTACCGCTGGCTCGCCGCGCAGAAGCCGGACCTCGTCTGCCTGCAGGAGATCAAGGCGCACGACGGCGATCTCGACTCCGCGATGCGCGCGCCGCGCGGGCTGCATGGCTGCTTCTCGCATGCCGAGAAGAAGGGCTACGCGGGCGTCGGGCTCTACAGCCGCCGGCCTCCCGATACGCTGCGCGAAGGCTTCGGCGTGAAGGAGTTCGATGAGGAGGGCCGCTACCTCGAGGCGCGCTTCGGCAAGCTCTCGGTGATCTCGGTATACCTGCCGTCGGGCTCGGCGGGGCCGCACCGGCAGGCGTCCAAGTTCAGGTTTCTCGACGCATTCATTCCGGTCCTGAGGAAGCTCGGGAAGAGCGGCCGCGAGGTGATCCTGTGCGGCGACTGGAACATCGCGCACAAGGAGATCGACCTGCGGAACTGGCGCGCCAACCGCAAGCACTCGGGGTTCCTGCCGGAGGAGCGCGCGTGGCTGACGAAGATCTTCGACGACATCGGCTTCGTCGACGTGTTCCGGCGCGTCGATCCGCGGCCCGAGCAATACACCTGGTGGTCGAACCGCGGCCAGGCGTGGGCGAAGAACGTGGGGTGGCGCATCGACTACCAGATCGCGACGCCGGGTATCGCGGGGACCGCGCAGCGCGCGTCGATCTACAGGAAAAAGCGCTTTTCGGACCACGCGCCGCTCATCATCGACTTCCGCTGGCGGCTCCGGTAAGCGACGTGTAAGCCGTCCGTAAGCGGGCGGCAGGTCCCATGCCTCCATGATGCGGGCCATGGGATCCAGAAAATTTGCGTTCCTTGTAATTGCCGGCTTACTGCTGACCGCCGTCCTTCAGGGGTGCGCGACGCGGCTCGATCTGGGTCCAGCCGATGGCCCGCGGGACGCCGAAAATGCGGCCGCAGCGCCTGCCCTCACGTTCCAGCGGCTTTCCGCGCTGCCCGAGGGCGAGGGCGAGCTCGTGGGCCCGGATGTGCTGCAGCCCGGGGATATCCTGCTCACGTCGATGCCGGGCTTTGCGGCGGCCACCATCGAGTTGATGACGGTTGCACCGGTCAGCCACGCCGCCGTCTATATCGGCGACGGGCAGGTGGTGGAAGCCGTGCGCTCGGGCGTGGGCGAGCGCGACATAGACGACGTGCTCGCGGACGAATCGGTCGTGCTCGTGCTGCGTTACCCCGGCCTCACCGACAAGCAGGCGCAGCGCATTCGGGAATACGCGCGGCGAAAGACCGGGGCAGGCTTCAACTTCGTCGGCGTCACGCTGCAGATTCCTTACGCCATCAGCCGCAAAGCGTGCGAGCTGCCGCTCATTCCGGGGGTGGTGCGCGACGCGTGCATACAGGGCATGGGCGTGTTCAGCCGGCTCGCCGCCAGCGAGCGGCGCCTGTTCTGCTCGCAGCTGGTGCTGCAGGCCTACGAGCACGCCGGCGTGCGCCTGACCGACGCCGATGCGCGCATCATCAGCCCTGCGGACATCCTGCACATGCGCGAAGGCGACGTGTCGTCGGTCCGCATTCTCAAGCCGCTGCGCTACGTGGGACACCTGAAATACGACCTGCCGGTGGCCGTCGCGACCGTGTACTGACGGTCGCGGCCCGCGGCCGCCGGGGGCAATCGGGCATAATCCGTGCAGCATGCCCGAGTATGACCCCGAGTCCTAGCCGCGTCCGCGGCTGGGTCCAGGACCTGCGCGTCTATGGCGAGCCGCGCGTCGCGCGCATGCTGCTGCTCGGTTTTTCCGCCGGACTGCCGCTGCTGCTCGTGCTGGGCACGCTCTCCTACCGCCTGCGGGAGGCGGGCATCGACCGCACGACCATCGGCTTTCTCTCCTGGGTGGGACTTGCCTATGGCTTCAAGTGGGCCTGGGCCCCGCTTGTCGACCGGCTGCCGCTGCCCTGGCTTACGCGGACGCTCGGCCGGCGTCGCAGCTGGCTGCTGGCGGCGCAGCTCGTGCTGGTCGCCGGCCTGGCGGGCATGGCGCTCACGGACCCGCTGCAAGATCTGCCGCGCCTGGTGGCGCTCGCGCTGCTCGTCGCCTTCGCCTCGGCCACCCAGGACATCGCGCTGGATGCCTTTCGCATCGAGTCCGCGGATGTCTCGCGCCAGGCGGCGATGGCGGCGGCCTATCAGGTGGGCTACCGCACGGCGATGATCACGGCCTCCGCGGGCGCCCTGTGGATCGCGGCCGCCTTCGATCCCGACGAGGCGACCTACCAGCACGCGCCCTGGCTCGCGGCGTACCTGTGCATGGCGGCGCTGATCGGCGTCGGCATGGTCACCGTCCTGTTCTCGGGCGAGCCGCAGGCCGTCGCGCTCGCGCCGCGCAAGGAGGGCCTGGCGGGCTGGCTGCGCTCGGCGGTGCTGGGCCCGTTCCTCGATTTCGCGCAGCGCTATCGCTGGCACGCAGCGCTCCTGCTTGCCCTGATCGCCACCTACCGCATCTCGGACATCGTGCTCGGCGTCATGTCGAACCCGTTCTACCGCGACATGGGTTTTTCCAAGGACGAGGTGGCGACGATCTCGGGCGTCTACGGCGTCGTCATGACGCTCGTTGGCGCCGCGCTCGGGGGCGTGCTCGCGCTGCGCTACGGCGTGATGCGCATCCTGCTGCTGGGCGCGGCGCTGTCGTCTCTCACCAATCTGCTCTTTGCCTGGCTGGCGACGCGTGGCCACGATCTGCCGGCGCTCGTCTTCGCCATATCCGCCGACAACCTGAGCGCCGGCATCGCCAGCGCCGCGTTCATCGCCTACCTGTCGGGGCTCACCAACGTGGCGTACTCGGCGACGCAATACGCGCTGTTCAGCTCGGTCATGCTGCTGCTGCCGAAGTTCGTCGGCGGCTGGTCGGGGCTCGCGGTCGACACGTTCGGCTATCCGGCATTCTTCATCGGCACGGCGGCGCTCGGCGCGCCGGTGATCCTGCTGGTCTTGCTCGCGGCACGTGCCGCGGCGCAGCCCCTTACGCTGCCCCACGGAGGTACCTGATGCGCAAATCGCAACGCGGGTTGGGATGGTTCGGGACGCTGGTGGTGCTGGCGCTCGCGGTGGCGGCCGGCTACTACCTTTACCAGCAGCTCGCCGTTCCCGACGCAGCGCCGAGTTGCGCGGCCGCGCTCAACGGCTGCGTGCACGAGTGCCGGCAGACGGCGACCGACAATGCGGCGACGCAGAACTGCCAGAAGGCCTGCCGGCGAGAAGCGGAGGTTTGCGCCAGCCTTGCGCGCTAGCCCGGCATCAGGGCTCGATCTGCGCGCGGATCTCGCCGCCCTTGTGCGCGGCGCTGTGGACGTTGACATAGAGATCGCCCGCCTTGAACGCCTTCACCTGGGCGTCCGTGAGCTTGCGGCCCTCGGGCACGCTGTAGGTATCGCCCTTCCTCGCGAGCGGTACGATCACCGGCCCGTTCCTTCCCTTGGCGCCGAGGTGGATATGCGCCGCCGTCCCGGCCACATCCTTGGTCGTCACGCTGCCCGTGATGGTGCCGTCATCCGCGAGGCGAAAACTGCCGCTGCCCGCAGCCGCCGTCTTGACCGGCGGCACCTCCTCGGCGCCGCTCAAGCTCACCTTCACCGCACCGCTGCCCGGCATCCAGTCGGGCATCTTGCTTCTCATTTCGGCGCAGCCCGCTACGCCGAGCCCCACGACGACCGCCAGCACCGCCAGCCAACGATTGCTCATGATCATGCCTCCTTGGATGAATGCGCGGCTGATGCTGCTCCCGGCCGGCGTCCCCGGTCAAGGCGCAAATCGGCTAGGCCGTGACGCGGTACACGGCGAGGCTGCCGAGGAGGTTCGGCAGCACGCGCACTGCCCGCCCGCGATGCAGCACCACGCGCTCGCGGATCGTCGCGCCGAGCTTCGCGCACAGGTCCTCGAAGTCCGCGAGCGTGCACAGGTGCACGTTCGGCGTGTTGTACCACTGGTGCGGCAGCTCCTCCGACACCGGCATGCGCCCGAGCAGCACCTGCAGCCGGTCGCGCCAGTGCCCGAAGTTGGGAAACGACACGATCGCTTCCTTGCCCACGCGCAGCATCTCGCGCGTCAGGAACTCGATGCGGTGGATGGTCTGCAGGGTCTCGGACAGGATGACGTAATCGAATGAGCCGCCCTGGAACAGGGCGAGCCCGGATTCCAGGTCGAGCTGCAGGACATTGACGTCGTTGCGAAAGCAGGCCAGCACCTCGGCGTCGTCGATCTCCACGCCGTAGCCGTGCGCCTGGTTCTTTTCCCACAGGTGCCTGAGCAGCGAGCCGTCGCCGCAACCGAGGTCGAGCACGCGCGCGCCGGGTGCCACCCAGTGGGCGATGGTCTCGAGATCGGGGCGCGTCATAGCTCGATGTTCTCGAAGTAGGCGCGCAGCGCGCCGTGGTAGCGCGGGTCTTCCAGCAGGAAAGCGTCGTGCCCGCCCGGCGCGTCGAGCTCGAGGTAGGAAACGATGCGCCGGTTGTCGAGCAGCGCCTTCACCATGGCGCGCGAGCGCGCCGGCGCGAAGCGCCAGTCGGACTTGAACGAGACGACCAGAAAGGCCGCCCGGGCGCGCGCGAACGAGGCCGCCAGGTCGCCGCCGAAGTCGCCCGCCGGGTCGTAGTAATCGAGCGCCTTGGTGATCCGCAGGTAGGTGTTGGCGTCGAAGTAGGTGGAGAACTTGTCGCCCTGGTAGCGGAGGTAGCTCTCGATCTCGAAGTCGATGTCGAAGTCGAAGCCGAGCGCGGCGCGGCGCAGTTGCCGCCCGAACTTCTCCATCATGGCGTCGTCCGAGAGGTACGTGATGTGGCCGATCATGCGCGCGATGCGCAGCCCCCGTGCCGGCACCACGCCGTGCTCGTAGTAGTGCCCGCCGTGGAAATCGGGGTCGGTGACGATCGCCTGGCGCGCCACCTCGTTGAACGCGATGTTCTGCGCCGAGAGCTTCGGGGTCGAGGCGATGACCAGCGAATGCCCGATGCGCTCCGGGTAGGCGAGCGCCCACTGCAGCGCCTGCATGGCGCCCAGGGACCCGCCGATCACCGCGGCGAAGCGCTCGATGCCGAGGCGATCGGCGAGCCGCGCCTGCGCCGCCACCCAGTCCTCCACCGTCACCACCGGGAAGTCGGCGCCGTAGGGCTTGCCGGTCGCCGGGTTGGTCGACGTCGGTCCGGTCGAGCCGAAGCAGCCGCCGATGTAGTTGTTGCCGATGACGAAGAAGCGGTCGGTGTCGAGCGGCTTGCCGGGCCCGACCAGGTTGTCCCACCAGCCGACGTTGTCGTCGTCGCCGGCATAGGTGCCGGCGACGTGGTGCGAGGCGTTGAGCGCGTGGCACACGAGCACGGCATTGGAGCGCGCCGCGTTGAGCCGTCCGTACGTCTCGTACATGAGCTCGAAGCGCGGGATCTCGGCGCCGCTCCGGAACCGGAACGGCTCCTCGAACTGCGCGCGCCTCGCCTCCACGATGCCGACCGATGCGCTCATGCGTCCTCGAAACGAAAAAGCCCGTTCAGCTTTCGCGAGAACGGGCTCATCCGGCCGGTCTCTTTAGCGGCATTTGTAGAGCGCCCGCAAGCTGAACGTCAAATCGGCGCTGGCGTGGATTATAGCCGGGCCGCTCCGCTCTGTGCCATGGCCTCGATGCGCTCGTCCGTGTAGCCCGCTTCGCGCAGCACCTCGCGCGTGTGCTCGCCGAGGCGCGGCGCGTGGCGGCGGTAGCCGGGCTGCGTTTCCGACCACTCCGAGGGCACCTTCATGGACAGCAGCGTGCCCTCGCTCGGATGCTCGACCGGCGTGAAGTAGCCGATCGCCGCGAGGTGCGGATCGCGCAGGATGTCCTCGAGGCTGTTCATGCGCTGCACCGGGATGTCGGCGCGCTCCAGGGCGTCCACCCACGCCGCGGTGGTGCGCCGCGTCATCTCGTCGGCGACGAAGCTGTAGACGGCGTCGAAGTTCCGGCTGCGCCCCTCCGCGGAAGCAAAGCGCGGATCGGCCACCAGGTCGGGCCGCCCGACCATCTCGAAGAACGCCTTCCAGTGCTTGTCGTTGTAGATCAGCACGCACAGATAGCCGTCCTTGGTCTCGTAAGGCCGGCGAAAGCGCGTCAGCATGCGCCGGTAGCCGCCCTCGCCGAGCTGCGGCGAAAACGTGTAACCGCCCAGGTGCTCGCCGAGCACCGATTGCAGCAGGCTCTCGAACATCGGCACGTCGACGCGCTGGCCCCTGCCGGTCTTCTCGCGCGCGTAGAGCGCCGCGGACACCGCGTTCGCGGTGTGCAGGCCCACCGAGCGGTCGGCGATGATCACCGGCGTGTAGCGCGGCGACTCGCCGCTCGCCTCGCGCGACAGCCACGGCAGGCCCGCGGCGCCCTGGATCAGGTCGTCGTAGGCCGCCTTGGCGGCGTAGGGCCCCTGCTGGCTGTAGCCGAAGCAGCCGACGTAGATGATCCGTGGATTCACCGCGCGCACGTCCTCGTAGCCGAGCTTGAGGCGCGCCATGGCCTGCGGCCGGATGTTGTAGACGAGCACGTCGGCCTTCGCCGCGAGCGCCAGGCAGGCCGCGCGTGCCTCGGGCTGCTTGAGGTCCAGGACGATGCCGCGCTTGTTGCGGTTGGCGTTCAGGAAGATGTGGCCCATGCCCTTGGAGCGGAACGGCCAGGCATAGCGCATGATGTCGCCTTCGGGCGGCTCCACCTTCACCACGTCGGCGCCGAGGTCGGCGAGGATCTGCGTGGCGTAGGGGCCCATCACCACGGTGGTGAGGTCCAGTACGCGCACGCCGTCCAGCGGTCCGGGCATGATCCTCCTCAGGCGTTCAGCCGGGCGAGGAGCTCGCGCGTCCTCGCGACGTCCGTCGAGCGCAGCACCTTCTGCGCGAGCGGCCGCGCGGCGGCGAGGTCGGTGCGCAGCACCCGCTCCTTGATCTCCAGCAGCTGGGCCGGGTGCATGGAAAAGTTGCGCAGGCCGAAGCCGAGCAGCAGGCGCGTGAGCGTGAGGTCGCCGGCCATCTCGCCGCACACCGCGACCGGCGTATGCGCGCGCTGCGCGACCTGGATGACCTGCGCCACCAGATGCAGCACGGCGGGGTGCAGCGGGTCGTACAGGTGCGCCACGGCGTCGTCGGTGCGGTCGATGGCGAGCGTGTACTGGATGAGGTCGTTGGTGCCGAGCGAGAGGAATTGCAGCCGCTTGATGAATACCGGCAGCGCGAGCGCCGCCGCCGGGATCTCGATCATGCCGCCCACCTCGAGCGTCTTGTCGTAGGCGAGGTGCCGGTCGTCGAGCTGCTGGCGCGCCTGGCGGATGAGGCCGAGCGCCTGGTCGACCTCGTGCGCGTGCGCCACCATCGGCAGCAGGATCCGGACCTTGCCGTGCCGCGAGGCGCGCAGGATGGCGCGCAGCTGGGTGAGGAAGACGTGGGGCTCGGCGAGGCAGTAGCGGATGGCGCGCAGCCCGAGCGCCGGGTTGGGCATCGCCTCGATGTGGCCGTCGAGCGCCTTGTCGGCGCCGATGTCGAGCGTGCGGATCACGACCGGCTTGCCGCCCATCTTGCGCGCCACCTCGCGGTAGGCCTCGTACTGCTCGTCCTCGCCGGGCAGGTCCTTGCGGTTCATGAACAGGAACTCGGTGCGGAACAGGCCGATGCCCTGCGCGCCCGAGTCGTGCACCTTGTCCAGGTCCTGCGGCAGCTCGATGTTGGCGTAGAGCTCGATCGCCGTGCCGTCGAGGGTGGCCGCGGGCGTGCTCTTCAGGCGCCCGAGCTTCTTCTTCTCGAGCTCGTGCTGCGACTGGCGCAAGCGGTATTCCGCGAGCACCAGCGGATCGGGGTTGACCACCAGCACGCCCTGGATGCCGTCGACGATGAGCAGCTCGCCCTCGCGGATCATGTGGCGCGCGTGGTGCAGTCCGACGAGCGCCGGGATGCTGAGGCTGCGGGCGAGGATCGCGGTGTGCGAGGTCACGCCGCCGACGTCGGTGACGAAGCCGCCGTACTCGTGGCGCTTGAACAGCAGCATGTCGGCGGGCGACAGGTCGTGCGCCACGACGATCAGCTTGTGCTCCTCGGAGAGCTTGGGGGCGAGCGGCGCGCGCTCGCCCAGCAGCGCCTTCAGCACGCGCTCCACCACCTGCTGCATGTCGGCCCGGCGCTCGCGCAGGTAGGGGTCCTCGATCCTCTCGAACTGCTCGCCGAGCGTCTCCATCTGCAGGATCAGCGCCCACTCGGCGTTGCAGCGGCGCTCGCGGATGAGGTCGCGCGGCGCGTGCGACAGCGACGAGTCCTCGAGCATCATGCGATGCAGGTTGATGAAGGCGCCGAACTCCGCCGGCGCGTCGGCCGGAATCTGGCTCTCGAGCTGCGCCAGCTCCTGCTTGGCGCGCGCGATGGCGGCGTCGAAGCGGAAGATCTCGCCCGGCACCGCGTGCTCCGGGATCTCGTAGTGCGCCACCTCGAGGCGCGCCGTCGAGACGAGATGCGCCTGCCCGATGGTGATGCCCGAAGCGACGCTCGAGCCGTGCAGGACGAAGTTCACCGTCCTACTCCCCCTCGCCGAACTTGTCGGCGACCAGCTCGCGGATCGCCGCCAGCGCGGCGTCCGCGTCCGCGCCCACGGCCTCCACGGTAACCGCGGCGCCGCGTCCCGCGGCGAGCATCATCACGCCCATGATGCTCTTCGCGTTCACGCGGCGGCCGTTGCGGCTCAGCCAGATCTCGGCCGCGAACCGGCTCGCGATCTGCGTGAGCTTGGCCGACGCGCGCGCGTGCAGGCCGAGCTTGTTGGCGATGGTGAGCTCAGCGCTTGGCACCGCAGCGGTCCGCGTTCATGTGCACCACGCCCTCGGCGCCGCCCGAGAGGGCGCGCCGCACCGCCGCCGCCAGCGAGCCGTTGCGGCCCGAGAGCACGCGCACCAGCATGGGCAGCGAGACGCCGGAAACGCCTTCGACCCGCCCGTCGGCGAGCAGCCGCGAGGCGACGTTGCAGGGCGTGGCGCCGAACATGTCGGTGAGCACGAGCAGGCCGTCGCCCGTGTCCAGGCGGGCGGCGAGCGCGCGCGCGCGCTCCAGCACGACTTCCGGATCGTCGCTGCGCGCGACGCCGAGCGCCGCCGCCTGCGCGGGCGCGCCGAGGATCTGCGCGGCGCTCGCGAGCAGCGCCTCGCCGATGCCGCCGTGGGAAATGACGAGGACGCCGATCATCGCGCCAGGCGCGCTTCCAGCGCCGCGATGAAGGTCGCGCCCGCGTCGTAGCCGGTCTGGTCCTGGATCTCGCGGAAGCAGGTCGGGCTGGTGACGTTCACTTCCGTCAGCCAGTCGCCGATCACGTCCAGGCCCGCGAACAGGATGCCGCGCGCGGCGAGCGGCGGCCCCATGATCTCGGCGATTCTGCGGTCGCGCGCCGAGAGCGGCTGCGCCACGCCCTTGCCGCCGACGGCCAGGTTGCCGCGCGTCTCGCCGGCCTTCGGGATGCGCGCCAGCACGTAGGGCGCGGGCTCGCCCTCGATGACGATGAGGCGCTTGTCGCCCTCGGTGATCTCGGGAATGAAGCGCTGCGCCATGACGCTCTCGGCGCCGTGCCGGGCCAGCGTCTCGACGATCACGTTGCGGTTGGGGTCGTCGCGGCGCACGCGGAAGATGCCCGTGCCGCCCATGCCCGAGAGCGGCTTCAGGATCGTGTCGCGCTGCTCGTCGATGAACGCCTGCAGCAGCGCCTCGTCGCGCGTCACGAGCGAGGGCACGGTGAGCTCGGCGTACTCGGCGATGGCGAACTTCTCGTTCAGGTCGCGCAGCGCCTGCGGCGCGTTGAACACGCGCGCGCCCTGGCGCTCGGCTTCCGACAGGAGCCAGGTGCTCGCCACGTACTCCATGTCGAACGGCGGGTCCTTGCGCATCAGCACCGCGCCGAATTCGCGCAGCGCGCGCCGCGCGCTGCCGTCGCGGCGGTACCAGTCCTCGTCGTTGTCGGTGAGCGCGATGCGCAGGGCGTGCGCGGTCACCGGCCCGGCGCTCCAGGCGAGGGATTCCTGCGTGCACAGGTGCACCTGGTGGCCGCGGCGCTGCGCCGCGCGCATCATGGCGACGGTCGTGTCCTTGTACGCCTTGAGCTCTTCGGGCGGATCGATGATGAAGAGCAGGTTCAAGGGCGTTGCGCGCCGGCGGCCGGCGCCCGCTGGATTACTGCTTGGCCGCGAGCGCGGCCGGTACTTTCAGGTTCGCGCCCGAGCGGTTGGCCATGGTAACGATGGCGCTCGCGAGCTCCGCGTCCGAGAGATCGGGCAGGCCGCCGCGCGCCGGCATCGCGCCCTTGCCCTGCGCGGCGACGCGCATCAGCTCGGCGATGCCGCGCTGGGCGAGCTTGCCCCAGGCCGCCGCGTCGCCGATCCTGGGCGCGTTGGCGACGCCCGGGATGTGGCAGTTGCCGCAGGTCGACTTGACGATTTCCTCGCCGCTGCGCGCGGCGGCGCCGCCCGCGCTGCCGCCGCCGCCGAACTCGACGCGGCCGACCGGCTGGATGCGCTCGGCCACGGCCTGCGGCGCGAGCGCCGCGGGATCCGCGCTCGGCTTCGAGAGCACGAGGTTGATCAGCAGCAGGATGCCGACGATCGGCACCAGGAAGGCGAGCAGAACCACGGTGATGAGCTGCTGCGGCGTCTTGATGAAGGAGGAATGCTCTTCGTGCGTGCTCATGCGGCGTGGCCTGCGTGCATGGATAAAGGTATGATTTTAGCTTGAATGCGCCCGTAGCTCAGCGGATCAGAGTATTGGCCTCCGAAGCCAAGGGTCGTGGGTTCGAATCCCGCCGGGCGCGCCAATCCCATCGCGATGTTTGAGCTGAGCGAAACCCAGAAGGCGCTGCAGCACAGCGCGCGTACGCTGGCGCAAAAGGAATTCGCGCCCCGGGCCGCCGACATCGACCGCTCGGAGCAGTACCCCTGGCCCAACGTCGAGCGCCTGACCCGGGCCGGCTTCATGGGCATGACCATTCCCGAAAAGTACGGCGGCCAGGGGCTCGGCTACCTCGAGGCCGTGCTGGTGATCGAGGAAATGGCCAGGGCCTGCGGGGTCACGGGGCGCATCGTCGTCGAGGCCAACATGGGGGCGATCGGCGCCATCATGAAGTACGGCACCGAGGCGCAGAAGGCGCTGGCCGCGAAGCTGGTGCTGGCCGGCGACAAGCCGGCGATCTGCATCACCGAGCCCGAGGCCGGAAGCGCGGCGACGCAGATGAGCACGCGGGCCGATCGCAAGGGCGAGCACTACGTGCTCAACGGCCGCAAGCACTGGATCACCGGCGGCGGCGTCTCCAGGCTGCATCTGATCTTCGCGCGCGTCTTCGAAAACGGCGTGGAGCAGGGCATCGGCGGCTTCATCGCCGTGCGCGACGAGGCAAAGGGCCTGGTCATCGGCAGGCGCGAGCCGGCGATGGGCCTGCGCGGGATTCCCGAGTGCGAGATCCGGTTCGAGGACCTGGAGGTCCCGCAGGACATGATGCTGGTGCCGCCCGAGGGAATGCGCCGCGGCTTCGCGGGGCTCATGAACGCGTACAACGGCCAGCGCGTGGGCGCCGCCACGGTGGCGCTCGGCATCGCCGCCGGCGCCTACGAGCTGGCGCTCGAGTATGCGCAGACGCGCAAGCAGTTCGACCGGCCGATCTGCGAGTTCCAGGGCCTGCAGTGGATGCTGGTCGACATGCACACGCAGCTCGCCGCCGCGCGCCTGCTGATCCACAAGGCCGCGGCGCGCGCCGGCGCCGGCTTTCCGGACATCACCGAAGCCGCGCAGGCCAAGGTGTTCGCCGCCGACACGGCGATCAAGGTCACCAACGATGCCTTGCAGGTGTTCGGCGCGGCCGGCTACTCGCGCGAGCTGCCGCTCGAGCGCATGGTGCGCGACGCACGCATGTTCACCATCGGCGGGGGCACGGCGCAGATCCTGCGCACGGTCATCGCCACGCAGCTGCTCGGGCGCAAGCTGCCGCAGACGCGCGACGGCTACAAGGACGCCTAGCCCGGGCGCGCTGCTGCGCGTGTGCCCAGCCTCGCGATCGCCACGCCCGCCGCGGCGAGCACGAGGCCGCCGAGCGCCAGCTGCACGTGGCTGAGCTCGAGCTCGCCGCCCCCGGGCAGCGCCATCGCGAGGCCGGCGGCGAACAGCAGCAGCCGCGCCGCCCAGCCGGTCGCGCTGCGCGCGACGGTGCCGATGCCGAGCACGTAGCCCTCGAGCGCCGCGCCCAGGAGCGCGATGCCCACGACCGCGGTGCCCACGACGATCAGGATCTCCCACGGCGAGCCGCGCAGGATGAGCGCCGGGTTGAGCACGAAGAAGAACGGCACGAAATACATGGCCGCGCCCAGGCGCACGGACTGCAGGCCGACCTGCATCGGCGGCGCCTTGGCGATGCCGGCGGCGACGAACGCGCCGAGCGCCACCGGCGGCGTGATGAACGACACCATGCCCCAGTACAGCATGAACAGGTGCACCGCCACCGGGTCGAAGCCCGCCGCCACCAGCGGCGGCGCGAGCACGATGGCGAGGAAAATGTAGCAGGCGGTGATGGTCATGCCCATGCCGAAGATGAAGCTCGTGACGGCGCCCATGACCAGCAGCACGTAGATGTTGTTGCCGGCGAGGTAGACGAGGTCGTTGGCAAGCGTGCCGGCGAGGCCGGTGACCGAGAGCGCGCCGATGATCAGGCCGACCCCGGCGAGCAGCGCCGAGAGCTCGCCCAGCGCGCCGCAGATGCCCTCGACCAGCAGGCCGAGCTTCTTCCAGTCGAGCCGGTGGCGGCGCGAGAACTGGTTGATCACCAGCAGCAGCGCCGTGGCGTAGAACGGCGCGATCGCTTCCTGCTGCAGCACCAGCAGCATCCAGACCAGCAGCACGAAGACGATGACGTACTGCCAGCCCTCGGCAAACGTGCGCCGCACCGAGGGCAGCTCGGCGCGCGGCAGGCCGCGCAGGCCGCGGCGCGCCGCGTAACCGTCGATCTGCACGAACAGCGCCAGGTAGAACAGCAGCGAAGGCACCAGCGCGGCGATCGCCACCTGCACGTACGGCACCCCGAGGAACGAAGCCATGACGAACGCGGTCGCGCCCATCACCGGCGGCATCAGCACGCCGCCGGTCGACGCGCAGGCCTCGACGCCGCCGGCGTACGCCGGCGCAAAGCCGATGCGCTTCATCGCCGGGATGGTGACCACGCCGGTGGTGAGCACGTTCGACACCACGCTGCCCGAGACCGAGCCCATCAGGCCGCTGGCGAAGATCGCCACCTTGGCGGGCCCGCCGCGCACCGAGCCGAACAGCGCGAAGGCGAGGTTGTTGAAGAACTGTGCCGCACCGGTGTACTGCAGCACCGCGCCGAACATGACGAAGCCGATCACCAGCTCGCCGAAGGCGCGCGTCGGGATGCCGAGCACGCTTTCCGAGCTCGCGAAGTGGTACGCGGCGGTGGTCGAAATGTCCTGCGCCAGGCCCGAGATCGGCCCGGGCATGTGCCCCGCGTACACCGGGTAGAGGGAGATCACGGCCACCATGACGAACACCGCCGTGCCGCCGGCGCGGCGCGTGGCTTCGAGGATCATCAGCCAGCCGGCGTAGGCAATCCAGATCGCCTCCCGGGGCGCGGCGAACTCCCAGCCCTCGGTGATGATGCGGTGCGCATTCAGGGCGAAGAAGGCGAATATGCCGACATTGATGCAGAACAGCGCCGCGTCGTACCAGGGCACGCCGTCGCGGCGCGCGCGCTTGCTCGCCGGAAGCACGACGAACACGCAGCCGGCGAGCAGCGCGCACAGCCAGTAGAGGTAGGCCGTGTCGAGCAGCACCTTGCCGACGAAAAAGCCGAGATTGAGGATCTGGTTCAGGGCGAGAAAGATCGCCGCCGAGGCGACGGCGATCAGCACCCCGCGCCACGCGGGCGAGAGCCTGCGGTAGCGCAACTCGACGGCCGGCTCGGCGGCTGCGTCCTCCGCGGCTGTGCTCAAGAGTGCGGCCCGGAATCAGGACTGCGCGCGGCGGCGCGGGCCGCCGCGCGCAAGAGGATCACCAGCTCTTGAGCACCGGCTCCATGCCTGCCTTGACGAGCGCGTCGGCGCGCGCGTTCATCCACGCCTGCTCGAAGGCCTTGTCGTCGGCATAGCTGCCTTGCTTCACCTTGGCCCAGGCCTCGGCCAGGATCTTCTGGCGCTGCACCAGCTTGTCGTTGTGCGCCTGGTGCTCGGCCTTCCACTGGCCGGCTTCCTTCCAGTACTTGATCGCGCCCTCATGGTACGGGACCACCCACTCGAAGATCTGCCGGTCGACCGCCCAGCCGCTGGCACCCGGCGCCGAGCCCTTGTACAGGTCGAAGGTCTCGACCATCGCCTTGGTCATGTTGTAGACGAGATCCGTGTTCTGCTCCGCGTAGGCCATGAGGATCGGGTACGGGTAGGAAGAGGACTCCGCGGGGTGATCCTTGGACAGCTCCGCGCCCTCGGTGCCCATGAACGGAGTGAAGAACGGCGCGAGCGCGTTGAGCCGCTTCCAGCCCTCCTTGTCCTTGTGCGAGATCACCGGGTAGACGAGGCCGCGGGGCGATTTCGCGATCGCGTAGGCCTTGCCCGACACCGAGGAGCTGAACGCCGCGTCGACCTGGTTGTTGACGATGCCGTCCATGGACGCGCCGAAGCCGCCGAACTCGACCTTCTTCACGTCGTCCCAGGTCAGGTTGGCGAACGCGAGGATCGCGGTGATGTTCTGGTTCAGCGACGGCGCGCCGATCACCCAGGCGACGCGCTTGCCTTTCAGGTCGGCGATCGTGCGCACGCCGCTGTCCTTGGCGGCGAGGATCGTGAGCAGCTGGTCCGAGGTATTGAGCATCAGGCCGCGCACCGGCTGCGGGCCCCATTCCTTCGCGCCGAAGTCGAACATGCCTTCCTGCGCGAGATACGCCCCGCCGACGCCGTTGGCGGAGAACTGCACCTGGCCGTTGCGCAGCGGCAGGTTGCGGGAGATGTCGTTCTTGCCCGGCAGCACGCGCAGGCTGACGTTGTACTTCTGCTTGAGCGCGTTGCCGATGCCGACGGACTGGTTGTAGCCGGCGGAGCCGACGTCGTAGGCGCTCCAGGCGAGCGTCGCGGGCAGCTTCACCTGCGCCTGCGCGGCGCCCGCGAGCAGCGCCGCGGCGGCGAGCAGCGCCGCGCGATGAAATGCGGTCTTCATGGATTCCTCCTCCAAGGTTGGCGCGGCAATGTTAACCGATTCCCGGTCGGCGCTAGAATGCCCCGCCATGAGCTCGCCGATCAGCCGCTTTCCCGCGCCGCGGCTCGAGAACCTGCCCGAGGACGTGCGCGCGCGCATCCTCGCGGTGCAGGAGAAATCGGGCTTCGTGCCCAACGTGTGCCTCGTCCTCGCGCACCGCCCGGAGGAGTTCCGCGCCTTCTTCGCCTACCACGACGCGCTGATGGAAAAGGAGGGCGGCCTCACCAAGGCCGAGCGCGAGATGATCGTGGTGGCCACCTCGGGCGCGAACCAGTGCTCGTATTGCGTGGTGGCGCACGGCGCGATCCTGCGCATCCGCGCGAAGGACCCCCTGCTCGCCGACCAGGTGGCCGTCAACTACCGCAAGGCCGACATCCCGCCGCGCGAGAAGGCGATGCTCGATTTCGCCATGAAGGTGGCCGTCGCGTCGCACGCGCTGGAGGACGCCGACCTCGAGGCGCTGCGCCGGCACGGGTTCACCGACGAGGACGCGTGGGACATCGCCGCCATCGCGGCCTTTTTCGCCCTCTCCAACCGCATGGCGAATTTCACCGCGATGCGGCCGAACGACGAGTTCTACCTGATGGGGCGGGTGCCGAAGCAGCCGTGAGCACGGCCATGCGATGGCCCGCGGCGATGATCCTGCTCGCCCTGGCGCGGGCGGCGCTACCGGTGCCGCCCGGCGCCGTGTCGAAGACCGCCGAGGCGACCTGCGAGTTCAGGGTCATCGCGGCGCAGCACCCCGATCGCCGGCTGCGAGGCGCGGATCGTCTCGCCGGAAAGCTGTGCGCGCCGCTCCTGCTGCCGCGCGAGTATCAGGCGGCGAGGGATGTCATCGACGACAATCCCGAAGCCTACGCGGGATTCTTCTACGTCAACGCACGGACGCGCTACATCGACCGCCAGCTCGAGCGCGCCGCGCGCGGCGGCATCGAGCAGGTCGTCATCCTCGGCGCGGGATTCGACAGCCGCGCCTACCGTTTCCACGGCCGCCATCCGAAGGTCACATTCTTCGAGGTCGACCTTCCCGCGATGGTGCGCGCCAAGGCGCAGGTCATGTCGCGGCTGCTCGGCGCCGCCCCCAGCTACGTGCGCTACGTGGCCGTCGATTTCGACCGGCAGACGCTCGAGGGCGAACTGCCGCGCGCGGGCTACGACGAGACGCGGCGCACGCTGTTCATCCTCGAAGGCGTGACCATGTACGTCGGCGAGGCGGGAATCGGCGCGACGTTCGATTTCATGGCCCGGCGCGCACCCCGCGGCAGCCGCGTCCTCTACGACTACATCCTGCGCCGGGTCGCCGAGGGCGACTATGCCGGGCTGTACGCGGCGAGCACTGCAGCGGCGGGCGTGGCCCGCCTCGGCGAGCCCTTCGTCACGGGCTGGACGCCGGCCGAGGCGGCGGCGTTCGCGGGCCGCCACGGGCTCGCCGTGCGCGAGGACCTCGATGCGGCGGCCCTCACCCGTGGCTACCTCACGGGCTCGAACGGCAAGCCCGACGGCAGGATCCCGGAGTGGTACCGGATCGCGCGCGCGGAGGTGCGCTAGCCCGTGGCGGCGACCGGCGGCCGGCGCGCGTGCACGCGGGTTTTCCCCTCGAACGCGTGCGCGAGCTGCAGCACGCCGAAGTCGTCGCGATAGCGGCCGACGATCTGCAGCCCCACCGGCAGCCCGTCGGGCGTGAAGCCCGCCGGCACCGAGACCGCGGGGTGGCTGGTGATGGTGATGTAGTAGCAGCTCTTCATCCAGTCGAGGTAGTTCGCGAGCTTCACGCCGGCGATCTCGGTCGGGTACTCGGTATCCACCGGGAAGGGCGGGAGCTGGTTGACGGGCGCGAGCAGGAATTCGTATTGCTCGAGGAAGGCGCGCATGCGCTGGTAGAGCCCGGTGCGAAGGCCTTGCGCGCGCGCGATCTTCGCGCCGTCGAGCGCGAGACCCTGCTCGATGTTCCAGATCACCGTGTCCTTCAGCTCCGGGCGGTGCGTCTTGAGCAGCGGCGCGTAGCGCCCGGCGAAGGACACCGCGCGCAGCGTCTCGAAGGCTTCCGTGGCGCCCGTGAAGTCAGGGCAGGCTTCTTCCACGATGCAGCCGAGGTCCTTGAAGACCTTGCGCTGCCTCTCCAGAACCGCGCTGACCTCGGGTTCCACCGGCAGTCCGCCGAAATCCTTCGTCCAGGCGACGCGGACCTTCCTGAAGGACCGCTTGAGCGGCTTGGCGAATATCGACCCCGGCTCGCTGATCGAGACCGGCGCGCGCCGGTCGGGCCCCGCCATCGCCGAGAGCAGGAACGCCGCGTCCTCGACCGTGCGCGCGATCGGGCCGGCCACCGGCTGCGTGTCCCAGGCGTCGGCTGCGGGGTAAGTGGGTACTCGCCCAGGCGTCGGCCGGAAGCCCACCACGTTGCAGTAGTTGCCGGGGTTTCTGAGGCTCGCCGCGAGGTCCGAGCCGTCGGCGAAGGGCAGCATGCCGGTCGCGACCGCAGCCGCGGCGCCGCCCGATGAGCCGCCCGCGGTCTTCGACGGATCGTAGGGGTTTCTCGTTGCACCGAACACCTTGTTGAACGTGTTGCTGCCGGCGCCGAACTCCGGGGTGTTGGTCTTGCCGAGTGTGATCGCGCCTGCGGCCTTCAGGCGCTCCACGAGCAGCGCGTCCTCGGCGGGAATGTTGTCCTTGTAGACGAGCGAGCCGAGCGTGGTGCGGATGCCCTTGGTCGGGACCAGGTCCTTGTAGGCGATCGGCAGGCCGGCGAGGGGCGGCTTTGCGCCCTTCTTCCGGTCCAGGGCCTTTGCTTCCTTGAGCGCCTGCTCGGGGAGGAACGTGACGATGGCGTTCACGCCCGGGTTCACGCGCTCGATTTGCGCGATGAAGGCGCGCATGACCTCGGTTGCCGAGAGCTTGCGCGCGCGGATCAAGCGCGCGAGCTTCTTCGCGGACTGAAAGCAGAGGTCCGTCACATCAGCACCACGTCGAACTGCTCCTGCGTGTACCCCGGCTCGACCTGCAGCGAGATCGGCTTGCCGATGAAATCCTGCAGCATCGCGACCGACCCTGACTCCTCCTCCTGCAGCAGGTCGATGACCGGCGTCGCGCCGAGCACGCGGAACTCGCGCGCGTTGAAGGCGCGCGCCTCCCTGAGGATCTCGCGCAGGATCTCGTAGCACACAGTGCGCGCGGTCTTCACCGCGCCGCGCCCGCCGCACACCGCGCAGGGCTCGCACAGCACGTGCGCGAGCGACTCGCGCGTGCGCTTGCGCGTCATCTCGACGAGGCCGAGCTGCGTGAAGCCGCTCACCGTGATGCGCGTGCGGTCGCGCGCCAGCGCCTTTTTCAGCTCCTCCAGCACCGCGGCGCGGTGCTCGTCGCCTTCCATGTCGATGAAGTCGACGATGATGATGCCGCCGAGGTTGCGCAGGCGCAGTTGCCGCGCGATGGCCTGCGCCGCCTCGAGATTGGTCTTGAACACCGTGTCGTCGAAGTTGCGGCTGCCGACGAAGCCGCCGGTATTGACGTCGATGGTGGTCATCGCCTCGGTCTGGTCGATGAACAGGGTGCCGCCCGATTTCAGGTCGACGCGCCGCGACAGCGCCTTCTCGATCTCGGGCTCGACGTTGTACAGGTCGAACAGCGGCCGCTCGCCCGCGTAGTGCTCGAGCCGTGCGCGCAGCTGCGGCGTGTAGGTCTCGGCGAAGGCGGCGAGCTTCTGGAAGTTCTCGCGCGAATCGATGATCACGCGCGCCGTGGCGTCGGTCACCATGTCGCGCAGCACGCGCTGCGCGAGCGACAGGTCCTGGTGCACCAGGCGCGGCGGCTGCGCGCCGAGCGCACGCGCGCGGATGTCGGCCCACAGGTGGCGCAGGAACGCGATGTCGGCGGCGAACTCGGCGTCGCTCGCGCCTTCCGCCAGCGTGCGGATGATGAAGCCGCCCTTCTCCTCGGGCGGCACCAGCGCCTTCACCTGGTCGCGCAGCGCCTGGCGGCCGTTCTCGTCCTCGATCCTCTGCGAGATGCCGATGTGCGGGTCCTGCGGCAGGTAGACGAGCAGGCGCCCGGCGATCGACACCTGCGTCGACAGGCGCGCGCCCTTGGTGCCGATCGGATCTTTCACCACCTGCACGAGCAGCGGCTGGCCCTCGGCCAGCAGCTTCTCGATGGGCCTGGGCGCCTCGCCGCCGGCGCGGCGCTCCTCCCAGATGTCGGCGACGTGCAGGAACGCGGCGCGCTCCAGCCCGACCTCGATGAACGCCGATTGCATGCCGGGCAGCACGCGCGCCACGCGCCCCATGCAGATGTTGCCCACCAGCCCGCGGCTCGCGGCCCGCTCGATGAGCAGCTCCTGCACCGCGCCCGCGTGCAGCACCGCGACGCGCGTCTCCTGCGGCGTGATGTTAACGAGGACTTCTTCGCTCACGCCGCCCCCCCATCTTCTGCAGAAGCTGCGCGGTCTCGTAGAGCGGCAGGCCGACGATGCCGGACTGGCTGCCGCGGATCTCGGCGACGAACAGGGCCGCGCGCCCCTGGATGGCGTAGGCGCCGGCCTTGTCGTCGGATTCGCCCGTGGCGACGTAGGCGCGGATCTCCTCGGGCGCGAGCTCGCGGAACTGCACGTCGGAGACCGAGAGCGCCGTCTCCAGCTCGTCGTCGTACTGCAGCGCCACCGCGGTCAGCACCTCGTGGCGCTTGCCCGAGAGCTCGGCGAGCATGCGCTCCGCGTCCGCGCGGCTCGCCGGCTTGCCGAAGATGCGGCCTTCGAGCGCCACCGTGGTGTCGGCAGCGAGCACCGGCGCGTGCGGCAGGTTGCGCTCGAGCATGCGCTTCCAGCCGACCGCGGCCTTGGCGCGCGCCACGCGCATCACGTAGTCGCGCGGATCCTCGTCCGGCTGCGGCGCCTCGTCGATGTCGGGCGCGGCGCCCGGGCGGTTGCGGAACAGCAGCAGGTGGAACTTGACGCCGATGTGGCCGAGCAGCTCGCGGCGGCGCGGGCTGCGCGAGGCGAGGTAGATGCTGCGATCGAGCAGTTGGATCATGGCGGCGCTGCTCGCCGCAGTGTAGCAAAGCTACTCTCGGTGGTAGGGGTGCCCGGTGAGCCGGGTCGCGGCCCGGTACAGCTGCTCGGCGAGCAGCACCTGGGCGAGCGCATGCGGCAGCGTGAGCGAGGACAGGCGCAGCAGCAGCGCCGCATGCTGTCTTGTCTTCGCGTCCAGCCCGTCGGGCCCGCCGACGACGAACGCGGTAGGCGCCTGCTCGGCGGCCCAGCGCGCGAGATGCGCCGCGAACTGCGCGCTCGTCAGCTCGCGACCGCGCTCGTCGAGGGCGACGATGCGCGCGCCCGCGGGCACTTTCGCCGCGCAGTGCACCGCGTAGCCGCGCGGCATGCGCGCGAGGTAGTCGTCGCGCGCCTGCGCGGCCCAGCCGCGCAGCCTAGCGCCGTGCGCGACGAGCAGGAGCCTTGCCATGGCCCGCGAACTTCACCGGCTTGCCGCCCCAGATCTCCTCGAGGTTGTAGTAGCTGCGCACCGCCGGATGCATGACGTGCACGATGATGTCGCCCAGGTCGACCAGCACCCACTCGCCGCCCGCCTCGCCCTCCACGCCGCGCACGCGCGCGCCCAGCGCGCCGAGCTTGTCGCGCACGCTGTCGGCCAGCGCCTTCACCTGGCGGCTGGAATCGCCGCTGGCGATGACCACGCGCTCGAAGAACGGCGACAGCTGCGCGACGTTGAAGACGACGATGTCGTGGCCCTTCACGTCCTCGAGGGCGTCGACCACCGCGCGCTGCTTCCTGCGGATGTCCATCAGCGGTACAGGCCGTGCCGGTGGATGTAGTCGAGAACGGCGGCCGGCACCAGCGCCGAGACGTCTTCGCCGCGCGCAAGGCGCGCGCGGATGTCGCTCGCCGAGATCGCCATGGGCGCGAAGGGCACGTGCCGCGCGCGCCCGCCGGGCGCGCTCCAGCCCGGGCGCGCGAAGACGGCGAGCGTGGCGCGCTCGAGGATCTCCTGCCAGCGGTGCCAGGTCTCGAACTTCGCGTACTGGTCGGCGCCGAGCAGCAGCACCGGCCGCCCGCCGAGGCTCTTCAGCGTGTCCACGGTGTAGCCGGAGTGCCCGGGATCGAGCTCGCGCTCGTCGATGGCGTAGCGCGGCTCGCCGGCGATCGCGAGCCGCAGCATGGCGAGGCGGTGATGCGCGGGCGTTCGCGCGGGCGCGCGGTATTTCGGCGCGCCGGTCGGCAGCCACAGGATATGCTCGAGGCCGAGGTGCCCGAGCGCTGCGCGCGCCATCGCCAGGTGCGCGTTGTGGACCGGATCGAAGGTGCCGCCGAGGATCCCGGTGCTCGACACTACCGCCGGATTTCTCCGTGGCCGAGCACGACGAACTTCTGCGTGGTCAGGCCTTCGAGGCCCACGGGCCCGCGCGCGTGCAGCTTGTCCGTCGAGATGCCGATCTCGGCGCCGAGGCCGAACTCGAAGCCGTCGGCGAAGCGCGTCGAGGCGTTCACCAGCACCGAGCTCGAATCCACCTCGCGCAGGAAGCGCTGCGCGCGCGCGCTGTCCTCGGTGACGATGGCGTCGGTGTGCTGCGAGCCGTATCGTGCGATGTGCTCGATGGCTGCATCGAGCCCCGGCACCACACGGATCGACACGACCGGCGCGAGCCACTCGGTGGCGTAGTCGGCCTCGGTGGCGGGCCTGGCCTCGGGAAGAAGCTTCCTCGCGGCGTCGTCGGCGCGCATCTCGACCTTTTTTTCGCGGAAGATGCGGCCGATCTCGGGCAGCACGCGCGGCGCGATGCCTTCGGCCACCAGCAGCGTTTCCATCGTATTGCAGGTGCCGTAGCGCTGCGTCTTGGCGTTGTCGGCGATGCGCACCGCCATCGCCGGGTCGGCGCGGTCGTCCACGTACACGTGGCACACGCCGTCCAGGTGCTTGAGCATCGGGATGCGCGATTCGCGCATCAGCCGCGCGATCAAGTCCTTGCCGCCGCGCGGCACGAGGATGTCGACGTACTCGTGCAGCGTGACGAGCTCGCCGACCGCGGCGCGGTCGGCGACCTCCACCACCTGCACCGCCGCTTCCGGCAGGCCGGCCGCTTTCAGGCCCGCGCGCACGCAAGCCGCGATCGCCCGGTTGGAGTGCAGCGCTTCCGAGCCGCCGCGCAGGATGCAGGCGTTGCCCGCCTTGACGCACAGGCCCGCGGCGTCGGCGGTCACGTTGGGACGCGACTCGTAGATGATGCCGATGACGCCGAGCGGCACGCGCATGCGCGCCACCTCGATGCCGGTCGGGCGCGTCACGCGATCGGAGATTCTGCCGACCGGATCGGGCAGCGCCGCCACCTGCTCGAGCCCCGCGGCCATCTGCTCGACGAGCGCCGGCGTGAGCGTGAGCCGGTCGATGAATGCCGCGTCGCGGCCGTCCTTCCCGGCCTGCGCGACATCGTCGCGGTTGGCGGCAAGGAGCGCGGCGGCGGCGGCGCGGATCTCCGCCGCCATCGCGGCGAGCGCGCGGTTCTTGACGGGCGTGTCGGCGCGCGCCAGGGCACGCGCGGCCGCGCGCGCCGCCTGGCCGAGGCCGCGAACGTACGCCTTTATGTCAAGCTTTTGATCCATCGGCCAATTTTAACCCCAGGGCGATGAACTCATCCCACGGGTCGCCGCGCGCCACGCCCTTCGCGACGCGGTCGATGCGCGCCGCCTGCGCGAGCGCGGCGTCGAGCGCGGCGCGCGCATGGCGGCGCGCCGCGGCCTGCACGGCGCGCTGCAGCGGCTTGTTGTACAGGCGCTGCTCGCCGAACAGCCGCTCGGCGCTCTTGCCTTCGGCGATGCCGCGCAGCACGAACAGCGCGCTGGCGATCGCGAACAGCACGAAGGTGGGCGCCTCGCCCTCGCCGCGCAGGCCCTGCAGCACGCGCGCGTAGCGCGCGGTGTCGCCCGCCACCAGCGCCTCGGCGGCCGCGTAGGGATCGTAGCGCGCGACCGACGCCACGGCGTCCGCCACCGTTTCGAGCGCGAGCGCGCCCGGCGGCGCGAGCAACGCGAGCTTCTGCACTTCCTGGTGCGCGGCGAGGAGGTTGCCCTCGACGCGCTCGGCGAGGAACTCGAGCACCTCGGGCGGCGCTTTTTGCCCCTGGCGCGCGAGGCGCGCGCCGATCCATTGCGGGAGCCGCGCGCGCTCGACCGGCCAGACGTCGACCACCACCCCGGCTGCGGCGAGCGCCGCGAACCATGCCGAGGACTGGCCCGCGCGGTCCAGGCGCGGCAGGCTGACCAGCGTCAGCATCTCGGCATCGAGCCGCGCGCAGTAGGCGGCGAGCGTCTCGGCGCCCGCCGTGCCGGGCTTGCCGCCCGGGATGCGCAGCTCGACGATCTTGCCGCCGCCGAACAGCGACCGGCTGGCGCCGGCGTGCGCGAACGCGCTCCAGTCGAAGCCGCGCTCGGCCGTATGCACCTCGCGCTCGGCGAGGCCGCGGCGCCGCGCCGCCGCGCGCACCGCATCCGCCGCTTCCAGCGCGACGAGCGGCTCGTCGCCGTGGATCACGTACAGCGGCGCCAGGCCCTTCTGCAGGTGCTGCTCGAGCTGCTCGGCGCGCAGCTGCATCAGTCCGCCGCCTTGGGCGGGTGCGCGGCAGCAAGGCGCCGCATGATCTGCTGCACCATGTCGGCCTGCATGTCGCGGTACAGCAGCAGCTCCTCGGTCTCCTTCGCCAGCGCGACGGCGTCGTCGTAGGTGACGTCGCGGCTGAGCGAGACCGTGCTCGGCGGCAGGAATTCGCCGCCCTTGCCGTCGCCGACGCGAAAACCGACGCGGTAGATGAGCCGGTACTCGCGAACCCGCCCCGCCGTGTTGAGCGCGAGGATCTCCTTCGCGCGCGTCTCCTCGGTGAATTGCAGCAGCGCCGCGGCGGCCTTCGGATCGTCGACCACGCGCGTGCCGGTGCCCGACTGGATGTTGCGCTTGAGATCCAGCGCGATGCCGGCGGTGGCGCCGGGGACATAGATCGTCTCGAACGGCAGCGCCGCGGTGCCGCGCAGCTGGAAGCCGCAGGCGGCGGCGAAGAGCGCGGTGGCGAGGGCGAGCGGAAGTCTCAAACGACGACGTTGATGAGGCGGCCGGGGACCACGATGATGCGCTTGATCGGCTTGCCGGTGGCGTATTTCTGCACCAGCTCGCTCGCGCGCACCATGCTTTCCAGCGCCGGCTGCCCCGCGCCCTTGGGCGCGCGCAGGCTGCCGCGCGTCTTGCCGCCCACCTGCACCACGTACTCGATCTCGTCCTGCTCGAGCGCGGCCGGGTCGGGCTCCGGCCAGCTCGCGGCGAGCACGTCCGCGCCGAAGCCGAGCGCGCGCCACAGGCTGTGGCTGATGTGCGGCGTGATCGGCGCGAGCAGCCGCAGCAGGATCGACAGTCCCTCTTCGCTCGCCGCGTTGCGCCCGGGGACGGCCTCCAGCGCGTTCAGGATCTTCATCGCCGCCGAGGCGACGGTGTTGAACTGGTGCTTGGCGAGGTCGTAGTTCGCCTGGCGCAGCACGCTGTGGACCTCGTGGCGCAGCGCCTTCGCATCGCCGGCCGGCAAGGCCGCGGCGGCGTACTTCTGCGCATAGGCCCACACGCGCCGCAGGAAGCGGAACGAGCCCTCGACCGACTCGTCGGACCATTCCAGCGTATTGGTCGGCGGCGAGGCGAAGATGATGTAGAAGCGCGCCGTGTCGGCGCCGTACTTGTCGATCAGCGCCTGGGGGTCGACGCCGTTGTTCTTGGACTTCGACATGGTGCCGATGCCGTCGAACACCACGTCGCGGCCGTCGCGCGCCTTCGCCGAAAGGATCTTGCCCTTGGCGTCGCGCGTCACCTCGACGTCGACCGGGTTGATCCATTCGCGCCGTCCCCCGGCCTCGCTGTAGTACGACTCGGCGAGCACCATGCCCTGCGTGAGCAGGTTGGTGAAGGGCTCGTCGACCTCGAGCAGGCCTTCGGCCTTCAGCGCGCGCGTGAAAAAGCGCGAATAGAGCAGGTGCAGGATGGCGTGCTCGATGCCGCCGATGTACTGGTCCACCGGCATCCAGTAGTTCGCGCGCGCGTCGAGCATGGCGCGCTCGTTGTCCGGGCAGGCGAAGCGCGCGAAGTACCAGGACGAATCGACGAAGGTGTCCATGGTGTCGGTTTCGCGCTTCGCGGGCTGGCCGCACGACGGGCACGGCGTCTCGTAGAACCCGGGCATCTTCGCGAGCGGGTTGCCGGTGCCGTCGGGCACCAGGTGCTCGGGCAGCACGACCGGCAGCTGGTCGTCCGGCACCGGCACGTCGCCGCACGACGGGCAGTGCACGATCGGCACCGGGCAGCCCCAGTAGCGCTGGCGCGAGATGCCCCAGTCCCGCAGGCGCCACTGCACCTGCCGTTCGCCCAGGCCTTTCGCCTTCAGGTCCGCGGCGATCGCTTCCACCGCGCCGGCATAGTCGAGGCCGTCGTACTTGCCCGAGTTGATGCAGGTGCCGTACTCGGCGTACTCGGGCCGCCAGGGCGCGGGTACCGCGGCGCCCGCCGGCGTGCGGATCACGCACCGGATCGGCAGGCCGTACTTCTGCGCGAAGCCGTAGTCGCGCTCGTCGTGCCCCGGCACCCCCATCACTGCGCCCTCGCCGTAGCCCATCAGCACGTAGTTGCCGACCCAGACCGGCAGCGCCTCGCCCGTGATCGGGTGCGTGCAGCTCAGCCCGGTGGCCATGCCCTTCTTTTCCAGTTGCGCGAGGTCGGCTTCCATCACCGCGCCGCGCCTGCATTCCTCGACGAACGCGGCGAGCTCGGGGTTGCCCTTCGCGGCAAAGGCGGCGATCGGGTGCTCGGCGGCGACCGCCATGAAGGTCGTGCCCATCAGCGTGTCGGCGCGCGTGGTGAACACCCACAGCGTCTGCGCCTTGCCTTCGAGCTGGTAGGGAAAGCCGATGCGCACGCCCGCAGAGCGCCCGAGCCAGTTCTTCTGCATCAGCCTGACCTGCTCGGGCCAGCCGTTCATCTGCGCGAGCGCGCCGAGCAGCTCCTCGGCGTACGCCGTGATGCGGAAGAAGTACATCGGGATCTCGCGCTTCTCCACCAGCGCGTCGGTGCGCCAGCCGCGGCCGTCGATCACCTGCTCGTTGGCGAGCACCGTCTGGTCCACCGGATCCCAGTTGACCACCCCGGTCTTCTTGTAGGCGAGGCCCTTCCTGAACAGCCGCGTGAACAGCCACTGGTTCCACTTGTAGTACTCGGGCCGGCAGGTGGCGAGCTCGCGCTCCCAGTCGAGCGCGAAGCCGAGTCCCTGGAGCTGGCGTTTCATGTAGCCGATGTTGTCGTAGGTCCACTTCGCGGGCGGCACCTTGTTCGCCATCGCCGCGTTTTCCGCGGGCAGGCCGAAGGCGTCCCAGCCCATCGGCTGCAGCACGTTGTAGCCGCGCATGCGGTAGTGGCGCGTGAGCACGTCGCCGATGGTGTAGTTGCGCACGTGCCCCATGTGCAGCTTGCCCGAGGGGTAGGGGAACATCGACAGGCAGTAGAACTTCGGCCGCGACGCGTCCTCGAGCGAGCGGAAGGACTTGCGGGCCTCCCAGAAGGCCTGCGCTTCCTGTTCGACGCGGCGGGGGTCGTAGAGAGGCTGCATGCGTGACGGTGTGCGCCGAAGGCGCGGATTCTAGCGCATCGCACTGGCGCGAAGTCCCGGTTATGCTTGCGCCGACGGCAAGGGAGGATCCGATGAAACGCGTACTCGCAATGCTCGGCGCCGCGCTGCTCGCGGCCGCCACCCTGCACGCCCGGGCGGCTCCGGCCGCGGTGGTGGAGGGGGTGCAAATGCCGGCGTGGGTGGAGCGCGCGGGCATCGGCGCCGTGCGGCGGCTGCCGCTTGCGCCGGGCATGGAGCTGCGCGGCGGCGACGAGCTGCGCACCGGCGTGGGCGCGCGCGTGTACGTCAAGCTCGCCGAGGGCAGCCTCGTCAAGCTCGGCGAGAACGCGAGCCTGCGCATCCTGGAAATCGCGCCCGAGCGCGGCGGCTTCTTCAAGGCGGCGCTGCACGTGCTGGAAGGGGCGTTCCGCTTCACCACCGACCTGCTGGCGAAGCAGCGGCGGCGCGAGGTCAGCATCCGCGTGGCCAACGTGACCGCGGGCATCCGCGGCACCGATCTGTGGGGCAAGTCGGTGCCGGAGAAGCAGGTCGTGTGCCTGATCGAAGGCAAGGTCGAGGTCGGCGCCGAGGGCGAAGCGCCGGTGCTGATGGACGCGCCGCGCCAGTTCTACCAGCGCCTGAAGGGCGCGACGCAGCCCATCGGCTTCGTCGATGCGACGCAGCTCGCGCAGTGGGCGCTCGAGACCGAGATCGCGGACGGAGGCGGCGCGGCGCGCCGCGGCGGCAAATGGAAGCTGACGCTCGCGCGCGCGGGTACGCAGGGCGGCGCGCTCGAGGTCTACGACCGCCTGCGCGACGCCGGCTACGCGGCCGAGATCCATCCGGTGAAGTCGAAGGACGGGCACGACTACCTGGTGCGCATCTCGCACCTGCCGACGAAGGGCGACGCCGAGGCGCTCGCCGAGCGGCTGCGCGGCACCGCGGGCGTCGAGGCGCCGCAAGTGTCGCGCTAGCCCGGCATATAATGGCAGCGCCTTGTCGCTGCACCTCGAACACCTCAACCCCGAACAGCTCGCCGCCGTCACGCTGCCCGCCGGGCACGCGCTGATCCTCGCCGGCGCCGGCAGCGGCAAGACGCGCGTGCTGACCACGCGGCTCGCCTGGCTGCTGCAGCAGGGCGCGGTGTCGCCTGCGGGCGTGCTCGCCGTCACGTTCACCAACAAGGCGGCGCGCGAGATGCTCGCGCGCCTGACGGCGATGCTCGCGGTGAATCCGCGCGGCATGTGGATCGGCACGTTCCACGGCCTGTGCAACCGCATGCTGCGCGCTCATGCGCGGGAGGCCGGCCTGCCGCGCGAATTCCAGATCCTCGACACGCAGGACCAGCTCGCGGCGGTGAAGCGCGTGCTGCGCTCGATGAACGTCGACGAGGACCGCTTCCCGCCGCGCGACGTCCAGTACTTCATCATGGGCAGGAAGGAAGAAGGCCTGCGCGCGCGCGACGTGGCCGTCACCGACGACTCGACGCGGCGCTATGCCGAGCTCTACGACGCCTACGACGAGCAATGCCGGCGCGAGGGCGTCGCGGACTTCGCCGAGCTGCTGCTGCGCAGCTACGAGCTGCTGCAGCGGAACGAGCCGCTCCGGGAGCACTACCGCGCGCGCTTTCGCCACGTGCTGGTGGACGAGTTCCAGGATACCAACCGCCTGCAGTACCGCTGGCTGAAGCTGCTCGCCGGGCCGCAGGCGAGCCTGTTCGCCGTCGGCGACGACGACCAGTCCATCTACGCGTTTCGCGGTGCGCACGTCGGCAACATGGCGGAATTCGAGCGCGAGTATCCGGGCGCGCGCGTCCGCCTGGAGCAGAACTACCGCTCGCACGGCAACATCCTCGATGCCGCCAACGCGCTCATCGCCCACAACGCGAAGCGCCTGGGCAAGAACCTGTGGACGGCGGCGGGCGCGGGCGAGCCGCTGCGCGTATTCGAGGCGCAGTCCGACGCCGACGAGGCGCGCTGGATGGTCGAGGAGATCCAGGCGCAGAAGCGCGAGGGCGCGCGCCTCGGCGAGATCGCGCTGCTGTACCGCTCGAACGCGCAGTCGCGGGTGCTCGAGCACGCCCTGTTCACCGCCGGGCTGCCCTACCGCGTGTATGGGGGGCTGCGCTTCTTCGAGCGCGCCGAGGTGAAGCACGCGCTCGCCTACCTGCGCCTCGTCGCCTCACCCGGCGACGACAACGCTTTCCTGCGCGTGGTCAACTTCCCGGCGCGCGGCATCGGCGCGCGCACGCTCGAAGGGCTGCAGGACGCGGCGCGCGCCGCGGGCCGCAACCTGTACGAGACGGCGCTCGCGAGCCCGGGCAAGGCGGCGCCTTTCATCGCGCTGATCGAAGCGCTGCGCGAGGCATGCGCCGGCCTCACGCTCGCCGAGCGCGTCGAGCACGTCGTGGCGAAGAGCGGCCTCGCCGAGCACTACAAGCGCGAGCGCGAGGGCGCCGAGCGCCTCGAGAACCTCGGCGAGCTGGTGAACGCGGCGGCCGCGTTCAGCGCCGAGGACGTGGCGCTCGAGTCGGGCGAGGACGCCGATCCGCTCACCGCGTTCCTTACCCATGCGGCGCTCGAGGCCGGCGAGCATCAGGCGGGCGAGGGCCAGGACGCGCTGCAGCTGATGACCATGCATTCGGCCAAGGGACTGGAGTTCAACGCCGTGTTCGTGAGCGGCCTGGAGGAGGGCCTGTTTCCGCACGAGCAGAGCGTGATGGAAAAGGACGGGCTGGAGGAGGAGCGGCGCCTGATGTACGTCGCGCTGACGCGCGCGCGCAGGCGCCTGTACCTCTCCTACGCGCAGACGCGGCTGCTGCACGGGCAGACGCGCTACAACCTGCCTTCGCGCTTCCTGGACGAATTGCCGCAGGGCCTGCTGAAATGGCTCACGCCGCGCGTCGCCGGGAAGCGCAAGCCCTCGACCTTCACCGCGGGCGCCTACACGCGCGCGCCCAAGCGCGACCCGCGCTTCGGCGGCGCGCCGGCGGGCACGGGCGGCGCGCCGGGCGGCTTTCGCGTCGGCCAGAACGTGCTGCACGCGAAGTTCGGCGCCGGCGTGATCGTCGATGCCGAGGGCCAGGGCACGGATGCGCGCGTGCAGGTGAACTTCGGCCGCGAGGGCGTGAAGTGGCTGGCGGTCGCGGTGGCCAAGCTGCACGCCGCATGAAGCACGACGACTACCTCGAGCGCATCCTGCGCGCGCGCGTCTACGACGTGGCGATCGAGTCGCCGCTCGAGCTCGCGCCGGCGCTGTCGCGGCGCCTGGGCAACCGGCTGCTGCTCAAGCGCGAGGACCTGCAGCCGGTGTTCTCCTTCAAGCTGCGCGGCGCCTACAACAAGATGGCGAACCTGTCGCGCGAGAGGTTGAAAAAGGGCGTGATCGCGGCGAGCGCCGGCAACCACGCCCAGGGCGTAGCGCTTGCCGCGCAGAAGCTCGGCTGCCGCGCGCTGATCGTGATGCCCGTGACCACTCCCAGGATCAAGGTCGACGCCGTGGCCGCGCGCGGCGCAAGGGTGGTGCTGCACGGCGATTCGTACGACGAGGCGTTTGCGCACGCGATGAAGCTGAAGCGCAATCGGGGCCTGAGCTTCGTGCACCCCTACGACGACCCCGACGTGATCGCCGGGCAGGGCACGATCGGCATGGAGATCCTGCGCCAGAGCGAGCAGCCGATCGACGCGGTATTCGTGGCGGTGGGCGGTGGCGGCCTCATCGGCGGCATCGCCGCCTACCTCAAGCACCTGCGCCCGGGCATCAAGATAATCGGCGTGGAGCCCGACGACGCCGACGCCATGGCGCGCTCGCTGAAGGCCGGGCGGCGCGTGAAGCTGGAGCACGCCGGCCTGTTCGCCGACGGCGTCGCGGTGAAGCAGGTCGGCAGGGAGACCTTCCGCCTTGCCCGCAGGTTCGTCGATGACATGGTGCTCGTCGACACCGACGAGATCTGCGCCGCGATCAAGGACGTGTTCGAGGATACGCGCGTGGTGCTCGAGCCCGCGGGGGCGCTGGCGATCGCCGGCGCCAAAGCCTGGGTCGAGCGCCACGGCGCGCGCGGCCGCAAGCTGGTCGCGGTGGCGAGCGGCGCCAACACCAACTTCGACCGCCTGCGCTTCGTCGCCGAGCGCGCCGAAGTCGGCGAGCACCGCGAGGCGGTGCTCGGCGTGACGATCCCCGAGCGCCGCGGCAGCTTCCGGCGCTTCTGCCGCGCGCTCGGCGGGCGCAACATCACCGAGTTCAACTACCGCATGTCCGACCCGCGCGAGGCGCACATCTTCGTCGGCGTCACGGTGCAGGACCGCGCGGAAACGCAGCGCATCCTGCGCGCCCTGCGCGGCGCGGGCTTTCGCACCCTCGACATGTCGAACGACGAGGTGGCCAAGGGCCACATGCGCCACATGATCGGCGGGCACTCGGCGCTCGCGCGCGACGAGCTGCTCTACCGGTTCGAGTTTCCCGAGCGCCCCGGCGCGCTGATGAAGTTCCTCACGGCGATGAACCCGTCCTGGAACATCAGCCTGTTCAACTACCGCAACTACGGCGCCGACTACGGCTCGATCCTCGTCGGCATGCAGGTGCCGCGCCGCGAGATGGGCGACTTCCGGCGCTTCCTCGCGCGCCTGGGCTACCCCTGCTCGGATGAGACGCGCAACCCGGCGTACCGCATGTTCCTCAAGTAAGCGCGCGCACGGGCGAATTTGCAATTGTTGGAAAGAGGCAGATGGAAAACCTCTGCGCGGATTGACGCGGTCGTATAGTGTCCGTCATGCCGCGCTTCCCGCTCTTCAGGCGGAACCGGACCGCCGCATCGAAGTTCGAGGACCTGATGCGGCCGCACGTCGAGTTCCTCTACCGCCTCGCCTGGCGCTTCACCGGCAGCGTGGCCGACGCCGAAGACCTGCTCCAGGACGTGCTGCTCAAGCTCTACCCGCGAAGCGGCGAGGTGGCGCGCATCGAGCAACTGCGTCCCTGGCTGGCGAAAGTGCTCTACCGGCAGTACGTCGACTTCGCCCGCCGGCGCGCCCGCTCGCCGCTCGCCGACCCGGCCGAGGAGGGGAGCGACGAGGACGAGGCGGCGCCGGCGTCGCCTGAGGACGACGGCCCGGAGGCGCGCGCCGAGCGCGGCGAGTGGCGCGAGCGCCTGCTGGCCGCGCTCGAACAGCTCAACCCCGAGCAGCGCGCGGTCCTCACGATGCACGATGTCGAGGGCTACAGCCTCGAGGAGCTCGAGGCCCTCCTCGATCTCGCCGAGGAACCAGCGTGCGAGCCCGTAGCCGTCGAGGGCCTCGGCCGTCTCGCCGGCGGCGAGCACCGACTCGAACGCCGAGCGGGCAGCCTCCCACTCGGCCGCCGCGAGCGCCCGCCGACCCTCCGTGAGCTGATGGGACACCGCGTGGGGCATCCGACGATGATCGTTGCGCCCGGGGCC
>Ga0210114_1000024_pt1 | contig 33270 bp, 36 predicted proteins | sample MayberryNW_TuleA_FD_185524 | JGI IMG/M metagenome (GOLD analysis project Ga0210114, IMG submission 185524) | Wetland microbial communities from San Francisco Bay, California, USA, that impact long-term carbon sequestration - MayberryNW_TuleA_D2... | ecosystem: Environmental > Aquatic > Marine >...
CCCGCCGAGCCAGCGCGCCAGGTCCGCCAGGCGGATGCCCGCGGCGATGCAGATGACGAGCTTGCCGCCGAGCCCGCCGGCAAGCGGCGCCACGGCGGCGCGCATGTCCTGGGGCTTCACGGCAAGGAGCACCGTGTCCGCAGCGGCAACGCGCGCGTCCGGCGCCGCGCTCGCACGCACCTTGAATTTCGCCGCGATCCTGCGGCGCGCGGCGGGCAGCGGCTCGACCACGGAGAGCGTGCTCGCGCGCACGCCTCGGGCGATGAGACCGCCGATCAGGGCGCTCGCCATGTTGCCGCCGCCGATGAAGGCGATCTTCACGCGGCGTGCTTCACGTTGCGCCGTGCGCCGAAGATGGCCGTGCCGATCCTCACCAGCGTCGAACCCTCGGCGATCGCGGCTTCCATGTCGTCGCTCATGCCGAGCGACAGCGTGTCGAAGCCGAATTCGCGCTGCAGCCGCCGGAACAGCTCGCCGATCTCGCGCAAGCGCGACTGCGGGGCCCCCGGCTCCGGGATCGCCATCAGCCCGCGCAGGCGAAGCCTGTCCATCGCCGCGACCGCCGCGGCAAGCGCCGCCGCCTGCGCCGGCGCCACGCCGCCCTTGGACGCCTCGCCCGAGGCGTTCACCTGGACGAGCACATTGAGCGGCGCCATGTCCGCGGGACGCTGCGCCGCGAGGCGCCGCGCGATCTTTTCGCGGTCCACGGCATGCACCCAGTCGAAGCGCTCGGCCACCGCCCGGGTCTTGTTGCTCTGAAGCGGTCCCACCAGATGCCACTCCAGCGGCAATCCGGCGAGCTGCGCCATCTTGTCGAGCGCTTCCTGGACATAGCTCTCGCCGAAGGCGCGCTGACCGGCGTCGACCGCCTGCCGGACGAGACCGGGCGCGTGGGTCTTGGAGACCGCGAGCAGCGTCACCGCGCCCGGGGCGCGTCCCGCGGCGCGCTCCGCGGCGGCAATGCGTGACTTCACAGCTTGCAAGTTGTGCGCAATTGACCCCATACTTTGCCCACTTGTATTGCGGGGGATTGTAATGGATCTCACTGAATTGCTTGCGTTTGTCGTCAAGAACAAGGCCTCGGACCTGCATCTGTCCTCGGGCCTGCCGCCGATGGTGCGCGTGCACGGCGACGTCAAGCGTATCAACGTCCCCGCGCTGGAGCACAAGGACGTGCACGGGATGATCTACGACATCATGAACGACGGGCAGCGCAAGTTCTACGAGGAGAACCTGGAGTGCGACTTCTCCTTCGCCGTGCCCAACCTCGCGCGCTTTCGCGTCAACGCCTTCGTGCAGCAGCGCGGCGCGGCGGCGGTGCTGCGCACTATCCCCACCAAGGTGCTGTCGCTGGACGAGCTCAAGTGCCCGAAGATCTTCACCGAGATCTCCGAATACCCGCGCGGCATCGTGCTGGTGACCGGCCCGACCGGCTCGGGCAAGTCCACCACGCTCGCCGCCATGGTGAACCACATCAACGAGAACGAGGAAGGCCACATCCTCACCATCGAGGACCCGATCGAGTTCGTGCACGAGTCGAAGAAGTGCCTCATCAACCAGCGCGAAGTCGGCCCGCACACGCTGTCGTTCTCGAACGCGCTGCGCAGCGCGTTGCGCGAGGACCCGGACTCCATCCTGGTGGGCGAGATGCGCGACCTGGAGACCATCCGCCTGGCGCTGACCGGCGCGGAAACGGGGCACCTGGTGTTCGGCACGCTGCACACGTCCTCGGCGGCGAAAACCGTGGACCGCATCGTGGACGTGTTCCCGGCGGCGGAGAAGGAAATGGTGCGCGCCATGCTGTCGGAGTCGTTGCGCGCCGTGATCTCGCAGACGCTGCTCAAGACCAAGGACGGCGCGGGACGCGTCGCGGCGCACGAGATCATGATCGGCACGCCCGCGATCCGCAACCTGATCCGCGAGAACAAGATCGCGCAGATGTACTCGGCCATCCAGACCGGCGCGCAGATCGGCATGCAGACGCTGGACCAGAACCTGCAGGACCTCGTGCGGCGCAACATGGTGTCGATGGGCGAGGCGCGCGGCAAGGCCATGAACAAGGACAACTTCGCCGGCTGAGCCCGGGAGCACAGCCTAGGAGAGAACGCGATGGAACGCGAACAAGCCACCAAATTCATGTACGACCTGCTGCGCGCCCTGGTCGCGAAGAAGGGCTCGGACCTGTTCATCACCACCGGGTTTCCGCCGGCAATGAAGATCGACGGCAGGATGACGCCCGTGTCGCAGCAGGGCCTGTCGCCCCAGCACACCTCGATGCTGTCGCGCTCGATCATGAACGACAAGCAGGCCGCCGAGTTCGAGGCGAAGAAGGAATGCAATTTCGCCATCAATCCGGCGGGCATCGGGCGCTTTCGCGTCAACACCTTCGTGCAGCAGGGCAACGTCGGCATGGTGCTGCGGGTGATCACGACCACCATCCCGAACTTCGAGGACCTCAAGCTGCCGCCGGTGCTGAAGGACGTGGCGATGACCAAGCGCGGGCTGGTGATCTTCGTCGGCGGCACCGGGTCCGGAAAATCGACCTCGCTCGCGGCGATGATCGGCTTTCGCAACGAGAACTCGCACGGGCACATCATCACCATCGAGGACCCGGTGGAGTACGTGCACCCGCACAAGAACTGCATCATCACGCAGCGCGAGGTCGGCGTGGACACCGATTCCTGGGAGGCGGCGCTGAAGAACACGCTGCGCCAGGCGCCCGACGTGATCCTGATCGGCGAGATCCGCGACCGCGAGGTGATGGAGCACGCCATCGCCTTTTCCGAGACCGGTCACTTGTGCCTGGGCACGCTGCACGCCAACAACTCCAACCAGGCGATGGACCGCATCATCAACTTCTTCCCGGAAGAGCGCCGCCAGCAGCTGCTCATGGACCTGTCGCTGAACCTCAAGGCGGTGATCTCGCAGCGCCTCATCCCGGTCAAGGAGGGGCGCGGGCGCGCGGCGGCGGTGGAGGTGCTGCTCAATTCGCCCCTGATCGGCGACCTGATCTTCAAGGGCGAGGTGCACGGCATCAAGGAGATCATGAAGAAGTCGCGCGAGCTCGGCATGCAGACCTTCGACCAGGCACTGTTCGACCTGTACGAGTCCGGGCGCATCGGCTACGAGGACGCGCTGCGCTTCGCCGACTCGACCAACGAAGTGCGCCTCGCCATCAAGCTGCACGGCAAGGAAGCCAAGGACAAGGACTTGTCCAAGGGCATCGAGCACCTGGACATTGTGTAGCCGGCCGCGCGAGCTTGCCTGCGCCACAGCGCTGGCGTAGCGTCGCGTCATGCAGGACGCAAAGCTCTGCCCGACCTGCGGCTTCCTGCTGCGCTACGAGGACCCGCCCGATCCCGGCTTCAGCGCGTTGCGCTTCGTCGCCGTCGAAATGCTGCTGTGGGCCGCGCTCGCCCTGTTTCTCGCTTTCCTGTTCGCTTCCCCCGACACGGGCGAGTTCTACGCGATCCTCGGCATCATCGCGCTCGCGGCGTGGATCTACCTGCGCCCGCGCCAGCGCGCGCGCGGCGCCGCGCTGCTCGCGCGCCGGCGCTACCATTGTGCGCAGTGCCGGCGCGATTTCACGGCGCAGGACCTGAGCGCGGTCGACCTGTAGGCCGTCGATGGACTACCGCTGCCCGCTGTGCGGCCGCGACCTCGCCTCGAGCAAGCCGGCCCGCTCGCTCATCGCACGCATGAACGTCGACTGCCCCCACTGCCTCGGCCGGCTGCAGATGAACGTGCATGGCGCCGAAACGGGCCTCGTTCTGGGAAGCATCGCCGCCAGCGTGGCGCTCGCGGCGCTCGCCTACGCGCGACAGAGCCAGGGGCTGCTGCTCGCGGCGCTCGGCGTCGGCCTGGCCGGCGCGGCGGCGGTCTACATCGTCGAGCGCACCTGGCTGCGCGCCTGGCCGCGCTTCCAGGCGCGCGCGCCGGGCCCCGGGATGGAATAATGGGCGCCATGAGGAAAATACTCGGCATCGCCCTGATCATCGTCGGCACCATGAGCCTCGTGTACGGCGGCTTCACCTACACGAAGGAGCGCCATGACGTGAAGCTGGGGCCGGTGCAGCTGTCGGTGAAGGCGAAGGAACGCGTCAACGTGCCGGTGTGGGCCGGCGTGGGCGCCATCGCCATCGGCGCGCTCCTGCTCCTCGTCGGCGGCCGCGGGAAGTAGGCTGCGCGCATGAGCGCCTTCTTCGCGTTCCTGCATCACGTCGCCGCGTTCACGGTGGCGGCCACGCTGGCGATCGAATTCGTGCTGATCGGGGGCGACATCACGGTGCGCAACGCCCGGCGCCTGCAACGCACCGACATGGTGTTCGGCATGTCGGCGGGCGTCCTGCTGCTCGTCGGGCTGCTGCGGGTGTTCTACTTCGAAAAGGGTCCCGCCTACTACTTCCACAGCTGGCCCTTTCTCGCCAAGCTGGTGCTGTTCCTCGGCGTGGGCCTCGCCTCCATCCCGCCGACGCTGGAATTCCTGTCCTGGCGCGCCGCGCTGCGCGCCGGACAGGCGCCGGCGCTGAGCGATGCGCGGCGGCGGCGGCTGCGCGGGCTCATGCATCTGGAACTCGCGGGCATCGTCCTGATCCTGCTCTGCGCCGCCCTGATGGCGCGGGGCGTGGGCACCTTCGGCTGATGCGCGCGCTGAAGTGGATCCTCGCCGCCCTGGGCGTGCTGGGCGCGCTCGCGGTGGCTGCGGGCGTGTACTTCTACACCACCGCCCCCGAGCGCGCGGTGCGCGCCGCGCTCGCCTACGAGCGCGGCCTTGCGGGTCTGGAGCGAAAGGAGGTTACGCCGCCCGGGGGCCTGCGCACGGTGTACCTCGAGGGCGGCCGCGGCGCCCCGCTGCTGCTGCTGCACGGCTTCGGCGCCAACAAGGACAACTTCACGCGCGTGGCCAGGTACCTCACGCCGCACTATCGCGTCGTGATCCCCGACCTCGCCGGCTTCGGCGAGTCCGCGAAGCCGCCGCAGGCCGACTACGCGCCGCGCGCGCAGGCCGAGCGCCTGCACGCCTTCGCGCGCGCGCTGCGGCTCGGCGAGTTGCACCTCGGCGGCAGCTCCATGGGCGGGCACATCGCCCTCACTTACGCCGCCCTGTACCCGAAGGAAGTGGCGAGCCTGTGGCTGCTGGACGCCGGCGGCGTATGGAGCGCGCCGCCGAGCGAGCTGCGCAAGCGCATCGCCGATACGGGCCGGAACCCCATGCTCGTGAAGAACGAGGACGAGTTCGCGGAGCTGGTCTCCCTGGTAACCGAGAAGCCGCTCATGATCCCGCGGCCCTTCCTCGACGTGGTGGCGCAGGAACGCATCCGCAACCGCGAGCTCGAGGAGCGCATCTTCAAGCAGCTCGCCGCCGACTCGGTGGAGGCGCGCATCCGCGGCCTCGCCATCCCGACGCTCATCGTCTGGGGTCAGCGGGACCGGGTGCTGCACCCCGGTACCGCCGGCATCCTGCAGATGCTGCTCATCAAGTCCGAGGTGGTGATGATGCCGGGCGTCGGACACCTGCCGATGCTGGAAGAGCCCGAGAAATGCGCGCTCGACTACCTGCGCTTCCGCGCGAGCCTGTAATGCACGACGAGAAGATCACGCTTCGCGTCACCGCCACCGGGCAAACGCTGGAGGTGGTGGTCTTCAGCAAGCGCCCCGAGGTGGTCACCGTGGTGCTCGGCGAGGGCGTGCACAGCATGCGCTGCTCGCTCACCCCGACGCGCAACGGCCTCGCCTACGCCGGCAACGCCATGGGCCGCGAGATCGTCTACGAAAGGAGCCGCGAGCAGGTGCGCGCCGATATCGAGCGGCTCAATCCGGCGGTGCGCGGGCCGCGCGGCCGCTGACCCCCCGTGCGCCCGCCGGCGCTGGCTGGCGGGATCGGGGCGCCGTCAGCCAGCCGACGGCCGCGGGCTTTCCCCGGAAAGTCCGGATATCGACGCCGCGCAGGCGCGCGAGCATGACGGCGTACTCCTGGGCGATACGTCCTTCGGCGGAATCGGCCAGAACCGCGATGCGGCCGGCGTATTTCACCGCGAGCTCGGCGAACGAGGAAAAGCCGTATTTTTCCGCCCGGAAGATCGGCCTCGACGAGCGCACGGAGATCAGCACGCGAAAGCGCTGGTGCGCCAGGCATTCGGCCGCAACGGCCGCAAGAAACTCCCGCGTTTCTTCCGGTGTTTGCCGGTCGAACAGCTCCGCATCCACATATTCCGGCTCAACGGTGATGCAGTAGCGCATGGCGCTGCAGGCCCTCGCGGGCTGGGTGAACTCCGACCGGTTTACACCAAGGCAAGCGGCAAGTCGAGAGCGCGGCAAGCCGAACGCCTGTCGTACGACGACTACAGCGTGTCGCCGGGCGGGCGGTGGCTCCCCGCCACGATCCTGAACTCGTACAGCCGGCACTCCAGGGCGCCGTTGTAGAGCGGAGTGCGGCGCGAGGTCTGCAGGCGGATGAGCTTCTCCATGCGCCGGTCGGCGGTGAAGAAAAAGCAGTTCCAGCCCGCGAAATTCCGCTTCAGCGCGTTCCCCAGCTTCGGGTAGAAGCGCGATAGCTCCTCGGCTTCGCCGATGCGCTCCCCGTACGGCGGATTGGCGATCATGACGCCGGAGGCGGCGGGCGCCTTGCGCGACAGCACATCGCTCGCCTCCAGCGTCACCCAGCGCTCCACCCCGGCCGCGGCCAGGTTGCGGCGCGCGGCGGTCAGCGTCTTCGCATCCGCATCGCTGCCGTAGAGCGCGAGCTTCGGCGCGTGCTTCGCGGGCTGCGCTGCTTCCTCGCGCAGCTGCTTCCACAGCGCAGCGTTGAACGAATCGAGCCGCTCGAAGCCGAAGGAACGCTTCATCCCCGGAGCGCGCCCGCGCGCCATGGCCGCTGCCTCGACCAGGACCGTAGCCCCGCCGCACATCGGATCGAGCAGCGGCTGCTCGAATTCCCAGCCCGTCAGCCGGACGATGCCCGCGGCCAGGTTCTCGCGCAGCGGCGCTTCGACCGTTTGCATGCGCCAGCCGCGCTTGAACAGCGCCTCGCCCGAGGTATCGAGGTACAGCGCGCCGCGCCTTTCCTCGAGGAACACGTGCACGCGCACCTCGGGGTCGGCGCGGTCGACGTCGGGCCGCCGCCCGACATCGTCGCGAAAGCGGTCGCACACCGCGTCCTTCACGCGCAGGGTCACGAACTCGAGGCTCTTCACCGGGCTTTTCTGCGCGGTCACGTAGACGCGCAGCGTCCGGTTCACGTCGAACAGGTCGAACCAGTTCACGGCGCGCGCCGCGGCGTAGACGTCGTCTGCGGACGCGTACTCGAATTCGCTCACGCGCCACAGCACGCGCGAAGCGAGACGCGACCAGAGGTTGGCGCGATAGCAGGTCTCCCAGCTGCCGCGGAAACCGACGCCGCCCGCCGCGGCCATCGCCTCCACCGCCCCCAGTGCGTCCAGCTCCTGGACGAGCAGCGCTTCCAGCCCCCTGGGACAGGGAGCGAAGAACGCCTCAGGCATGCGCGGCGGAATCCCAGTTTCCCGTGACCGCCAACCTGAGCTCGGGCAGCTTGTGGTGGAAGAAGTGGTCGGCCCCGGGCACCACGATCACCGGCAGGTTCTGCGGCTGCGCCCACGCGCGCACCGCGGCGAGCGGCACCGTCTCGTCGCGCTCGCCGTGGATGAGCAGCGTGCCGGCGGCGACCGCCGGCGCCGCGAAATGGTTCACGGCGATGCCGACCAGCGCCAGGCGTTGCGCCGCGACGCGCGCCGCGAGCTTCGCCTGCATCGCCGCGCCGAAGGAGAACCCGGCGAGCACCGGGTGCTCCGCGCGCACATGCTCGAGCACCGCCGCGAGATCCTCGACCTCGCCGCGTCCCTCGTCGTAGGCGCCTTCGCTCCTGCCCACGCCGCGGAAGTTCGGCCGCCACGCGGCGTAGCCGAGCTCGACCAGCGCGCGCGCGAGCGTCTGCACCACCTTGTTGTCGAGCGTTCCGCCGTAGAGCGGGTGCGGATGCGCGATGAGCGCGATGCCGCGCGCTGCGCCTTGCGGCTCGTCCACCGCGCATTCGATGTCGCCGGCCGGCCCGCGCACGGTCTCGCGCCGTGTCGCCGGGCGCATCAGATCCTCAGGCGCTCGACGGTGCGACCGTGCCGCAGGTGCTCCTCGATGATCTCGTCGATGTCGGCGCGGTCCACGTAGGTGTACCAGACCGCATCCGGGTACACCACCGCGCAGGGACCCTCCGCGCAGCGATCGAGGCAGCCCGCCTGGTTGATGCGCACTTTCCCCGGGCCCGCCATGCCGAGCGCCTGGACGCGCTGCTTGGCGTAATCGCGCAGCTCGGACGCGCCCTTGGCGTTGCAGCAGCCGCGCGCGTCCGCGGGATCGCGCTGGTTGCAGCAGAAGAATACGTGGCGCTCGTAGTAGGACACGGGGCGCGAATTCTACAGCAGCGCCTCGTCGCGCCGGCGCGCGGCGAGCACGATCAGGTAGCCGATGGCGGCGAACGGCCAAAGCACCGACAGGAGCCGCGTGAGGCCGTTGAAATTGAGGAAGTGCCCCTGGTGCCACAGCTTGAGGATTTCCGCCAGGTACGGGTTCGGGGGCGCCAGGTTGACCAGCACCGTCGCCGCCATGAAGAAGACGGCGGCCGCCGCGAGCCGCGCGACGCGCGGCAGCGACGCCGCGAGCAGTGCCACGACCAGGCCGGTGGCGAGCCCCTGGAGCGCGCCGGGCGTAAGCCAGGCGAAGCTGTCCTGCGCCCGCAGGATGATGGTGAAGGCGAGCGTCTTCACGGCGAGCGCCGCGGCGACGAGCAGTACGATGAGGCGGCGCACCGGCGCGCGCGGCGCGGCCACCGCCGAGACGAGCAGCGCCGCGGCGGCGAGGTTGGCGGCGGCCGTGACCGCCTCGATGGCGACGAAGAACTCGGGCGCGCGCGCCGGACCGGGCGGCCCGGCGAGCAGGTGACGCAGGTCGCCGCTGCCGAAGAGCAGCGTCGCCGGGTTGAGCTGGACGAATATCCACAGCCCGAGCAGCGCGAGGCCGACGTCGGCCTGCACGCCGGGGAGGAAGAACCGGGCGCGCCAGCCGCCAAACGCCGGCATCCACGGTATGAGCAGGCGCGCGGCGAGCCCGCCGGCCAAGGCGCCCGCGGTGTTGCACAGGACGTCGACGTTGGAGGCGACGCGCGTGGGAAGGTACGTCTGCGCGGCCTCGAGGGAAATGGACAGGGCCGCGCCCGCCAGCGCCGCAACGGCGACCGCCTGCCCGCCGCGCAGCCGCGCAGGCAGCACCAGGGCGACGAGCAGGCCGAGCGGCGCGTAGCCCAGGACATCGGCGGCGACGTCGAATGCCACCACGTAGCGCGGCCAGGGCGCGAGCAGGTACTCCAGCGGCGACAGCCCGTGGTCGCGCCAGCCGGCCAGCGGATAGAGCGAGGCGTAGACGACGAGCAGCACATAGACGGCGAGCAGCAGGCGCGCGAGCGACGAGCCGCGCACGCGCTACCCGTGACGCGCGCGCGGCGCCGGCACCCGCGCCGCGTACGTCCCCATGACCATGCCGAACAGCGACGCCGCGAGCCCCACCAGCTGCGGCGGTACGGTCGCCTCGGGCGCGACGAACTCCGCCGCGATCCACGCGCCCAGGCCCAGCGCCACCGACAGCGTCGCGCCGGCGGTGTTCGCGCGCCTCCAGTAGATGCCCGCGGCGAGCGGCACCAGGCACGACACCAGCGTCACCTTGTAGGCGTTCTGCACCATCTGGTACATGGTGCTCTTGGAGTTGAGCGCGAACAGCAACGCCGCCAGCGAGAAGGTGACGAGCACCACGCGCAGCAGCAGCAGGAACTGCCGGTCGCTCATGTTGCGGAAGAAGGGGCGCACGATGTTCTCGGTGGCAAGCGAGGTGGGCGCGATGAGCGCGCCCGAGGCGGTCGACAGGATAGCCGAGAGCAGTGCGCCGAAGAACACCACCTGCGCCCAGAGCGGCGTGCGCTCGAGGATCAGGTCGGGCAGGATGCGCTGGATCTCGCGCTCGTCATCGGCCTTGAAGAGCTGCGCCATCGACGGATCGATCACCAGTGCCGAGTAGGCGATGAACATCGGCACGAACGCAAAGCAGAAATAGATCGCCGCGCCGCTGAGCGTGGCGCGCACCGCGGTCTTCTCGTTCTTCGCCGACGTGACGCGCTGGAACACGTCCTGCTGCGGGATCGAGCCCACGGCCAGCGTCATCCACGCGGCGGCGAACCACAGCCAGTCCTTCGCGCCGCCCTTGGGCCAGAACTCGAACCGGCCCGCCTCGAACGCGGCGGCCACGACCTTGCCGGTGCCGCCCGCCATGTCGCTCACCAGCCAGGCGATGGCGCACAGACCCGCGAGGATCACCACCGACTGGAACATGTCGGTCATCGCCACCGACCACATGCCGCCCCAGATGGTGTAGCCCAGCACGATGGCGGTGCCGATCATGATGCCGGTCGTCAGGTCGATCGCGCCGCCCGAGAGCACCGAGAAAACCAGCCCCAGAGCGGTGAGCTGCGCCGAGGTCCAGCCGAGGTACGAGGCGGTGATGGCGACGCTGGTCACGATCTCCACCGGCTTGCTGTAGCGCTTGCGGTAGAAGTCGCCGATGGTGAGCAGGTCCATGCGGTAGAACGCGCGCGCGAAAAAGAGCGCCACGAACACCAGGCAGAACGACGCCCCGAAAGGATCGGCGACGATGCCGTTCAGCCCGTCCCGCGAAAAGGTCGCCGATACCGAGAGCACGGTTTCCGCGCCGAACCACGTGGCGAACACGGTGGCGGTCGTCATCGCGAACGGCAGGCTGCGGCCGGCGATGACGTAGTCCTTGGCGTTGTGCACGCGCCGCGCCGCCCACAGGCCGATGCCGACGGTGACGGCGAGGTAGAGCAGGACGAAGGCGATCAGCACAGGGCGGCGAAGACAATCAGGATCAGCCCCGCCGCAGAAAGGGCGAGCAGCGCCGCGAGCAGCCGGTTGCGCCGCCGGCTCTGCGTCTCGAGCCGCGCGAGCGCCTGCTGCAGCGCGCCGATGCGATCCTCGGCGAGCAGGCGGTGCGCGAGGCGCGGCAGCTGCGGCAGCGTGGCGGCCCAGCCGGGCGCCTCCTGGCGCAGCGCCCGCAAGAGCGCGCGCCAGCCGATCTGCTCGCTCATCCAGCGCTCGAGGAACGGCTTCGCCGTCTGCCAGAGGTCGAGCTCGGGATCGAGCTCGCGCCCCAGGCCCTCGATGTTCAGCAGCGTCTTCTGCAGCATCACCAGCTGCGGCTGCACCTCGACATTGAAGCGCCTGGAGGTCTGGAAAAGGCGCAGCAGCAGCTTGCCGAAGTAGATCTCCTTCAGCGGCCGCGCGAAGATCGGCTCGCACACGGCGCGGATGGCGCCCTCGAAATCGTCGATGCGCGTGCCGGCCGGCACCCAGCCGGCGTCGAGGTGCGCCTGCGCCACGCGCCGGTAGTCGCGATTGAAGAAGGCGAGGAAATTCTGCGCCAGGTAGTTCTTGTCGGTCTCGGTGAGCGTGCCCATGATGCCGAAATCGAGAGCGACATACTGACCCTCGTCCGTGACGAGGATGTTCCCCGGGTGCATGTCGGCGTGGAAGAAGCCGTCGCGGAACACCTGGGTGAAGAAGATCTCGACCCCGGCGCGCGCCAGGCGCGGGATGTCCACGCCGCGCTCGCGCAGCCGCGTCACCTGCGACACCGGCGTGCCGTGCATGCGCTCCATGACCATCACGCGCTGGCTGCACCAGTCCCAGTGCATGCGCGGCACGGCGAGCAGCGCGGAGCCGTCGAAATTGCGCCGCAGCTGGCTGGCGCTCGCCGCCTCGCGCAGCAGGTCCAGCTCCTCGCCGAGGTGGCGCGCGAACTCGGCCACCACCTCGCGCGGCTTCAGGCGCCGGCCGTCGGCCCACAGCCGCTCCAGGAGCCAGGCCGCGGTCTCGAGCAGCGCCACGTCGCGCGCGATGGCGCGCTCCACGCCCGGGCGCAGCACCTTCACCGCCGCCTCGCTGCCGTCGTGCAGCCGCGCCAGGTGCACCTGGGCGATCGAGGCGCTCGCCACCGGCTCGCGCTCGAACGCCGAGAACACCTCGTCGATCGGCCGGCCGATGCCGCGCTCGATCTCGGCGCGCGCCCGCTCCGCGGGAAACGGCGGCACGCGGTCCTGCAGCTTCGCCAGCTCGTCGGCGATGTCGGGCGGCAGCAGGTCGCGGCGCGTCGAGAGCACCTGGCCGAACTTGACGAAGATCGGCCCGAGCGTCTCCAGCGCCTGGCGCAGCCGCACTGCGCGCTCGGGGTCGGCGCCGCGCGCCAGCCGCGGCCAGAAGCGGTACAGGCGAAAGCGCAGCGCGACCCAGAGGATGCGCAGCAGCCGGATCATGCCAGGCGCTCGATGCGCTTTTCCAGCCGCTCGAGGGCATCGCGCAGGCGCGCGATCTCGGCCGCGAGCGCGGCGTAGCCGGCGCGCGGGGCGAGCAGGCGAGCGTCTTCCTGCGCATACTGCATGAAGCTCCCGGCCAGCCGGCGCGCGGCGTCCGCCTGCCAGGCCGCGAAATCGCGCGCCAGTCCCGCGAGGCGGTGCGCCGCGGCGTCGCCCACCAGCCTGGACAGGTCCTCCTCCGCGTCCCAGCGCAGGTGCCGCGCCAGATGCAGCACCTCCTGCGCGAGCTGCGCGTTGCCGTCGATCGCCACGCTGCGCATGAAGTGCTCCTCCCCCTGCAGCAGCGCGGGGAGCGACTCCGGCTGCAGCGTGATGCTGAGGCTCGCCGCGCTGCCCGGCGCGATGCGGCCTCCTTCGACGATCGCGAAGCGCAGCGCCGGCAGCGGCGGCGCGCGCAATTCGACCGTCTCGCCGGCGAACGGCGCGAGGCGCTCCCGCGCCCAGGTCTCGGCCTCGAGCAGGCGGTTCAGCGCCAGTACCAGCGGGGACTCCAGCGTCGCCATGAAAACAAAAGGGCCACCCTAGGGTGGCCCTGCAGAAGTATAGAGCGATCAGTGCATCTGCTGGATGCCGGCGAGCAGCCACCCCGAGGAGCCGTCGGCGGGCTTCACGAGATTCCACACCTCCTCGAAGCTCCCCGGCTCGGTCCCCGGCGTCTCGCGCACCAGCCCCGAGAAGCGCACGCTCGCCCAGTGGCGGGCGCCCTCGGTGGCGACCTCGAGCAGGTCGGCGTTCAGCGTCACCACGTCGGTCTGCTGCCCGGCCCCCGCATCGGCCCGCAGCGCCTCGAACATATCGGTGGTCGTCACTTCGCGCAGCTCATCGAGACGCCCGCTGTCGTTCGCCATCTGCAGGCGGATGAAGTTCTCCTTGGCCGCGCGCAGGAATGCCGCGACGTCGAAGCCTGGCGGCAGGTGCGCGCGCGCCGACCCGGCCGCCGCGCGCGCCTCGAAGCCAGCGGACTGCGAGGGCGGGGGCGCGGCCACGGTTTCGCTGCCCAGGCCCGCGTACTGCCACGCGGGCTGCGGGGCGCGGGGCGCGCGCAGCAAGCGCACGACGGCGAGGGCCGCGAACGCCAGCATGCCGATGAGAAGCGCGCCCAGAATCGTGCCGAGAAGCGGGTTGCCCGCGAACAAGGCGCCGAGCAGGCCGCCGAGCGCGAGGCCGCCGAGCACCGGCGCCCACCTGCTGCCCGCGGCGGGCGCCGCCGCCGGCGCGGCCGGCGCCGGCTTGGCGGGCGCGGCCGCTGGCGGCGCGGCGACACTGCGCTGCGCGCCGAGCGAGCGTGCGCTACCCAGGCGGCGCGCCTCCGCGTCCGGCATCGCGATCGCGAGTCCCAGCAGCACAGCCGCGACTCCCAGCCACCCCTTGTTCATGAAGCGCCTGCTCCTCCTGGTCGGTTGCGAAAAAATTCGTCGAGCGCTGCTACCCCAGCTTGAGGCCCCGGTGTACGGCGGCGACGCCCGCGCTGAGGTTGAAGTATTCGACCGACGCGAATCCCGCGCGTTCCATCATCGCCGCGAGCGTCGCCTGGTCGGGGTGCACGCGGATCGATTCGGCGAGGTAGCGGTAGGCGGCGCCGTCGCCGGCGACGCGCTCGCCGAGCCAGGGCAGCACGCTGAACGAATACAGGGCGTACGGCTTCTCCAGGGGCTGCCACACTCGCGAGAACTCGAGCACGACGAGCCGGCCGCCGGGGCGCAGCACGCGCGCCATCTCGGCGAGCGCCGCGTCCTTGTGCGTCATGTTGCGCAGCCCGAAGGCCACACTGACGCAATCGAAGTATCCGCCGGGAAACGGCAGGCGCTCGGCGTCGCACTGCACGGCCGGCAGCCGGCAGCCGGCGTCGAGCAGGCGGTCGCGGCCGCGCGCGAGCATGCTGCGGTTGATGTCCGTCGCCCAGACTTCGCCCGCGGCACCGGCGCGGCGCGCAAATGCGCGCGCCAGATCGCCGCTCCCCGAGGCGATGTCGAGCACGCGCTCGCCCGGCCGCACGCGCGCCACGCGCACCGCGAAGGCCTTCCACAGCCGGTGCAGGCCGAGCGACATCAGGTCGTTCATCAGGTCGTAGCGCGGCGCGACGCGATCGAAAACCCCCGCGACGCGGCTGCGCTTCTCGCCTTCCGCGACACGTTCGTAGCCGAAATCAGTTTCTGCCATATGTGAGTGCACGCTTACGCTATCTGATAGCTCCTGCCTCATCCATTTTCTTTAGGTAGGCCACCCATCGATCGTCCTGCTCTATGCCCAGCTCGTACAGGTAGTCCCAGGAATAGATCCCAGTGGCGTGACCGTCCGAGAAGGTCGGCTGGATGGCATAGGAGCCCACCGGCTCGACATGGCGGATGTCGACGTCGCGCTTGCCGACCTGCAGGACTTCCTGCCCCGGTCCGTGCCCCCGCACCTCCGCCGAGGGCGAGAAAACCCTCAGGTATTCATAGGGCAGCCGGAAGGCGCGGCCGTCGTCGAAAGCGATTTCCAGCACCCGCGACTTCTGGTGCAGCTTGATTTCCGTCGGCGTCGGCATGCCGGGGCGATGATACCCCGCCGGCTCTGCAACAATAGCGTCACGAAAGGTTCTTAGTATCGTCACCATGCCCGCCAACATCCTGCTGGTGGAGGACGAGCCGGCGATCCAGGAGCTGATCGCGGTCAATCTCGAGCACGCCGGTCATCACGTGATCCGCGCCAACGACGCCGAAAGCGCGCTCGGCATCGTGAGAACCGCCCTGCCGGACCTGCTGCTGATCGACTGGATGCTTCCCGGGATGTCCGGGCTGGGCCTCGCGCGCCAGTTGCGCCTGGAAGAGCGCACGCGGCAGATCCCGATCATCCTGCTCACGGCGAGAAGCGCCGAGACCGACAAGGTGGCGGGGCTGGAGGCGGGCGCCGATGATTACCTGACCAAACCGTTTTCGCCGCGCGAACTCCTCGCGCGCATCAAGGCGGTGCTGCGGCGCCGGGCCCCGCAGATGACGGACGACCCGGTGGAGCTGGCCGGGTTGCGCCTCGACCCCGGGACGCACCGCGTGTTCGGCGCCGAGCGCACGCTCGCGCTCGGCCCCACCGAATTCCGGCTGCTGCACTTCCTCATGACCCACGCCGAGCGCGTGCACTCGCGCGCGCAGCTGCTCGACCACGTCTGGGGCGACCACGTGTTCGTGGAGGAGCGCACCGTGGACGTGCATATCCGGCGCCTGCGCAAGTCGCTCGAGCCCTCCGGCCACGATCGCCTGATCGAGACGGTGCGCGGCTCGGGCTATCGCCTGACCGCCAGCCCCGCTTGAACCCGGCCTGGGCCAGCACGCTCGCGGTAGCGGTCGCGGCAGCGGCGGCGGGGCTGCTGTGGGGCTGGCTCGGCGTCGCGGCCGCGCTCGCCCTGGCGCTTGCGTTCCACACCGCGCAACTCGCCGCGTTCGTGCGCTGGCTGCGCCGGCCGGCGCGCGACGCGCTGCCCGCGGGCCGCGGCGCCTGGGAATCGGCGTTCGCCGCCCTGCACCACTTCCTCAAGGACCGCGACGAGGAGCGCGACCGGCTGCGCACGGCGCTCGCGCGCTTCCGCGACGCCGGCCGTGCCCTGCCCGACGGGGTGGTGATCCTCGATCGCGAGTACCGCATCGAGTGGGCCAATCCGACGGCCGCGCGCCACTTCAGCATCGATGCGCGCCGCGACCTCGGCCACCCGGTGGCCAACTTCGTGCGCCATCCCGACTTCATCGCCTGGCTGGGGGCGGGCGATTTCGCCGAGCCGCTCACGCTGCGCGGCGCGCGCGGCGACGCCGTGCTGCAGCTGCGGCTGATCGAGTTCGGCGACGAGCTCAAGCTGCTCAACTCGCGCGACATCACGGCGCAGGAGAAGCTCGAGACCATGCGCCGCGATTTCGTCGCCAACGTCTCCCACGAGCTGAAGACGCCGGTCACCGTGCTCGCGGGGTTCGTCGAGACGCTGAGCGACCCGCAGATCGAGATGAGCGCGGCGCAGCGCCGGCGCTATTTCGGCCTGATGGCCGAGCAGGCGCGGCGCATGCAGCAGCTGATCGAGGACCTGCTCACGCTCTCGGCGCTGGAGTCGAGCGCGGCGCCCGCCGACGAGCAGGCGATCGACATGCGGAGCTTCGTCGAGCAGCTCGCCGACGAGGCGCGCGCGCTCTCGGCCGGCCGGCACCGGGTGCTCGTGCAGGTCGAGGCGGACGCCCGCCTCACCGGCAGCGCGCGCGAGCTGCACAGCGCCTTTTCCAACCTGGTGTCGAACGCGGTGCGCTATACCCCCGAGGGCGGCACGGTGACGCTGTCCTGGCGCCTGCGCGAGCAGCGCGGCGTGTTCGCCGTCGAGGACACCGGCATCGGCGTCGAAATGCGCCACATCCCGCGCCTCACGGAGCGCTTCTACCGCGTCGACCAGGGGCGCTCGCGCGAAACGGGCGGCACGGGCCTCGGCCTCGCGATCGTCAAGCACGTGCTCACGCGCCACCAGGCGAGCCTCGAGGTCGACAGCGAGCTCGGCAAGGGCTCGAGCTTCAGCGCCGTGTTCCCGGCGCAGCGCATCACGCCCACCGATCCGGCGAGAGCCGTCGCCTAGTCCCGCAGCGCCTCGTACGCCACGCGCTCGAAATCCGTGCCGCGCTCGATGACCTCGAGCAGCCGCACGCGCAGCGGCTTCTGCAGCGCCGCCTCGATGACGCGCTTCGGCCTGAACCAGCCCGGCGCGAGCACGAGCGTCGCCGGCGCTTCGAGCGCCGGCACGGCGGCGAGCGCAATGGCCTGCACGTACTTCTCGTCGGCGGCGTTGACGCCCGTGCCGCGCACGGCCGCCGCGAGCGGCGCGCCCGGCAGCAGCTTCACGCCGCACACCAGGTCGCCGTGCTCGGTGGCCATCAGCCATCGCACCTGCCCGACCTGAAAGCTCTTCGCGTCGGCGGGCTGCACGGCGACCAGCTGGCCCTGCGCCATGCGCTGCCCGCGATTGCCGGCGCGGCGCCGCATCTTCAGCCCTTGCGCGCTTTCGTCCTCGAGCCGCCAGTCCTCGAGCAGGAAACCCTGCGCCACGCTGTAATCTTCCTCGTCGCGCGTGCTGACGCGGCCGAACGTGGCGAGCTCGTCGCGCTGGCGCGCCGTGAGTTCCTTGAAGGTGGCGGCGACGCGGAACACCCGGCCGGAGACGTAGTAGTGGATCGCGGCGAGGCCGGTGCAGGCCTGCACGCGGTCGCTCGCGCCGCGGCGCTCGGCGCCGCGCGGCGCGCGCGCCTGGCACCACTGCCGGTAGAGGAACACGAGCAGTTGCTCGCAGGACGGCTGCACGCAGTCCTCGCCCAGCGCGAGGCGTGCGGGCGACTCGCCCTTCCTGAGCAGCGCGACGCGGTTGCGGATGCTCTTCGCCAGGCGCCGCACGTCGAAGTAGCGCAGATCCGCGCCCTCGGCGCGCCCGCGCTCGGCGCAGCGCTCGCCGGCGAGATCCGCCGTGAGCGGGGGCAGCTCACCCTCGTCGGGCCGCACGCGCGAGATCTCGACCTTGTCCGCCCAGCGCTCGAGCAGGTAGGCGACGAAGCTGAGCTGGCGCGGCGTCAGCTCCTGCGGATTGCACAGGCCCATCAGCATCGCGCGCAGGTAGGCGATGCGCGGCGAGGCGTCCTGCACGTCGCGGTTCAGGTAGTCCTTCACCAGCTGCTCGGCGACGCCGATCTGCTCGGCGCGCGCGTACGTCTGGTGCAGGTGGCGCCAGTCGCGCGCCGGGACCTGCCGGCAGGCGCGGTAGTGGTGGTACATGCGCAGCCCCGAGTAGGCGAGCGCGCGCTGCGCGACGAGCGCGCGCTGCGCGCGCAGCGCGGCGGCGTCGGCCTCGAGGCAGTGCAGGTAGCCCACGCGCATCTGCTCCCACAGCTCGATGGTGTCCTCGAACAGCCCCGCTTCGGCCTCCAGCATCGGCTGCGCGCGGTTGGTGAAGCGCTTGGCCTGCTCGATCTGCACGAAGTTGACCGCCTCGCGCAGCGCTTCCAGCGCCGCGAAGCGCGCCTCCGGCGGCGCGGCGCAGCGGTTGAGCTCTTCCAGCTGGACGAGCAGCTGATGCTGCGCCGCTGTCAGGTTGGCGAGCGGCACGTGCTCGAGCCACGCCTTGGCGCTCGCGCCGTCGGCGAACTCGGGCCGCGCCGCCGGATCGGTGGCCGGCAACTGGAACGCGCCCGGCGTGCTCACGGCATCGCCTTACAGGAGCACGCGCTCGATGCCGCCCGTGTTCGCCTTGCCGACGAACTCCGGCAGCCAGTTCTCGCCGAGCAGGCGCCGCGCCATCTCCACCACGATGTAGTCGGCCTGCGTGCCGGCGTCGGCGTCGAAGCGCGCCAGGCCCTGCAGGCACGACGGGCAGGAGGTCAGCACCTTGACCGGCCCCTCCCCGGCGAGCGCCGCGACGTCGCGCTTCAGCTCTTCCTCCTTCCTGGAGCGCACCTGCGTGGCCACGTCGGGGCGCGTCGTGGCGAGGGTGCCCGACTCCCCGCAGCAGCGCTCGGTGCCCTGCACGACGGCGCCGGTCAGCGCGCGCACCGTTTCCAGCGGCGCGCGCAGCTTCATGGGCGTGTGGCAGGGGTCGTGGTACAGGTAGCGCTGACCTTCGATGCCCTCGAGCTTGACGCCCTTTTCGAGCAGGTATTCGTGGATGTCGAGGAGTCGCGAGCCGGGAAAGATCCTGTCGAATTCGTATTTCTCCAGCTGATCGAGGCAGGTGCCGCAGGACACGATCACCGTGCGTATGTCCAGGTAGTTGAGCGTGTGCGCAAGCCGGTGGAACAGCACCCGGTTGGCGGTGATGATCCGCTCGCCCTTTTCCTGCTCGCCCGCGGCGGTCTGCGGATAGCCGCAGCACAGGTACCCCGGGGGCAGCACGCACTGCGCGCCCACCTCGTAGAGCATGGCCTGCGTGGCGAGGCCAACCTGGCTGAACAGACGCTCGGAGCCGCAGCCCGGGAAGTAGAACACCGCTTCCGAGTCCTCGCTCACCTTGGCGGGATCGCGCACGATCGGCACCACTTTCGCGTCCTCGATGTCGAGCAGGGCGCGCGCGGTGCGCCTGGGCAGCCCGCCGGGCAGCGCCTTGTTGACGAAATGCACCACCTGCGCGCGTAACGGCGGCCGGCCGGTGCTCGCGGGCGGCCGCGCGGTCTGGCCTTTCCACAGCACGCGCAGCAGCCGGTGCGCGGCGCGCTGCAGCCGGTAGCCCAGGCCGATCAGCGCCGCGCGCGTGAGCCGGACGGCGCGCGGATCGGTGGCCGTGAGGAACAGCATCGCCGCGCGCGTGCCGGGGTTGAAGCGCGCCTTGCCGGCGCGGCGCAGGAGGTTGCGCATGGCGATCGACACGTCGCCGAAATCGATGTCCACCGGGCAGGGGCTCGCGCACTTGTGGCACACGGTGCAATGGTCGGCGACGTCGGCGAACGCGTCGTAGTGCACGCGCGCCACGCCGCGGCGCGTCTGCTCCTCGTACAGGATCGCCTCGATGAGGAGCGAGGTCGCGAGGACCTTGTCGCGCGGCGAATACAGCAGGTTCGCGCGCGGCACGTGGGTCGCGCACACCGGCTTGCACTTGCCGCAGCGCAGGCAGTCCTTGATCGAGCGCGCCACGCCGTCGAGGTCGGTTTCCTCCAGAATCAGCGACTCGGCGCCGATCAGCGCGAAGCTCGGCGTGTAGGCGTTCTCCAGCCCGCCGCCGGCCAGCAGCTTGCCCGCGTTGAAGCGCGCTTCCGGATCGACGCTTTCCTTGTAGGCGCGGAACGCTTCCAGCTCGGCGGGCTCGAGGTACTCGAGCTTGGTGATGCCGATGCCGTGCTCGCCAGAGATCACCCCGCCGAGCGACTTGGCCAGGCGCATCAGGCGCGTCACGATCTGCGTCGCGCGCTGCAGCATCACGTAGTCGTCCGAGTTCACCGGGATGTTGCTGTGCACGTTGCCGTCGCCGGCGTGCATGTGCAGCGCCACGAACACGCGCCCGCGCAGCACCCGCCGGTGCACCGCGTCCGCGCCTTCGAGGATCCTCGCGTAGGGCCCGCCGGCGAAGATGCGCTGCAGCTCCGCGCGCACCTCACTCTTCCAGGACAGGCGCTCGGTGCGCGACTGCAGCCGCTCGAACTCCACGTCGAGGCCGTTGCGCAGCCGCTGCCAGCGCGCGCGCACCGCGGCGATCAGCTCGGCTGCGCGCGGCACGCGGTCGCCGAGGAGCTCGGGCCGCGACAGGGGATCCGCGCCCTGCACCAGCAGCAGCTCGCCCTGGAAATACTCCTCCAGCGCGTCGAGCAGCTCGAGCTTGTTGTCGATCGAGCACTCGATGTTGATGCGCTCCACGCCGTCGGAGTACGCCGCGAGCTGCTCGAGCGGGATCACCACGTCCTCGTTGATCTTGAAGGCGTTGGTGTGGCGCGCGATGGCGGCGGTGCGCGCGCGGTCCAGCCAGAAGCGCTTGCGCGCCTCGGGCGACACGGCGACGAAGCCCTCGCCGCCGCGCGCGTTGGCGATGCGCACCACGGACGAGGCGGCGCTCGCCACCTCGTCGACGTGGTCGCCGACCAGATCGCCGATCAGCACCATGCGCGGGCGTTGCCCGCGGCGCGACTTGGCGCCGTAGGCGACCGCCTTCACGTAACGCTCGTCGAGGTGCTCGAGCCCGGCGAGCCGCACGCCCGGCAGGCGCGCGACGTGGTCGCGCACCTCGACGATCGCCGGCACGGCCTCGGCCGCCGGCCCGAAGAACTCCAGGCACACGGTGCGCGTGTGTGCGGGCATCTTGTGCAGGATGAAGCGTGCGGCGACGATGATGCCGTCGCAGCCCTCCTTCTGCACCCCGGGCAGCCCGCCGAGGAACTTGTCGGTGACGTCCTTGCCGAGCCCGCCTTTCCTGAACGCGCGCCCGGGCAGCTCGATGGCGCGCTCGTCGAGCAGCTTCTTGCCGTCGGGCGCGATGCGGCGCACGTGGAAGGTGGCGGTCCCGGTGTCCTGCAGCCGGCCGAGGTTATGCTGGTAGCGCTCCACCTCGAGCCACTCGCCTTGCGGCGTCACCATCTTCCACCAGGCGAGGTTGTCGACGGCGGTGCCCCAGAGCACCGCCTTCTTGCCGCCCGCGTTCATGGCGACGTTGCCGCCGACGCAGGAGGCATCGGCCGACGTCGGATCGACCGCGAATACCAGGCCGGCGTCCTCGGCGACGTCCATGACGCGGCGCGTGACCACGCCCGCCCCGGCACGCACCGTCGGCGCCTTGCGCCCGGTGCCCGGCAGCTCGAGCCACTCCACGGCGCCGAGCACGTCGATCTTCTCGGTGTTGATGACCGCCGCGCGCGGCGTGAGCGGCACGGCGCCGCCGGTGTAGCCGGTGCCGCCGCCGCGCGCGATGATGGTGAGACCGAGCGCGCCGAGCGCACGCACCAGCGGCAGGACCTCGTCCTCGCCGTCCGGCGAGACGACGACGAACGGATACTCGACGCGCCAGTCGGTCGCGTCGGTGACGTGCGAGACGCGCGCGAAGGCGTCGAAGGCGATGTTGTCGGAGCGCGTCACGCGCCGCAGGCGCTTGCGCACCCGGGCGCGCAGCGCGCGCGTCTCGGCGAACGACGCGGCGAAGCCCTCGAGCGCCGCGCCCGCCAGCGCGAGCAGCTCGCCGACCTTCTCGTTGCCGCTGCGCCGCGCCTCGATCCCGGCGAGCCGCCGCCGCATGCCTTCGATGAGCTGGCGGCGCGCGCGCGACCCCTCGATCAGACCGTCCTCGAGGTAGGGATTGCGCCGGATGGCCCACATCTCGCCCAGCACCTCGTACAGCATGCGCGCCGAGCGTCCGGTGCGCCGCTCGGCGCGCAGCGCCGAGAGCAGCCGCCAGCCCTCGGCGCCGAGCAGCCGCAGCACGATCTCGCGGTCCGAGAACGAGGTGTAGTTGTACGGAATCTCGCGCAGGCGCGCCTGCATGTCAGGCGTCCTCCGCGATGCCGAACACGTCCTGATAGCTCGCGTAGTAGCTGGCGAACAGCGTCGGCAGCACGATGAGCGCCATCGGCAGCACCAGCGAGCGCGGACTGAACGCGGGCGCTTCGCCCGGCATGAGCGACACCAGCAGCACCACCGAGCCCATCGCCAGGAACAGCCCCACCCCGAGCACCAGCGCGTACGCGATGAACGCCATCCGGTTCATCCAGAACGCCACCAGGCTGTAGAACAGTGCCTTGGCGGGGTGCACCGTGTGCCACGCCACGAGCACCGGCGCGAACCAGAGCATCATCATCGTCGGCAGATAGAGCACGGCCGAGGTCAGCATGCCGGTGAGCAGCGCGTCGCCGGGATCGCCGCCTTGCTGCGCGCCGCCGGAGGCGAACAGCACGCCGAGCAGCGCGCCGCCGTCCACCAGCGACGAGCCGGCAATCGCCGCGGCGAATCCCGCCGAGTACACGCAGCCGAGCACGAGCTGCCCGGGGAGCCGTTCGCGGAATCCGGCGAACAGCATCGTCAGCTCCACGGGCTGCCGGTGCGCCGCGGCGCGGCTCGCCGCCATGAAGCCGACGGAGAACGCGGGCACGAGAACCGAGACCGCGGCCGGGCCGACGACCGGGAACACGCTCATCAGCATCGTCGCCATGAGATAGGCGAAAACCAGCACCAGCCACCCCAGCGGCGCGGCGCGGAACATGCGCCAGCCCTCGGCCAGCCAGCGCGCGCCGCGCGCCGGCGTCACGACGCGCGCCCTCATGGCGCCGGCAGCCGCGGCGGCGCTTCGGCGATGCGCCGCTCGAGCAGGTCGCGAAAGTGCGCCGGATCGTGCGCGTGCACCAGCTCGCCGGGGCGCGGCAGGTGCAGGTCGTGCAGGCGCGACAGCCAGAACCGCAGCGCCGCCGCGCGCAGCATCGCCGGCCAGGCAGCGCGCTCCTCGGCGCTGAAGGGCCGCAGCGCATGGTAGGCGCCGAGGAGCGCCTGCAGGCGCGCGGGCTCGAGCGCGCGCTCGCGCTGCGGATGCACGAGGCACCAGTCGTTGGCGCATACCGCGACATCGTAGAGCAGGCAATCGACGCCGGCGAAGTAGAAATCGATCACGCCGCAGATGCGCCCGCTCTCGAACAGCGCGTTGTCGCGGAACAGGTCCGCGTGCACCGGGCCGCGCGGCAGGTCGGGAAAGCGCTGCTTCGACTGGTAGACGAGCTCGGCCTCGAGCCGCTGGCGCTCGGCGGCGGCGAGAAAGGGCTGCAATTCCCGCGCCGCCGCGCGCCACCAGCGCGGGCCGCGCGGGTTCTCGAGGTAGGCGCCGTAGGATCGCCCGGCGAGGTGCATTCTCGCCAGAAGCGCACCCAGCTCGGCGCATTCCGCGGCGCCTGGACTCTCGATCGAGCGCCCCGGCAGCCGCGTGACGAGCGCCGCGGGCTTGCCGTTCAGCTCGCCGAGGTAGGCGTCGTTCAGGTCGGCCACCGGCGCCGGGCAGGGGATGCCGTGGCGCGCGAGGTGCGCCATGAGGTCGAGGTAGAACGGCAGCTCGGCCGCCGGCAGGCGCTCGAACAGCGTCAGCACGTAGCGCCCCTGATCGGTAGTGACGAAGTAATTGGTGTTTTCGATGCCCGCCTCGATCGGCTCGAGCGCCGCGAGCGCGCCCACGGAGTAGCCGCGCAGCCAGGCCGCGAGCTCGGGCTGCGAGACGGGGGTATAGACCGACAAATGCGGATGATTCTACTAGAGGTTGAGCAGCACCTCGCGCTCCTGCGGCGAGGGCTCGAAGCCGCGCTTCTCGTAGTAGGAGAAGATCGCGTCGACCACCGCGCGCGGCTCGTCGATCACCTGCAGCAGCTGCGCATCGCCGGCGTCGATCATGCCCTCGCCCACCAGGCGCTCGCGGATCCACTCGAGCAGCCCGCGCCAGTACGGCGAGTGCATCAGGATGATCGGCATCTTGCGCGTCTTGCCGGTCTGCACCAGCGTGAGCGCCTCGAACAACTCGTCGAGCGTGCCGTAGCCGCCGGGCAGGATGATGAAGGCGGTGGCGAACTTCACGAACATCACCTTGCGCGCGAAGAAGTGCTTGAAGCGCATGCTGATGTCCTGGAAGCGGTTCGCCTGCTGCTCGCGCGGCAGATCGATGTTGAGCCCGATCGCCGGCGCCGGCCCTCCGAATGCGCCCTTGTTGGAGGCTTCCATGACGCCCGGGCCGCCGCCCGAGATCACGGCGAAGCCCGCCTCCGAAAGCAGGCGCGAGACGTCCTCGGCGAGACGGTAGTAGGGCGTGCCCGGCGCGACGCGCGCGCTGCCGAACATCGACACCGCCGGGCGGATGTGCGCGAGGCGCTCGGTCGCGTCGACGAACTCTGCCATAATGCCGAACACCCGCCATGCCTCGCGCGCGCTGATCTCCGGCGCGCGGCTCGCAGGCCTGGGCAGCTTGTCGTTGCTCATCGTGTCAGGGAAAGCTCCGCAAAAGACGCTCCTGCTCGTCGACGGCTCGTCCTACCTGTACCGGGCGTTCCATGCGCTGCCCGAGCTGAAAAGCCCGAGCGGCGAGCCGACCGGCGCCATCCGCGGCGTCCTGAGCATGCTAAGGCGGCTGGCCGAGGACCACAAGGCCGACGCCCTCGCCTGCGTGTTCGACGCGCGCGGCCCGACCTTTCGCGAGGCGCTGTATCCGCAGTACAAGGCGAACCGCCCGTCGATGCCCGAGCCGCTCGCGGCGCAGATCGAGCCGCTGAAGGAAGCGATCGCTGCGCTCGGCTGGCCGGTGCTGGCGATCGAGGGCGTGGAGGCCGACGACGTCATCGCCACGCTCGCCGCGCAGGCGACCGGGCGCGGCTGGCGCACGCTCGTCTCCACGGGCGACAAGGACCTGACGCAGCTGGTCGATGCGCAGGTGACGCTCGTCAACACCATGTCGAACGAGACGCTCGACGTCGAGGGCGTGAAGCGCAAGTTCGGCGTCGCGCCCGCCCAGATCGTCGATTACCTCGCGCTCACCGGCGATGCGGTGGACAACGTGCCCGGCGTCGACAAGGTCGGCCCGAAAACCGCGGCCCGGTGGATCCAGCAGTACGGCTCGCTCGACGAGGTCATGCGCCACGCCGGCGAGATCGGCGGCGCCGTGGGAACGAACCTGCAGAAGGCGCTCGACTGGCTGCCCAAGGGCCGCAGCCTGCTGACGGTGCAGCGCGACGTCGCGCTGCCGCTCGCGCTGGAAGACCTGAAGGCGGCGCCCGATGTGCGCAAGCAGCGCGACCTCTACGAGCGCTTCGGCTTTCGCGCCTGGCTCGCGGAGCTCGGCGCGGAGGCGCCGCCCGCCGCGGCGGCGCCGCCGCCGGCGCCGGACGGGCGCCGCGCCTATGTCACGCTCGGCGACGAGGCGGCGCTGAACGACTGGCTGAAGACGATGCAGAAGGCGGCGCTGGTCGGCTTCGACACGGAGACCACGGGGCTCGAGCCGATGGTGGCGCGGCTCGTCGGCATGTCGTTCGCTTTCGGCGAGCAGGCGGCGTACCTGCCGCTCGCGCACCAGTACCCCGGCGCGCCGGCGCAAGTGGGCGTCGACCGGGCGCTCGCGCTGCTCGGGCCCTGGCTGGAGAGCGCCGCGCACCGCAAGGTCGGGCAGAACCTGAAGTTCGACGCGCACGTGCTCGCCAACCACGGCGTCGCGCTCGGCGGCATTGCCCACGATACTTTGCTCGAGTCCTACGTGCTCGAAGTGCACGAGCGCCACGACCTCGACTCGCTCGCGCAGCGCCACCTGGGCCGCAAGACCCTCTCCTACGACGAGGTGACCGGCAAGGGCGCCGCGCGCATCCCGTTTTCCGCCGTCAGCGTCGAGCGCGCCACCGAGTACGCGGCCGAGGACGCCGATTGCGCGCTCGCCGTGCACGCGGCGCTCTATCCGCGCATCGCCGCCGAGGAAACGCTGAAGCGCGTCTACGAGACGATCGAAATGCCGGTCATGCCGGTTCTGCTGAGGATGGAGCGCAACGGCGTGCTGCTCGATCGCGAAAAGCTCGAGGCGCAGAGCCACAAGCTGGGGCGGGAGATGCTCGAGCTCGAGCAGAAGGCCTACGCGGCCGCGGGCCAGCCGTTCAATCTCAATTCGCCGAAGCAGATCCAGGAGATCCTGTTCGAGCGCCAGAGGCTCCCGGTGAAGAAGAAGACCCCCTCGGGCCAGCCCTCGACCGACGAGGACGTGCTCGCGGAGCTCGCGCTCGACTACCCGCTGCCGAAGCTGCTCCTCGAGTACCGGGCCATCGCCAAGCTGAAGTCGACCTACACCGACAAGCTGCCGAAGATGATCCACCCGGCAACCGGGCGCGTGCACACCACCTATTCGCAGGCGGTCGCGGTGACCGGGCGGCTCGCCTCCAACGACCCCAACCTGCAGAACATCCCGATCCGCACGCCGCAGGGGCGGCGCATCCGCGAGGCCTTCGTCGCGCCGCCGGGCCGCCGCATCCTGAGCGCCGACTACTCGCAGATCGAGCTGCGCATCATGGCGCACCTCTCGGGCGACGCAGGGCTGCGGCACGCCTTCGCGCACGGACACGATGTGCACCGCGCCACCGCCGCCGAGGTGTTCGGCCGGACGCTCGACGAGGTGAGCGACGACGAGCGGCGCACCGCCAAGGTGATCAACTTCGGCCTTATCTACGGCATGAGCGCCTTCGGCCTGGCGCAGAACCTCGGCATCGAGCGCACCACCGCGCAGGCCTATATCGACTCCTACTTCTCGCGCTATCCCGGCGTGAAGCGCTACATGGACGGAACGCGCGAGAAGGCGCGCGCCGACGGCTACGTGGAGACGGCTTTCGGCCGGCGCCTGTGGCTGCCGGAGATCAGGTCGTCGAACCCGCAGCGGCGCGCGGGCGCCGAGCGCGCGGCGATCAACGCGCCGATGCAGGGCACCGCCGCGGACCTGATCAAGCTCGCCATGGTCTCGGTGCAGGGCTGGCTGGACGAAGAGCGGCTCGGCGCGCTGCTCGTCATGCAGGTGCACGACGAGCTGGTGCTGGAAGTGCCCGAGGCGGAGCTCGCCCAGGTGCAGGACGGGCTGCGCAGCCGCATGCAGGACGTGGCGCAGCTCGAGGTGCCCCTGATCGTCGAGATCGGCGTCGGCGCGAACTGGGACCAGGCGCACTAGTCGCGGTTGTCGGCGGTTCCGGCCCTGTGCTACCGTCCCGACGCATTCATCGAGGAGGAGAAAAGCCATGCAAGGCACCCGCACGTGCATTGCCGCCGCGCTCGCATCCGCGCTGGCGGCGCTATCCGGATCGGCAGGCGCCCAGAAGGTGGACTGGAAGTTCTCGAGCTGGGGCAATCCGCGCGCCTTCACCAAGGGCATCGAGGTGCTCGCCGACACCGTCGCCAGGCAATCCGGCGGCAACTTCACCATCACCATCGGCATGGGCGAGCAGTTCTCCAAGGCGCGCGAGAACCTCGACGGCATCAAGCTCGGCGCGCTCGATGCCGCGCACTTCTGCAACTTCTACCATCCCGGCAAGAACCCGGCGTTCATGGTGTTCTCGCTGCCGTTCCTGCCGCTCGGCGACTGGGACGTGTCGCTCAAGGTGCGCTCGACGGCGTTCAAGCACCCGGCGCTGGTCGCGGACATGGACAACTGGAACGCGATGACCTACACCACGACGCTCCTGCCGCAGTACGAGTTCCTCGGCAAGGGCAAGCCGCCGCAGACGCTCGCCGACTGGAAGGGCAAGCGCGTGCGCGCGGGCGGCGGCCTGGGCGACGCCATGGAGGTGCTCGGCGCGATCAAGACCACCACCACGGCGACCGAGGTCTACACCTCGATGCAGCGCGGCACCATGGACGCGGCCTCGTTCCCGTTCACCTACGCGCAGGTCGCCTACAAGATCCATGAGGTTTCCGACTGGTACACGACCAACATGTCGCCGGGAACCTCCGAATGCCCCATCGTGATCAACAAGACATCGTGGGCGAAGCTCCCGGATTCCTACAAGAAGATCGTCACCGGCGCCCTGGATAGCGTGAACAAGGCGCAGATCCAGGCCTACGTCGACATCGACAAGAAGAACCTGCCGATGCTCGCCGCCAAGCTCACGCCCGTGACCTACACCAAGGCGCAGCTCGAGGAGTTCCGCAGCGTCGCCGGCAAGCCGGTATGGGACAAATGGGTGAGCGATAACAAGGACAAGTTCGACGCCCGGGGCGTGCTCGACCTCGTCTTCAAGACCGCCCGAGAGGCCGGCGGCTGAGCACCGCCGCGCTCGCGCGCTTCGACCGCGCGCTCGGCCGCGTCGAGGAGCTGTTCAACCTCGTCGCGGCCGGCTTCATTTTCGCCCTGATGTTCCTCGGCATCGCGCAGGTGCTGGGGAGGACGCTGTTCGACCTGCCGATCTCGGGCTACATCGACCTCGTCGAGCTGTCGATGGCCTCGTTCGCCTTCCTCGGCATCGCCTACTGCCAGCGCCAGGGCGGGCACGTGAGGATGGAGATGGTGCTGAAGTTCGCCAGGGGCCGCGGGCAATGGGCATTGGAGGCGTTCGGCACGCTGGTCGCGCTCGGCATCATCGCCGTGCTCATCTGCTACGGCTACGAGCATTTCCTGCGCGCCTGGAGGTTCGGCGACAGCACCATCGACGCCGAGCTGCCGGTGTGGCCCTCGAAGCTGGTCGTGCCGGTCGCGTTCTCGCTGCTGTGGCTGCGGCTCCTGCTGCAGCTCGCGGGCTACGTGCGGCTCATGCTGCGGCCCGAAACAACTCCCGTGGCGGTTCCGGTGCTGCTCAGCGCCGAGGAGCTGGCGGCGAAAGAAATCGAGGAAAGCGCGGAGAGGCGCTAGCGTGGACTCCTTCACCATCGGCATCCTCGGCACCATTGCCATGGTGCTGCTCGTGTTCGCCGGCGTGCGCGTGTTCTACGCGGCGGCCGCCGTAGGCCTGGTGGGACTGGTATCGATGATCGGCTGGGACGCGGGCGCGGGAATGGCGGGCACCATCCCGCACTCCAAATCGGTGACCTACACGCTATCGGTGCTGCCGATGTTCATCCTCATCGGCTACCTGGCGTTCCACGCCGGCCTGACCGAGGCGCTGTTCGATGCGGCGCGCAAGTGGCTGGGCTGGGTGCCGGGCGGGCTCGCGGTGGCCACGGTGATGGCGGCCACCGGCTTCGCCGCGGTGTCGGGCGCGAGCACCGCGACGGCCGCGGTGTTCAGCCGCGTGGCGATCCCGGACATGCTGAAGGCGGGCTACGACAAGCGCCTCGCCGCGGGCGTCGTCGCCGCCGGCGGCACCCTCGCCACGCTCATTCCGCCGAGCGCGCTGCTGGTCATCTACGCCATTATCGTCGAGGAGTCCGTGGGCGCGCTGCTGGTGGCGGGCTTCCTGCCGGGGCTGGTATCGGCGCTGGTCTACGTGCTGATCATCGTCGGCATGGCGCGGATCAATCCCCGGCTTGGTCCGCCGATCCGCGGCTACAGCTGGCGCGAGCGCTGGAAGTCGCTGCCGCGCACGACGCCGATCATCGCCGTGGTGGTGATCATCTTTTCGGCCATGTACTTCGGCTGGGCGACGCCCACCGAAGCCGGCGCGCTCGGCGCCTTCGTCGTTTTCGTGCTGGCGCTCGCGCACGGCATGCGCTGGCGCGGATTGAAAGACGCGCTGCTCGAGACGGCAAAGCTCACGGTCATGATCTTCTCCATCATCTGGGGCGTGCTGCTGTTCGTGCGCTTTCTCGGCTTCGCCGGGCTGCCGAACGCGTTCGCCAAGTGGGTGGTGGCGCTCGACGTGCCGCCGCTCGCCATCCTCATCTGCATCCTGCTCTTCTACACCGTGCTCGGCATGTTCATGGACGCGATCGGCATGCTGCTGCTGACGCTGCCGGTGGTGTACCCGGCGGTGATGGCGCTCGGCTACGACTCGGTCTGGTTCGGCATCATCGTCGTCAAGATGGCGGAAATCTGCCTCATCACGCCGCCCATCGGCCTGAATTGCTTCGTGGTGAACGGCGTGCGCCCGGACATTCCGCTCGCCACCGTGTTCCGCGGCATCTTCCCGTTCTTCGTCGCCGACGTGATCACGGTGGGCGTGTTCATCGCCTTCCCGGAAATCATCCTCTGGCTGCCGAAGACGATGCACATGACGTAAATAGGGACAGCCCCCTTATTTCGCATAGCGAAAAAATGGGGACTGTCGCTATTTAAGCAGCGCGCCGAAGACCTTCTTGATCAGGCTCGAGGCGGTGCCGACGGGGTCCTTGCGGATCTTGCGCTCCTCTTCGGCGACCATGAAGTACAGGCCGTCCAGGGCCTTGCGCGTCACGTAGTCGTCGAGATTCGCGTCCGCGGCGTCGACCAGTCCCACGCGCACGCCGCGCGCGGCGTACTGGTTGTACTTCTGCGCCAGCCCGACGCGCGCCGTCGTGCGCTGCACCACCGGCAGGAACCGCGAGCGCAGCGTTTCTTCGGTGGTGCGGCGGAAGTACTGCGTGCCCGCCGTGTCGCCGCCCGTGAGGACGCCCTTGGCATCCTGCACGCTCATCTGCCGCACCGCGTCGATGAGCAGCTGCTGCGCCTCGGGAACGGCCGCCTCCGCCGCGCGATTGAGCGCGACGATGAGCTCGTCGGCGTATTTGCCCATGCCGAAGCGGCGCATGTTCTTCTCGGCGCGGCGCAGGGGCTCGGGCAGCGGGATCTTGACGCGTGCATCGCCGAGAAACCCGTCCTCGCGTCCCAGCTGCTCCACCGCGGCGCGCGAACCTCGGCTCAGCGCGCTCTTCAAAGCGTTGATCGCGTCGCGATTGCTGACGTCCTCGAGCTGCGCCCAGGCGGGCGCCGCCATGACAAGGCCGACGATTAGCGGGACAATGCGCACCCTGCTCCCTTCATGAAATCCCAGACCAAGCTTATCGTCCTGGTGGCCGCGGTGGCAATCGCCGCGGGCGTCGTACTCGGCCTGCAGCAGCGCCCCGACGCGCCGCGGGCGCGCTTCGTCGCGCTCGCGGGCGGCAATTTCAGCACCGCCGACCTGCGCGGGCGCGTGGTGCTCGTCAATTTCTGGTCCACGTCCTGCGTCACCTGCGTCGAGGAGATGCCGAAGATGGTGGCGGCGTGGCGGCGGTACGCACCGCGCGGCTACGAGATGGTCGCCGTGGCGATGAGCTACGACCACCCCAACGCCGTCGCCGCGTTCGTGCGACGGCACGCGCTTCCTTTCCGTGTCGCGCTCGACCCGGAGGGCGCAGCGGCGCGCGCCTTCGGTAACGTGCGTGTCACGCCGACGACGTATCTTCTCGACAGGAGCGGCCGCATTGTCGCGAAGTATGTCGGTGAACCGGACTGGAAGGATTTCCACGCGCGCGTCGAGCGCGCGCTCGCCGAACCGGCGTAACTGTCGCCGCGGGGCGACGCAATCGGCGGCTGGCGCCACCGGCGAGCCGCACAAGGTCCTGATTTTCCAGAAGCGGGAAACTTGGCACGCGCATTGCGGTCCATTGCAGGCGAGCCCTGCGGGGCTCGTCGTGTTACTGCAATCAAGGAAAGGAGCAGCCATGAAACTCGAAAAGACCGCACGCGCCATCCTGGGCATCACCGCGCTCGCGTGGTCGATCCCGTTCGCGCAGGCCGCCGAATCGCGGCAGCCCGGGGTGACTCCGCCCCAGGCGATGAACAGCGCCGAGTTCAAGAAGCTCGACACCGATCACGACGGCTATCTCCAGTACGGCGAGATCAGCCAGATGCGCGAGTACCGCAAGCCGTTCGCGGAGGCCGACCGCAACCATGACGGCCGTCTCGATCCCGACGAGGCCATCACGGCGCAGCAGCTCTACGAGCGGGAGCTCGCCGCGCGCTACGCCGAGGACAGCTGGCTCACCACCAAGGTGAAGACGGCGCTGCTGCGCGAGAGGGGCCTGCACTCGATGGACGTGAGCGTCGAGACCTTCGACAGCCACGTCCTGCTCTCGGGCTTCGTCGCCGACGAAGCGCAGAAGAGAAAGGCGCTGCTCGTCGCTTCCAACGTCGAGGGCGTGAAGGACGTCAAGGACGGCCTTGCGATCCGCAAGTAAGCGTCCCGGGCGGGACGGGGCGGCGCCCCGTCCCGCTTTCGCCCTGCCGTTGCACCTCGCGGCGGGGCTCGTGCGCTGGGACGGCATCGCGCTGCGGCCCGTGTCGCTCAAGACCCGGCGACATCGCCGCTCCGCGCATCGGTTTCGGCTGTAACCGCGCGCCGCCGGCGCGACACGGCGCGCACACAATTGGAGTCCAGATTGGAGGGCGTGACACCAACCCACTTCTCCATGAAAGGAAACTCCATGAAACGCCAAGTCATCGCCATCGCCCTGGGCGGCCTGTTCGCGCTGCCCGCCTTCGCCAATTACGAGATCGACGCCGGCAACCTGCCGCAGCCCGTCGCCGCAACCAAGAGCTTCGAGCAGGTGCGCGCGGAGCTCCTCGCCGCGAAGCAATCGGGCAACTGGATGGTGAACGCCGAGCTGGGCACCCAGTCCCGGGTCGCCGCGCCGGTGCTGGTCGCCGGCAAGACGCGCACGGAAGTGCGCGCGGAAGTGGCGCAGTCGCGCGCCGTCGGCGACTACATCGTCAACGCCGAGCTGGGCACGACCGCCAGGCAGCTGTAAGCAACGCAGCACCACGCCCGGCAGCCCGCGGCCAACCCGCGGGCTGTCTTTTTTCCCCCCGGCGTGCACTCAATCGGGACGGCGACGTCGTGGGGTAGGCGTAAGCTTCCTCCGGCATGAAACTGGCCGAGATCCTCTTCCCAGGGTCGCTGGACGGCGCGCAGCCCGTTCGCCTGCGCCGCTTCGGCCTCGCCGCGCTCACGTACCTTCTGGGCATGGGGCTGGTAGGCCTCGTGTGGCTGTTCGGCCTG
>Ga0210114_1000025_pt1 | contig 32742 bp, 33 predicted proteins | sample MayberryNW_TuleA_FD_185524 | JGI IMG/M metagenome (GOLD analysis project Ga0210114, IMG submission 185524) | Wetland microbial communities from San Francisco Bay, California, USA, that impact long-term carbon sequestration - MayberryNW_TuleA_D2... | ecosystem: Environmental > Aquatic > Marine >...
TGTGGGTCATCGGCCACCACCCGATCCACGCCCCGAGTGCTTAATTTTGGGCGTGGGTGCGAAAGCGTCCTTTGAGTCCTGGTGCCTGCGCTTTCCACTTTCTGGAGAGTAGCCCTTCATAAGAAGCTCAATCCGGTGAGCCGTTGGGACTATGTTGGCGCTGCGCGATCTCGCGCGTACTCTCTCGCTCTTCAATCCATTGGGTGAATTGGCTTTCACGGACGCGCCACTGTCCGCCGACCTTGAAAGCGGGGAATTGGCTAAGCCGAATCATGCGTTCTACCGTCCGCGTGGATACATGCAGCAACTTGGCAGCCTGCCGGAGAGTGAGAAAACGGAAAGGCTCGCGATCATTTTCCATATAGGATTTCCAGCTACGAGCAATGCCAATGCCATGACACAACTTGGACGGTTTTGGAAAACTCTGGAGGTATTAACCCATCACATCCCTGACCGGTGCCGACCTCACTAGAAAATTTTACCGGCCCCGCGGAACGCCGGTGTAGAGAAGGAAATCCGATGTGGTGAACAGAAGCGCTTGAGGTTTGTTAAATCCGGCCTTGTCTTCCATCCAGCTATTTTTGCTTGTGGACTGGAACGGATTCGAATCCAAAGTTTGGATTCGAATCCCTACGGGAGTGCTACATTGCGATCGTTGGTCACGGGGAACGTCGTCAAAGGCACATTGACGATTTCGCCCCAACCTCGCCCTGCCTGGTATGTAGCACGTAGTTCTTGGACGCGAAATCTTTCTGCCGGTCCAGCGAGAAAGGCGATCGGCTGAGTAATCGAAAAACGTGTAAAACGAGAGAAGATTTTTCCAGCCGCGAAATGGCTAGGTTGACTGATCTAAAGAAGATGTAACGGATAGATTGTTGCGCCTATTAAGGGGCCGCGATTTGCGGGCGCTAGCTAAGAGACTGCCAAAATGCTTTTGCCAGGTCCAACCACTTTTTAGCTTAAATTCCTTTAAATATTCATCTAATAAAAACTGCGCTTCTTCTTCCGAAATAAGCCCGTTTGTTCGTGCCGCCGCTATTGACTTTCCCCAAATCCGCATCTCCAATTCCTTCCTGTTCACCGTTGCCTCCAAGTTTTAAATCCGCTCTATCTATCACGTTTGTGCAATAAAGCAAACACCGCCGGGACAACCGGTAAAGGGCATCTCTGATTTGGTCATTTCGGCAAAAGCTTACCGAGCAGCGCCGTCGCGCATGGTTCGTGGCAAACGGACAAGCAAGGGGTAACGACCAACACGGCAGAGCGGAAACGATCTTTTCACAATCACCGACCTCAACATCTCTAACAAACCCAACAACGGTTCGGGACTGGAACCGTAACGAAAATCGCCCGAAGAGACACGGTTATTTGTCTTGTAATCGCAGTCGATTATGCGAGAAATATTATGCGGAGCCGCGCTGCCGGGGTATTGGTAATCTGGCGCCGCCTCGAATCATTCTTTCGGAAGCAAAGTTCGTTCATGACGCTAAGAGGAAATACACCGATCAAGGTCGTTGCCGGCCTGATCTATCGAGACGGACGACTGTTGGTCTGCCAACGGCGTTCCGACGCCGCTTTTCCGCTGAAATGGGAGTTTCCCGGCGGCAAAGTGGAAGGAGGGGAGGCGGAGCTCGCCGCTCTGACGCGAGAGCTATACGAGGAGTTGGCCATCGAAGTGCGCAAGGCCAAGTTTTTTTGTGAGCATGATCATTCTTATCCGAAAGGTCCGACAGTATCGCTGCGTTTTTACAATGTCTTTGATTTTGAAGGCGAACCGCAAAATTTGGTATTCGAACGGATTTCATGGCGCAAATTATCGGATCTGGAGCAGCTGGATTTTCTCGACGGCGATCGCCCTTTGATTGCAGAGCTCACAGCGATCGACGGAGCCGCGTTGCTGGGAAGATAATTTGTTGTTTCTCTTCTCCTGAATCGAGTTTTTGCCGAAGTTGCGCCGTGCAATTGACAGCCATTATCGCTGCGGCTATCCTAGGCAGGTTTTGAAAAGCCGCGGGATGTTCATCCGGAAATCGATTTATAGCGTTGCGATCGTTGCGCTCTTGCTCGCGACGGCAACAGCTGCATTTGCCGATGTCTACGCTTACAGAGACCGAAATGGCGTCATGACATTTACCAACGTTCCTACTCACGGCGGGTTTCGCCGGGTGCTGAGAGACCCAAAGCGCCCCATAGCATCGGCGGCTTTCAAACCTTCTTACGATGCTCTCATTCGCACGGCTTCGGACCGCTATAACATCGACGCTGACCTGATCCGCGCCGTGATCAAAACCGAGTCGGACTTCGACGCTACCGCGCGCTCGCGGAAGGGTGCCATGGGGCTGATGCAGCTCATGCCGGACACTGCGCGTTTTCATAACGTCAGCGACGCTTATAATCCGGAAGAAAATGTCGAGGGTGGAGTGCGGCATCTAAGAATGCTGCTTGATCGCTATCGGGGCGATCTCGAGCTTTCTCTGGCGGCGTATAACGCCGGCAGCGGGGCGGTTGAAAAACATCGGGGTATTCCGCCGTTTTCCGAAACCAGAGAATACGTCCGCCGCGTGCTGCATGTTTACGGTTCTTACCGGGGCGAGGCCTTGCAGATTTCCAGCCCGGTTCGGCAGTAGATGGCACAAGCCATCGCAAGCAGAGTCTCCCGTGGTTTGTACTTTTCCCAATCTCTTAAGCTTGTTTCGAATCCTGATTATCCCTGTCCTGGTCTATTTGCTAACTTTTCCAGATCGGTGGTCATCGCTGCTTGCCGCGGCGCTCTTTTTAGTGGCCTCAGTGACCGATTATTTTGACGGTTACCTGGCCCGGCGCAACAAAAGTGTTTCCGACGTCGGCAAGATTCTCGATCCGCTTGCGGATAAATTGATGGTCGCGTCGGCTCTGATCATGTTGGCCGCCATCGACCGGCCCCAGGAGCCGAGCGTGCCGGCCTGGCTGGTCGTCTTGGTTTTGGCGCGTGAGACGGCCGTGACGGTGCTGCGCGGCATCGCCCTGAGCGAGGGGATCGTGATCCAGGCGGAGACTCTCGGCAAATACAAATTCATTTTACAGGCTTACGCCGTGGTCGGATTGCTGGTGCACTATCGATATTGGGGCCTGGATTTCTTTGCCGCCGGGATGTACTTCCTCGTGCTGTCGTCGGCGATCGCGCTGTGGTCGGGAGTGAATTATCACCTGCAGTTTTTCCGTCTGCGGCAAGCACGTCTGAGCCGCGCCTAACCCGCAATAAATTGACAAACCAGTCGCCTTCAGGTAGTAAAAAATCATCGCGGGTGTAGCTCAGTTGGCTAGAGCGTATGCTTGCCAAGCATAAGGTCGGGAGTTCGACCCTCCTCACCCGCTCCATTTTCAAGCCCTCGAGAAATCGAGGGCTTTTTTTTAGTCCGCGGGCAAGTCTTTGCTGAGTCTGTGCGGGGAAAGCGATCGAGCGAGCAGGTACCACGTGGCTACGGAAATATCTCGAATTCGACTATTCGTGTACGAGCATGTTGGCGTCGCTATAGAGAAGTGTCTATCGGTTTGCTTGCGCAGGAGTGTGAGCGTGTAGCCTGACCGCCCCATGACGGGTCCGCTCTGGAGCTGCGTCATCTTCACCGTTAGATAATTGCCTTAGGAGTTTTACGTTCGATGAAAATTTGTCGACCGAATCAAATGAAGTTACCGGTGTGTCGGTGAGCGTAAGACAGCTCGGCCGAAACTTTGCCATCTTCCATCCATCCGATTTTTCTCGGGCCAGCCATGCTGCCTTTGCACATGCGCTTAAAATTGCGCTGCAGGCGAAGGCGAAGCTCGATATCATGCATGTGGAGAGACATCTTAGCCCGGAGAAACCTTACTGGCTCGATTTTCCAGGAGTGAGAGCCACTTTGACCCGCTGGGGGGTTTTACCCGCGGGTGTTAGGCGGGAAGAGGTCGTGAAAACCGGTGTTCGTATCAGGAAGATTCTACAGTCAGGTGCCGATCCGGTCGAAACGATGCTGCGGCATTTCCGCCGATTTCCACCCCACCTGATCGTACTGGCTACCCACCAGAGAGAAGGCGCCGACCGTTGGCTGCACAAGGCGGTGGCAGAGCCGCTCGCGCGCCGGTCGGGAGCCATGACACTTTTTGTTCCACGCCAAGGAAGAGGTTTTATTTCGCTCACCAAGGGTACGGTCACACTAAAAAAGATTCTCATTCCGGTCGATCATCGTCCCGATCCGCAAACCGCGGTCGAGAAGGCTTTGCTTCTAGCGCGAGGGCTTGGTTGTGTCGCGGGAGAATTTCGCCTGGTTCACGTGGGCTCCCGGAAAACAGCACCGGTGGTTGATCTGCCTGGGAGCCCGGGCTGGTCTTTTGATAGGGTCGTAAAACGCGGCGATGTCGTGGATGAAATCTTAAAGGCTGAGAGTGAATGGCATCCCGATTTCATGGTGCTCGCAACGCAGGGACATCTGGACTTTCTCGATGCGCTGCGAGGCAGCACGACCGAACGAGTGCTGCGTGGCGCGCACTGTCCCGTCCTGGCCATTCCCACCGGGAAATGACGGCTGATCGTCCTAGCAGGGTCTGAGCTTCTGCAGTCGCGCATCGCGCCGCGAGCGCCCTTCCGGATTCAAAACACCGACCTTGCCAGGGTCTGAACAGTACTGAAGCTCGTAAGCTTCACTCTGGTTCATACAGTGTTGTACCTAATAAGAACCGCTCCTTGTAACTTTTGGTAACTTTTTTCAACTATTGTCCGCGGAAGTCATAGCCAAGCTTCACATACTCCGGTGGCATCGAGCTTGCTCCACCAGTCAAGATAATTGAGGAGTCCTATCTCGCTTTCTGGGTAAATTGTTGCTGTTTAGGGAAGAATTGTGAATCGCAACGACGTTTCTCGCGCGGAAATCGTGGTCCTGGTACTTGAGCCTGACCCGTGGCGTCGCCTCGGATTCATGCACGTTCTGAAGGAAGAAGCTCAGATCAAGCTCGTTGACGGCGTCGATTATAATAAAATCCTTGCTCTAAGAAATAATCCGCCGGATTTGGATCCCACCGTGGTGATGCTTTCGCATGCTCTTCTGGCTGATTTCAAGCTATCATTGGTTGCGAAGATCAAAGGCATTTTCCCTAAAGCCAACATTCTCGTTCATGGTCACGAAGCGAATATCGACAAGGTCGCTGAGATTTTGATTGCGGGCGCCAAAGGCTATTTCTTACTCTCCGGTCAACCTGAAAATCTGCTCGAAAGCTTGAAATTCGTCAGTAAAGGTCTCATCTGGGGCCCGCCGGAGGCAATAGCACGGAGCCTCGGACGCTTAATCACTCTCAAAGATATCAAGCCGGTGGCCACCCGAACGGACCTAATTACCGTTCGCGAGCGAACTCTTGTAAGTCTTCTTGCCAAAGGCCTGAGCAATAAGGAGATCGCCAACAAGCTCGGGGTCGCTGAGGTTACAGTCAAGTTTCACTTAGCCAAGCTTTACAAGAGATTTAAGGTCCAAACCCGCCTGCAGCTACTTACGTATGCAATCGATCACGATTTGATTTCCGACCGGAAGTCGTTGGAAACAAGAGCGTTTTAAATTCTGCTCCTGACCGGCCCACGTCGAAAAGCTCAGCGGCATCTATACTTTAGATAGCTGTCGCCGCCCATAAGCTATCCGTTTTTCCTCTAGCCTTATCCGCTTGGATCCTTGATCCCTGCTGTCAGGTTGCATATTGCCAACCTAGCGACCCGTTTATTGAACTCTAAAAAGGCAAGTGCGTCGGCAGTGCGAGGGCACTTAAAGATAGAAGATGAAGATAAGCTGCGGACTGATTATCTCCGGCAGATGGTCGCTTTTCGCGCGCGCGGCGCCAGACAGGCGGTGAACCTCATGTACAATAGCTACTTTGGATTTGCAGAGTCACCTTTCAACGTTACTCCCGATCCGCGTTTCTTTTACAGCAATCCGGTCTACCAGGAAGCTTTCGCTGCCCTGCGATACGGGATCGAAGCCAAGAAAGGTTTCATTGTTATTACGGGCGAGGTGGGAACAGGAAAAACCACCCTGCTGCGCAAACTGATGCGCAATCTGAGTGATACCATCCATTCGGTCTTTATCTTCAACACCCTCTTAAGCTTTCCGGAATTGCTGCAGCTCATTCTTCACGATCTGGGTTTAGCCCCTGAACAACCAAATAAAGTGACGATGCTTCAGGAGCTGAACGATTATTTGATCAAGCAGCTCAAACAGGGCCATGTCGTTTCGGTGCTAATCGACGAAGCGCAGAATTTGAGCGATGAGGCGCTTGAAGGGCTGAGACTTCTCTCCAATCTCGAGACCGATCAGGAAAAGCTGCTGCAAATTGTGCTGATGGGACAACCCGAGCTTAAGGCAAAGCTCGATCGGCCCGGGCTGCGGCAGCTTAAACAGCGGGTGGCTTTTCAATGCCGGCTTGCTCCGCTCAAGGCCGAGGAGGTGGGTCCGTATATTGAGTTTCGGCTGCGGGCTGTCGACTATGCAGGTAAGGATCTGTTTCAATCGGACGCGGTTCAGCAGATCGCTTTTTATTCGCAGGGAATTCCCCGGCTGATCAACATCATCTGCGATAATGCGCTACTGATTGCCTATGCCGGCTCTCAGAAAGTTATTTCCGCCGATATCGTCAAGGAAGTCGGCCGTGATCTCAGGCTCGGAGCGGAACTTCAAGTCAATGACGCGGAAAGCATTCCTCCTGTCCCAGTGTCTAACCAGGAACCGGCAACGGCGCTCCCGGAAGCGCCAAATTCGGTCCCGTGGCTTAAATTGGAACGCCACATAGGCGCCGGGGTCTTGGGGCTAGTAGGAATCCTCGCGTTTGTTGCGGTAGCATCGATGATCGATCCCCAGCAATTGTTTAATACCGCGGCGAATCGGCTTCAGGTCTCGAAAGCTAATCTAAAACAATGGGGCATGCTGATTACTCATCCGCAGGCTGTGTCAAAAAAAATCACCGCAGAGGCGATTGCGCAGCAGCCGGCTGTCCCTGAAAAAACTAAAGTGGACGCGAACAGTGCGCCGGTCAAGCAGCACCCGCGCATCACGATTCAGCATGGCTTCACTATCCACAAAATTGCGCGTGAGGCATATGGAGCTAACACTCTCCTGGCTATGGACCTTATCAAGGAATTCAATCCTCAAATCGAAAACCTCAATTGGGTATTTCCTGGTCAGGATCTCTTGCTCCCCCCGCTCACTCACGAAACGATGCTTCGGAAGCAATCGGACGGTTCTTATCGTCTCATCGTGGAAACATTTCGTAGCCTAACCGAGGCCAACAAATACGCCCAACTCCTGGGCGACGCCGGATATCAAGTCGTGATTACATCGAACCGGGTTTCGGACGATCTTTTGCTGCACCGGGTTGAAATTGACGGTTTAAAGAACGCTGAAGAGGCCAACAAAGTCTGGGAAACGGGAGTACGGAATCATTGGTTTGCCGTCGTTGATAGTCCAACGAATGGGGAGAGGCAATAGACAGCATGACACAGCAACCGCCGGAGAGGCTATGAGCAAAATATATGATGCCCTGGTCAAACTAGAAAAAAAGAGGCCTCGCGCAAGAGTCGCTTACTTTCGCGGGCGGAGCAACTACAACGGCGCGGCGTTGAGTCTCTGCTGGAAGGATATCAGCCAACTCGAGTGGAAGATTATCGCCATTATTGGCGGCATCGTTGTGATTTTTGGCCTTCTGCTAGCGGCCATGGTGAATCATCTTTTGGGCCGGGCTCTGCGGACCCAAATTGATCAAAGGGCCTTGGTCGTGGCCACGACCTTAAGTGATGCAGCCGCCGGCCATGTCATTGGAAGAAATACCCTTGAGCTTCACGCCCTGGTTACAAAGTATGCTCGTCTAGACGGGTCGGCGTACGCCTTTATTCAAGATAGCCGAGGAGAGATCGTTGCCCACAGCTTGCGGAGTTTTCCTCCGGAGCTTGTGGACACAGTGGCTATGAATGAACGAAATCGGATCAAGCGGCGAGTCGTTACATTGCAGGGAAGGACGGTGTACGAGACCCGCACGCCGATTCTGGAGGGACAAGTGGGAGCGGCGCACATCGGCATATGGGGCGAGAGCGTCGCATCAGAAATTTATAGCGCGCTTCTTCCGATAACCGGGCTGATCATGATCCTGATTATTCCCGGTGCCACCCTGATGGTTTTTATCGCGCGAGGGATCATCCGCTGGCTCACAGATATGGCGGGTACGTTGACCCTCGGCGACTTGGAGAGACCCGGTAAAACTAGAGTCACGGGATGAGATCGGATTCCGGGCGAGCTTGGACCGTTACCTCGAACCCAATAGGAACACCTGGATTTTATGTTTATGGGAACGGACAATACGGAATGTAAGAAACGAGATGGCTGCCTCGCGACATGCGTTTTTCTTTCGCTGCTGGCAGTCCTCTGTCCCGTTACCGCGAAGACAGCAGATAAGCCGATGGGCGAGCAGCTGGAGAAGGTCACGATCGTCTACGGCGGTATCTCCGCTGGCCATGCGCCGCTCTGGATGACGCACGAGGCAGGCCTCTTCCGTAAGCATGGCTTGGATGCACAGATCGTTTTTGTCGAAGGTGGAAGCACTGCCGTCCAAACTTTGATCGCGGGAGACGTAGCATTGGCTCAAATGGCAGGCGCTGCCCCCCTACAGAGTCATCTCAAAGGCTCAGACGTGGTGATGATTGCTGGCCTTCTCAACACGATGCCGTTTCAGTTTGTTGTTGCGAAGAACATCAAGAGGCCCGATCAGTTGAGGGGCAAGGCCGTGGCCGTTAGTCGATTTGGATCGGGCTCAGACTTCGCTACCCGCTACGCGCTGGAACGATACGGGCTCGTTCCAGAGAAAGACGTTGCGATTCTGGAAATAGGGAGTCAACCCGCCCGGTTCGCCGCCCTCGAGAAAGGGAGAGTCCAGGGTGTGATGGTTCAGGTGCCTTTTACCCTGATGGCGAAGAAGCTGGGGTTTAACATCCTGGCTGACCTCCGGATGCTCGGGCTGGAGTATCAGCATACAGCGCTGTCCAGTACTAAGTCACTGATCAAATCCCGGCCTGATCTCGTTCGCAACGTGATCAAGGCGTATGTGGAAGGGATTCATTACTACAAAACGCACCCCACAGAGGCTCTCGCAGTCCTCCGGAAATACTTGCGGACGGACGACACCGAAGCTTTGACCGAGACCTACAGAACCATAGGACTCGGCTTGCTTCCGGAGAAGCCATATCCAACTCTGAAGGGAATCGACGTGATGCTCCGGGAGTTAGCGGGCAAGGAGCCCAAAGCGGAGACGGCCCGGCCTGAACACTTCGTGGATTTAGCATTTGTCAAAGAGCTGGACGATTCTGGCTTTATTGATCGTTTGTACAAAGCTGAGCCGGTTACGGGGATCCGCCGAAAAAGCCGGCTTTTACCCGCTCAGGTCAGGGAACGAGCAAAAGCGCAAACTGTGACACCATCGAAAAAATCTTCATTGCCGATTTCAGATGCGTCCGGTTTACCGCGACCGTACAAGGTTGTTGCCGGCGATACGCTAGGCGATCTGGCGCTACGTTTTTACGGTTCGACTTATAAATGGCCCCAGATTTACAAGGCCAATGCGAAGACGCTAAGAAATCCGGATTATATTTATATCGGACAGGAACTTCTAATCCCGGCAGATCAACCTGAGCCCGAGAACAAGCTCAACCAAGAAACCGGATAGCTCTGATTGATCAGCTTGTGCAACCCACATGTGTTGCCAATCCCATGTCAGGACGGCTGCGCTGGTGCTCGAAGCGTAATCGTCCCCTCCGTCTTGCTAAACGTCACTCATAAAGATTCGACGAACCGCGATGACGCTGGCGTCGCGATAACGCAACCTGAATAAAGTCCGACAGAAAGGCGTCCCGGAGAGAGAAGAGCGTGGAATAGCTTTTTTTTCGCACCGACCATTTCTTCCGCATGGGGCAGGGAGCCATTCTGAAAGGGCGTCAATTGTTTCTGAACGCCCCTTTTGCTGACTGCGGCGTCCCAATTCCCTGGACTATCGATTGAGCCAGCCGCCCGCTCGCGTATACTGGAGAGAGGCTGGTTTCTCGTCCGCGGTTTTTGAGCGAGGAGCGATAAAAAAATGCGTCGATGGCTGTTGCTCTCGATTGTTTGTAGCATGCTCATGCTGCCGGCATGCTTGCCGCCTACTATGGAGAAAGTGACGCAAGCGATCATTCGGGACAGTTTTACGAACGGAACACCCGAGCTCGCCTGGCGGCCCTACCCGTACTTCAATCACGACAATCTAAAAGGTGAGATCGATCGCTCTTCTCCCGAAGGAGAGCCCGGAGTGGGTGTTCTCGACAACGGAAAGGCGGGCGGCTTTGCGGCATTGTCATACGCGGACACCCGACCGCTTGCGGACTTTAGCTTGGAGACTTGGCTGCACGTCCAGGTGACTGCAGCGGAAAAGGGTTCACTAAACGGAATTGCCTTTAGGGTCGATCCCGGCCGCGATAAATACTACCGCGTCGCGGCCCATTTCACCGGTGAGCCTTCATTGTCGCTGGCTTATGTCGGCAAGGACACTAGGCATTTCCCGGTCATCGTAGCGGAGTGGAAGGCCGAGGCGATTCCCGGCGGAGCGCCGACGCGGAGCGGTTGGCACCGCGTTATGATCGAGGTTAAAAGCGATGCGGCCGAAATTTTTTGGAACTCAATGCGTCTTCCCGGCGGGCCTTTTCAGTTGGATCGCATCGGCTCGGGTCATATCGGCGTCTATGCTACCTTTACCGGTGGCCGTGGATTCGCCGAAACCAAGATAGACGGCCTGCGGGTACGGTCGTATAACTTTTCGCCCTGATCTCGCTCGAGAAGAGATCGGCCGGTTTCATGTGGTGTTCGGCACTCGACTTTTCATATTTAGGAGGCATCGCGATGACAAGCAAAGCTGATTTCACACCGGAAGAATGGAAGACAATTGTTGCCGCCGCTCCTATGGTTGGCCTGGCGGTTACGTGTGCGAGCCCAAACGGGCCCTGGGGCATGATAAAGGAGACGCTGTCGATGGGTATGGCGATGGCGGAAATCGTACAAAAGGGCAGTTCTAACTCCCTCGTTGCGGCACTGGTTGACGATCTAAAAGCGCGCGCCACCAAAGCAGAACCTCCCCAGGGCCTGACAGATCCCGAGAAATGCAAAGAGGTAGCGCTCAAGCATGTGAAAGCGGTCAGCGATCTCATCAACCGTAAAGTCGCATCGCAAGAAGGCGATGAATTCAAAAAATGGCTACTGTCCGTCGCGGAACGCGTGGCCGAAGCATCGAACGAGGGCGGGATATTTGGCTTTGGCGGCGAGCGGGTATCAGACGCTGAAAAAGATGCGCTCAGGCAAATCGCTTTCGCACTGGGACAGCCGGCGAGTTGATGTGCGGCGTACCTCGGCCGCATTGTCGTGACCGTCTCCGTACAGTCCACTCGCGGGGCAGCCGGACTGCGGTGCAGACCCGTGGGGTGAAGCGTAATCGGACAAGTTCCGACCGAATCACTATCGCGAACTCCGGTCCGAGCGAGTCGGAACAAGGTCAGGCTTCGCTCGAAAATATCACTCTGCTAAGCGGCGGTCTTTTGCCCCGGCGCCTTACCCTTTGCGCTGGCATGTTCGATGACTGAATTGATTTCGCCGCCCACCAAGATTACGAAGCCGCTCACGTACATCCAGGTCAACAGGATGATAATGGCGCCGATACTTCCGTAGGTCTTGTCGTAGGAACCGAAATTATTGACGTAATACGAAAACGCCAAGGAGACGAGCAGCCATAGCAAGACGGCGAACACCGAGCCCGGGGTGATCCATTTCCAATGTTGATCGACATCGGGCGCGAAATAATAAATCGTGGCAACGGCGGTGATCACCAGGAACAGGATGATCGGCCAGCGCAGGATGTTCCAGGCAATTTCGAACGCGGCTCCAAGTCCAACAAGGTTTGCAAGCCAGCCGCCGATCTGGGGTCCGAACATCAGCAGAACGATCGAGCTGATGAGGAAAATGGACAGACCTATGGTTAGAAGAATCGCCATGCCGCGCACTTTCCAAAAAGGCCGGCCTTCTTTGACGTCATAGGCGTGGTTCAAAGCGTCGGAGATACCTGTAATAGCGCTGGACGACGTCCACAATGCGGCCAAGATTCCAAAGGAGAGCAGGCCGCCGCGCTGTTGTGACACCAGACTTCGGACATTCTCTTCAACCAGGCTTAACGCTTCACCCGGCATCACCTGGGCGAGAAAACCGAGGATTCGGTCGAGCAAATTGGGGATTGGCAGATAACCCAGTAACGCCGTGAGAAAAAGAAAAAACGGAAAGAGTGCAAACAAGAAATAGTAGGCAAGTGCGGCGGCGTAACCTGCGCAGTTATCCCGCTGCACTTCCGCGACGACTCGACGCACAAGTCCCCAGAGGCCGAGGCCACCCGTCGTAAAAGAGTCTTTAAGATCCTGTCTGAAATCTGCCATTGGATCCGGAGCGCGTTATCCGGGCGCGTTGACGACAGCGCTTCCGACGCCAAATCGGCCGGTGAATAGTCTCAATCCACTCATGCGGCCGAAGCATCTTTCTCGGGACGAATATCGGTTCTCGAAGTCCTGTCTTCGGGCTGCGACAATGTCTGCCTGTCACTTTCGCCGACCCGGCTCACGGATTCTCGCACCTGGTTAAAAGACTCTTCGCCTCGTTGCTTGACCTCCGACATGGTTTTGTCGCGAAGCGGCCCAAATAGCCGATCCTCTTGTTCGGTGGCCGGCAGCATGGCGCCAATGAGTGCTCCTAGCGCGACGCCCACGGCGCCGAGGATTAGAGGTTGATCTTCAAGTAGATTATCGAATCCTTCACGGGCGCGCCTGGCCCGCGCTTGCGCGCTACCCGCTGTTTTGCTGACGCGAGAAGTCAGCGCCTCTTTGGATCTCGCCAGCTTGTGGCGCGTCGCGTCGGTACTCTCCTTGATCCGCTGCCCCGCGCCAGCAATTCGCTGCCCGGCGCCGGCTAGCATGCCCGGCTCATCCGCGATGTGATCGCCGTCCGTGCTTTCGTAATCATACCGGTCCTCGTAGTCATCGCTATAAGCGATCGATCGCTTTGGACGATTGCTGGAAATCATCATCCAGGCAATGCCGACGGTCGAAAGAATCACCGGCACCGGATTCTGCTTCACGGTATTATTGAGATTGGCGGCAAATTCGCCACCGTGCTCGCGCACCATGCCCAGGGCTTCATCTAAAAGCTGACCCGGTGAAAATTTGCGGCCCAACGCGCTGATTGTTTGGTCCATCTGCGCTCGCGTCTGATCGATCTCGCGTTCCAGAGTGGCTGGGTCTTTTTCAGTATCGTTTCGTATTTCAGTGTCGTTCCGTATGTCGCTAGTCCCGTTCATGAAGCCCTCCTTTGCACCATGTCCTTGTCTTTGCGTAATGCATCCTGCGTCCGTTCGGGTTTGAACGCCGAGGGATCAAGTTTTTTCTTGCCGCTTTGGAGCATCACGAAGCCTATGAGAAGCACCACCGCTCCGACGATAAGCGAGGCCAACCAAGTTTCCATTATTTGCGCTAGCAAGAGAACCACGCCGCCGAGCAGCACCAACAATCCGGCAAAGACGACTGCCCCGCCCACCGCGACGCTGACCGCCGCGGTCTTGGTTTTCGCAGCGGCTTCGGAGATCTCGGCCCTTGCGAGCGCTATTTCCTTGCGAAAAAGCGTTGAGACTTCTCCCATCAGCCGGCTGAGCAGGCTGGTTGCCGATTCATTTTCGCGTTCCAATTGGGATGACTCAGTGGCTGGAAATGGCGATTGTTTTGCCATGATCAAACTCCTTTCCCTTCTGAAAATGAAGGAGCCCCGCTTGATACCGTGGGAGTTTGAGAGCTGGGCGCTCCGGGTACAGAGGGGCTAGACCCGGAAGTTACCGGATCGAACTCCGAATGGTCAGAGTAGGAGCTATCGTCCGCGTATTGGTACTTGCCGCTGCGGCGCTTGCTCGATGCTTTGGCAAACCTGGAAAGCGCGATTCCGACAGCTACGCTGCCCATCATGAACAGCGCTGGATTGTTTCGCGCCAGCCGGTGCGTGTCTCCGATCAACTCGTCAATGCTTCGGCCGCGCACCGTTTCGGCAAAGTTTCTCATGCCACCCGCCAGCTGGCCTGCATAATCAGCGAACGATTGTAGCTCCTGGTCGGCCAAGTCGTCGGCGAAACGTTCAACCGCGTTAGCCGCTTTTTCAGCCTGATCGGCCGCGGTGTGTTTGCGAGCTTCGAACTGTTCACGCCCGCGCCGCTTGGCATCCTCGGTCACTTCGGCGGCAGCAGTCTTGAGCTTTTCGGTATCAGTCTCTTCACCGCCGACAGGCTTACCTGAGATCCGGTTTTCCTTCTCCATAATGTCAATCCTTTCTGTAATTTTAGATTGAGATGTCTATTCAAGGCGGTGGTACCGGCTCTGTAAAAAAAGCAAAGGATATGCCATGCAAGAAAGATAGTAACTGTTGAGGGCGTTGCTGGTTACTGTCTCGCAACTGCGAAAAAAAATAGCGAGTGGGATGCAATGAAGGGACATGTTCTTCGCTCGTTGGTGGGGGAACTCAGCGGCTCGCAACTCGCATGGCGAACGTGGAGAACGGTGGCGAGGCTTCGCATTGCTTCAGCGCCGAGTCAATGTTCAATGTACCGGCGGCCAATTTACCGACCTGGCACAATCTCCAAGAAGTGACTGTTGAAGCATTATCGGACCATCTCCCTCTTAGAAATCCGACAAACAGATCGCTTTGAACAACTTTTTGATTGGAAATTGAATGACGATCCAGCCTGACGGCTGGCCGGCGAGATCACGCCAACCCCTCCGAACACGGTGGGGCCTGGTGACAAGAAGCGGCGATTCAATCCAGAAGTCTCGATTACACAAAAACTCCCGGCAGGTTCAATCAGCTATCTTGGAACCTGGGAAGCAGTTCCTTGCCGATCAGTTCCAGGCTCTCTTCGAAACGGTCATATTGAAGTCTCAAATCAAACACCAAGTGTTCGACGTCTCGCGCCCGGAATTTTTCGATCTCCGCGGCGCAGTCATCCGGGTTGCCGACGATCAGGAGACCTTCGAGGTCTTCGATCGTCTGAAACTTTCCGGACGGCGGCTTTATCCAGTGGCCGCTTCCCTCCGAGCTCTCCGCAAGCGCCTCGACATCGATACTTGCCCGAGCTTTCTTTCGGTCCTTATCGATGCGCGTGATCGGGATATTTCCGAAAGTAATCTTTCGGTCGGTTAGTTGCCGCAAATAATTTATCCTGTCATCGAAAGTCGCCATGGGGACCCGACCGGGAATCCAGCCGTCGCAGTATTCCGCTGCCCGTCTTATCGCGGCGCGGGTACTGCCGCCGCAAAAGATCGGTATCGGTTCGACGGGCTTGGGCTCGATGGTCACGTCTTCGAACGAGAATATCTCGCCCCGGTACGAGGCATTATTCTCTTTCCATATCAGCCGCGCGATCTCAACGGTCTCGCGCAGGATTTCGACGCGGTCCTCGATCCGCAAGCCAACGGTCGCGAGTTCGGCGGGATTGAATCCCAACCCCATCCCGGCGATCACCCGGCCGCCGGCCATATAGGAAAGGCTGGCGAGATCCTGGCTGACCTTGAGCGGCCAGCGCACGGGAACCAGCACCGCGATGCCCAAAATGATTTTTTTCGTCACCGCGGCAACCGCCGAAAGCGTGACAATGGGTTCCACGAACTTGAGCCCCGACCTTTCCATGCCATGCGGATGCCAAATCAAGTGATCTCTCACCCATACGGAATGAAATCCCAGTTCCTCACACATCCTAGAGCCGTCGATGATCCGGCAAGGCGAGGTCTCTTTACCGAAGTGGGGCAACAAAACACCGAACTGAATTTTTGCCATCGGTCCTGAATTATCCTTTTCTTGTTGCGGGGATTACCTCTACTGTGCTTGCGGAGAAGGATATAGCAGAAATCGTCCGGCACAACCTCTTGACGTTGCGTTCTTTTGCGCCCAAAACTTCTTCCTCTTAGCTTTGCGGCTTATTCTCTGAATCATCTACAATGTGAAAGTCCTCGCCCGCGGGAGCGTAAATCTCGAGGACGCGCGCGACCTTATCACCGCAGTTGCCGGCTTGGTGCCGCACTCCGGGCGGAATGAACGCAACTTCTCCCGGACCCAGGCGAATCTTTTTTCCCTCGACGATGGCCTCAACCTCGCCCTCCAGGACGACGTAAATATTCTCGGCTTTGGCATGGTAGTGCGTCGGGCCCGGTCCGGAATCGACGTTGATGAGATTGATGTGCACATCGACGTTTTTTGCGCCGTCAGCTTCATCGACCAGACGGAGCGCCTTACCACGGTCCCACCGCATGATCCTTACCGGCGCGTCTTCGATGCGCATGACCTTCACTGGCATAATCACCTCCAATTTTACTGAATCAAAATCGGCAGTCGGAATTAGGCGAGCAGTAGTTGAACTCAAGGCAACTTGTCAAGTTCGGTTCCCCTTTTCCGTTCATAGACATGAATTTTTCCCGGCGATGCCGAAATCCGTTTGAAAATTGTTCCGAAACGTTTGCTCAACCTTCGCCTGGATTCGCTTTAAGCCACTGGCGCTATCGCGATTGCGCAGCGCCCGGCGAAAATCGACAAAACTGTGACGGATCCAAATTACTTGACATATGAAATATAGGGTTATAAAGAAAACTGCATCCATTCGAGCTGTGAGTCATCAATCACTTTCCGGATTAAACGGCTCAGAGAGCTTCTCCGCATGGCTGCTTTAGTTCCGGCGTATTCTCAGAAAGATCTCTCTGCTCGTCATGCCGCTCGAGGCGCAAAGCCAAGAGGCCGTCGTTATACCAACTGATTGGCGGAATTGAATACAAACGATGTGGCGCAACCGCGAGATTAAGAGGCGATCGCTTGACCGAGTTGGTGACGCGCGGAGATTCTTTTATTGCACGCAAACGAAAGGACGCTGACAGTGGCGAAACGAGCGACCAGCTATGAGCTGTGGTTAAAGGAAGAGGGGATTCCGGTCATTGAGGGCTACGGCGTCGAAGATGTGACCGCGCTGGCGCGCAAGCCGTGGACGCGAACCGGCGGCAGCGGCGCCTACATCGATCTCAAAGGCATGGAAGGTTTCACCGGCATGTATGTCTGCGAGATTCCTCCCGGCGGCTCGCTTAATCCGGAAAATCATCTCTACGAGGAATTGATTTACATCATCAAAGGCGTCGGCGCCATGGAAGTTTGGTCGGCCGGCGACGACAAGCGCAAAATGCACTTCGAGTGGCAGCAGGGAAGCCTCTTCGCGGTGCCGCTCAACACGCGCCATCGCATGATCAATGGCAGCAACGAGCCGGCGTTTTTTCTCGCGGTGACCAGCGCGCCGCTGATGATCGATTTGCTCCATAACATGCCGTTTGTCATGGGCAGCGATTATAAGTTCGCCGATCGCTTCGATGCCGAGAAGAATTATTTCCTTCCGACCAATGCCCGCAAAGAGGTCGGCGGCTTCGTCAACTGGGAAACCAATTTCATCGCGGATGCGCGCGGCGCTCTGGTCGATCCGTCGGAGGCCAAAGGCTTCGGCGTCAAGATCACTTCGTTCGACATGGGAGGCAGCACTCTGGTCGGCCATATCGCGGAGTGGCCGGTGGGGCGCTATCACAAGGCGCATTTTCACCAGGGCGGGGCCATTCTGCTGATTCTACGTTCCCAGGGATACACGCTGATGTGGCCGCCCGAGGCAGGCATGCGGCCTTACCAATCGGGTCACACCGAGCAAGTCGTCAAACTGGATTGGCGCGAAGGCAGCGTTTTCAGCCCGCCCAGCGGTTGGTTCCATCAGCATTTTAATACCGGCGAGGAGAAGGCGCGCCAGCTGGCGTTTCGCTACAGCGGGCAATCGGGAAAATATCTGCTCGGCTGCTGGCGAGCGATCAATAAAGAAGGCGTTCGCACCAGCGTGCGCGACGGCGGCACGATGATCGAATACGAGGACGAAGATCCGCAGATTCGCCTGGATTTCGAATCGTCAATCGAAAAAGCCGGCGTGCCCATGGAGATGCCGCAGTTCGAGTACGCCAACTTATGAGTGCAGCCAACTGCGCTTTGGCCGGATGCATTTTGGGGTTGGCGCGTTATAACAACTCGGCGTTTTTTATGGCTCGGTTGCCTTGGCCGCCCATAACCAGCAGAAAATTGTTCAGCTAGATCGCTGCTAAGGATTTCAGTCATGGATTGCATGATTCGTATCGCACCTGTCAGGAAAACGTTGGCCGTGCTTGCGTGTTTTTGCCTGAGCGCGAGTCTTGCCCGCGCGCAAACCGGTCCCGCCGAGTGGGACAAGATCGTCGAGGCGGGCAAGAAAGAAGGCAAGGTCGTCGCGTCGATCCCACCCAGCTCCGAATTGCGTAAGGGAATGGAGATCGCATTTACCCGTCGTTATGGTATCCGCGTGGAGTTCGTGCCGGCGCGCGGCGGCGCCATCGTTCAGAGAATGGTGAGCGAAGCCAAGAGCGGCGTGCAGTATTTCGACTTGCACATCGGCGGCACCGAGTCCGTGGTGAGCGCGATGTTGCCGGAAAATGTTCTGGAGCCGGTGGAGCCGTTCTTCATTCTTCCCGAAGTGAAAGATCCGAAGCAGTGGTGGGGCGGGCATATCTGGATCGATAACGCCAAGCGTTACATCTACAACTTCGTTGCGTATCAAACCGTGAGCCTATGGAGCAATCCAAACGAGTATAAGCCGGCGGAGTTCAAGTCTTTCGATGATTTGTTGAATCCCAAATTACATGGACGGATCGGCATCAGCGATCCGCGCACGCCCGGCTCGGGCTCCTCCATGTGGTCGCACATGCTCTACATCAAGGGCGAAGAGTATCTCAAACGCTTCGTCGCGCAGAAGCTCTTCATCACTCGAGATCTCCGCCTGCTCGCCGAAAGCCTGGCCAAGGGGAGGATCGCGCTCACTTCGGGCATCGGCTATTCGGAGTTCAGTCCATTCCTCAAGGCCAATCTTCCCGTCACTCCGTTGTCCGTGCCGCAAGAGGGACTCTATGCCAGCGGCGGTTACGGCCACCTGGTGATCCTGAAGAATCAGGCGCATCCCAACGCCACGAGGGTGTTCGTCAATTGGCTGTTGGGTCGGGACGGCCAGGAAGTGTTCGCGCGCGCCATGGGCGTCGGCACCCGGCGTTTGGACATCGACACCAAGTGGCTGAAGGACTACGGCGTCATCGCCGCTAAAGACGGTTTGACGATCGAGCAATTTTACAAAATGGAAAATCAATCCGAAGAGAAGATTCATAAGATCCGCGAGCCCGGCGCGGCGATGGCGCGGAAGCTATTGGGGTCGTAGAGAGTTGGAGCCTTGGAGCGATGGAGTACTGGAGTATTGGGTCGGAAAACGCTCCACTCCACCACTCCAAGACTCCAATACTCCAATTGACCGGCGCTTCTGAGTAAAGTTAGAGAGGATTTCCGCCGTGGCGTTCAACGATCTGCGCGAATGGATTGACAATCTCCAGGAAAGAAACGATCTCAAGCGCATCAAAGCGCAAGTTGATTGGGACGAAGAGATCGGCGCGATCACGCGCGAAGTATCCAGTCAGTCGGGCCCCGCACTGCTTTTCGAAAATATCACCAATCACAAACATACCTTCTGCCGCCGATTGTTCACTAACGGCACGGGCACGCGCGAGCGGGTCTGCCGCCTTATCGACGTGCCTGAAGCGACTTCCTACCGCGATATGGTCGGGATCTTCAAAGAGCGCTTCTCCCGGCCGGTCAAACCGATCACCGTCGCCCAGGGCCCGATCAAGGAAAACAAGATCGCCGGGTCGGATGTCGATCTGTTTCAGCTCCCCGTGCCGAAATGGAACCCTCTGGATGGCGGCCGCTACGTCATGACTTCGGCGACCGTCGTGACGCGCGATCCCGACACCGGCGTGCTCAACGGCGGCACTTACCGCGGCATGATCACCGGTAAGAACACAATCGGTGTTTTGCTGGCGATGACCCAGGGGTGGGGGAAGCACTTCAGCAAATACAAAAACCGCGGGCAAGAGATGCCGGTTGCCGTCGTGATCGGCTGGGACCAAACGCTTTTTTTGGCGGCATCGACGCCGGTGAACTATCCCGAATATGAAATGGCTGGCTCGTTGCGCGGCGCGCCGGTAGAATTGGTTAAATGCGAGCTAAGTGATCTTCTCGTTCCGGCAAGCGCGGAGATCGTGCTCGAAGGATTCGTCTCAGCCGACGCGAGCACATTTACTTTGGAAGGACCGTTCAGCGAGTATCCGGGCTATTACGGCGGCAGTCAATCGCCGAAGCACACCATTCGCATCGAGCGCATCGCCTACCGCGACGACCCGATTTTTCACGGCTGTCTAACCGGCGCAAGCCCGGGGCGAACCAATGAAGGGACCACGTGGACACCGGCCACGTTTTCGGCCATGGCATGGCATTATCTCGAGCAAGCCGGGGTGCCGAACGTGATGGGTGTGTGGCGCGGCAAGTGGCCGGAAACCATGCGTGTGCAGATCCGCAAATCGCATCGCGGCCACGCCCAGCAGGTGGCTAACGCGCTCTGGGGTTGTCATCTCGGCAACTACGCCGCCAAACATGTGATCGTCGTCGACGACGATATCGATATCCATGATTGGGAAGCGCTCGAATGGGCGCTCTGTTATCGGGTCAACGCGGGTTTGGGTGATATTTCATTTCTTGCAGGTACGAGCGGTTCGATGCTCGACCCGAGCGTGCCGCTGGACGACCGCAACTCGGTGAAGTACGGGCATGGCTTGTGGACGCGCGTGTTGATCGACGCCACGATCAACTGGCAGTTACAGCCGCAAGAGCAGTACGGGGGCGAGCGCTACCCGCCCGTGGGCACGACGATCTCCAGTGCTATGGCTGAAACGCTCAAGAGAAGATGGAAAGAGTATGGGTTCTAGACTAGCCTAGTCTACCAGGCTGCAGACAAACACAAATGGAGTGTTGGAGTACAGGAGTATTGGAGTAGTGGGTTTCAGTCCATTATTCCACCACTCCCACCAAACGCCCTCTACGTTGCAGCGAACGCCGGACCACATGAGTGATAAATCAGACGTGATGGAACAGGTGGCGACCTACGAGCGCCCGTCCCGGCTGCTGTGGCGCTCATTGTCGCTGCCGTCCTGGCCCATGATCGCCCTGCTCGTCGTCGTCGGCTTCCTCGTGCTGACGCCGCTGTTCCTGATGATCCTCAACAGTTTTCAAACCGCTCGTCCCGGACAGCCGATTGTCTGGGGCTTGGACGGGTGGGTCAAGGCATTCAGCACGCCCGGGATCGTAAAGGCGATGACCAACACGTTTACCCTGGCGATCACCCGGCAAGCGATCGCGCTGCTGATCGGTGCCTTTTTCGCCTGGCTCATCGCGCGCACCGATATTCCGATGAAGGGGACATTGGAATTCTTTTTCTGGTTATCATTTTTTCTGCCGTCGTTGCCGGAAACCATGGGCTGGATCCTGTTGCTCGATCCCAAGTACGGCCTACTCAACCAGGCTCTTATGGGCATCGGCTTCAGCCAACCGTTGTTCAACATTTATTCGTTTTGGGGAATCGTTTGGGCGCACATGGGCGGCAGCGTTAGCATCAAGGTCATGCTTTTGGCGCCGGCGTTCCGCAATCTCGATGCCGCTTTCGAAGAGGCTTCAAAAATATCCGGCGCCAGCGGCTGGCACACTTTTTTTCATATCGTGATTCCAGTGATGATGCCGGCGATCTTGGTGACCACGATTCTCGGCGTCATTCGCGCCCTGGAAGCTTTCGAGATCGAGCTGCTGCTTGGCACACCCATCGGGTTCCAGGTTTACTCGACGAAAATCCACGAGCTAGTGACATGGGAGCCACCGCAGTTTGCCCCGGCGATGGCGCTCAGCACGGTTTTTCTCGGCGTTCTATTGCTGATGGTGGCGTTGCAGCGGCGCTACATCTCCCAGCGCAATTATGAAACGGTGACGGGTCGCGGTTTCAGCGTGCGACCTAGCCCCCTGGGGCGCTGGCGCTATCCGGCCTTCGCATTGGTTTTGTTTTTCGCCGTGATTGTGACGATCGTGCCGACAGTGCTGCTGCTGATCGGTACGTTCATGAAACTGTTCGGCTTCTTCAATATCGCCGAGCCGTGGACGCTTGATAACTGGCGGGCCACGCTCGACGACTCGGTACTGCTGCGCTCATTATGGAACACGGTGCTGATCGGGGTCGGCTCGGGCCTGATCGGAGTTCTGTTTTTTGCGTTGATCGCCTACATGATCGTCAAAACCAAGCATGCCGGCCGCTGGCTGCTCGACTTTCTCTCGTGGCTGCCGTGGTCGATCCCCGGAATACTTCTCGGCATGGCGCTCTTGTGGACCTTTCTCCAGACGAAAATTTTTCTGCCGATCTACGGCACGATCTATCTCTTGATGATCGCGATGGTGATCAAGAGCATGCCGTTCGGCACTCAGGTGATCAAGAGTGTCTTGATCCAGCTCGGCAGCGATCTCGAGGAAGCGTCAAAGGTCTGCGGCGGGACATGGTTTCAGACCTTCAGAAGGGTAATCCTTCCGTTGACCATGCCGGCGTTGATCACGGTAGGACTGATCGGATTTATCTCTGCCGCCCGCGATATCAGCACGGTGGTATTGCTCGGTTCGGGCAGCTCACGCACGTTGTCACTACTGATGTTGGATTTCGCCGCGGGCGCTGAATTCGAAAAAGCCACCGTTGTCGCGGTGATGATCGTCGGTTTGGTGGTCGGCGCAGCGCTGATCGCGCGCACTCTGGGCGGAAAGCTCGGGGTGCGCGAATAATGTGATGATCGCGCTGGCGCGTTTTGCGATCGGCCTCGACGACGATTTTATTGTCCGATTGCCATTAGATTCAAGACTATTTAGGATAAAAATAATGATAAACTTTAGTTATTTTTCATTCCTTCGCGGTCAAGATCTTCACGAGTACCCTGGTCTGTACCGAAGTCTTCGAGATGTAATCGCGTATTTCACGTTATTTCCGAGGCGCAAACGGGGATCTTCCCGACGATCAACGTGCTCAACAGAATCACTGCTGATTTCTCGTCGGGTTTCTAAGGCGACTGACTTCTTCGTGCTACGGATATTAAACCCAATTCTGAGTCTTCCTTCGTGCAGGCCGCGAAAAAGTTGACAAACGATAAGCCAGCGAATAGGATCGCCGATCATGAGCAGGCGCCTGATCGGTGTTGGGTTGTGTGTCTTGTTGTTTGCGGTATCAACCCTGGACACTTATGGCCGAGCGGCGCAGAAAAACATTACGTTCAAGTTGGATCTCGAGACATCTTATTTTTCACTCGACTCTCTGGATGACTTCAGCGACAGCACTCGCCCCACTCGGACCATCAATTGGTCGGCGCGCGAGAAAGCCACGACCAAACTGATCTTGGGCGCCAAGGTTCGCCGGATCAGTTTTACGCCGCCGGCGTTCGTCCTCTATGAGCGCCCCGGCCAATTTCGGCCCATCAGTCAGGATATTTTCCGTTTTCAGGAAGTGTTTCGGATTTAGCAGATCTCCCGTCGGTTCTTTTCTTTGGGACCGTGGGTCGTCGTAACGATTTACGCGGTTCCCGTTCATTCTATGAGGGACTGTCGGCCGTGATGTTCCCGAAGGAGCATGCGGCAGTAAACATGAAGACCGCGACAGTTTGCCCAAATTCGGAGCTTTTCGGAGAGGCGATATATGGACAATTCCGGAAAATTATTCGAAGGCGACGCTCTCGCCACGGATCAGTATCTTGAAATTTTCACCCGAACCAACAACCTTGAACCCGAACAGGAGTTGATGCTGGCGATTCTCGCCGACGCAATCGAATGTATCTTGAAATACTGCGATGAACCGATTCCGATGCGCGCCAAGCTTTTCAACGAGGCGCAGGAATGGCTCTTTGATCACGAGCACGAGAAAGACCCGTTTTCGTTCCTGAACGTTTGTGAGATTCTCAATTTCGACCCGAGCTATCTGCGCCGCGGCATCAACGCGAAGATTCAAGCGAGGTTGGCGCAACTCACCCAACAGTCAAAGGGCAAAACGGATCGGCTGAAACGAGTGGGGGGCCGAGTGAAATTGCGCTCCCACTCGGGCCATCGGTCGCGAGCAGGACTGTGAAACACCTGAACGTGTCAGCGATGGCGCTTTAAAGCAGAAGAGGCGGTGCGAGAAGATTTCACGCCAGCTCCGCTTTCCACTTCTCCGTAATCTTCCGCTTCAGCTCGGGGCTGAGCGCATTGACCGGCGGAAAACGATCACGCCAGGCGTAGGGCCGGCAGGCGTTGAGAATCGCTCGGCTGTTAATGAAGTTTCCGGCATTGCGCTGATCGGGGTGCATCGCCGGATCGAGGGGCGTGCTCCAGCAGCCGTCGATGATGCTGATAGCGGTCTTGGGATCGCAGCGCGTAGACACCGCCCAGATGACATCTTTCATATCCGACGGATCGATGTCGTCGTCGACAACAATGACGAAGCGTCCGTGATAATTGCCGGCGCGCGAACCGAGCGCGGCAATGCCGGCCTGCTGGGCATGGCCGTGGTAGCGCTGTTTCAACGACACGATGATGAACGGAGCGCCGCCGGCTGCCGCGGAGCTGCCGATGGAACACCAGACGCCCTTGATGTCGGGGACGTCCGCCTTTTCCAAGTAATTCCAGATTGCCGCGGCGCCGATGGGCACGCCAAATGTAACGAACGGCGGCTTCAGTGGAGGCGCGCCGCAGAGAATCGGATCGTTGCGGTAGTACAGCTTCTTCACTCGAATGACCGGCTCGTTGGCCGCGCCATGCGCATAGTATCCCGGCCATTCGCCGAATGGACCCTCCATGTGGATTTGCTCCGTCGGCGGGGGCACTTCGCCTTCAATGGCGATTTCCGCGGTCGCGGGAATGGGTAATCCGGTCAGCTCGCCGTGGATCACGTCGATCGGGGCGCCGCGAAGGCCGCCGCAATAATCGAATTCCGACATACCATAGGGAATCGACTGCCCGGCGACTAAGAAGAGTAGCGGATCCTGTCCGAACGTGACCGCGACCGGGCAGCTCTTGCCTTTCTCCCAATATTTCTCGCGCATGATGCGTGCGTGGTGGCCAGGTGAGACGTAGAGCCCGAGGGTCGATTGGTCGTGCACCTGAACGCGATAGATCCCGACGTTGACCCAGCCGCCTTCTTCCGGCTCGCCGGTGATGACGCAGTCCGCCGTACCGATGTAGCGCCCGCCGTCCAATTCATGCCAGTGCGGTGTGGGAAAGGCCGTCATGTCGATATCGGTGCCCGATTTTACGTTTTCCAGAATCGGCCCACTCGATACCACACGCGGCGGAATCGGCTTGACGCCTTTGAGGAGTTCCTTCCATTTGGCGATAAGCTCGATCGCCTTGGCATCCGGCGGCATACCCACCGTTAGGCTCGATCGAGCCGGCGTGTTGATGAGGTTCGACGCCACACGAAAGCCCGCAGGATAGCCGGGAATGCGATCGAATAAGACCAGAGGCGAAGGGTCCTTAAAGCCAAACAGTTCCGTGAGCGCGCCGATCTCAAGGTTCCAATCGGCGCCATGGATTTCTTTGACCTGTCCAAGGCGCCGCACTGCTTCGATAAATTCCCGTAGATCATTGAACGGCATGGCAATACGATCCCTATTTGCTGATCGCACTACGAAGCGCCTAGCGCCTTACCGCGCTGGACTCTCCGTGGTCAAAATCCGGATCTTAGAAATGCTTCAATTCCTTGGCATGACGGTAAATGCCGTCGTGGAACATGGCGACGCAGTCGGCGTTGGTCAGACAGCAATACTCCGGTCCCCAACCCGGCCGGTACCACGTGTTGCCATCCCGCAGCAGGCGCTCGAAAATCTGGCGTGCCACTTCGCCATGAGCCATAAGGCCGTCCAAGTGCTCGTGCAGGTCGGCCTCTTCATGGACTTGAAAATAGTGCAGATCGGCGTCCTTGAACTTGTACTTACTCAACAACGCCTCACGCCAGCGTTTCGACCAGTGGCCGAACATCTCTTCATTCAAGGAGCGAGCCCACCACTCGATCATGCTGCCTTCATAGACCAGACCGCGGGCAAATTCGGTCAACGCGCGGCACTCGGCGAAAACTTCGCAGTTGATCATCTCGTCGATACCGACGCCGAACTGTTCGCCTTGCTTGATCAGAACTTGAATGTGGCCTGGAATGCTCGGGTTGACCAGTTCGTCGCTGATTTTGCCGACGTAAGGCGCGAGCAGATCGCGGTGGCGAGCGAAGATGCCCTGATGGCGCTGATAGATAATCAGGTGGAAGTTATTGATCTCGACCGGATAACTGTACCAGTTGCGCCAGAACAATTTGATCGTCTCAAACGGCAAGGTGCCGGCCTCGAGAGCTCGCATGAATTCGCCCGCGAATATTTTTTCTTTCCAGTGCGCATACATGCGATGTTTCAATTCGTCGGTAAAAGCTTTCGCCTCGGTCGGCGAAAGCTTTTTGCCGATTTCCAAGGCCAGAGGTTTATGCTCCGTTCCCATGGCGTGTCGATCTCGCGCTTTACAGGCTGTAACCGGCGGTAACCAGGCCTTCTTTGAGGTCCGCCTTGTCTTTGTCTGTGAACGGCGGCGTTTCCCAGCGCGGGAAGCGTTCGACGGGCAAGCCGCGCAGTTTCATCAGCTCGCAGAAAACGCCGCGTCCGTGGGTGCGCAAGTATCTGCCGACGATCTGCATCAGGCGGGTCAGCAGATCATGCTCTTTCTGCGCGGCCCTTAAATCGCCGGCTTTCAGCGCTTCATACATTTTTACGCAGGTCTCGGGGAAGGGCGTCGAAGGCGGATGGATCGCGCCGCGCACACCGACCGAATAGCCGGTGTACAGCGAAAAAATTCCCCCGGGAAAGACACCGACCGACTTTGGCAGTTGGTAGACATACCCCAACAGCTTGTCATAGGCGATGAACGAGACTTTGATTCCGGCAAGAGGGTTCGGCGCGATCGCTTCGATGATTTTGTTGGCCTTCGCCGGGGTGATTTCGACCCAGGTGGTTTCCGTGTTGTCATAGATGAACATGGGCGTGCCGGGCACGGACTTCGCGATCGCTTTGTAATGAGCGTACACCTCCCAATCATCGTGCGGGTAATAGTAGGGCGGCACCACGCCGACGGCATCGACCCCCAGACCCACGGCATGTTTGGCCAGTTCGATGGACGAAAGTGTGTTGGCCGTGCCGATGTGCATCACGACCGGCACGCGGTCGCGCACGCGCTTGACGATCTGCTCGGCGACCTTTTTACGCTCGTCGATTTCCAGCACCATGCCCTGGCCATGAGTGCCCAAAGGGAAGAAACCATGCACGCCGGCATCCATGTAAAAATCAATGATCGCGTCAATCCCGACATGATCGATCGCGCCGTCTTGCTTAAACGCGATCGGCATGGGCGTCAAAATACCTTCGATTTTCTTGTCGCTTGGCATATGCTCTCCTTTCGGATTTGCGAAACCGCTCGATTGCTCGTATCCATATCGCAACCGATTTTATAATTCCACCCTATATCCCGTACACGAAAAAGATGTTAACTCTCAACAAAAATACCTGGAGGTGGTAATGGCGGAAAAAAATCCGGTGGTTCTGATGACGACCAATAAAGGCAATATTCGGATCGAGCTCGACGCGGAGAAGGCCCCGATCACAACGAATAACTTTGTCGATTATGTGAGCGAGGGGCACTACGACGGGCTGATTTTTCACCGGGTCATTCCGGGCTTCATGATTCAGGGCGGCGGCATGGACGCGCAGATGAAAGAAAAGCGGCCCAAGGCGCCCATCAAGAACGAAGCCGCAAACGGCCTAAAAAATGATATCGGAACGATCGCGATGGCGCGCACCAACGTGGTCGACAGCGCCACGTCGCAGTTTTTTATCAACGTGAAGAATAATGAGTTCCTTAACCATCGAAGCTCAACTCCGGCGGAGTACGGCTATGCGGTATTCGGCCAGGTGATCGAAGGCATGGATGTCGTGCAAAGCATCGAAAAGGTCCAAACCGGCAACCGTGGGCAACATCAAAACGTGCCGGTGGAGCCGGTAGTGATCAATTCTGTGAAGCTCGAGTCGCGAGAGTAGCTTCGAGTTTCCTGGTTCTGAGTTTCTTGTTGACTAGGGATTGGAAACCAGAAACTAGAAGCTTGGGGATCTCACGATGTCCAGACTTTTCTGGGGTCGTATTTTCGGACCGCGGCTAATTCCACATCGGTCGGCGGCAGGGTCTCGTTGACATTTTCTGCGACTTTCAGTGGCCAGCCGGTCTCGTTCTTGATTTGTTGGATCGCAACGCCGGGGTGGTAGGAGCTAAGCAGCATTTCCTGCTGTTCGACGTCGAACGAAAAGATCCCCAGGCTGGTGATGACCCGGCTCGGGCCGCCGCCTGACAAGCCGTTACGAGCACGCCAGTTGCCGCCGCTGCCAAATCCCGGTGATGTGATGTATTGAACTTTGCGAGTAAAGCGTCGCTTCTCATGGTTCATGATGATGATGCAGCGCCGGGCCATCGTCGCGATGTCCGCTGCGCCGCCGCTTCCCGGCAGGCGTGTGCGCTTGCCATTTTCTTCGACCCAGTGAGTGTTTAAGTTGCCAAAACGATCGACCTCGGCGCCGCCGATAAAGCCGAGCTCGATCCGTCCCGTTTGCAAGAGGCACATCACGTCGCTGAGACTGCCGCAACAGAGTGCCCGAGCGACGTTGGGGGGATCGCTCATCGTAAAAATCGACTCGAGCGCCGGCCAATCGCGAATCACGCCGTTTTCAAAGACACCGACAGCGTTCGGTGCATGGGTTTCTTTGGCCACTGCAAAGCCAAGCAACGGTAGGCGCATGCCGACGAAGACTTTGTCGCCGTCGCGGATTTCGCGCGCGGCGGCGGCAACCATCAGCTCGCGTGGGGTGTAGTGCATGAGATAGAGTTTATAGTTTATGGTTCCGAGTTGTCGAGAAAAACAGAAACCAGAAACCAGAAAACTATGCGTGATTGAACGCGTCGATGCCCGCCTGGCCGATCTGGCGATCGACAGCGGAAGGTGCCCCGCTGACACCGACTGCGCCGATGCAGTGCCCCTCGACCGTAATCGGCAGGCCGCCTTCAATACTGATGAACCAGCCTGGTCCGACCGCGAGCGTCTGGGCGAGCACCTGATGATCGGGGATCTCGCTGCCGTCCCTGCCTTTCTTGCCGGTTGCGGCCGTGGTCAGCGCGGCGGAACGCGCCTTCGCCTGGGAGATGAGCGTGTTGTGAGTACGGCCGTTTGTCATCCGTTTGAACGCCATCAAATGCCCGCCGGCATCAACGACACAGATACTCACGATTTGATTTAACTCTTTGGCCTTCTCGATCGCGGCGTTGACGACAATGTCGCAGCCTTCCTGGCTAAGTTTCATCGTCTGCACGGTCTTCATATTTAATTCCTCCCGCTAGTAACCGAAATTGACGTCGGGGGCGAACCAGCGCTCTCGTGGTTTCAGTCCGTCGACCCGCGCTGCGCTTAGATGATCCAAGAATTCACGGTGATCGTTGACGCCGAGAACCCATTTTTCTAGCCACCGGCTAAAGCCTTCGCGCGTGCGGGTCGCGCGATGATACTCGAAATAGAAGTCATCATCGCGACGGGCATAGCCTTGCGTCGGCGACGGAAACGCACCGAAAGGTTGATGGACGACGCTGGACACGACGAAGCCGGGAATCACCGTACGATTAGGATCGCTCAGAATGATGTCGTGATCGACGATCTCCTCGCAGGTCAGGATCACTTTCTTTGCCGCCATCGCGGCTTCACGCATAACGCCCAAATTGCCCCAGGCGTGAACATTGCCTTGTCGATCCACCCGCTGCACATGAAGGATCGCAACATCGGGGCGAATCGCGCGCACCGCAATCAACTGCTCGCCGGTAAATGGGCAGCGCATAGCTTGAAACTGTTCTCCCCTGGCCAAGTCGCTCCCCATGATGGTTCGGGTCGGGAGAAATGGCACCCCCATGGCCGCGGCCTGGAGGCCGAGGCCGATGGTAAAGTTGGAATGCTCTTCGATTTCGATCGGGTGGGGAATACCCGCTTCCGCCGCGCGCCGGTAATTGTGGCCCAGTCCTGCGGCGACATTGCCGACCCAGGAAGCGACGATTTTTCGCACACAGCCGGCGCCGATCAGTTGATCGAATTGCATATCGGATATCGGGCCGATCAAGGTTAAATTCTTGTTGTGCTGCCGAATGATTTCGTGACTGGCGGCGAAAGGGATGAGCGATTCGAGCGCGCAGCCCATCGCGACGGACATGCCGTCTTTGACGTCGAGCGCGATGGCCTCGCGAAGGGAGCGCAACTTGTCCATAGCGTTCTCTACCCAGTACGTTACAGGACTTCAAGTGGAAAATTGGCGAAACGCGATGGTGAACTGCCAGATGGGGTAGTGACCAGGCCGTTTTACGAGGACTGACCGAGTAAGAGGGTCGACTTAGCAGGTCAACATCAGTGTTCCAGGGGGGGCAACTCGGCGCATGCGAAGTTGAACGGCCGCCGCCGATGATGAAGGGGAGGTTCACCGACGGCGGCCGTTAGGCGAGCCAGCCCTGTGACTTAAAAGGCGAGTCTCGCGAAGACAAGAGAAGGAAGTTATTTTTTCATTTGGTCCATCTTATCCGTTTTCATTTTGTCGGTGCTCTTGTTTGACTTGCTCTTCATGTCCTTCGTGTCATCCTTCATCTTGTCTTGCTCTTTCATCATGCCACTCTTCTCGTCCTTCATCATTTTGGTTTTATCATCTTTCATCATGCCGCCTTTTTCTGCGGCAAAGATAGCGGGCGGCAAAACGAGCGCGCTCCCGAGCAGGATGGCGGCGAACCAACGCGATTGATTACGTTTCATGTTTCCTCCTTTTTTGAGTTGTTATTCAGATCGACAATCCCGGGCCTCTCTGCCTAGGCGTCACGCGTACAACGTTGCCGCAGTAAAAAAGTTCCCAAACACTTCTGGATTCCCCCGCCGATTTTGGCGTTTCCGAAAAAAACGGATGGTGCGATTCTTAATTCTGCGAGACTAAAACTAGCAATCGTCCGAAAAACACCAGATTAACGTCTGACCCTGTTGGCATATCAGTTGCGACATTGGTCTTAGCAAGGAAGGAGAAAACAATGAAAACGACGATTGTTGGAATCGCCGCCGCCTTGCTCCTCGGTGGGACCCTGGTCTTCGCACAGGCGCCCGGTTACTGGGGCCAAGGTGGACCTGGGCCGGGCTGGGGACCCGGAATGGGGCCCGGCATGATGGGACCGGGATGGGGCCAAGGGACGGGACCTGGATGGGGACAGGGAATGGGCCCGGGGATGATGCGGGGTTATGGGCCGTACGGCAACCCTGAATACGGTCGGGGTGAAGCGATCTCGCTGGACCAAGCCAAAGAGATCGCCAAGCAGTACACCGAAAAATATTTAGAGGGTTTCACGGTTGAACGGGTGCTGCCGTTTACCGGCATGCGTCACAGCATGTATGGCGTGGAACTGAAAGGACCCAAAGGCGAAGCGCGCTTTCTGCGCATCAATCCCTGGGGTGGAGTGATGCCGTTTGCCGGCGGCCCCTATGCGGCCCAGTAAGCCTCGGGAATCGCTGGATGCGGCAGCTAGTATCTCTCCGTTGTTGCGGTTCGAGAACTTCGTGATCGCGGCGTTCATCGTGCTCGCCGCGGTCCTGTCATCGGGTTGGGAAATTCGATTTGCGGCGGCCCAAGCTGGCGAGGTTTCGCCGGGCGGCAGTAATGCCGGGCAGCTCGTTTATGGTTTGAACTGTGCTGTTTGTCACGGTGTCCAAGGCGATGGCAATGGGCCCGCGGCATCCATGTTTCTCACGCGACCGCGCGATTTCCGTTCCGGCGTCTTCAAATTTCGTTCGACGCCTTCGGGCTCATTGCCCGCTGATCAGGACCTTTTGCGAACGGTAACTCACGGGCTGCGCTGGACTGGGATGATCGGGCGACCCGATTTAAACGAATCGGACCGGATCGCCGTCGTCCGTTACATTAAAGCATTTTCCCCGAGGTTTGCTACGGTGAAACCACTGCCGTCGATCAGTGTGGCGCACGAGCCGCGGCGGACGAGCGCGCTTGTGACTCAAGGCAGAGAGTTATTTCGTGACGCCGGGTGTGTTTCTTGCCACGGCGAGAATGGCCGGGGCGACGGTTCTTCGGTGGCGGACATGAAGGATGACTGGGGTTGGCCGATCCGGCCGGGGGACCTAACGTGGCGGCCGTTAAAACGCGGTAGCGCATTCGAGCAAATTTATCTCACGATTGTTACCGGACTATCGGGAACGCCAATGCCGGCATATGGCGATTCGCTCAGCTCGAACCAGGTGTGGTCGATTATTCATTATCTGGAATCGCTCGTACCGGCGGAACGCCGGCTCGCACCGGACCGTCTCTTGGGTGAAGAACAACAGGGGAGAATGGCTTTGCACATGGGCGGAATGATGGGCACAGGCGCCCGCCGCTTTCGCGAGTAGTTGGGCGATTTGCTGGAATTGTCGCTTTGTAATGGAATCGTTCTCTATCGCGACTTGAGGGGCGCTACTTACTAATGAGTCCGTTATTTAGAGACCATGTGGCTGGATCACGACCGAAGGCCAAGCCCTTCCGATCGCGGTCAATGGTTTTGTGCCTTGATGGGC
>Ga0210114_1000026_pt1 | contig 32464 bp, 24 predicted proteins | sample MayberryNW_TuleA_FD_185524 | JGI IMG/M metagenome (GOLD analysis project Ga0210114, IMG submission 185524) | Wetland microbial communities from San Francisco Bay, California, USA, that impact long-term carbon sequestration - MayberryNW_TuleA_D2... | ecosystem: Environmental > Aquatic > Marine >...
CTTGTCAGGATTCGCCGATCTCGTGCCGGCATTCGGTGTGTTGCTGGGGATGATGTTGTACTACGGGATCTATCCGAGCGCGCAAGTCGCCTGGCTGCCGGTGTTTGTCCTGCTGGCGTTGATCGCCGCGCTCGGCGTCGGCATCGGGCTGGCAGCGATCAACGTCCATTTCCGCGATGTGCGCCATACCGTGCCGTTTCTAGTTCAGACGTGGTTATTTATCACGCCGATTGCTTACCCGAGCAGTCTTTTGCCGGAGCACTGGAGGACCCTATACGCGCTCAATCCGATGGTCGGCGTGGTCGAAGGCTTTCGCTGGGCGTTGCTCGACACCGAGCCCGCGCCGGGGCCGATCGTGTGGGTTTCGGCGTCCGCCGCTTTGGTGTTGCTGCTGGTCAGCGCGCTCTCCTTTCGGCGTCTGGAGAAAACTTTCGCAGACGTTGTCTGAGGCGATGCTCCCAGGAATGGGGACTAAACCTCCAGGTCAATCTGCCACCTCCTCATTGGCTTACAGTTCGGAACGATGCTGGACCGGCTCCCACCAGCGTCGACCGGAATGCGGCATGTCAACTCAATGATCAGAGGAAAAGATTATGCTCAAAATTCATAGTTCGTCGAAACAGATTGCCGCAACGTTTCTCCGCGAGTTCGGAGAGCTTTTGCAACGCGTTAACCTCGATGCCGTCGAACGCATCTACCAGATCCTGCGCAGCGCGCGAGACAGCGGCGCGACGGTTTATCTTGCGGGTAACGGCGGCAGCGCGGCGACTGCGGCGCATTGGGTCAACGACCTCGGCAAAGGCGCCAAAGAATCGTGCCGGCTACCTCTGCGTGTCATGAGTCTATCCGACAATGTTTCATGGCTCACCGCGCTAGCCAATGACGAGGGTTATGAGCGGGTATTCGCCGGACAGCTCGAAAATTTCGCCAAAGCCAACGACGTGCTGGTCGTGCTATCGGCGAGCGGCAACTCGGCCAACCTGCTGCGCGCTGTGGAGATGGCGCGAGCGCGCAAGCTCAAGACTATCGGATTTCTCGGCTTCGATGGCGGTGCTCTCAAGAACATGGTCGACGAGGTGGTGCTGCTGCCGACGCCCAAAGGCGCGTACGGGCTGGTCGAAAGCGGGCATGATTTGCTTTGTCATATTTTGACCGCGTGTCTGGCCGCTGACCGCGCCGCCGCGGAAAATATTCCGGCGCGCGTCAGCGCTTGAGGGAAGGCGGGCGGTATGCAGCGACCGACCCAGGCGGTGATCCTGGCTGGTGGACGCGGAACGCGATTACATCCGCTGACGCTCACCCGCCCGAAGCCCATGGTGGAAATTCATGGCAGGCCGTTTCTTGAATACCAGATCGAACAGTTGCGCGATCAGGGCTTCAAGCGAGTTCTGTTGCTGCTTGGTTATCTGCCCGAGGTCGTCCGCGACTACTTCGGCAACGGCCGGCGCTGGGACATCAAAATCGAATACTCCGTCAGCGCCGTCGATGACGAGACCGGCCGGCGCTTGAAATTAGCGGAGCCGTTTCTCGACCCTAGCTTTTTGCTCATGTATTGCGACAACTACTGGCCGATGTCGATGACGCGCCTGTGGCAGCGTTTTCTCGCCGCCGGGACGCCGGCGATGATCACCGTTTACAGCAACAAAGACAGCTATACGCGCAACAGCGTGCGTGTCGAACCCGACGGTTTGGTTTCCATTTACGATAAGAGTTGCAGCGATCCGGATCTCAACGGCGTCGAGATCAGTTATGCAATCTTGAGCAAACGGATCGTGCACCAGCTGAGTGATGCTAACGTGCTCTTCGAGACCACGGTTTACCCCGTCTTGGCCGCGCGCAGGCAATTGAGCGCGTTCGTCACCGATCACCGCTATTTCAGCGTCGGCGCGCACCACCGGCTACCGCTTACCGAGGAGTTTTTTCTCCGCCGCAGGACCGTGATCCTCGACCGTGACGGTGTGCTTAACCGGAAACCGCCGCGTGCCAATTACGTGCGCGGTTGGCGTGAGTTCGAGTGGCTGCCGGGCGCGCTCGATGCGCTGCAGCTGCTGCATGTGGCAGGTTATCGCGTCGTAGTGATTTCCAATCAAGCGGGCATCGCGCGCGGCGCCATGAGCGAAGCGGATCTGGCGACGATTCATCGCGCCATGATCGAGGAAACCGGCGCCGCCGGCGGTAAAATCGATAAGATCTATTATTGTCCGCATGATTGGGATGCCGGCTGCGAATGCCGCAAACCGCGCCCCGGCATGTTGTTTCAGGCGCAGCGTGATCTGCATCTTGATTTGAGCCGGACCTATTTTCTTGGCGACGACGAGCGCGATGCCGAGGCGGCGGACCGCGCCGGCTGTTTGTTCGGGAAGGTTTCCGAAGACCAATCGTTACTCGATTGGGTTAGAACCTTAGTTGCCGATTCTACGACGGAGGAAAAATAACCACATGGAAAAACGAGTGTTGATTACCGGGCACAAGGGTTACATCGGATCGGTCATGGCGCCGCTATTGGCCGAGGCCGGCTACGGCGTGATCGGATTAGACACCGGTTATTTTGACGCCTGCACGTTGGTGCCCGAGTCAGTCCGCGTGCCGGCGCTGCGCAAGGACATTCGTGACGTCGGCATCGAAGATTTGCGAGGCTTCGACGCGGTGATTCATCTCGCCGCCTTGAGCAACGATCCGCTCGGCAATCTCGATCCCGAGTTGACACGTGAAATTAATTATCGGGCGACGGCGCGCCTGGCGGAGTGCGCCAAAACAGCCGGCGTCCGCCGCTTCCTGTTTTCATCCTCATGCATCATGTACGGCATGTCCGAAGCGAACGTGGTCGACGAAACCTCGCCGTTGGATCCGCGCACCGAATACGCGCGCTCCAAGGTGCTTGCCGAGGGCGCGGTGGCATCACTGGCCTCAGACGGGTTTTCACCCACCTTTTTGCGCAATGGCACGATTTACGGCTTGTCACCACGCATGCGTTTCGACACCGTACTGAACGATCTGGTCGGGACGGCGGTGACGACAGGCCAGGTGATCGTGCACAGCGACGGCGAACCCTGGCGGCCCGTGGTGCATGTCGAGGATGTGGCGCGTGCCTTCATCAAAGTCCTCCAAGCGCCGCGCGAAAAGATCCACAATCAGGCGTTTAATACCGGTGACAACAAGCTCAATCGTCAGATCCGTGACTTGGCGGAAATTGTCGTCCGCACCGTTCCGGACTGCACTCTAGAACTGCGAGCTCAGAGCGGCGCCGATCAGCGCACTTACAAAGCCGAGTTTGGCAAATTTGCCCGCACCTTCCCGGATTTCGAGTTTCGCTGGAGCGCAGAGGAAGGTGCTCGCCGCTTGTCACGGGAGTTCGACGCGCTGGGGCTCACCTATGGCGATCTCACCGGCGTGCGCTTTACGCGGCTTCAATGGTTGCGTCATTTGCGCGAGAGCGAGCAGCTCGACGGCGCGCTGCGCTGGCGCGAGCGAGTGCCGCAGCCAATCTACCTGAATGCGGAAGGACGGTTATGATCGACGGCGTCAAGATTATTCCCCTCCGGCAAATCGTCGACGAGCGCGGCAAGATCATGCATATGATGAAGGCCACGGATCCGCACTTTATCCGCTTCGGTGAGATTTATTTCTCGTGCGCCTGGCCGGGCACGATCAAGGCGTGGCACGTGCACAAGTCGATGACCGTCAATAACGCCGTGCTCTCCGGGCGCGCCAAGCTGGTGATGTACGACCTGCGCGAAGCATCGCCAACCCGCGGCGAGCTGCAGGAAGTATTTTTCGGCGAGGATAATTATTGCCTGGTGCAGATGCCGCCGGGCATTGCCAACGGTTACAAGGCCTTCGGCGACAAAATGGTCATCCTCGCCAACTGCGCTACCGAGCCGCACGACCCCGATGAGATGATCCGTATCGATCCGTTTAACTCGGATATCCCGTACAAATGGGACGTGAAGCATGGTTAGACGCAGCGCCGCAGATCCTGGCTTTGTCATGACACGCACGCCGCTCCGAGTCAGCTTTGCCGGCGGCGGCACCGATCTCGCGGAATTTTACGAGCGCGAGCCCGGCGCGGTGTTGAGCACGGCAATCAACCAATACATCTATGTCACCGTCAAGCGCCATGGGAGCGTCTTCAACGAGTCGATCCGGTTGAACTATTCGAAAAGCGAGCAGGTTCAGACGATCGATCAGATCGAAAACGACATCGCGCGCGAATGCCTGCGCCTGCTCGAAATCGAGCCGCCGATATACGTCAGTACGGTGGCCGATCTGCCGGCGTCTACCGGACTCGGCGGATCGAGCGCGTTTGCCGTCGGTTTGCTCAATGCGCTGCATGCTTTTCGCGGTGAGAGGGTCTCGGCCGGGCAGCTCGCCGAAGAAGCCTGTCACATCGAGATCGACCGACTCAAACAGCCCATCGGGAAACAGGACCAGTATGCCGCGGCCTTTGGTGGCCTCAACTTCTTTTCGTTCAAACCGGGTGGTGTCGTGAGCGTGGAGCCGCTGCGTTTGAACAACGGCGGCATCAAGCATTTCTTCGACTGCATTTTGATGTTCTGGACCGGTCACCAGCGCGACAGCAGTTCGGTGCTGGCCGAACAGAAGGCCAATACGCCCTCCAAAATGGAATCGCTGATGCGCATGCGCGAGCACGCCTTTGCGCTGCAGCAACTCTGCGACAGCACCCCGTTCCAGATCGAAAAGTTCGGCGCGGTCCTAAAAGAAAGCTGGCATTTGAAACGCAGCCTGTCGAGCAAAATCAGCACGAGCCAGATCGATCGATGGTACGCCGCGGCGATGGCGGCTGGGGCCGAAGGCGGCAAGCTTTGCGGCGCCGGCGGCGGCGGGTTCTTACTTTTCGTCGCGCGGCGGGAGAAGCACGATGCGGTGCGCGCCGCGCTCGCCGGTTTGACGCAGATTCCGGTCGTTCACGAGGTGCACGGCTCCCAGGTCTGTATGCCGTTTGTTCTGCACTAGCAGGCTCAAAAACGAAATGGGGCGTTGGAGTGTCGGAGTATTGGAGTGCCGGGGTCCCAATTTATTCTCCATTACTCCAGCACTCCAGTACTCCAGCTTTCAGCCAGGCTCTGCGCTCTTACTGAGAGGCTGCAATCATAGAATCGAAGTGTCACCGACCCAGGAGGTTCGACCAAATCTATGGAAATGAACGGTGGAAAACGAACAGCGTGCATGCTCTGCGGCGGCGGGGCGGTCGAAGAGTTTTTGGATCTCGGCGCAACGGCCCTGGCGAATCAATTTTTGCCAGCCGGTGAAATTAACGGCAAGGAACCCAAGTATCCTTTGCGGGTCGGCTTCTGTCACAGCTGCAGCCACGTGCAGTTGACTCAATCGGTCCCGCCGCAAGCCATGTTTGAGAATTATCTCTATATCTCGTCCGCTTCCGATACACTGAAACACCATCTGTGGGATCTCGGCGACCAACTGGTGCGGCGCTACGATCTCGGAACTCGGGATCTGGTGATCGACATCGGCTGTAACGACGGCACTCTGCTACGCGAATTTCAACGCCACGGCGTGCGCCCTCTGGGAGTGGATCCGGCGCAAAATCTCTCTGCTTTTACTGACGGCAGCGGTATTGAGCGTTATACCGAGCTTTTTAGCGCGACCAGCGCGAAGGAAATCGTCGCGCATTGGGGTCAGGCATCGCTGGTCAGCGCGACCAATACTTTTCCGCACATCCAAAATCCCGCGGACTTCGTCGCCGGCATTAAAACCGTGCTCAAGCCCGGCGGCGCCTTTGTGATTGAGATGCATTACTTACTCGACATGATTGAACAGGTGGCATTCGATACCATTTATCACGAGCACGTTTCCTATTGGGCCCTTGGCCCGATGAAGCGATTTTTTGAAGAGCATGGCATGATGGTCGTGGATGCCGAGCGGGTGCCGCTGCATCATGGTCAACTCCAGGTCCACTTGCAACGCGCGGGCGAAGGAACGGTGCAGCCTGGAGTGGATGAAATACTTGCCGCCGAACGAGCTGCCGGGCTGGATCATTTTTCCACCTATCGAAAGTTCGCCGAACAGGCGAAAAAGATCAAGCGCGATCTGCAACAGACGCTCAATGATTTGGCGCACAAGGGCGAGCGCGTGGCCGGTTACGGAGCGCCGGCCAAGGGCAACACACTGCTCAGTTTTCTAGATATCGGCCCGAAACTACTGCCTTACATCGTCGACCGCAGCCCGCTCAAACAAGGGCTCTTCACTCCCGGAACTCACATCCCGGTGGTGGCGCCGGAGCGGTTGCTCGCAGATCAGCCGGATTATGTCTTGCTGCTCGCCTGGAATTTCGTCGATGAAATCGTCGAGCAGCAAGCAGAGTACCGAAAGCGCGGCGGTAAATTTATGGTGCCGGTTCCCGAAGTTCGTATTTTGGAACCGTAGTTGAAAAGTTTCTAGTTTCCGAGAACGACAAACCAGAAGCCAGAAACACATGTTGAACTACCAAGATCGGGAAAATTCGATTGCTGCCGGCGCGCAGCCGCCGGCGGTAGGCCAAGAGCTTTATGATTTGATGGCCGAGCTGTATCCGATCTGCCGGAGCTTGACCGGCGCTGGCCAGCGGCGGACTCTGGACATCCTGCGCCGCCGTATCGATCTCACCGTGCATGAAGTGCCGAGCGGCACGGCGGTATTCGATTGGACGGTGCCAAAGGAATGGAATATCCGCGCTGCGTATATAAAGGATGTGCGCGGCCGGAAGATCATCGATTTCGCGGATTCCAACTTGCACGTGGTCGGTTACAGTGTGCCGGTGCGCCGGCGCATGTCATTCGCAGCTCTCAAACCGCATCTGTTTAGCTTGCCTGATCATCCGGATTGGATTCCCTACCGCACGTCTTACTATCGCGAGGACTGGGGTTTTTGTTTGAGCCATCGCCAACTGCTTGAGATGAAGGACGGCGAATACGAAGTGTGCATCGATTCGACTCTGGCAGACGGCGCCATGAGCTACGGTGAATGCTTCTTGCGCGGAGAGCGCGCTGAGGAAGTCCTGATCTCCTGTCACATCTGTCATCCCTCGCTCGCCAACGACAACTTGACCGGCATCGCGATCGCGACTTTGCTCGCTCAACATTTGAGCGCGGCGCCGCGCCGCTACTCGTATCGCTTTCTGTTCACGCCGGGAACCATCGGCTCCATCGCCTGGCTTTGCCGTAACGAGAGCCGCGTCGGCGCGATCCATGCCGGACTGGTACTTGCCTGTCTTGGCGACGCAGGTAGCTTCACCTATAAGAAAAGCCGGCGCGGGGATGCGCTGATCGATCGCGCCGTGCCCCAAGCGCTGCGCGACGCGGGTGAAGGTTACCAGACGATCGAGTTTTCGCCCTACGGCTATGACGAGCGCCAGTTTTGCTCGCCTGGCTTCAATTTACCGGTTGGCTGCCTGATGCGCACGCCGCACGGTTGTTTTGCCGAGTATCATACATCGGCCGATAATCTCGAGTTCGTTCGGCCGGAGTACGTGGCCGGATCCTATGCACGCTGTCGTGAGATTATCGAGATACTCGATGACAATCGGACTTTCATCAATCTAAATCCTAAATGCGAGCCCCAGCTCGGCAAACGCGGGTTGTACGGCAGCATCGGCGGCGCAAGCGGCAGTCGAAGTCGCGAGCTGGCGCTGCTCTGGGTGCTCAATGGCTCCGGCGGCGAGGCTACTTTACTCGATATCGCCGAGCGCTCCGGATTGCCGTTCAACGCCATTGCCGACGCAGCTCGTGACTTGGAGCAGCACGGATTGTTAAAGGAGAAAGCATGATCAGCGCCGAACCCTCTTACCAGCGGACCGGAGGACGCGCCTGCCGCGCCCCGGCGCGCCGCTTGGCCGGACGGATGGCAGTGCTCACCGGCGCCAGCAGCGGCATCGGCCGAGCGATTGCCGAGGAACTGGCGGCCGCCGGCGCCTCGCTTTGCCTGCTGGGCCGCCGACCGCAGATGCTGCGGGAGGTTGCGCCGTGCCTGGCTGAGGGCGCGCGCCGAATGATCTATCAAGTGGATCTAGCGGTTCGAGAGCAGATCGAAGCCTTCGCCTCGAGCTTTGTGCGCGACGGCGGTCAAGCCGATATCCTGGTGCACAGCGCCGGCGTGATTTCCATCGGTACGCTGGAGAATGCGTCCATCGATGACTTCGATTGGCAGCTCAGCGTCAATGTACGAGCGCCTTATCTTTTGACCAAGACGCTCTTACCGCTGGTGAAAAATCGCCGGGGGCAAATCGTCTTCGTCAATTCCAACGCCGGCCTGTGCGCCGTCCCTGGCTCCGGGCAATACTCGGCCTCCAAACACGCATTGACGGGACTGGCCGACAGCTTGCGGGCCGAGGTGAACGGCCAGGTGCGGGTAATGAGCGTCTATGCCGGTTCCACCGCGACCCCGATGCAAGCGGCGCTGCACGTCGCCAAACAGCGCGTCTATGCGCCCGAACTGCTGATCCAACCCGAAGACGTGGCTTCACTGGTGATCCACGCGTTGAGCTTGCCGGGCAGCGTTGAGGTGACGGCCTTGCATATGCGGCCGGGAGCATCGCCCGGCTAAACCGTATGTTCTTGCTGCATACCCTTACATCAAGATTGGAAGGCCATGAGTCACGTTGCGATCAAAGTTAACGGCGTCGCCAAATCTTTTCGGATCGGGGCGAAGCTCGAAAAGTACCGCACCTTACGCGACTCGGTGAGCCAGGCGTTGGCGGGACCCTATCGCGCTCTCCGCGCCAGATGGACTGGGTGCGCGCCCACTCGCAGGAGCGCCGGCTCGCAAGAGATTTTTCAAGCCTTGCAGGACGTTTCTTTCGAAATCCGCCAGGGTGAAGCGGTCGGCATCGTCGGCCGCAACGGCGCGGGGAAGAGCACCTTGCTTAAGATTCTCTCGCGCATCACTGAGCCGGATGAAGGATCTGTCGAGTATTTCGGCCGCATCGGTTCGCTATTGGAGGTCGGCACCGGTTTTCACATGGAGCTCAGTGGACGCGAGAATGTATATCTCAACGGGGCGATCCTGGGTATGAGAAAGCAAGAGATCGACCGCAAGTTCGACGAGATCGTCGATTTCGCCGAAATGGACCGTTTTATCGATACACCGGTGAAGCACTATTCCACCGGCATGCAGCTTCGCCTGGCATTTGCTGTGGCGGCGCACCTCGAGCCGGAAATATTGCTGGTGGACGAGGTATTGGCGGTGGGAGACGCGCGCTTTCAAAAAAAGTGCTTGAGCAAAATGGAAGACGTGGGGCAGCACGGCCGCACCGTGTTGTTCGTCTCACACAACATGCCCGCGGTGACCCGTCTCTGCAAGCGCTGTCTGCTGTTGCAAAACGGCCGCTTGGTCAAGGACGGACCGTCGCACGAAGTTGTTAGCTCCTATCTGCACGCCGATACTGGAACGACCGCCGAGCGCGAGTGGGCTGATGCACGGAGCGCGCCGAGCGGAGAAATCGCGCGGCTGCGCGCAGTCAAAGTGCGCGATCAGGACGGGCTGGTCAGCGAAGCGGTGGATATTCGCGAGCCGGTCACGATCGAAATGACCTTTGAAGTCCTCAGAGGCGGAGCTCTGCTGCTGCCCTTTTTCATGTTCTACAACGAGGAGGGATTGCTCGCCTTCGCTGCGAACGATCTCGATCCCGACTGGCGCGGCCGTCAACGCCCGCCGGGCGAATATCAGAGCGTCGCGCGCATTCCTGGCAATCTGCTGGCCGAAGGAAATCTGTTCGTCGGTGCCGGCATTACCAGCGAAGGACCGACTCTGCAATTCTATGAAGGCGACGCGGTGGCGTTCCATGTGATCGATAGCCTTGACGGCAATTCGGCGCGTGGCGATTACGCCGGTAACATGCACGGCGTGGTAAGGCCGATGTTGCAATGGAGCACTCAGTTCAAGCCGAAGGACTCGCGTGATCCCGGCCGCACGCAGCGAAAAACTTCATGCTCAAGATGAAGGTCAATCCTTAGCGAGCGTGTTCGTTTTCTCTGATGTGAGGCCTTTTCAGCCGGATGCGGAAGACCGAGTTAACGAGTGAGGGCCTGGACCGAGCTATTAGGAGGGAGCGAATTGAAAGAGCGAATTCGGTTGGCACTCATTGGCTGCGGCGCGGTGGCGCGTATTCATCACCTACCGGCGATCGCCCGCGTCGCCGCCGCAGATCTTGCGGTGCTCGTCGATCCATCTTTGGAGCGTGCCCGCGAGTTGGCCGCGAAATACCGACCCAGGCGGGTCGTGCGAGACTATCGTGAAGTCACGGATGAGGTCGATGCCGCGATTGTCGCTACGCCGAATTATTTACATGCGCCGATCGCGATTGATTTGCTTCGGCGGGGCATCCACGTTCTGGTCGAAAAGCCGATGGCTTTAAGCTCTCAGGATTGTGAGCAGATGATCAGCGCTGCGCAGGAAAATGGCGCGGTTTTAGCGGTGGGAATGGAAATGCGTTTTTTTCACCCTTGCCGGTTCGTCAGGCAAGCACTGTCAAAAAACCTGCTAGGCCGGATCGATTCTTTTGACCTTCGTGCCGGAGTGGTCTCCAATTGGCCGTCGACTACGGATTACTTCTTGCACAAGAAGCAGTCAGGAGGCGGCGTTCTGATCCACTACGGCGTTCACGTTCTCGACCTGTTGCTCTGGTGGCTCGGCGATTGCGCGGAGGTCAGCTATCGCGACGACGCGCTGGGGGGAGTCGAGGCCAATTGCGAAATGAAACTGCGCCTCCGCGCCGGCGCTAGCGGCACGGCTGAGATCAGCCGTATGCGCAAGCTGCGCAACACGTGCTTGATTGAGGGTGAGCATGGCTCACTCGAGATCGAGCTGTGGGATCCGGACGGTCATGTATATCTCAAACACGGCGACGATCTAGTGCTCAACGGCTGCGTCGGGGCTGGTGCTGACGCGACTCGTGAAAGCGCGCCCGATGTTTTTCTGCGGCAGCTCGTCGATTTCGTCGAAGCGATCCGGCAGCGCCGGGCGCCTTTCATTCCCGGGCTTGAGGTGCTCCCCGCGGTTCGCCTGATCGAAACTTGCTATGCCTCCAAGCAGGCGCTCGAGTTGCCGTGGATGATTTCGTGGCCGGACCAAAATGGGTATCAGAGGGTGGCATGAGTCTGACCAACCTGGCGTTGTCGGGGAAACACGTCTTGGTCACAGGCGGAACCGGCTTTATCGGAAGCCGGCTAATCGAGCGGCTTGCGATCGAGGAAAACGCCAAAGCTCGTGTTCTGGTGCATCATCCGGCCAACGCCGCCAGAGTTGCGCGATTGCCTATTGAAATGATCGGCGGCGATGTGCTTAATCCCGCCGACGTCGAACGAGCGGCCGATGGTTGCGAGATTATTTTCCACTGCGCTTACGGCACCAGCCAAGACGAAACTATCCAAAGGCGCGTGAACGTCGAGGGAACAAAAAACATTTTGGACGCTGGACTGCGCGCCAAAGCCAAACGAATTGTTCATTTCAGCACTCTGCTGGTTTATGGCGTTACAGCGGACGGAGACCTCGATGAAACCGCGTGCCGGAAACCCTTCGGAAACACCTACTCCGATAGCAAGCTCGATGCGGAGAGATTGGCTTTAGATTACATCCGGAGACATCAGCTGCCGGTCGTGATTCTTCAGCCGACCGCGGTGTATGGTCCTTTTGCCTTGCAATGGACCGTGCGTGTGTTGGAAAGGATGAAAACTGGACGGTTGATCCTGGTTAATGGCGGCGATGGCTTGCGCAACGCGGTCTATATCGACGATCTCGTGAGCGCCGCGGTTTTGGCCGCCGTAAAAAAGGAGGCGCCCGGCGAGGCCTTTCTGATATCCGGTGATTCTCCCGTGACTTGGCGCGAGTTTTACCGCTCGTACGAGCAGATGCTTGGCCTGAGCGATCGTTTGGTGAACCTCTCCGCGAGCGAGGCTAAGGCGCTTTATCTTAGAGCGAAGAAGGTCAAAAGCATCCTGTCAGAAGTCCGTGCTCTCGTGCATGAACTTCCGGATTTGCGCCGGCGGCTGCTCAGTACCCGTGAGGTCGCCTTCATGACAAAATCGGCGCGGCGGCTGTTTTCGAACCGAGTGTGGAGTCGGTTAAAAAGCCAAATAAGCGTTTACGGCCCGACGGCGGCACCGGCTGACGTCATAAGCCAAGAGCGATCGCACCTGCTCGACCCGGCAACGATAGATTTTCATGCGGCAAAGACCAGGGTGCGGATCGATAAGGCAAGGCGAATTCTCGACTATCAACCGGCCTTTGAGTTTTCCCGCGGAATGCAATTGACCGAGCGTTGGGCGCGCTGGGCGAATCTCTTGGGACCGACCCATCCGGCACTTTGTCAGCCAACTCGGACCGACAAACTCGCGGCCGGTTAACTTCGTGCCAGGTTAGCCTTTTCGTTCAAAGTCAGAGTTCAAAGTTTCAGTTACTTCCGTTCGTCTGGGGAGCTCCAGGCATCGCGAAAACCATTCCCAGAATGAAGAAACCTATCGAAACCTATCTGAGCCAGTTTTTGCGGCTAACCGCTTACTGCTCATTACTTCTGTCCAATGAAGATCGCTTCGAACAGCCTGATTAGGCGGGTTCTAGGTCGGGGTTCGGGCTTGCTCGCCAAACCATTGAACAATGCAACACAAAACTGTCTCGGTGTTCTGACCAGGGTGGTGACCCATAGACCGGTCGTCGCGCTGACGTTCGACGACGGGCCTCATCCCGAAAATACTCCGGCATTGTTAGCTATCCTGGCCAAACACGATGGGCGCGCGACTTTTTTTATGATCGGCGAGCTGGCGATTCAATACCCCGGAGTGGTGCGCACCGTAGCTCAAGCAGGACACGCGGTCGCAAACCATTCCTGGAGCCATCTGTCGTTTCCTCTGTTGACGGCGCGCGAGCGGTACGAACAGCTACGCCGCTGCAAGGAAGCCCTGGCGCCTTACGGCACGATGCTTTTTCGTCCGCCCTACTGTCACCAAAGTCTCGCCAGTCGTTGGCAAACGCTATGTGCCGGCTACGAGGTCGTCGCGTTCAATGTTCACGTCGAAGACTGGTTGTCGCGTCCGGCCGAGTGGATGAGCGAAAGACTGGTGCGGCAGATCCGGCCGGGGAGCATTGTTATTTTGCACGACAATATTTATCGCAGCGCTCTCACCGCCTCCCAACCGGATCGCAGACCGATGCTGCGGGCGCTCGATGACGCGTTGGAACGGCTGCAGCAGCGCTTTCGGTTTGTGACCGTGCCCGAGTTACTTCGCCTGGGTCAACCGCTGCGCGAGAACTGGTACCGCCAGGGGCAGGAAGAGATGCAACCCGCGCTGCAACGGTATTTGACCGAGCAGCGGCTGCAATGGAACAAAGCGCCGCCGACGTAACGGTTGAATCAGCAATGGTAGGGACGGCTGACACGGCGCATCACCTGATGGCCGGCCTAGGCTGTGTTTGCGCTGGGAGCAAGGGTTATGAAACTGAGCGTGATCATTCCTTGTTTGAATGCGGCGAAAACGATCGGCGTCCAGTTGGACGCGCTGAGCCAGCAGGAGTGGGACGAGCCCTGGGAGGTGATTGTCGCCGACAACGGCTCGAGCGACGAGACCCTAGCGGTCATCAAAGAAAAGAGCGGGGGATTGCCGTCTGTGCAGGTCGTCGATGCGTCCGACTGCCGCGGCAGCGCTCACGCGCGCAACGTCGGCGCTCTTTTGGCCAGCGGCGAATCGTTGGTTTTTTGCGACGCGGACGACGAGGTGGGAGCGGGATGGCTGGCCGCCATCGGAGCGGCGCTCGACAAGAACGATTTCGTTGCCAGCCGCATTGACGTTGAGAAGCTCAATCCGGCCTGGCTCGTCAACTGTCTGAGAAACCCACAGGGTTCAGGTCTTCAAAGGGTGGCCTATCCACCTTATCTTTGCCACGCCGGAGGCAGCGGGCTGGGGATCAAACGCGCCCTTCACCGTCGGGTTGGCGGCTTCGATGTGTCATTACCGCGGTTGCAAGATACCGATTATTGCTTCCGTGCCCAGCTCCTCGGTATCAGGTTATACTTCGCCGCCGATGCGGTCGTGCACGTGCGTTACAGCAGCAGCCCGGCTTCGCTCTTTCAGCAGGCGCGCTTATGGGCGCAATACAACGAACTAATGTACCGCCGTTACGGCGGCGGGGAGCGGCTGCCGCGTCAATGGCTCTCTTATGTTCGCACCTGGCATTATCTGGTTTGTCGCGTGCCTCGCCTGCTTCATCGAGAAACGCGTTCCACCTGGATGAAGGCGCTCGGGACTCAAATCGGTTTACTGCAGGGAATGATTCGCTTCCGCGTACCACCGGTACGCTGAGCCAGGAATGGCCGTGGTCGGGTCAAAATTGCCACTACCGTTCGATCTCGCGACTAAGATTCGGCGTCTATCGAGCAACGGCCGGAAAAGGCTCGGCGGCCGTTTTCACCGACTCCTCGATCATGCTTATTACCGGCACCTCTTCGGTTTGACAGTCCCCGGCGCTCCCAATCTCACCCGGAAGCTCGCCGGTTGGGAAAGACGGCAGGGGAGAGGCGACGTGCCGGTTTCCCCGGACATCTGGGAATCGCAATATCGCGATGGCCGTTGGGTCTACCTGAACGGCCTTCAACAGATGACCCGTTACAGTGTTATCGCCGGTTATCTCCACACACTCAAGAACGGAGGGTGCATGCTGGATGTCGGTTGCGGCGAGGGGGTTCTGCTCGCACGGCTCGGCGACGCCAATTACGAAAAATTTGTCGGAATCGACTGGTCGCATGTCGCCATCGAGCAGGCTCAAAAAAGACAACATCCGCGAAGTTTTTTTGTCCAGGCCGACGCACAATGTTTTGTGCCTGACGAAACGTTCGATGCGATCATATTCAACGAGGTGCTCTACTACTTCGATGAACCGCTGGCCGTAGCGCAACGATACCAGGCCTGGCTGAAACCCGGCGGATTGTTCATCACCTCCCTATTCGCCATCAGCGACCGCGCGCGCGCCATCGGTCGGCGCTTGAAACAATCCTACCACTGCATTGACGAAGTCGAGATCACCGGCCATGGGCGATCTTGGATTATCGACGTCCTGGCGCCTTTCAGCACCTGTGAAAAATACCCATCTCCTGGAGAATTGCACCATGAACGTTAGCGTCGTAATGCCGTGTCGAAATAATGCCAAAGTGATCGCCGGCCAACTGGCGGCACTGTCGCGCCAAAAATGGCACGGTACATGGGAAGTGATCGTGGCGGACAACGGCTCGAACGATGCGACGATCGAGATCGTCGAGGAATATCGCAAGCGCTTGCCTCACTTGCGCCTGATCGACGCGTCGGCGCGACGCGGCGCGGCGCACGCACGCAATGCCGGGGTGACAGCGGCGCGCGGTGAAGCGATCTTGTTCTGCGATGCTGACGATGAGGTCGGCAGCGGCTGGCTGGCGGCCATGGCGGATGGCCTAGCAGAACATCACTTCCTCGCGGCGCGCCTCGACATAGAGAGGCTGAACCCGCCTGAGATCGTCGGCGCCGTGAAAAACCCGCAAGGCCACGGTCTGCAAAGGGTCGATTATCCGCCGCACCTGTGGCATGCGAGCGGCGCGAGTTTAGGGGTCAAGCGCGTAGTCCACGAACGAATAGGGGGATTCGACGAAAGCTTACTCTACTTGGAAGATACCGACTATTGCTTTCGCGTGCAGCTCACTGGCATCGAGCTTTGGTTCTTGGCGGCTGCCGCGGTGCACTACCGCTTCAGGCCCAATCCTCAGGCGTTGTTTCATCAGGCCCGCCATTGGGGACAATACAATGTCTTGATGTACAAACGTTACCGGGAAAGCACGAGACTGGATCATCCTTGGCGGCGGCACCTGTTGCGCTGGCATACATTGTTGCGGCGCACCCCCTGCCTCCTGGACAAGGAACAGCGACTCGCTTGGATAAAATCTTTGGGTACGCAGATCGGCGTTTTGCAGGGCTCGATCAAGTACGGCGTCCCTCCGGTGGCCGCCTGGCTGCTGTGCATGCTGGAGTAGCTGCGGCCGAAAAAGGCCACCGCTGATTGGAGGAAAAATGAAAAGAGTCATTAAAAAGTCACTCGCCGCCGGGGTGCGCAAGCTGCGCGGGTACGTGCGATCTCTCGAGGAAGAGAATCACAGCTGCGCGCGTGACCACAACCAGGATGATTTTGCATATCCCAGCCTCAATTGCCAATTCGAGTCGGTGCTGTCGGAAGCCGAAGCCGGCAAAAAACCCAGTTATGCCTGGGGCGTTGTGCACGCCGCTCACTTGGCTGCGCAACTGAACATCAAGTCGATTTCGGTCCTGGAGTTCGGCGTTGCCGGTGGTAACGGTCTGGTGATCTTGGAGAGGGTCAGCGAAAAAGTCGAGCGGATCTTCGGCCTGCGCATCGACGTTTACGGTTTCGATACCGGCAAGGGTTTGCCCAAGCCGCAGGATTACCGCGATCTGCCTAATCTTTATCTCGAATCGGCTTTTCCGATGGACGTGGAGAAATTGCAGAAGCGGCTGAATCGCGCCCGACTGCAGCTTGGACTAGTTGGCGAAACCGTGGTCGATTTCATGAACGCCCGCCCCGCGCCGGTGGCGTTCGTCTCAATCGACCTGGATTATTACAGTTCCACGGCGGACGCTTTGACGCTTCTTGACGCCGGCCCGAAATTTCTCCTGCCGCGGGTACATTTTTACTTCGATGACATCATGGGGTTCACCAACTCCGAGTTTAACGGCGAGCGCCTGGCGATTGCCGAGTTCAATCGGGCCCATGAGAAGCGAAAAATCTCGCCGATTTACGGGCTGCAATATTTTCTACCGCCGCGCTATGCCCAGGCGGAATGGGTGGCAGAAATGTACATGGCGCACCTCTTCGATCACCCATGCTACGGCAGCTACGACGGATTGGTGCGCCAACCGTTTAACGGCGGCACGAACCTGCGCGACGACAATTAAAGCGGCGTTTACGGCCTGCCCGTGGCTCGCTTCGCCTCCGTTCACTGGCTGGTCTCTCAAATTCCATCGGCTGCATCCCGCGTTTGAACGGAGTAAGGCGCATCCGAAGGCTAATGGAGGAATTGACCGTCTTAAACTCTCCCAACCTGTCGGATTTCGGGCAAAGACTACGGAAGGATCGCTCAACTCTCTATGGAAACACCCGCAAGAGCTAACACGAGCCGTTGGCTTATGAAGCACCGGCGCTTGCCGATCGCCTGTTTGCATCTGCTGCTGATCGGGCTCGCGAATTACATCGCGTTCTGGCTGCGCTTCGACAATTGGATGCCGCGTCAGGAATTTCTTGAAACCGCGCTCGCTCTGCTGGTCATTCGCGCTGTGATGTTCGTGCCGTTTCGTCTCTATGAAGGATTGTGGCGCTACACAGGGATCGAGGATTTACGCAACATCCTGGCCGGCGTCGGCTTGAGCAGCATCGTGTTTGCCGTTTATGTGTACGGTTATCTGGGCATGGCGGCTTATCCGCGCTCGGTGCTGGTCATCGATGCGCTCGTGCTGATTTTCTTGATGAGCGGCGTCCGTCTGTCGCGGCGCGTGCATTTTATGATGCATCACCCCAAAGGAGCCAAAAAGATATTGATCTACGGCGCCGGCGATGCCGGCGAGATGATCGCCCGCGACCTTCGCAACAACGGCGGGTTGTACCATCAGGAGCCGATCGGATTCATCGATGATGATCCGGCGAAAACCGGCGCCCATATTCACGGCATGCCGGTCTTGGGGTCGAGTGATCAACTGGACCAGATCCTCCGCATGTACCAGCCGGATGAAGTGCTGTTGGCGATTCCAAGCGCCTCGCCGTCATGGATCCGTGGCGTGCTTACCAAACTCGAGCCTTACAAGATTCCCATCAAAACTCTCCCCAACGTCACCAAGATACCCGGCGGCATCGTCGGAGTGCGCCAGATCCAAGACCTGTCTGTCGAAGATCTCCTCGAACGGCTACCCGTCGGAATGGACCTGACGCCGGTGCAAAAGCTGTTGAAGGGAAAACGAGTGCTGATCACCGGCGCGGGCGGTTCGATCGGCGCTGAGCTCAGCCGCCAGATCGCCCGAAATGGTCCGGCGCGGCTGGTTCTGCTCGATCAAAGCGAAAGCGCGCTCTATGACATCGAAATGGAACTGCAAAGCTCGCATCCGGACCTCAGCCGCCTAGCGGCCTTGGCCGATGTCAAGAACGAGCGGACGATCCGACAGATTTTTTCCCGGGAGGCGCCGCAGGTCGTCTTTCACGCGGCGGCCTATAAGCACGTGCCGATGATGGAAAACCACCCGACGGAAGCGGTACTCAACAATGTGGTCGCCAGCCATCGTTTGATGCAAATCGCGGTGCGGCACAAAGTGCAGCGCTTCGTCCTCATTTCCACTGACAAAGCAGTCAACCCGACCAACGTCATGGGCGCGACCAAGCGGGTCAACGAGATGTGTGTCCAAGCTTGGGCCGAGGAGGCGCAGCGCGGCGGCGCGATTTTTTCGGCAGTGCGCTTCGGCAACGTGCTCGGTAGCAACGGCAGCGTTGTGCCGCTGTTTCTCAAGCAGATCGAGCAGGGTGGGCCGATCACGGTCACTCACCCGGAAGTCATGCGGTACTTCATGACCATCCCCGAAGCAGTGATCCTAGTCCTGCAGGCCGCGACGCTGGCGCGCGGCGGTGAGATTTTCGTTCTAGAAATGGGCGAACAGATCAAGCTCGTGGAGATGGCGCGCCATCTGATTCGCATGGCAGGATATATTCCCGACGTCGATATCGCGATTCGAATGGTAGGACTGCGGCCGGGAGAAAAACTGCGCGAGGAATTAGTCGCCATGGATGAAGCGCTGGTCGCTTCAGAAGTCGATAAAATTCGCCGCGTGCAATCCGCTTGGATCCCCGATCTTAAATTTCTTCAACAAAACATAAACCGATTGGAAAGCTTGGCGAACAACGGTCAAAGTCGTTCGGTTGTCGAACTGCTGTATCGTATGGTTCCGACGTTTCGGCCGCTCAACAGGGAGGTGACAAGTCAGCCCAACAGGCATCAGCTCAAGAGAGACCGTTTGGAAAAGCTACGCGTCGCCGATCAGTCGGCGTAACCGGGTGATAACCTTGCGGCGACCGGCACCGCCTCGGATGCAGCCGCAAATCCCATAAACTTGTCCCACAAACGGTTCAGGGCAGCGCGGAAGAGCGCAGCAACTGTCTCATGCACGAGACAATGGTGGAACCGTTCCCGGGAACTGATGGTGGCATAGCTGTTGCTCGATGTCGGCATGGTTCAGATCCAAAAAAGGGGGGTGGCCATGCAACATCAGAGAATCGTCCACGTGGTGGGCACCGGCACAATCGGCGAGCCGCTGATCGGGCTGCTCGCCAGTTTTCGCAAAGAGCTGGGGATCGATGAGGTCACATTCCACAAACGCACACCGCTTTTAACTGATAAATCGAAAGTGTTAGCTTTGAAAAACAAAGGCGCCGAGCTGGCGGTCGATGCCCAAGAAATTGAACGCTTTAGCGCGATGGGGATGAAGCCGAAGTACGACGCGCTCGAAGCGATCGACCGCGCGGCAGTCGTCATCGATTGCACGCCTGCGGGTAACGAAAATAAAGAGAAGCTGTACCTGCGTTACGGCCAGAACGCGCATGGTTTCATTGCCCAGGGCAGTGAATTCGGTTTCGGTAAAATGTACGCGCGCGGAATCAATGATCGGGTATTGCGCCACGGCGAGGACAAATTTCTCCAAGTGGTTAGCTGCAACACGCACAACCTGGCCGTGTTGGTCGACGCCATCGCGTTGGGGCCAGAGGGCGACAACACTTTAGATCGCGGCGTGTTCGTTTGCATGCGCCGGGCCAGCGATATCAGTCAGGAGAACGAATACATCCCAGCGCCAACGGTCAGCAAGCATGACGACCGCAAGTTCGGCACACACCAGGCGCGCGATGCTTTTCATTTATTTGCCACTCTCGGACTCACTCTCGATCTTTATTCCTCGGCGGTCAGGGTGAACACGCAGTACATGCATGTGATCTATTTCAATCTCATCCTCCGGCGCGCCGTGTCGACTGAGGACGTAATCCAGCGGTTGCAAGCTAACGGCCGGGTTGCCTTGACCTACAAGGATCAATCGAGCCTGGTGTTTTCGTTTGGCCGCGACCACGGTCTGTTCGGGCGCATTCTCAGTCAGACCGTTATTCCCATGCGCAGCATATCGGTTCGGGACGACCGCGAAGTATTAGGCTTCAGTTTTACGCCTCAGGATGGCAATTCGCTGCTGTCTAGCATCGCCGCCGCGGAGTGGTTCCTTTACCCGGAAGAGTATGATCAGCGCTTGCAGTGCATCGAAAAATTCATCTTTCAGGAAATCTGACGATCCGATGCAGCGATCAAAAACACTCACATGTGAGCCTCGCCGCAGAAATTAAATAAACTCTACCACGAACAGCGCGTGAGACACGGGCGTTCGAGGAAACAAACACCCGACTCTCACTTTGGCCCGTAGTCGTGTCGAGCTCACCTTCCGTTAAACAACTGGAGCTTATCGATCGTAGAAAACGCATTGGCCGATTAAACCCGCAGTGCAAGGAGCCGCCATGGAATCTTTACGTGAAAACGCCACCCTAGCGTCCGCCTTACCCGCTTATCCAGCGCAGTCCGGCCGGGAGCTTCAGGAAAAAATTCGCGCACGGACGGCGCATGCCGGCGTGTTAGGCCTGGGCTACGTTGGATTGCCGCTGGCGCTCGAGATGGCTCGGGCGGGCTTTCAGGTTACCGGCATCGATCTGGTCAGGGAAAAAGTAGACTCGATCAATGCGGGTATTTCATACATCCCGGATGTCTCAGGTGAGAGGCTCGGCCGGACAATCGCCGCCAATAAAATGCGCGCCACGCAATCACTGGCAGCGGCCGAGAATCTCGATACCCTCAACATCTGCGTCCCGACGCCGTTGCGTAAAAACAAGGACCCTGATCTGTCGTACGTGATCGCCGCGGTGGAAGCGATCCGCAATCATATTCATCCGGGGCAGTTGATTATACTGGAAAGCACGACTTACCCGGGCACCACCCGCGAGGTGGTCTTGCCGGTATTGGAAGAAACCGGGTTGAAAGTCGGGCGCGATTTTTTTCTCGCCTACTCTCCCGAGAGAGTCGACCCGGGCAATCAACAATATACGACGCGCAATATTCCCAAGGTGGTCGGCGGCGCAACTCCGCGCTGCGCCAAGATGGCGGCGCTTTTCTATGAGCAGTTTGTCGAGAAGGTTTTGCCGGTGTCTTCGACCGACTGCGCCGAGATGGTCAAGCTCCTGGAAAATACCTTTCGCAGCGTCAATATCGCTCTGGCCAACGAGATGGCGCTGACCTGCCATAGCTTGGGAATCGATGTCTGGGAAGTCATCGAGGCGGCCAAATCCAAGCCCTTCGGTTTTCTGCCTTTCTATCCAGGGCCGGGGCTGGGCGGACATTGTATTCCGGTCGATCCTTATTATTTGACCTGGAAAGCCAAGATGAACGGCGCCGAGCCCCGTCTGATTGAGCTCGCCGGCAGGATCAACACCCAGATGCCGAGCTTTGCCGTGCGTGGCATTGCCGACACGCTGAACGAGCGGCGGAAATGCTTGAAAGGCGCAAAAATTCTCGGTGTCGGGGTGGCCTACAAGCGCGACACTAACGACGTGCGCGAATCGCCGGCCGTCTCAATTTTGGAAGCGCTGCGTGAGAAAGGCGCGTCGATCTGTTATTCGGATCCCTACGTGCCGATGCTCACGATCAAGGGCCAGACGCTCAAGTCGCAGGTATTGAGCACTGAGCTGCTGCAGTCAATGGACTGTGTCGTAGTGCTTACCGATCATTCGGTCCTTGACTTTTCGTTGATCGCCACCTCCGCTTCGCTGATCTTTGACACGCGCAACGCACTCAAGGATTTTCCCAAGGCCAATGTGGTGCGTTTGTAGCCAGCTATTTGTCTATCCCAGGTCGGCCAAATCGAAAATTCTTAAAATAGCGCCTACAGTACAATGCCACGAGCAATGTCGTAAATGTAAGGGAAAGGTTGAGATTTACTACCGGCCGTCTCTACAGTAAGACGGGCGAGCGCGTCGCCGTCTCAGCACTGCAACATCAACAGCAGCAATGTTCGCGAATTGTAATTTTCTCGCGCGGCGTAATTATGGCATGTTCCTTGCGGCCAAGGCCGTTATGGGATGTTTAATCTCAACGTGCCACCGCTGCGGTGAGCAGTTTGTCGGCAATTCGTATCGGGTCACCAGCGAAAATCAGGGTAAAACGCTGCTGGATATGGTCGTTTGTTACGGCTGTTATCTTGAGGCGTCGCAACTGGGTCTTGATACCGGAACGATCAAGATCAGCGAGGCGTTGTCCGGCACCGAACGCGCGCAGCGCCACCCGCAAATTCGGCAACATTGAATCTAAACGCCGATCCGACCACAACGGCCGAAGGAGAGAACGACGCGTGTATACCACCGTGCCGCCGGCGCAAAAAGTCGCGCCCAATCGGTTCATCCTCAAATCAGACCGCGCCCACGTGGGTAAGTCCAGTCGCAACAGCGCCGCCTGGCTATCGGATCTAACTTTGGCGGCTAATGCAGTCCTCGATGCTCACTGCTGTCCGACGGCACTTTGGAGCTTAGATCGCGCCGAATGCTTGTTTAACAGCGCGACTGTGGAGCTGTTTGGCTTCCAAGACAACGATGTTTGCGCCGATCCAAAACTCTGGGTCGCGCGCATCGATGAACGCGATCGAGATGCTTTCATCACGTCCTGGCAGAGGCTGCAAAACGGCGAAAGCAAAATCGTTTGCCGCTATCGTTTCAATCCCCAGGGTGCCTCGGCAGCGGTCGAGATTGTAGAAGATGCTTTGTTGCTGCCGCACGGTTCAGGCGACAAGTCGGCCGTTTTGAGCCGCTACCAAGCTGTTCGCCGTGCGTTGCGCAAACCGGGTCGCAACGACTTACGGGTCGAAGAATTGCTTCATCAGATCGCCAACTATTTGCAGGGCATCCGCGGCGAAGCGGACTTGCTGCGCTTATTCAATGGATTGCCGCAGCGCAGTTTCGACGCTATCACCCAAAGTATCGATCGCATCCAGAATCTGCTCGTGCAGATCGACCCCGCTGCGGGGCCGTCGACGTGTGAACGCCGGAGCTTGGACGAAATGCAGCAGCGATTGGACTCAGACGCCGATAAATAATCAGGGTACCTTTCACATGCCCGAACTTCACAGCATCGATAATTTTCTCCGCCCGTCTATCGTCACGACCGGGGGGGGAGGCGAGCCTGAACCATTAAACTCGTTGGTGCCGAACGTTCTCGTTATCGACGACGATCCGGTGGTGCGCGAGCAACTCTCGCGCTTGTACGAGCAAACCGGTTATAGGGTCGAGGCTTTGACCTCCGCCGAAAGTGCGCTAGCGCAGCTCGCTCAAGGAAGCATCGATTTTGTCATCACTGACATCAAGCTGCCGGGCAAAAGCGGGGCGGAGCTGATCGCGCTCATGCAGGAGACTTATCCGGACGTCCCAGTGATCGCCATCACCGGTTATCTCGATATCGAGACCGCCGTCAAGGTGCTCAAGTGTGGCGCTGTGGATTTCGTCGTGAAACCGTTCGACTTGATCGCGGTGCGCGATGCGACGGTGGCGGCGCTCGAGCGCAGCCGCGTGTACATGGAGATTCGCCATTTACGGCGCGCGCTCAAAAACGGTGCCGAGTTCGGCAACATGCTCAGCAAAACGCCGGAAATGCACCGCTTGTTCGAAACCCTCCGGATGGTAGCTTCGACGGACATGGCCGTGGTTATCGAGGGCGAAAGCGGTACCGGCAAAGAGCTGCTTGCCAGCGCCGTGCACTATCATAGCACGCGCCGGGCCGGTCCATTCGTAACGTTCAACTGCGCCGGGCTACCGGACGGGTTGATCGAGCAAGAATTGTTCGGTCATGAAAAAGAGGGCGGAGCGACGTCGCAGCCCGGTAAAATCGAGCTTGCCCACGGAGGCACGCTGTTTCTTGACGAGATTGACAGTTTGTCAATCGGAACCCAGGGAAAATTGCTGACGGTGATCGACGAGCGAAGATTCCAGCGTCTGGGCAGTGTTCAAGGCCTACCTGTCGACCTGCGCGTGATGACTGCGACCTGCAAGCCTTTAAGACGGCTGGTTGCCGAAGGCAAAATGCGCTCCGATTTCTACTATCGCATCAGCGTCATCCCGATTCAGCTGATGCCGTTGCGCCGCCGCAGCGTCGATATTCCGCTACTGGTTCAAGATTTCTTACGGCGCCATCCGCTGGCCGTACAAAGAGGGATCACGTCAGTGTCCAAGCCTGTAATGCGTGCGCTGCTCGGCTATGCTTGGCCCGGCAACATCCCGGAGCTGCAAAATATCCTCGAGCGCGCCATCGTGCTGACCCCGGGCCGTGTCATCGAAAAAGTCGATTTGCCGCAAACGCCACTGGAGACTCAGCCGCCCAATCTGGCGTCGACCACGCTGTCACGCTGGCTTGACGAAAAGGAAAAGCAGTTTATCGCTCAGAAACTCGAGGACTGCAGCGGAAATATCGCGCTGACGGCACGAACTTGTGGTATCGCGTTGCGTAGCCTGCATCGCAAGATGCAGAAGTACGGCTTGGACAAGAAACGCTTTCGCCGCAAATCGGGAGTCGAAGAACCGATAAAGAAAAACGACAACGTGGCCGCTTGAACGCGGGAGTACTAGCGCAAGTGGGTTTTCGAAAAGTACCTACCTTCCTGTGTCTGGTTTCTCATCCTACAGCCAGGCATGTCTGATCCTCTCCCTTCTATCCGCGGTTCGAATCCGCACATTCCAATTCCCCAACAGTTGAACGTAATTTGTCCCAAGAGCGGAGCAGCGCCTCGCAGCACTGTTTCAATTCTGGGACAGGGTTGCCACCGTAAGAAGCTATAATCGTAAAACATAGGTCATCGGCATGCAGTTTGCGCACACTTTCGTCGGCGTTATTGCACAAACGCGACAGAAGACACGTTTGTGTAACATATCCGGCATATCCCATCAGCGAAAACTGAAGAAGCATTGCGACGGTAAGCTCCCGAGGCTCGGGGGATAACCGAATATCGACATTGTCGCGCCGGTTGGTCAAGTTTGAAGCGCGCGCCACGTATCTATAAGGCGAGGTTGTAACCGCGCCGGTTTTAATGAGAAAGATTTCCGTCCTAACGAAAAGGCGTTGCCAGACAACCGCGACAACGCTAAGCTCGAACTCAAATCGAGCATGGCAGGTAAAGGAGCGCACCGGATACGAAGCAGCGGGTTGACTTCTCGATTCTGCAGTCGGATGCTCTGGTGCGCCGATGTCCATCTTTGATCGTTAATTGATGCCGGTGTTACAAAGCCACACGATTCTTAACGTCGACGATAGCGAAGCCGGGCGCTATGCCAAGAGCCGGATTTTGCAGCGCGCCGGCTTCCGCGTGATAGAAGCGGCCACGGGCGAGGCGGCGCTGCAGAGCATCCGTGAGGAGCGACCCGAGCTGGTGTTGCTTGATATCAAACTACCCGATATCAGCGGCGTCGAGGTTTGCCGGAGGATTAAAGGCGATCCATCGACGGCGGACATCATGGTGTTGCAGATTTCGGCGCTGAAAGTCAGCACAGCGGACCGCGTGCACGGCCTTACAGCCGGCGCTGACGCTTATCTCGCCGAGCCGATCGAGCCGGAGGAGTTGCTGGCCACATCACGGGCATTGCTGCGCCTCCACGGGCGCGAGCAGGAAAATCGCCGTTTGATTGCCGAGCTGTCGGAGCGGGAGGCGCAGTTTCGCGCTTCCTTCGAAGCGAGCTCCGTCGCCATGGGGCAAGCCGATCCGCGCACTGGCCGCATGCTGAGGATCAATCGCCGGTTTTGCCAAATGCTCGGTTATGACGAAGATGAACTGCTCGGCCGTCCGATTTCGGAGATCACGCATGCCGACGATCGCGATCAAAATTTCGCCGAATTTCTCCGTCTCGGGCGCGGTGAGATCACAGAATATCGTTGCGAGAAACGTTTTCTCTGCAAGGGCGGCGGTACAGTATGGGCCGACGTAACCGTTAATTTGATGCGCGATTCCCAGGGAGCGCCTCTGCGCACCGTGGCGGTGGTGCACGACATCACCGAGCGAAAGCGGGCTGAAGCGGCCCAGCGCGAAAGCGACGAGCGCTTCCGCAAACTGGCGAACCTGATGCCGCAGATCGCGTTTACGGCCGACAGCACGGGTCGGGTCGACTTTGTTAATCGGCAGTGGACCGAATACACCGGTGAATCGGATCAAGTTGCGCTGGCAGATGATTGGGACGGGCAAATTCATCCCGGCGACCGCGAGCTGACGCGGCGCTTGTGGCGCGACGCGATTGAACGGGGAATCCCGTACGAGAGCGAATTTCGCCTCCGGGGCAAGGACGGCGTTTATCGCTGGAATCTGGCGCGCGGCGTTCCGCTCAAAGACGAGCAAGGCCGGGTGACGAAGTGGTTCGGTACCTGCACCGACATCGATAGCGGAAAGCGGCTGCACGAAGCGCTGCGCGAGAGTGAAGAGCGATTACGACTGGCATTGGCAGGCGCCCGTCTCGGCACCTATGACGTCGATATCGAGAAGGAGGAGATCTATTGTTCGCCCGAACTGCGCGAGATCTGCGGTTTGGATGGCAGCGAGCCGCTCAATGCGTCAGCGGTTATCCATTTGATTCATCCCGCGGACCGTGAAGCGACTCGGGCCAGAATCCTTCGGGCGTTGAACGGTGAAGCGAACGGCCGCTATGATGCTGAATTTCGCATTATCCGCCCGGACGGCTCAGTGCGCTGGCTGATCGTCAGAGGGAGCGGATATTTTAGCGGTGAAGGCGAACAACGCCGAGCGGTGCGCGGTCTGGGCACGGTAAACGATATCACGTCTCGCAAGCACGCTGAAGAGCAATTGCGCATTCAAAATGAACGGTTCGATCTGCTCGCCAGAACCGCGGAGCGCCTGCTCACGGCCGAAGACCCGAGCCGTATGATGGATGAGATTTTCGGCACAGTTCAAGAACACCTTGGGCTCGACGCGTATCTTAACTACCGGTTCGACGAACAGAGCGCGGCTCTGGTCATTGAAGCGGCGGCCGGTATCCCCGAGGTACTCGCCGGCGAGTTTCAGCGCCTCGATCTCGGGCAGTCGTTTTGCGGCACGGCCGCACAGACACGCCAGCCGCTGATCGCGGAGAGCTTGCCGGCATCTGCCGATCCGAAAGCCGAGGTTTCCAAGCGATCGGGCTTTCGCGCTTACGCTTGTCATCCGCTCATCGTGGGCGAGCGCCTGCTCGGCACACTCTCTTTCGCGAGCAAACATCGTGACCGCTTCGAGGCCGACGAAATCGAGTTCATGCGCACGATCTGCCACTACGTGGCGACCGCTAAAGAGCGACTACGCCTCCTCCACGAGGCCAATCGCCAGGCCCGGCGTTTGGCGCGCAACGAACTGCGCCTGCAGCTCGCTCTCGACACCGCCAGCGTCGGCATTTACGAGTGGGATCTGCGACACGTGCAGACGCTCTGGGACGAGCGCTTGCTGGCTCACTGGGGCGTGGCCCCCGGTACGCCGCTCACCTACGACATGTTCATGAGAGGCATCCATGTCGACGATCGCGCCACGGTGCAGGCGACGATGGAGCGCGCCTTTGATCCAGCCGGCGACTGCACATTTTCTGTCGAATTTCGCGTTATGGGCATCGACGACGGCATCGAGCGTTGGATCGCAACGCGCGGCCAAGTATTTTATGAGCAAGGCCGTCCGGCGCAACTTCTCGGCACGACGTTCGACATCAGCGACCGCAAGCGCGCTGAAATCGAGCTGTTGTCGTTGCGCGACCGGCTGGCGCTCGAGCTTTCCGACATGACGCGGCTGCAGGAACTGAGCAGCGGTCTGCTGATTGAGGACGATCTTGAAGCGATGTTGAACGCCGTGCTCACCGCCTGTATGCAGCTTCTCGGCGCGGACAAGGGCAACTTGCAACTCTTTGACGAGGACGAGAAGGCATTTAAAACCGGCGTCCAGCGCGGGTTCACTCAGGGATTTTTTGACAACTTTAAAGCTATCGGGAAGGAATCACGTTCCGTCTGGAGTATCGCTCTAGAGCAACGCCGGCGAGTGATTGTTGAAGATGTCAGCAAAGAGCCGGAGATCGCGGAGTTGGCCGGATTCTTCGCCGAGCACGGCGTGCAGGCCATGCAGGCCACGCCGATTTTCGGCCATGAGGGCAAAGTGCTGGGCATGCTGTCGACTCATTTTGCCGAGCCGCACCGCCCTTCGGGGCGAGAGTTGCGATTATTGGATCTCTACGTCCAGCAGGCCGAACGCGTGCTCGAGCGCAAACAAGCCGAGGAGGCGCTGCGCAAAAGCGAAGAGCGGCTGGCGCTCGCCCTCGACGCCAGCAACGCTGGCGTGTGGGATTTTGATCTGGTGCGAAACTCGGCCGTGGTGAGCGAGTCTTTTCGCGCGCTCTACGGCTTTACTGCCGACGAGCCCGTGACTTACGAAAAGTGGTTGGCGCGCTTAAACCGCGAAGACCGCAAACGGTTGGTGCGCTATAACGCGGAAATGTTTCGCGCCGGCACGGAATTCAATTTCGAATACCGCATTCACCATCCGGAGCTGGGGGAGCGCTGGCTCGCCGCCATCGGGCGCATCGTGCGCGATGATGACGGATGCCCGGCACGCTTGATCGGCGTCAATACGGACATTACCAGTCGCAAACGCTCCGAGGTGGCGCGAGCCCAGCTGGCGGCGATCGTCGAGTCGTCCGAGGATGCCATCGTTAGCATCGATCTGAACGGAATCGTAACGAGCTGGAACCGGGGCGCGGAAAGACTCTACGGTTACAGCGCGGCGGAAGTGCTGGGCCGCCATGCCAATGTTCTGATTCCCAGCGAACGCGGGCACGAACTCTTTGCGATCATTGAGCGTATCCGCCGCGGCGAGCCTGTCGATATCTACGAAACCGTGCGCCGGCGCAAAGACGGCAGCCCGGTCAATGTCGCCTTATCGGTTTCACCGATCAAGAACGACCAGGGGACGATCATCGGCGTGTCCAAGATCGCCCGCGATATCAGCGCGCGCATGCTCGCCGAGGAAACCCTGTGGCAGAGCCAACAACAGTTGAGTCTGGCCCAGGAGGCGGCCCACGTCGGCATTTGGGACTGGGATGTGAAGACCGGCAAACTGTCCTGGACCGCAGAAATGTTGAACCTGTACGGCGTCACTCACCCAGTACCAAATTATGACGAATGGCGCCTGCTGGTCCATGTCGACGACGTCGATCGCGTGGAGCGGGAGCGCTACGAATCAATCCGGCAGCGGTGCCCTTTCAACGTCGAGTATCGGGTCATGCATGGCTCAGGCGAGGTGCGCTGGATCGCCTCGCGCGGCCAGGGCTGGTGCGGCGAAGACGGCGAGCTGACGCGCGTCCTCGGCATCAACATGGATGTCACCGAGCGCAAGCGTGCCGAGACGCAACTGCACGAAAGCGAGCAGCGCTTCAAAGCGTTGGCTGACAGCGCCCCGGTGTTGATCTGGATCAATGACCACGAAGGCGCGAGATTTTTCAACCAAGCGTTCCGCGATTTTGTCGGCGTCCGGGACGATGCCGAGCTGGTGGGCTCGGCCTGGATGGATTACCTTCATCCCGAGGACCGCGACAGCTATGTGGGTGCTTACCGAAATGCGCTTGAGAGTCAAGAGCGCTTTGAGGCGGATTTTCGCATGCGCCGACCCGACGGCGAGTACCGTTGGATGAAGGCGCTGGCGACGCCGCGATTCACCGAAACGGGCGCGTTTCTCGGTTACGCCGGTTGTACGACTGACATCCACGAACGCAAGATTACCGAAGGCCAACTGGCGTTGCTGGCGGCCGTGGTGAATTCTTCTCAGGACGCGATTTATTCATTTACCTTGGATGGAAAGATCATCAGTTGGAATCGCGCGGCGGAGTCGCTGTTCGGCTGGGCCGAAGCAGAAATGTTGGGGCAATCCGTTCACCAGCTTGTCCCACGGGAGCTTATCGAGGAGCGCGACGGCTTGGTCGAGCTGGTTCTGCGCGGCGAACCGGTGACGCGCTTCGCAACCATTCGCTTGCGGCGCGACGGCAGGCCCTTCGACGTCTCGCTGACTTTTTCGCCTGTCCTCGCACAGGGCGACATCGTCGCCATTTCGGCGGCAGCGCGCGACATCACGGAAACCAAGCGCGCGCAGGAACAGCGCGATCAGCAGGCGCGACTGTTGGATTTATCCCTCGATGCGATCATCGTCTGGAATCATGCCAGCGGCGCGGTGGAGTACTGGAACCAAGGCGCGGAAAAACTCTATGGCTACAGCGCGGGTGAGGCGATGGGCCGCTCGATCGAGGATCTGCTCGAGTCCGCTTACCCCATACCGCAGGCTGAGATTGGAAAGAAAATCGATCGTGAAGGGGAGTGGGATGGCCGGGTGCTGCATCGACAAAAGAGCGGCGGTCAAATCGCGGTGCTCAGCCGCAAGCAAAAAGTGGCGCGACCCGGAAGCGACGTCATCCTGGAAGTCAACCGCGATATCACGAGCATCGAAGAAGCGGAGCGGGCGGTGACCGAAGCGGCGGTGCGCTTGAAGGCGATCGTCCAGACGGCGGTCGATGGCATCATCACCATCGACCAGCATGGCGTGATCGAGTCGCTCAATCCAGCGGCTGAAAAAATCTTTGGTTACTCGGCGGCCGAGGTGATCGGTAGAGAGATCGGCCTGCTGATGCCGGAATTATCGGCGCATTTCGGCCCCAGCGCCTTGGCCGGCTATCTGCGCACTATTGACCGGCAGACCATCGGCAGCGGCCAGGAAACCCACGGTCGGCGCAAGAACGGCAGCGAGTTCCCGGTCGAATTCGGTGTCAGCGAAACCGTACTCGGCGAGTCGCGTTTTTACACGGGTCTGGTGCGCGACGCCACCGCGCGCAAACAGGCCGAGCATGCGCTGGTCGAAGCCAAGAATGCGGCCGATGCGGCAAGCCGCGCCAAGAGTGAATTCTTGGCCAACATGAGCCATGAGATTCGCAATCCGATGACCGGAATCATGGGCTATGCGGATATCTTGCTGGAGCGCCTGCAAGACCAGGGTGCCATCGAGTGCGTGCGCACGATCAAGGACAGTGGCCAGTATCTCTTGCAGATTATCAACGATCTGCTCGACTTGGCGAAGATCGAAGCCCAGGGCTTGCAGCTGGAAAAAGAATCAGTTCATCTGCCGACGTTTCTCACGGACGTGTACACACTGATGGAAGGTGCGGCGCGCGCCAAGGCGTTGCCGCTGTCGCTCAAGTATGACGGCGTCATTCCCTATAAAATCGAGAGCGATGCAAAACGGCTGCGTCAAATCCTGATCAACCTACTCGGCAACGCGATCAAGTTCACCGAACGCGGCGGCGTCGAATTGGCGGTGCATTTTGATCCGGATCAAGCCGAGCTGCAATTTCACGTCAGCGACTCGGGCATCGGCATGACCCAAGAGCAGCAGCAAAACCTCTTTAAGCCGTTTACGCAGGGCGACAGCTCGATGACCAAAACCTACGGCGGCACGGGCCTCGGGTTGGCGATTACTAAACGGCTGGTCGAAGCTTTGGGCGGCCGCATCGGCGTCGACAGCCTTCCGGATCACGGCAGCACGTTCCACGTGATTCTGCCGGTGCGCGTGCTGTCGGGCGGCGCTTTTCGCAATATCGAAATGGACTCCAGAGTGTCGCCGCCTTCGTGGCAACGAAAATTGGATGTGCGGGTGATGATCGTCGAAGACCAGCCCGATATTCGCCGCCTGATGGAATACTTTATCAGCGCGGCCGGCGGCACGGTGAAGACATTTAGCGGCGGCGACGCGGCGCTGGAGATCCTCGAGCAGCGTCCGAACGATTTCGATGTCGTGCTCATGGACATCCAAATGCCGCGCCTGGACGGATACGAAACAACGCGCCGGATGCGCGCGATGGGATTTAGCAAACCCATCATCGCAGTGACCGCGGGAGCCATGGCGGGCGATCAGGCCAATTGTTTTGCCGCGGGCTGCAGCGATTACGTCAGCAAGCCGATCGACATGACCGTGTTGCTGGAAAAAATCTCTGGAGTCGCTTCTTCGCGCCGCTCCATCGTCGAAGAGGAGCAGTGGCGTGAGCCGGGCCTGTGGGATGACGCGAATTCTAACGGTATCCTTCCTGGCAAAATCCCGGTGGATTCGAAAAACCGGCGCGTCTTACTCGTCGACGACCGCCCGGTGGCATTGAATGCAACCAAGAGTCTCCTCGAGATGCATGGTTTCGAGGTGCGTGGCGCGGCCACCGGCAATGCGGCGCTTCGGATTGCCGGAGAATTCTGCCCCGATTTTGTTTTCCTCGACATCAGCCTGCCGGATATCAGCGGTTACGAGGTGTTTCGCCAACTGAAAAGCAGCGAACGCCTGTCAGAGACAAAGTT
>Ga0210114_1000029_pt1 | contig 32004 bp, 28 predicted proteins | sample MayberryNW_TuleA_FD_185524 | JGI IMG/M metagenome (GOLD analysis project Ga0210114, IMG submission 185524) | Wetland microbial communities from San Francisco Bay, California, USA, that impact long-term carbon sequestration - MayberryNW_TuleA_D2... | ecosystem: Environmental > Aquatic > Marine >...
AGGTTACAAAGTAACAAGATTCGGAATCGGAAGTTACCGCAAAGAACGCAAAGTACGCAAAATAAAAAAACCATGGGAGGGGCGTTAACTCGCGCAAACGCGCGGTCGGCGCACGCTGTCATTTCGTCCCTTTTTGCGACCTTTGCGTTCTTTGCGGTGAGTAATCTTATGTCTTTTTTTATAGGCGCGACAAATCGCTCCCATACTTTGTGTCCATTTGTGTACTTTGTGGTTTAAGTACTTTGTGGTAAATTTTTTTCCTATGCATTTTCGCCGCGGCGCCAGACAATGGCGTCGATGAGTGCCGGCTTGCCGGCTTTCACCTGCGCGATCGCACGCTTTACAGCCGGGCCGATTTGCGCAGGATCTTCGATCGGTCCTTCGGCATACCAGCCGATGCCTTTGGCGATATGCGCGAAGTCCGGCGGCGGCCCTTCGAGATCCATGCCGATGTAAGCGCGCGCCGGATCGGTGCCGCGCTGGTGCGCCATGTGGATCTGGTGTGCCCAGTCGTTGTAATAGGCGCGGTTGTTGTACATGACGATCAGCATCGGAATCGCGTACTTGATCGGCATCCAGAGCGCGCCGAGATCGAACATCAAATCGCCGTCGGGCTGCAGATCGATCACGAGCTTGCCGGAGCCTTTGTGGGCAAGAGCGACGCCGATCGACAAGCCGATCTGTGTGCCGGTGCCGAGCTCGCGGCCGACATGGCGATCGGGCTGGTCGAAGTCCCAGATCTTGTGCACCCATTCCTTGAGCGTATTGGCCGTTAGCACCCAGTCATCGCCTTTGATGACCTGCCACATCTCGTGCGCCAGGCGCGACTCGGTCATCGGGCGCTGGTTCCATTCCTCTTTGACTTGATCCTGCCATTTTTGCCACTGGCGCGCGTGCCGTTCGCCGATCGCTTTCTTGCGCTCGTTGACTTTTGCAATCAGGGATTGATTGCCGTCGATGCGCTTGCGGCAGGCGGCGGTAAGCGCCGGCAGCGAAAGCGCGCTGTCGCCGAGAACGCGAAGATCCCAGTTGTGATGCTTATTGTAGTCGGTCGCCCACTTGCTGATTTCAATATCGGCGAAGCCGACATCGATCCATTTGCAGTCAGGCGCCGTCACAACGCTGATCTCGCGTGTCTGGGTATTGAGCTTGTGCGAGCCACGCGTCCAATCGACCACATCCAAGGCCGCGACGACATCGACGCCTTTGAACGCGTCGCCGTGAAAGCTGACGCTCAATGGGTGGCGATTGGGGAAACCGAGGCGCTTGTTGATGTCGTACACCGATGCGCCGACGGTTTCGGCCAGTTCCACCGTGGAATTGAAACCAATCGGCATGCGTGCCGCATATTCGGTCAGCAACAACGGATTTTCCGCGGCCATGAGCAGGTCGGCGGCTTCTTCGATGACCGCCGGTTCGGGGGCGATGCGCGAGGGAACTTTGACCGAATACTTCGGCAGCGCCATTTCTTCCTTCATCGGGCTTTCCTGCATTGCCGAATCGTAAACCATGTAGACCGGGCCCTGGGGCTCGCTCATCATGATCGAATAGGCGCGCGCGAAGGAATCCGGCACGCCGTGAATGCTGCCGGGCTGGTAGTCCCATTTGGTAAAGCCGCGAACGACGTCGCCCTGGGCGAACGCGGTATGGATCCAATCGATAAACGGGCGGCGGAGCTTTTCGTCCATTGGCCCGGTGGCGCCGACGATAAAAACCGGGCACCGGTCGATGTAGGCATAGTAAATCCCCATTGGCGCGTGCAAAAGGCCGACGACGTTGTGAACGATCGCCATCATCGGCTTACCGCTCGCCTTGGCGTAGCCGTGGGCGATTTGCACCGCTATCTTTTCATGATTGCAGAGCAACATGGGCGGCTTGTTCTCGCCGTAATTCACCAGTGAATCGTGCAAGCCGCGGTAGCTCGCACCGGGATTAAGCGCGATATAAGGAAAATCGTACTGCTTGATCAGATCGACGATAACGTCGGATTGCCAACGCTGGGTGGATTTTTTGATCTCCCTGTCGCTCATTTAACTGCCTCCTCAACTTGACTGGATCGACGGCCCATCGGGCCGGCTCTAGTTCAATCCCAGACCCGGCTCAGGGCCGGTTTCTTTATGTCAGAAAACTTTGCCCGAGTCACCTGCTCCAGCTGAAGCGAAGCCATTGATAGACGGCCAACGCGAAGCGGTCAAGCGGCGCGATGCCCCTTCGAGCGCTAAAGCGGTTCAAGGTTCCAGTCAAAGCTCGACGAGCTCGGCCCAAAATCTTAAACCTTGTATAACTCATAGACCCAAGTACGCCCGACGAATCCGGTCATCGTTGAGCAACTCGCGGCCGCCGCCGGACATGACGACGCTGCCATTCTCGAGCACGTAAGCGCGCTGAGAGATTTGAAGCGACACCGCGACGTTTTGCTCGACGAGCACGACAGTCAGACCCTGCTGGTTGAGCCTCTGGACGGCGTCAAGCAACTGTTGCACGATTGTCGGCGCAAGTCCGAGGGAAGGCTCGTCGAGCATGATCAGTTCGGGGCGGCTCATCAGGCAGCGCGCGATGGCAAGCATTTGTTGCTCGCCGCCCGAAAGGGTTCCGGCGAGCTGCCTGCGGCGCTCGCCCAAGCGCGGAAATAATGAGAATACCTGATCCATTGTTTGCCGGCGGCTGGCGCGGGCGCGTGGGAGCATCGCGCCTATCGCTAAGTTTTCCGCCGTCGTGAGACTGGGAAAGAGCTGGCGTCCTTCGGCGACTTGGCCGATCCCCAGATTGCAGATTTCGTGTGAATCGCGATCGGTGATGTCGTCACCGGCAAAAAAAATTCGCCCGGCGCGCGCCCGTTCGATGCCGGCGATGGCACGTATCAACGTCGATTTACCGGCGCCGTTGGCGCCCACGATGGCGGTGATTACTTTTTTAGGCACGTCGAGTGATACACCGGCGAGCGCTTGGGCAGTGCCGTAGTAAACATCGAGATCTCTGATTTCGAGGAGAGCGCTCATATCGCTACGCTTTCGCCAAGATAGCAATCCAGCACGGCGGGATCGCGCACGACTTCTTGGGGCGCGCCGCTGGCGACGATTTCGCCATGGTGGAGCACGATGACCTTTTGCGCCAGCGCCATCACGGCGCGCATGACATGCTCGATGAGTAAAATCGCGACACGGTCGCGGCGGTTGATCTCGCGCAGAAACCCGATCAGCCCCTGGCATTCGATCGGACGCAGGCCAGCCATGGCCTCGTCGAGAAGCAATAGTTTGGGCTCGGTGGCGAGAGCGCGCGCAACTTCGAGGCGCTTGCGATCAGGCAAGGTCAACGCCGAAGCGGGAAGATCGCGCCTTGCTCCGAGACCAAGTTGGTCAAGCAAATCCAGCGCCCGACGGCGCGCTTCGGCAACTCGTGCACGGCGCTTGAGCGCGCCAACCACGACGTTGTCGAGCACGGATAGCCCGCTAAACGGCTGGACGATTTGAAAGGTCCTGGCGATTCCGCGCTCGCAGATCTGATCGGGTCGCAAGCCATCAATTCGGTCGCCGTCAAAAACAATTCGGCCGGCGTCGACGGCGGTCGCTCCGGAGATGATGTTAAAAATCGTCGTTTTGCCGGCGCCATTGGGCCCGATGAGCGCGGCGATGGCGTTGGCTTGAAGAGACAGTGAGACGTTGGTCACGGCGCGCAGGCCGCGAAAGGATTTGCTGGCACCCTGAACTTCCAACAGCGCCGTCATTTCGAAACTCCGAGCTTGCGGGCGAGCGGGGGCCAGACGCCTTGAGGCAAAATTGTGACGACGAGCCAAAGCGCGATGCCGTAAATCAGCTGTTTCAGACCGGGAATCTCCCAACCGTATGCGGCGATCAACTCGGTGACGCCGTCGCCGAGGAGTATTAACAGCGCGGCGCCGAGGATCGGGCCGAAAAGCGTGCCCATGCCGCCGATGATCGGTCCGAGAATAATCTCGATCGATCGACTGATATGAAAAATCTGTTCCGGAAAGAGATGGTTGTAATAGAAGGCCAGGAAAACTCCGCCAAGTGACGTCAGCGCGGCGCTGATCATCATCGCCAACATCTTCCAGCGAAATGTATCGATACCGAGCGCACGTGCCGCTTCTTCGTTTTCACGGATTGCCTGCCAGTAATAGCCGGCGCGGCTGCTGATCAACCATGCGCTGAGAGCGAAAGCGCTCGCCGCGAGGGCGAGCATCACGTAGTAGAACATTGTGGGCGGGCCGCGCAGGTTGATCCAATCGATCTGGTCGCGCTGGGCAACTTTGAGGAATAAACCGCCGGAGCCGCCGAGCCAGCTGAAATGGTCAAAGCCGATGCGGGCGGATTCGGCGAATGCAATGGTCAGGAGCGTGAAGTGAACGCCGGAGATGCCATAACGGAAAGCCAGCGCACCGACGACCGCGCTCAGGCCCACGCAGAGCGCGACGGCAAACCACAAGCCCGCCCAGGGACCGACGCCGAAATGATAGTGGAGCGCCGCAGCGGCATAGGCGCCGATGCCGAGATAAAGTGAGTGGCCGAGCGACAACTGCCCCGCCAAACCCATCAAAATATTCCACGCTTGGCCGGTACAGGCGAAAAACAAAAATAGCGTGCCGACCGATAAAAGGTAATCGCTGGCGATGAAAGGAAGCCAGAGCAAGACGGCACTCAAGCCGGCAAGCAGTAAAAGGGCGCGCGAGTTCATGACCCGGCGCCCATGAGACCGCGGGGGCGAAAGAGTAGAACGGTGATTAACAAGGCGAAGCTGAACATCCCTTTGGCCGATGGCGCAATCAACAAGCCGGCAAGTGCCTCTGAGACGCCAATCAGAACGCCGCCGGCAAGGGCTCCGCTCATGGAACCGAGGCCGCCGACGATCACGATAACGAAAGCGAGTAGGGTGAAGGCCGGGCCGGCACCGGGCGTCAAGTCGACCAGGGTAATCATCATGCAACCGGCAATTGCAACCGAGCTGCTGCCGATGCCGAAGGCAATCGAATAGAGCCGCTTCACGTCGAGACCGACAATTTTGGCGCCCAGCCAATTATCGGCGCACGCGCGAATCGCCGTGCCGGTGGGCGTGAAATGGAAAAAAACGAAGAGGCAAGCCGAAGAAACGCAGGCCACCAGCGCCGCGTACAATTTTCCACGATCGACGAGCAGGGGGCCCATTTCGATCGATTCCAGCAAGTGATCGAGCTGCACGTGGCGTGCATCCGGTCCGAAGATGATCAGCAGCGCGTTGACCATGATCACAGCGAGCGCCAGAAGCAGGATAAACTGGCTATGTTCAGGGCGGGTTATGAACCGGTTGATCACCGCCGCCTGCAAGAAGTAACCGAAAAGGAAAAATATCGCGGCGATCGGAACAAGCGCCACGAAGGGATCGAGATTCCAGGCCGTATAGGAAATCACAGCGACGTACATGGCGATCGTCATGATTTCGCCGTGGGCAAAGTTGACCACCCGCGCCACGCCGAAAATCACCGATAAGCCGAGCGCCATCAGCCCGTAAACGAGCCCCGTAAGAACGCCGGAGACAATGACGTTGGCTAGATTAACGAGGGACATGGATGCGAGTAGCGGCGATGATGTTCGTTCTCGAGCACGAGTCTAGCAGGCTATTGAAACAGGCTCATAGGGTCACGTCGATGGGTCTGACCTTCATCGAAGCGGTGCGCAATCGCCTCGCTACTTCGTGATCGTCTCCGTGAAACGTGAACGGTGAATCCGCACGAGCACGCTGCACGATTACGGTCGCCACGCCTCGCATCTGAGACCCTTTGAGCAGCTGGAATCAGAGTTTTTCAACAATCTGCTAGCGTCCATTCTGAGAAGTCCTGCGACGAAGAATCCGCTTGTGCTTTTTCGGCGAGTCAAAAAGATCCTTCGATCATCGACATCTATGGATTTTACGATTTCTTGTACTCATGCCAAGGAAACACGGGCTTAGCTTCGGCGACCGATGCGGGCAACACCACCACCGGTTTCTGTGCTTGATTCTGAATGCACGCCGACAGATTGCCCTCGACTTGTCCTTTGGCATTGAATTTGATCGGCGCGCCGATCATCATGCGGTTTCTGATTTCCGTGCGGCGAATCGCCTCGGTGAGAGGTTGTGCATCCGTCGATTTTGCGCGCTTGTAAGCGTCCGCGGCAATTAGAATCGCTTCGAATGTATAACCGACATTGAGCGCGTGAAACCTGAGTTGATCCTTTGGGTTTTGCTTGCGGAACGCCGCGTCGACCGTCTGACTGAGCGCCGATTTCGGGTCGTACCACGGCACGTTGGAAATGCAATGTTCGGAGAGCTTGCCGAGCGTTCGGTAAAATTGGTTCTCGTACATGCCGGGCGAGCCCGGGCTAATCACGCCCATGATATTCCAGCGCTGTTTGACGATCTCACGGCGCAGCACAATGGCGTCGTTCAATCGCGACACGAGAAGCAAGAACTCAGCTTGAGTGGTTTTCGCTTTGGCCACTTCGACCGACAAATCTCTCGCGGCCGGATCGTAGGAGATAGTTTCGACGAGCTTAAACGGCAAATTGAGCTTCGGCAGGATCGCGCCGATCGCCTTTGCGTTGGCTTGTCCGAAAGTATCGTTGACGTGCATAAACACTGCCGTACGGGGCGTTGCCCCGCTAGCCCGGAAGAGATCGTGGATCAGAGTCAGGCCGTTGAGGACTAGCTCGGAGGCCACCGGAAAATTGCGAAAAACGAATTTATAGCCCTGTTCCGTGATCTGGGGCGCGGCGGCGATATTGATGACGAACGGCACGCCGCGTTGTTCGGCGACTTGGGAAACCGCGGCGGCGGCACCGGAGTCGAACGGGCCGACCAGGCAGCGAGCGCCTTCTTGAATCAATCTCTCGGCGCGCGTGCGCGCGGTATCGACGTTGGTTTCAGTGTCAGCGTTCATCAGTTCGATATCGACGCCGAGCAAGTCTCGGATGACGCCCGGCGCGAGATCCGCACCTTTTTGGCAGGATTGGCCGATCAATCCCTGTAGCCCCGACTTCGGCAGCAGCACGCCGACTTTTAGCTTGGGACTCTGCGCCCGCACGATGTTAAACGGCGCGAGTGCCGCGGCTGCGCCGGTGACAAAAATGTTCCTGGTGAATTGCCGGCGATTCATCTTTTACACGTCGACAGTTACCCTAACGTTCTCTAAAGACGGATTGACAATTCAAAACCGCGCCACCAGCCGATCGATGAGCGTTATCAAACCTGATTGATGATTTGCATCAGTCGACCGGCGTCGTCGAGCCGCAGGACCGACCATCCCGCGGCGATCAATTGTGCTTGAGCCGTAGCGTCCAAAACGCCTTCACAACATGAGCGCAACTTACTTTCCAGCTCGGCATCGCTAAGCGGGTTTTCCGGGCCACCCCGGTAGCGCTCGTCGGCCCACCCTTCGACAGTGCGGCCGTCCTTGAGCCGAAGGGCGATACGCGAGCGCATTTTGTCGAAGCCCAGTTTTTCAATCTCGGGGTCCAACTCGCTTGTAATACGTCGCTGCATTGCCTGCATGGGCGCCGATCCGACGAAGTCGTCGGAGAATTCCCGTTTACCCGCCGCGCGGGCGAGCGCGATCATTGCCAGAGCCGCCGGCAACGAGAATTTTGCCTGCAGGTGATTAGCGGCTACAGGATAACGAATCGGTTTCAATATGTTGGTTCCGGCGTAAACTCGAACCGCTGTGATGTCATCCGGCTTTACGTCGTGCTCTGTGACCAGCTTGAGCATCAAGTCGATCGTTGGATGGGTGAGCACACCGCAGGGATACGGCTTGATGGAGACACCGGGTTCAACGATCGTCCAGGTTCTGCCGAACCCCTGGGATAGTTTTTCAATGCTGACGCCGCCGCCGTGGACGGCGTAAAATCCCCAGGGCCCGTCCAGCGCATCGGGGTCTGCGGTGAAACCTCGCGCCGCGAGTAGCGCAGCGGTCAAGCCGTTTTCTGCCGCGCGGCCCACATGCAGCGGTTTGGTCATCGTGCCGAAGTTGCAGCGAATGCCGGCGGCGAAACTGGCGGCGAGACCGAAGCCGCTGCGCAGTTGGTCGGCGCTCAATTGCAGCAGCTTCGCGGCCGCTGCATAAGCCCCGAAAGTACCGACCGTACCGCTTGAATGCATTCCCTTGACATAGTGTTGCGGCAGCATCCACTCGGAGATTTTGCACTCGACTTCAAAACCGGTCAAAAATGCAACCATAAAAGTCTTGCCGTCGACGCCGCCAAGTTTTTGCGCCGTCACCAGAGCGCCGCTCAATGGCGGAATGGTAGGGTGAGTCAGTAGACCGTACATATGTTCCGGGTCGACGCTGACCTGGCTGTCGTCCCAATCATGAGCGTGGCCGGCCGTGCCGAGCACCCGAGCCGCGATCGGCGCCGGCACTCGGTTGTCTCCTCGACGTAATAACAGCGCATCCGCCGAGCCGCCGGTCTGCTGCGCGTCGTCGGCGAGAATCTGAACAGTCCTCTCTTCGGAGCCTGCAACGAATAGCCCGAGGCCGTCGAGCAGACAGCGCGTGCCAATACGAAGGGCTTCAGCGGGAATCGCGTCTAAAGTAACTTTTTCGACAAACTCGGCGGCGGCCGCGGTCGTTTTGAGTCCAACGGGAATGGTTGCGAACTCTTTTTTTTCATCGGCCATCGGTTAACCTTTGACTCAATTGACGCTGAAGCAAGGGAGGTCCGACTTTACCCGCGGACCGGAGCGCATGCAAGATATTCCAGAGGTCTGCTTCCGCGAATGTAAGCCCAGAAGGCTAGTGAAAAAAACTCTTAGCTTTCGTTCTCCCAATCGTTTCGCTCAAACCGAGGCTTTGTTTGGACCGTTCGAGTACTGGAGCGCTGGAGAACGGATGGAAAGCCAATCTTCTGTGCTCCAACGCTCAATTCACTGGCTGACCGCTGAGCCGCCTAGAGTCGCTGCACCTTGATGGAATACTTACCCCGACCGCCCGCGCGGTTGAAATGGCGTACCTGGACGAAGTACTGGCCGGCAACGAGGTCCACGTTGATCAGCGCGTTGGTGTCGATGCCCGAGTCGTCATCTTCGGCAATCAATGCGGTTTCACTGTTTGGCCCGAACAATTTCAAAACCACGTCGGTCGGGCCGCGCGTGTCGATCCGGTAGCGGCCGTCGCGAGGCGCGCTAAAGCGGTAGAGGTCTTCTTCGCCAAACTTGCCGATGGTTGCGGCGGTGCGGCGCTTGGCGTTGACTTCGAGCACGGCGGCGCTCGTGGTCGTCGCGCCGGTCTTTGGGTACATCTTGGCGCCGGCGATAAATTGTTTGTCCAGCGCGGACAGAACTTCATTGGCCTTGGTCGCGATTCCGTTGCGCGTCCACGATGCGGGGAAAAAATAGAGCATGATCGAGTCCGGATCAAAGTCGGTGCCGTTGATTTGATCGACGCTGTATTTGTGCAGGACATTATGGCGGGCAGTCGCCTCGTCCCAGAAATTCGGCGATTTTGCGAGTTCTTCGATGACGACTTTTTCGTTCCATTGAATGCCGCCTCGCGGGTTTTGGTGCTCGTGGGCCAGGCCGATCGCGTGGCCGAACTCATGGGCCGCGGTACCGCCGTCGAGAAAACCAAGATTCATGGTCGGCTGGTTGAGCGGGATGCCGCGGCAATCGGTGCCAACGTAGGACCAGGCGCCGTCGTTTGAATCGAAAGCGATGCGGATATCGGCATTGGGCGAATTGTCGAACTCGAATTTCATGTTGGCGGTTTGTCCCCACCAGCCGGCCTGTTCCCGGGTGATTGCCTGCTCGTTCGGAGTGCCGCCGATGAAACGAACGCGCAAGGTCGATCCGTTCATCCAGGTCTTACCGATCGGCGCCACAGCTCGGATGCCGCCTCTGACGCGTAGGGTATGCTGTGGGCGCCTCAAGTGGCTCGGCAAAATGCGATCGATACAAACTTTCGGCCTGTCCGCCATGATCGGTATGCCTCCTCTAAAACAGGCTGCTCCGCTCGTCGATCTTTCGCGCGTCTCGCCTCTGAGTCTTTTGAGCAGCCTGTGATCAAAGTTCTTAGAAATTTGGCAAAGTAAAAAAATGCGCCTCGCCGCCCGCGCTCGGCGGATTTCAATCGACGACTTCGGAGATGTAGTAGTCGATGTAGCGCCGGTGGGCGTTCGGCTGGGCATGGCCCTTAACCATTTGCTCGCACTCTTCTGGGGTATGGGTTTTCACCGGGCCCAGGCAGGCCGCCATGATTTGAATTTTGGCGGCGCGGACTAAATCCAGCCCGAGCCGAAGCAAATTGTCGAGGTTGTTTGACACGACTGTGCCGCCATGGCCGCGCAACAACACGGCGCTGCGATCGCCCAGTGCAGCGGCGACTTTGTCACCGAGTTGATGAGTTCGGATGAGCAAAGGAGAATCGTAAATCGGCGTGCCGCGATGGAAGTGGACACCGCTATTGGATAGAACTCTTATCCCTTGGCCCGTAGCGGCGACGACAATCAATTCGTCGGGATGGTAATGCAGAATGCACTGGACGTCGGCCCGTGCCCTATAGATGGATGTGTGCATCGGCGTCTCGCCATTCGGTTCGCCGGCGCCTTCGAGTTTCTTGCCTTCGGCGTCGATGACGATCAGATCGCGCAGTGCGACTTTTCCGGGCGGCATGTGCGGCGTGCTCAAGATCCGACCGTCGGCGAGGCGCACCGTCAAATGGCCGTAGCCATCGATCACCCGCTGTTTTTGCAGTACCTTGCAAACCAGAACCATTTTTTCTTTTATCGCTTCGATTGAATCAAACATCTTTTCTCCGCGGTGGTCTTTTACTCAGATCGTTGTGGAGCGCTTGATTAAACCGGCGAACAGCGCTGCCATCTCACCGGCTTTTTCGTCCCATTCTTCCCTCGGGCCGAGCGCTTCATCGTAGTGCTTTGGAAACAAAACATGGACTTCGCTTTTTTGCAGAAGCCGGCCGAGGTTCTCGCCGGTTTGACGGCCGTGAGTGTTGTCGTTGCCGGGGATAATGCAGGCCGGCACTTTAATGGACTTTAACTCGTTCTCGGTGGCGCCGATCACGGGCAGGTCGGCGCCCTTGAGAAAATACTCGCGCCAGTGCGACATCACGCCGATGAATCGCTCTGGAGTCATTTTCATCAACGCTTGACGATTTTCCGGTCGCGCTTTGATGCGCTCTTGCCAATGTTCCATTTGGCAGACCGCTGCCATGCCGCCCTGCTGCGCGGCTTCGATATATTGACCGTAATATTCTTGAGCGAGACGCTCACAAGCGAAGCGGCCGCCGGTCACGCGCCAGAGCAGCAAACCGCTCACCGACTCGGGATGGCGCAGCGCAAACAAGAGCGCGGTACGGCAACCCGATGAGCTGCCGCCGACGAAGGCGGGCAGGGCGCCGAGTTGCGAGAGCAGCTCGTGAATATCATCCGCCCAAATTTCATATTCCGATTCATTTCCATCGATCACGACCTCGGAGGCGCCGCAGTTGCGCCGGTCGAAAATGACCACGCGGTGGCCGAGATCGGCGACTGCTTGCGCCTGGAGCTCGATGCCGCTGATGTCGCGCCGGCCTCCGGGTGAAAGCGCAACCCAGGGGCCGCGATCGCCGAGAATTTTGTAGTTAATGTTGACGCCGCGAATTTTTGCGATGGGCATCGGACCTCCTTTGCGCCATACCAGCGGACCATAGCCGAGTGAGCGCCATGGATCAACGATCAAGCCTTAGCGAGATTTCCGGGATGAGCTTTCGGTGGGATCGCTTTCCCGGGGCTGAAGCAACTTGAAGCAATCCGCTTTTCCGGGTTCGTTCGAGACCGGAAGGTGGAAAATTCATTTCCTGACCGTAGTTGAAAGAACGCAAGTTCGTTCGATGCGCAGCGCGCGTAGCCTCATCCCGAGCCGCCGGGGTTATTTTACCGTGCAGCTTGCTGCCGTGTTAGAGCGTTTTTGTAAGCACTCCACGCCTGCGCGGTGAGTTTTTATTCCGGAGCGAGACGTCGTCAGCGCTTCTTATAGAGACCGTCGCTAAAGCCGCTCTTATCTAGTTCTCTGACGAAACTGGCGTCGAAGAAATCCTCCGGTTTGAAAGATTTCCCTTTGGCTTCGGCCGCCAGTATGGTCTTCAAACCTTCCACGGAGGGGTACTGCTTTTTGGGCAAAACTGACTCGCTCAGCATGTTTTCCCAAGTCTTCTCCAGCACGTCGCGCTCGACCGTTCGGCCAATAAACCTCGCCAAGGCGCGTACGGCCGCCTCTTTGTCGGAATAAATACGATGGACGGCTTCGATTTGCGATTTCACATACCGCCGAACGATGTCAGGGTGCTCGCGGATATACTTCTTCGTTGTCGCCGCGGCGGTGTGCTGGTAAACCAAACCCAGTTTGGGAAGGTCGGCCAGGACGTTCATACCGCGCTTCTGGGCGATGATGCTGGCGGGGGGATTGACCACGGTTGCTTGAACCCGCCCGGTCAAAGTCGCATCCACACGAGCCGTCGTACTGCCGATCTGCACGAGGGTAACGTCTTTGCCGGGAGCCAAACCGATTTTCGATAAGGCATAGCGGGCGATGAAGTCCGACGCCGAGCCGAAGCGACTGATCGCGACGGTACCGCCCTTGAGTTGCTCAGGAGTTTTGATCTCCGAGCGCGACAGCAAATAATAATTGAGCGACGTGACGCCGCCGACGAGCAACGTGGCGTCGGAGCCTGCCATCACCGAATTGACGACAGCCGGTCCGGCCAACTGCGCAATCGGCGTGTCGGCGGAGACCAGCGCCATCACCGCGGTGGTGCCGCCGGTGAAGAATACCAGCTGGACGTCGAGGCCGTTCTTTTCGAAAATTCCGGCGTCTTTGGCAATCCAGGCCGGCATCGCATCGCCGCTGATGGCGCTGTAGCCGACGTTGATTCGGGTCATTTGGGCCGCGGCGGAATGGCTCCACAAGAGCGCCAGTGCTAAACAGTAGCTCGTAACGGCCGTAGTTCTCGTCATGCCCATGAGGTCTTCCTTTCTTCTCTCAATTCCAACGTGAAGTTCAATGCCTCTGCGCGGGCGAAAAGAATCTTTGTCAAGGCGATCTCATGGTGCTTTCCTTGCCGCCGCTTACCGGCGTTCGAGCTGTTGCTTTATCGCGCCACGCTAGCTACAAAATAAGCAACCTACCTATACCTTCTATAAGGAGTTCTCAATGGCTCAGACGTATGTGGATAGTTTCGGCGCGCGCAAGGTGCTGAAAGTCGGGAGCGAAAGTTATGATATCTTTCGCCTCGATGAATTGGAGCGGGCGGGCTTCAAAAACGTCTCGCGCCTGCCGGTTTCCTTGAAAATTCTCCTGGAAAACTTGCTGCGCCAGGAAGACGATCATCATGTTAACAAAGCCGATATCGAGGCTTTGGCTAACTGGGAGCCGAGGGCGAAGCAGCAGAAAGAAATCGCTTTCATGCCGGCGCGGGTGTTGATGCAAGACTTGACCGGCGTACCCGCGGTCGTCGATCTCGCCGCCATGCGCGAAGCGATGAAGCGGCTCGGCGGCGACCCGAAAAAAATCAATCCCTTGGCGCCGGTCGATCTGGTGATCGACCATTCGGTGCAGGTGGACTATTTCGCCACGGCGGATGCATTTCACAAAAACTCCGAGCTCGAGTTCGAGCGCAATGTCGAGCGTTATGCGTTCTTGCGCTGGGGCCAGACCGCCTTCGACAATTTTCGGCTGATACCGCCGGATACCGGGATCTGCCATCAGGTCAATCTCGAATATCTTGCCCCGGTGGTGTTCCGCGCCAAGAAGGATGGCGCACAGTTCGCCTATCCGGACACGGTCGTGGGCACCGATTCGCATACGACCATGATCAACGGCTTGGGCGTCGTCGGTTGGGGAGTGGGCGGTATTGAGGCGGAGGCGGCGCTGCTTGGCCAGCCGATCATCATGGTCACGCCTGAAGTGATCGGGTTCAAATTGCACGGCAGGCTGCCCGAAGGCGCCACCGCGACCGATCTCGTTCTCACGGTCGTGCAGATGCTGCGCAAAAAAGGCGTGGTGGAAAAATTCGTCGAGTTCTACGGGACCGGGCTTTCCAGTTTGAGCCTGGCCGATCGCGCGACGATCGGCAACATGGGCCCGGAGTACGGCGCCACGATCGGTTATTTTCCGGTGGACGAAGAGACGCTGCGTTATCTGGACTTGACCGGACGCGACTCACATCAAATTCAACTGGTCGAGACTTACGCGAAAGAGCAGGGGATGTTCCGCACCGATGCATCGCCGGATCCGATGTTCAGCGACACACTCGAGCTCGATTTGGCGACAGTCGTGCCGAGCCTGGCGGGCCCGCGCCGGCCGCAGGATCGCGTTCCTCTCACCGAAAGCACGAAAGCATTCAGTGAAGCGCTGCCGTCCTTGATGAAGAGCGGCGATGCCGGCAAGAGCGTCGCGGTGCAGCTGAACGGCGATAAGTTTCAGCTCAGCCATGGCTCCGTGGTCATTTCCGCTATCACAAGCTGCACCAATACTTCCAACCCGTCGGTGCTGATCGGCGCGGGCTTGTTAGCCAAGAAAGCCGCGGAGAAAGGTTTGACGCGCAAGCCCTGGGTCAAAACCAGTTTGGCGCCGGGATCGAAAGTGGTCACCGAATATCTCAAGGACAGCGGCCTGCTGCCCTATTTGGAAAAAATCGGTTTTTACCTGGTCGGTTACGGCTGCACGACTTGCATCGGCAACAGCGGTCCGCTGCCGGAACCGGTCGCCAAGGCGATCCAGGAAGGAGATCTGGTTGCGGCTGCGGTGCTCTCGGGAAATCGCAATTTCGAAGGGCGCATTCACGCCAATGTGCGCGCCAACTATTTAGCTTCGCCGCCGCTGGTGGTCGCCTATGCGCTGGCCGGCAGCATGAACGTCGATCTGTACAAGGATCCGCTGGGCAACGATGCGCAGGGCAAGCCGGTCTATCTGAAAGACATCTGGCCGTCCCCCCAAGAAATCAACGATACGATGCGTAAATCGGTGCGCCAGGAGATGTTTAAAAAAGAGTACAGCCAGGCCACTGAAGGCGACGAGCGGTGGAAAAAAATGCCGGTGCCGCGTGGCGAGCTGTTCCAATGGGACTTGCAGTCCACCTACGTGCGCCATGCGCCCTATTTCGAGGATATGACCAAGACTCCGGGAGAGCCCAAACCGATCACCGGCGCGCGCGTTCTGGCGTTGCTCGGTGACTCGGTCACGACCGATCATATCTCGCCGGCGGGCGCAATCGAGAGAAACGGTCCGGCGGCGCGTTACTTGACCAACAACGACGTGTTGCCCAAGGACTACAATCAGTACGGCGCGCGGCGCGGCAATCATGAAGTGATGATGCGCGGCACGTTCGCTAATATTCGACTCAAAAACATGCTGGCGCCGGGCACCGAGGGCGGCCTTACGGTTCATCTTCCGGACAAAAAACAAATGTCGATTTACGACGCGGCGATGCAGTACCAAAAAGAGGGCACGCCGCTTGTGGTCATCGCCGGCAAAGAATACGGCACCGGCTCATCGCGTGATTGGGCGGCCAAGGGGCCTCGTTTGCTCGGCATCAAAGCCGCCATTGCCGAGAGCTTCGAGCGCATCCATCGCAGCAATTTGATCGGCATGGGGATCGTCCCGCTGGTTTTCAAGCCCGGCGAGAATCTCAAAACCCATAATCTCACCGGTTTCGAGAAGTTTGATATTCTCGGAATCGGGCCGAATCTCAAATTACGCCAGGAGTTGACCGTTAAGGCGACTGCGGATGACGGCAAGGCGACGGAATTCAAAGTCACTTGCCGGATCGACACCCCGGCGGAGCTGGATTACTATCGCCACGGCGGGATTCTCGAATACGTGTTGCGGCAGTTGCTGCAGAACTGATTTCAGTTTCTGGTCTTTAGGTGCTGTTTGTTAGTTACCCACTAGTTGCCAGCTACCAGACTAGAAACTAGGAACCAGAAACTTATTGGGCGAGCAGCGCTGGCGAAACCGTAAAACCTCGCCAGCGTTTTTTTTGAACCAATTCTCGACGACGGCCACGGCCGCTGAAGGGACTGCTATGGCGACACCGGAGTTTATCGGAAAGTTCACGGCTGACAATCCGGGCATCATGACACTGCAGGGAACCAACCAATATGTCGTCGGAAACAAAACCGGACTGGTGATCGACGTCGCGCTGAGCGCCGATTCGAACATGGACGGCATCATCGAACAAGCCGAGGCGATGGGTGTCAACAAGATCGAAAAGATCCTGCTCACGCACATTCATAGCGATCACTGCGCCGGAGCGCTGGCGCTGCGCAGGCGCTGCGGCGCCAGGCTTGGCATTCACCGCTCCCGGCGCGGCTACCTGGGCGGTGAAGATTTTCAGTATGATGACAACGATCGCATCACGTTCGGCGGCGGCGAGCTGCACGTTTTACATACGCCGGGGCATGAATCGGGGCACTGCTGTTTTTACGAGGACAGCGACAAAGTGTTATTCAGCGGCGATAACATCCTCGGTTACGGCACTGCGGTCATTCATCCGCCCGACGGTAACATGACCGACTACATGAAAACTCTCGAGCGCCTGCTCGGTTTCGACATCAGCTTAATATTGCCCGGGCATGGGCCGCTGATCGGCAAACCGGAAGCGAAGATCCGTGAATACATCAAGCATCGCCTCGAGCGCGAGCAGCAGGTGATCGCCGCGGTGAAGGCCGGGCGCGACAGCATCGGCGATATTACCCAGACGATTTATGTCGATGTCTCGGCGGCGCTGCAAAGGGTCGCGGAATTTTCCGTGCAGGCCCACTTGGAAAAGCTCATGCGTGAAGGCCGGGTGGCAAGAGAAGGCGCTCGCTACCTGCTTCTAAGCGATAACTGAACCGGGATTTGCGCCGACTGAAATCCCAGCTCGATGGTTTCTTCTATTCCTCTTCTCGCTTTTATCTCTGCGGGCCCCGGGATTGGTAGGCAAAGCTAGATTCTTACTGCGTCATTCCCGCATGGCTTGAGCGGGAACCCAGGCGGGTTCGGAACTGGCCCCTCGATAAAAACATTCGGGGGTGACGGCGTCGGGACTGCCGCCGCGAGTTCTCTTCCCTCTTATTTTTCAATGATCATGACCGGATAACCGGCCTGGCTGACTTGCCGCGCTTTCTCTTCGGCGTCGCTTCGGTTGGAGAAGGTTCCCAGATGCACGCGATAATAAGTGTCGTCCTTCGATGCCAAAGGCGTGACCGTCACCTCGGGAAAAGCTTGCGCCAGACGATCGCGTAGTTGCTTGGCATTCTCCAGTTGCGTGAAAGACCCCAGTTGCAGCGTATAGTCGAGTGCGGTTCGGATGCTCTGAAGCTTAACCGGGCTGTCCAACACGTCGACGCGGACCAATGCCGTGCCCGGCCCGATCATGTTGATCGCCTGGGCCGCCGTGTACGAAAGGTCGATGATCCGGCCCTTGGCGAAGGGTCCGCGGTCATTGATTGTCACTTCGGTGCTGCTGCCGTTTTCGAGATTGATCACCCTGACCCGAGTGCCAAGGGGTAAGGTTTGATGGGCGGCCGTGAGATCGTGTTGGTTGTAAATCGCACCGCTTGCCGTCGCCTTGCCGTGGAAGCCGGGTCCATACCAGGAGGCGATGCCGGTCTGGCTTAGTCCGGTTGGCGCCGGCTCCGGCACGCGCACTTTGGCCGGCGGCACCGAGCAGCCGATTGCGAACGCGAGAGCAAAAAGTAAAGCCGCATTCCAAAGGCGCCCCGCGTTCGCAGGGCCGAAATGAAAAACGTTCTGCGGTATACGCTGATTCATTGTGGCCGGAGTATAGCGAAAAGCACGCCGCGAAAAAAGCCAATCGGCATGGTTAATCCTTATTCGAGCGCCGCGCTCTTCTGTTCAGAAGCTTTTTCCTGTCTAACCGTGAACCTTGAACTTTGAACCTGGAACCTTTGAACCGTTGCTTATGGTTTACCCGGCGTGGCGATTGTGTTAGGTTACGAGCGCAATTCAAGGGAAGGCTTAAGTTATGTCCGGTCATTCGAAGTGGAGCACGATCAAGCATAAGAAGGCCGCCAAAGACGCCAAGAAGGGCAAGATCTTCACCAAGCTCATTAAAGAAATCACCGTAGCGGCGCGTATGGGCGGCGGCGATATCAATGCCAACCCGCGCTTGCGCACTGCGGTGCTGACGGCGCGCGGCAACAGCATGCCCAACGAAAACATCGAGCGCGCGATCAAGAAGGGCACCGGCGAGCTTGAGGGTGTGACCTACGAAGAGATCCAGTACGAGGGTTATGGTCCCGGCGGCGCGGCGATTATCGCCCAGGTTTTGACCGACAACAAGAATCGCACGGTGTCGGAGATTCGCCGGCTGTTTACCAAGCATGGCGGCAACATGGGTGAGACCGGTTGTGTTTCGTGGATGTTCGATAACAAAGGCTTGATCGCGATCGAGAAGTCTCAGGTCGATGAAGAACGGCTGATGGGAATCGTTCTCGAAGCAGGCGCCGAGGATGTCCGAGAAGAGGACGAAATCTTCGAGGTGGTAACCTCGCCGGAAGCGTTCGCGGCAGTTAAAGATAGTCTCGATCAGGAAAAAATCGCCGTCGCCAGCGCCCAGGTGACGCTCATGCCGAAGAACACCGTGGACATCGATGCCAAAAACGTTGAGCAGATCCTAAAGCTTACCGAAGAGCTGGAGGATCATGACGATGTGCAGAGTGTGTCGGCCAACTTCAATATCCCCACCGAACTCATGGAGAAGGCGAGCTAAATAGGTGGCGCCGACGCTAAAGAGCAGCGCCCGGCGGTCTGATCGCGAAACTATTCTCGGCATCGATCCTGGTTCCCTGGTCACGGGCTGGGGACTCGTCGAATGTGAAGGGCACCAGCTCCGCCACCAATCGCACGGGATCATTGGGACTTCGGCATCGACTTGCTTGGCTGAGCGCTTAAGCCAGATTTATCGCAGCCTGCACGAGATCATCGAGCACTATCACCCGACCGCGGTGAGTCTCGAGAAGGTTTTTTTTTCGCGCAATGTGCAGAGCGCCTTGAAGCTCGGCCAGGCGCGCGGCGTTGCGCTGCTGGCGGCCGCGGAACATCGACTCGGCGTTGCGGAGTATTCCGCCGCGGAAATCAAAGTGGCCGTGGTTGGATACGGGCGGGCGAGCAAGCAACAGGTGCAAAAAATGGTGAGCGCATTGCTCTGTGTGCGCGGTGCGATGCGCGCCGACGCCGCCGATGCACTGGCTGCGGCCATCTGCCATATTCACCGGCGGGCATTTCAAACCGCCATAATTCAGCCATTGAACGAACGCGTTCACAAAACTAGCTGGCGGGATTGCCTCGATCTGGCCGCCAAACGTTGAGTCTGCGCGCGCACGGCAGGTCTCGATTTGACTCACTTCTAAAGTGATCGCGCACATTAGCGGAATCCTGGCACAGAAAATTCCCGGCGAAGCGATTATCGACGTCGGTGGGATCGGCTATCAAGTTTTCATTCCTCTCAACGTCTTCTATGGGTTGCCTGAGATCGGGGCAGCCGTGACCCTGCAAATTTACACGCATGTGCGCGAGGACGCGCTGCAGCTGTTCGGCTTTCAGGATCCGGCCGAAAAGCAGCTCTTCCTGTTACTCCTTGGCGTGTCCGGCATCGGCCCCAAGCTGGCGGTCAATATTTTGTCAGGTATCCCCACTCAGGAATTGTCGCGGGCACTGAAAGAAGGAGATCAAGTGCGCCTGGTGGCGATCCCCGGAGTGGGCAGAAAACTCGCCGAACGGATGATCGTCGAGTTGAAGGACAGGTTTGCCACGCTCGCGCCGGCGGGTGCCGAGAGCGCGAAAGCCGACGGCAGCTCGCAGCTTTTACTCGACGCAGTTTCAGCGCTGGTTAATCTGGGGTATAAAAGACCAGAGGCGGAAAAGATGGTGCGGGAAGTGCTCAAGAAGGGCGACCCTTCGCTGGAGAACGTGCTGAAGGAAACGCTCCGACGCATGAGCCCTTGACCTTCGGACGGGGCGGGAGCGCAATGTCCATGCTGAGCGGCAACAAAACCGACGAAGATCTAAGTTACGAGGTCAATCTTCGCCCGCGCGGGTTCGACGAGTATGTCGGCCAGGAGCAGGTGAAAGCGAATCTCAAGGTTGCCATTGCCGCGGCGCGCGGACGAGGCGACGTCTTGGATCATATTCTGTTTCATGGTCCGCCCGGCTTGGGCAAGACCTCGCTCGCCTACATCATCGCGCGCGAAATGGGCGTGAATATCAAGGCGACTTCGGGTCCGGTGGTCGAGCGCCCCGGCGATTTGGCGGCGCTGCTGACCAATCTCGAAGAGGGAGACATCCTGTTTATCGACGAAATCCACCGCTTGAATCACGTCGTCGAAGAGGTGCTCTATCCGGCGATGGAAGACTACCAGATCGATATCATGATCGGGCAGGGACCCTCGGCGCGCTCGATCAAGCTCGACTTGAAGCGCTTTACTTTGATCGGCGCGACCACGCGCTCGGGGTTGTTGACCTCGCCGCTGCGCGATCGTTTCGGTCACATTCATCGTCTGGACTTTTATGACACCGCGGCGCTCGGGCGCATCCTCAAGCGCTCGGCGGCGATCCTCAGCGTGCGCGAGCAGGGCGACGGCATTGCCGAAATCGCATCCCGCTCACGCGGCACGCCGCGGATCGCCAATCGATTACTGCGCCGCGTGCGCGATTTTGCCCAGGTCAAAAGCGATGGCACGATCACCAAGTCGGTGACCGAAGAAGCGCTGCAGATGCTCGAAGTCGATCGGATCGGCTTGGATAAGATGGATACCATGCTGCTGCTGACGCTGATCGACAAATTCGCGGGCGGCCCGGTTGGCGTGGAAACCCTAGCGGCGGCCATCGGCGAAGAGAAGGATACCATCGAAGACGTCTATGAGCCGTTTTTGATTCAAGCCGGGTTCCTTCATCGAACCGCCCGCGGGCGGATCGCCACACCGCTGGCCTTCGCTCATTTCGGCCGGGAAGCACATCACTCGGCGAGCGGCGGGATGAAAAAACAGCCCTCTCTCTTTTGAGCGCTGTATTGAACCCAGCCATTCGCCTGGTGCAAAGGGAGTTGCACGATGTCGGACCTCGGCAGGACGCTGATCTTTTTTGGCCTGCTTCTGTTGGTTCTCGGGCTGGTCCTTTCCCTGGCCGGTAAACTTCCTTGGATCGGTCACCTTCCCGGCGATATCACGATCCAGCGGGGACGCTTCACCTTCTACTTTCCGATCACCACATGCATTCTCATAAGCGTCATTGTTTCACTTGTCCTTTACTTTTTTAGAAGGTAAACTTTCCTTTAAATTTCGAGTAGCTGGCAACTACCGTTTATGTCATGGGTCAGTCGGAGACAATCGGTTGAGACGCTTAAAAACTTGCACCATGCCCTATCCTTGCTCACCGAGCGACGCGCGCCCTTTAGGCCGGCATAGCCGATGAAATCCGCTAATCCCGCCCGGTACGTCCAGGAATCACTTAGGCGCGAGGAAACCAAACGGCGCAAGCGCGAGGCGATCGTCATCCTGATCACAGCGCTGATGGTCGCGGCCCTGATCTATCTCGAAGTCCAGCTGCCCGACGTCTCGCCCGAGTCGTCGACGGGCAGCAACGTCATGTTTTTTCTGCTGATCAACCTGGTGATTATCCTGCTCGGTCTGCTGGTCTTTTTGGTGGTCCGAAACCTGGTCAAGCTGGTGGTCGAGCGCCGCCGCCGCATTCTCGGTTCACGCCTTCAGGTGCGCTTGGTGCTCGCTTTCGTCTCGTTATCGCTGGTGCCGAGCGTCTTACTGTTCATCATCGCCGGAGGATTGCTGACCCGGTCCTTTGACCGCTGGTTCGATTCCAAAGTCGACAGCGCGCTGCAAGGCTCACTCGAAATCGGCCAGACCTATTATCAGAATTCCGCCAACAACGCGATTTTTTACGCGCGCCAGCTGAGCCAGCGAGTTACCGCCGCAGGTTTGGTCGATTCCCAAAAGGGCCCCGCGCTCAAGGATTTCGTGCAAGCCAAGCAGCGTGAATACAACCTGGGCAAGGTGGAGATTTTTTCGCCCGACGGCGAACCGTTTATGGTCGCCCACAACCAGCAAGTGCCGACCGGCGGTCTGATCAAGCCGGACGAGGAGTTTCTCCAACGCGCCTTGCGCGGGCTCGAGGTCACGCGCACGGAAGTGTTCGGCGACGGCGATGTCATTCGCGGCGGCGTGCCGCTTTACGACAGCGATAAACGTATTCGCGGCGTGGTCGTGGTCGACTACTATGTGCCGAAAAGCATTTCCAAACGGGCGGTGCAGATCTCTCAGTCCTACGAGCAATACAAATATCTGACGTTTCTTAAGACACCGGTTAAGAATAGTTATCTGCTGACGATGCTCTTGATCACGCTGGTGATCATCTTTGCGGCGACCTGGTGCGGTATTTATCTTTCTCGAGGCATCACTGTGCCGATCCAAAAACTCGCGGAGGGCACGCACGAGGTCGCGCAGGGAAACTGGGACTATCGCATCGAGGGTGGCCGTGATGATGAAATCGGCGTGTTGATGCAATCGTTCAATCAGATGACCGGCGATCTGAAGCAAATCAAGCTGGAGCTCGAGCGGCGCGGGACGGTGGTCGAAACTTTGCTCGCCAATATCGCGGCGGGCGTGGTGTCGGTGGATCCGGCCGGCAAGATCACCACCTGGAACAAGGCCGCCGAACAAATTCTCGGCGTCGCGGCGGAACGAGCGGTGGGCAAGAATTATCAGGAAGTTTTTCGTGACGAGGCCCTCCGGGAGATCGGTGGGATTCTCGACAGCGTCATGGAGCGCGAAAGCGTCGAGCGTGAGCTTAAGCTTTCATTGCGGGATCGGCTGCTCACGTTGATGGTCAATGCCGCCACGTTGCGCGATGACGACGGCTCGATCCTGGGTGTCATGCTCTTTCTCGAGGACATTACGCAAATTCAAAAGGTGCAGCGGATGGAAGCGTGGCGTGAGGTCGCCCGGCGGATCGCCCATGAAATCAAGAACCCGCTCACGCCAATCCAGCTCTCCGCTGAGCGACTACGCAAACGGTACGCCAAGTTGCTTGAGAGCGACGGCGCGATCCTCGACAAGTGCACGACCACGATTATCCGGCAGGTCGATGAGCTCAAGAATCTCGTCAATGAGTTCTCTCAGTTTGCGCGCTTGCCTTCGGCGCAGCTAGCGCCGGATGATCTCAACGAGGTTGTTCGCGAGGCGCTGTTTCTATTCAAAGAAGGACACCCTGGCGTGCAGTTTCATTTCCGCGGCGGCGCCATTCCACCGGTGGAGCTCGATCGGGAGCAGATCAAACGCGTGCTCATCAACCTGCTGGACAACGCCGTGACGGCGGTCGGCGGCCAAGGCGAAATAAAGCTCGCGACGGCCTATGATCGGGCCCGCGGCATCGTGACCTTGGAGATCACCGACGATGGCTGCGGTCTGGCGCCGGAAATTCGTACGAAAATCTTCGAGCCTTATTTTTCGACTAAAGAAAACGGCACGGGCCTGGGACTGACCATTGTTAGCCAGATTATCGAAGATCACCGCGGCTATATTCGCGCCTGGCCCAACGAACCGAAGGGCTCGCGCTTCACAATCGAGTTTCCGGTTTCCGCAAATGCTGTCGTGATCGACGAGTTCGCGCAAAAGGCGGCGCAGTCATAGAACTTTTTGCAGGAGGATCGGTGCAAGAGGTGACCCTACAGAAGACGATTTTGGTCGTCGACGATGAAGACGGCGTGCGCGAGTCCATACGCGAAGTCCTGGCCGACGAGGGTTATCGGGTCGTGGATACGGCCGACGGCACCCGCGTGCTCGAAATGATCAAAGAAGAAAGGCCCGAACTGGTTTTGCTCGACATTTGGATGCCGCAGGTCGACGGTATCGGGTTGCTGAAAGAGATCAAGAGCCGGGAACCGGAAATCAACGTCGTCATGGTTTCGGGCCACGGCAACATTCACACCGCCGTGACCGCGACTAAATTCGGAGCTTTCGATTTCATCGAAAAGCCGGTTTCTTTGGACGGATTATTGTTAACCGTGCAGCGCGCTCTCGGCGAAATGCCGGGAACGAGCACGCCCAAGAAGCCGGGCGGCGCCCGAAAATCGCGCGCGGCACGACCTGCGGTCACGCGGAAAAATGCCGTCGCGCTACGGACGATCAAACAGAAAACTTTGAAAAAGAGCGTGGTGCTTTCGGGCCAGGGCCTTCACTCCGGCGTAAAGACCGGTTTGATTCTCCATCCGCTGCCGCTCAACCGCGGTATCGCGTTTACAGGAATCTCCGGCGATGTCACCTTGCCGGCACATCTCGATTACGTCGGTTCCACCGGCTACGCCACGTCCTTGCGGTCGAAGGGATTCGCGATCGGCACCGTCGAACATTTTCTGGCCGTGTTACACAGCTATGGCATCACCAATCTGCTGGTGAAAGTGCAGGGCGAAGTGCCGATCATGGACGGCTCCGCTCTGGAATTCTGTCAAGCCATCGAAGAGGCGGGAACTGAAGAACAAGCCGAAGACTGCGCCGAGATCGTGGTCGATCGCCGCTACGAAATTGAGTCCAAGAACGGCGAGTCAATCAGTATTGCGCCGGCCGAATCGTTCTCGGTTCACTATCGCTTGCGCTATCCCGAGCCCGTCGGCGAGCAGGAGCACACCTACCGCTACGGCGGTCCGGAGTTTTTTAAGAATGAGATTGCGCCGGCGCGCACGTTTGGGTTTCTCCGCGATATCGAGAAGCTCCAGACGATGGGACTGGCGGGCGGCGGTAAGCTCAACAACTGTATCCTTATCGGCGAAGACAAAATCATCAACACCGACTTGCGCTTTCCCGATGAATTCGCGCGCCACAAGATCTTAGACATTCTCGGCGATTTTTACCTGCTCGGGCGGCCGATTCGCGGCGCCATCTCGGCCTCTATGACCGGCCATTCGGACAACATCGCTTTGTTGCGCGAGCTGCGTAACGGCATGAATCTCTGACCCCCGCAAGCTGACTCTTCAACGCCAAAGAGTTAGACTTCCGTCATGGATCCCTCGGCTCATTTTCCGCGGCTTTTCACCGTCAACGAAGCCAACGATTTGTTGCCCAAGCTGCGCCCGTTGGTGGAACAAATTTTGGAAAATATCCGGCGTTTGAAAGGCGCCAGCGAGTCCGTGATCCGCAGGGAGCAGCTCGATGCCGACGCGCCGAACCTTATGGACCGGTTGCGCCAGGACGCTGAAATCGCCAAGCTCATCGGCCAGGTGCAGGGCTGGGTCGACGAGATCAATTCGCACGGCTGTACGTGCAAGGGCGTGGAGCAGGGGCTGATCGATTTCCCGTGCATGCTTGGCGCGGAAGTCGTCTTTCTCTGCTGGCAGCTCGGCGAACCGTCTGTGGGTTTCTGGCATCGGATCGAGGATGGATTCGCCGGACGTAAGCCGCTGCTCGACAGTGAAGGCTCCGATCCGGACGACAAGCTGTCCTACCACTGAGCTGATCGCGGGTGCAGGTTTGAGATCCGTGCCGAAGTCTCTGCCATGCGCCTGAGCCAAAGGAATGTTGGAGTACGGGAGTAGTGGAGTATTGGGTTTCAAGCCATTAGTCCAGCACTCCACCACTCCAGTACTCCAAAAAACGTCCCCACGGAGCGAGGCAATTGAGTGCGATGAGCCTATGAGTCTTTCTCAGCAGCGTGTCAGTATTGCCGAGTTGTCGCTGCGCATCAAGGAAGAAGCTCAACGACTCGGATTTGCGCTAGTCGGCATTTCCGCGGTGAAGCTGCCGCCGCACCAAGAATCGTTCGCCCGTTGGCTGCGTGATGGCTTGGCCGGCGAGCTGGATTATATGAAACGGACCGCGGCGCTGCGCCAGGACCCGCAAATCCTGGTGCCGTGGGCCGTCTCGGTCGTCTCGATCGGAATGAATTATTATACTTCGTTTGACCGGAGCGATGCCGAGCAAAAGCCTAAAGGCTGGATCTCCCGCTATGCCTGGGGCGACGACTATCACGATCTGATGAAGCGCAAGCTCGAAGCGTTGCTCGATTGTGTCCAACGATTGCACCGAGGGCCGGTTCAAGGCAGAGCATTTGTCGACTCCGGGCCGGTTTTGGAAAGAGATCTGGCGGGTGTCGCCGGGCTCGGCTGGATCGGAAAAAATACCCATCTGATCTCGCCGAAAAAAGGCTCGTGGTTTTTTTTAGGTGAATTGTTTCTCGATTTGCCGCTGGTCTATGATCAGCCGACTCGCGATCGCTGCGGCCGTTGCGAGCTGTGTCTCAAGGCTTGTCCCACCGGCGCATTCGTCGGGCCTTATGTGCTCGATGCCCGTCGCTGCATTTCGTATCTGACCATTGAGCTCAAGGGTTGGATACCGCGCCATTTGCGACCGCTGATCGGCAATCATATTTTCGGCTGCGACATCTGTCAGGAAGTTTGCCCTTACAACGTGAAGGCCGATAGCAGCGCCGACCCCGCCTTCCGGCCGAGAGCGGGATTGTATGCGCCGCAATTGATTCCGCTGTTGTCTCTCGATCAGGGTGAATTTCGCCGGCGCTTCAAAGGCAGCCCGATCGTGCGCGCCAAACGCCGCGGCTTTTTACGCAACGTCGCCGTTGCCCTCGGCAATTCGAAGTGCGCAGAGGCGATTCCCGCCTTGATCGGCGCGCTCGAGGACGAGGAAGCGCTGGTGCGCGGACACGCGGCCTGGGCGCTCGGAGAAATCGGCAGCGGCTTGGCTTTGCCGCCATTGCGACGCCGCTCCGAGCGCGAAACCGACGCCCAGGTTTTGGGCGAAATCAACGACGCGATTTCCCTGCTCAGTCAACAGCCGGAGGGCTCGCCGAATTAAGCCGATGCAGCGTTGATCGCGTCGAGCAGCATTTTTGGAATGCGAACGACCTGTCCCGCGGCGTCGATCGACGCGTGCTTGGTCGTTCCGGTCGCCAAGATCGTAGCTTCGGCGTCAAGCCGGATTCGATAGTCGAAGGATAACGACGCCCGCCGCACCTCTGCCAACTCGGTTTCGATTTGGACGACCTCGTCATAACGCGCCGATTGCGCGTAGCGGCAGGTCACTTCGACCACCGGAAAGTGAACTCCCTTCTGTTCGATCACTGAATAAGGCAGGCCGATCTGGCGAAGGAATTCCGACCGACCTTTTTCAAACCAGCGCAGATAGTTCGCGTAGTAGACCACGCCCATTTGATCGGTGTCTCCATAGATAACGCGGTAGGGTGTGACGTTGATGATTTTAGCGGACCCTCTCTGCATCCGCTACTCCTATGGTGTTTTCATGCAATTCTCAACGTGTTCGAAGCTCTGTTCTCCGGTCGAGCGGTTGCTGTTGAGGGCTTTTGCGTGGGTTGCGCCCCGGGGAAACAAGCCGCGCCCAAGCCAGCGCCGCCGAGGTGCAGGGCGTGATCAGCGCCGTGGGCCGGCGCACGCTCACCTTTCAGACGGAACGTAAAGGTAAAGTGTGCGAGAAAGTGGATGACAGGACAAAAGCTGAAAAAGGCGGAGCCAACGTCAAGTTGGGTGATTTGCAGGAAAGCGACCTGGCGTTGATCAACGATGAACCGGAAGCGTACACATCGGCGATTGCGATCAGGGTGACTGGCAAGGCAAGATCAAAAACTCCGAGGCGCCGACTTAGGAGCGGTAACGGTCGGCACGGTTGCCGCCGACCACTTCCAGATCAAAAGACTGATCCTCCCGCAGAACTCGCAAAGAAATCCGTTCGCCCGGCCGTTTGCGCCACATTTCTTGGTAAAGTTCCTGGCGCGTGCGGATCTCTTTTCGTTCGACGGTCAGAATGATGTCGCCTTGTTGCAGGCCGGATTTCGCCGCGGGGCCGTTGGGCACAACCCCGCCGACGATGACATGGCCCGCCATCGCCTGCGGGTAAATTCCCAGCCAGGGCCTTTGCGGGCGGCTGCGCACCTGACCGTACTGTTTCAATTCCTGCTCGTAAGTCCGGTAATACTCGATTGGAATCGCCAGCGAAAATTTGCCCACTTCATTTAAATTGAGCGAGACGACGCCGGCTAACTCGCCGCGAAAGTTGGCCAGCGTGCCGCCGCCGAAACCGGGATTGAAGGCGGTCACGCGGATGCTCTTGTCGATCATGTACTCCCACTGACCATCGTAGCCTTCGAGCGATGAAACATAGCCACCCATGACCCGCCTGCCGTTTTGTCCGCTGCTGGCGATCATAACCACGGGTTGGCCGGGTGCGAGCGAATCGGGCTCAGCCAATTTAAGACACGGCAGATTTCGCTCGGCGATTTTAACCAAAGATAATCCGGTCTCTTGATCCTGTGCCGCCACTTGCGCGGGGTACTGCTCGCCATCGGGCAAGGTCACCGTGATCGATGATGCCCCGATGGTGACGTAATGCACGGTCAGAATATAACCGTCGGGATCGACAATCGTGCCGGAACCGACACGCTCCGAGCCCAAATTGCGCGCCGACGGGTGATTTTCCGGGATCTTGACTTGAAGATCTACCGTCGCCGGCAGGATCGAGTGGATCAAACCGATATGACCGTTCAAGTTGCCACTCCTTCGCAATCAGCCGAGAGGTGCAGGTTCGGAAATCGCTCGGCAGCGCTTGAAAACAAGCGCCCCTGCCAAGTGTCGCGCTCTTCGAGGGCCTTGAAGATGGCGTTGTGCACGCCGATCTTATCGACCGACCAAAGCGGCGCCACCGTGATCGCGCGATAGGTTTCGCCCGAGAGCCGGTGCACGATCGTGTTCGGGTTCAAGAGCTCCAGAAAGTCGATGACCAGAGCCACGTATTCGTCGCGCGCAAAAAGCGAAATTTCGCCGAGATGGTACAGTTTTTCGAGTGCGGTGTTTTTAATGACGTGCAAGTTATGCAGCTTGACGCCGTCGACGCCGAGACGGTTGAGCAATTCAGGCGTCCTCAACATTTCCTCGCGGCTCTCACCGGGAAACCCCAGGATAAGATGAGTGCAGATGCGCAAGTTTCGCGCCTTCGCCCGCGTGACCGCATCCATATAGTCCCGTAAGCCATGGCCGCGGTTTATCCAGGCAAGCGTCCGATCGTGCATGGACTCCAATCCGAGCTCGAGCCAGAGATAAGTTTCTTTGGACAGATCGCTAATCAGATCGAGCGTCTCGTTGGGCAGGCAATCCGGCCGCGTCGCAATCGCGAGCCCGACGACGCCGGGAAAGTCGAGGGCTTCACGGTAAAGTTTTTCCAGCTTCGAGGTCGCGTCGTAAGTATTGGTGTAACTCTGAAAATAAGCGATGAACCTTTCCGCCCGATGTCGTCTTTGCAGCGCCAGCGCGCCTTGTTCGAGTTGGATCGTGACCGAGGTGCGCGGCCGGTAATCTTGCGGCGTGTGACTCGCGTTGTTGCAATAAATACATCCGCCGACGGCCACTGTGCCGTCCCGGTTCGGGCACGTGAAGTCCAGTCGCAAGCCGATCTTGTAGACGCGCTTGTTGAAAATCTCACGCAGCTCGCGATTGTACGAATTGAAGCGCTTGCCGCGCCAGCGATTTCTTAGAGACATAGGAAAATTCATAATTTGACCAAAAATGGTTAACAAAAAGATCAGTAATACTCAAGGCGCAGTCGACCCTCCCGCGATGATCTGCGTAAAGCGCTCGATCCTCCGCTTTAGCAAGGGCTCTGATCCGGAAGTGACGAATAAATCATGCGCTTTTCACGATTGACCGCATCGCTCGAACTTGACAATAGGGCTGGATTGTCTATATTCAAAGGACCTGACGGCCCGCGCAAAGCGTCGATGAAAATCTCCGTAGACGAGATTCCTCAATCCCCCAAAGAGATAAAATTCTCCGAAAACATTGAGGAACTCAACAATATCTACCGCCGGAGTAAAAACCGGGATTTTGGTTTTCCAGCTTCGTTGGAAGTGGAATTGGTCTACTATCGCTCCGGCTCTGAGATTTTTTTCAGCGGCAGTTTCCGCGGTCGCTTTAGCGGGACTTGCGGCCGCTGTTTGGAAGATTACGACTTTCCCTTGGCGAGCCGATTCGATTTCATCTTGACTCCGGACCCGGCGCGTTCGCAACGCGGCGCTGAAGAGTTAAGCCGCGACGACCTCGGCTTGAGTTATTATTCGACCGACGAAATTAATCTGGCACCGTTGATCGCCGAGCAAGTGATGTTGGCGCTACCCACTCGGCCGCTCTGTTCGGAGGATTGCCAGGGGTTGTGCGGAGATTGCGGGGCGAACTTAAATCGCGAATCGTGCAGTTGTACGGGCGCGACTGGCGATCCTCGAATGGCAATTTTTCGCAATCTCAAAGTCGGCCGCTGAGGCACGCATTCCAGTTTAACGAGGTGGCCGCGACAACGCGGAGAAAGAAGATAGGAACGAATCGATGCCCGTACCGAAACGAAGAACTTCCAAGCGAGTCAAAAATCAGCGCCGCTCCCACGATGGCCTGACCAAGCCGCAATGGAGCACCTGTTCCAACTGCGGCGAGACCGTGTTGCCGCATCGCGCCTGCGCGCATTGTGGCTTTTACCGCGGCCGCGCGGTCCTGCAAGTCGAAGAAAGTTAGCAGCCTCCCAGCCCCATGCCGAAAATCGCCATCGATGCGATGGGCGGAGACCACGCGCCCCAAGCGGTCATCGAAGGCGCTTTGTTGGCTGTCCAGGACCTCGCGGTCGAACTGGTTTTAGTCGGCGAGTGCGAAACCATCGAGCGCGAGTTGGCCAAACACCCCGGCGCGCCGAAGTTCGAGATCGTCACCGCCTCCCAAGTGGTGTCGATGCACGAATCCCCCAGCGCGGCTCTGCGCAAAAAAGATTCATCCATCACTGTCGGGTTTGATCTGATGCGGCGCGGCGAAGTCGATGCCTTCGTGAGCGCGGGTAACTCCGGCGCGATGATGGCGATCGGCATGTTCCTCGTGGGCACGCTATCGCAGGTGGCTCGGCCCGCCATCCTGGTCGTTGTGCCGAGCCTTGGGAAGGGCACGGTGATCGTTGATGCTGGTGCCAATGTCGATTGCAAGCCACGCCATCTGGTCCAATTTGGACTGATGGGCGCGATTTATTCCGATCGCGTGCTTGGTGTCTCGCAACCACGAGTCGGCGTTTTGAGTAACGGCGAAGAGGTGAGTAAGGGCAACGATCTTACCAGGGCGGCGAGCGAACAGCTGGCCGCGACATCGGTCAATTACATCGGCTACGTCGAAGGCAGGGATATCTTCAACGGCAAAGTCGATGTCATCGTCTGCGATGGTTTTACCGGGAATATTGCGCTCAAGTCCATGGAGGGTGTGGCGAGTTTTGCCGGTTCGGTGCTAAAAAGCGCGTTTCAAAAGAATCTCCCCAGTCGACTGGGCTACCTGCTCAGTCGCAAATCGTTGGCGGAAGCGTACCGACGCCTAGACTACGCGGAATACGGCGGTGCGCCACTGATCGGATTGGATGGCGTGGCGATTGTCGCCCATGGCGGTTCGAGCCCAGTGGCGATCAAAAATGCGATTCGTGCCGCGCGCGACGAGGTCAATCAAGAGATCAATCGCCACATCGCCGAAGCGTTGAGCGAGGCCGACGGCGCCGCCGGCGTCAAGAAGGAAGGATTGCCGCGCAAGTTGTGGGAGCGTTTCAAATCTAAAATCGAGTCGCTGGGTGACAAGGCAGAACCGGGGAGCGGACCGGCGGAGCGGCGCAAAAGTGACGACTAGCCGGGTTGCGTTTGTTTTTCCCGGGCAAGGCTCCCAATACGTCGGCATGGGCAAAGACCTCTGCGCCCAATTTGGCGCCGCAAAGCAGGTCTTCGCCGAGGCCGACGATGCGCTGGGATTTTCGCTAAGTCAACTTTGTTTCAGTGGTCCTGAAAGCGACCTCAAACTCACCGAAAATACCCAGCCGGCGATTCTCGTTGCGTCGATCGCCGCACTGCGAGTGCTCGAGGCTGAAACGGTGGTGCGACCGGCGCTGGTTGCGGGCCATAGCCTCGGCGAATATAGCGCGCTGGTCGCCGTGGGCGCCCTGGACTTTCACGATG